>OCTA010001807.1_pt1 | contig 19590 bp, 14 predicted proteins | sample 1538991 | NCBI WGS metagenome assembly OCTA01 (sample SAMEA3539302, study PRJEB22396) | soil metagenome | biome: tundra; feature: field; material: soil | place: USA | collected 2010-05 | depth 0.15 m | reverse complement strand
GCATCAACTACTACCCGCCGCGCGGCGACAACAAAGAGGGCTGGGACAACATCGACATCTTCGGGTGGATGGGCTACCCGATGCAGATCAAGATCGACTTCCTCTGCCGCGATTCGATCCTGGCCGCGCCGATCGTGCTCGACCTGGCGCTCTTCATGGACCTCGCGCAACGCTGCGGGATGAGCGGCATCCAGGAGTGGCTGTCGTTCTACTGGAAGAGCCCCCAGAGCGCGCCGGGTCTCTACCCCGAGCACGATCTCTTCATCCAGCTCATGAAGCTCAAGAACACGCTGCGCCACCTGCGCGGCGAAGAGCTCATCACGCACCTCGGCGCCGAGTACTACGACTGAGGGTCTAGAGGCGACTCTCGCTAGTGCAAGAGCGTCTGTTCGTTCGCTGAGTGGGCGATTCCCGTGGGATTTGGGACCGAGCGACAGGGCTGCCGGCCCCGGATTCTCGTCGTATTGACGATGTGAGGGGCGGTACGATGCGCCCGTGCCTAGGACCGTTTGGGTGCTCGGAGCGGGGTTTCCCCGGTCTCTCGGCGCTCCACTGCTCAACGACCTCTTTCGCCCCGAAAGGAATGTCGAGTTCGAGGCGTATTTTCCGGAGAAGGACTTTCCAAAGCTCTCCATGGACATGCTGCGCGACGCAGATCGCCTACAACTGGGGCAAGAGCGTCGATCACCTCTGGGCGGACGCTGAGCAGTTTCTGGCTTTTGTCGATGACGCCTATGAGGGCGACGCGCAGGAGAAGAGACGGCGCCTGAGCCTTCTCGCCTACATCGCGAAGCCGTACGACGCTTCCGACAGTCGCTACCACTCCAGTCAGGCCCCAGGAACTCAGGACTCGTGCAACGTCGAGATAGAGAGGAAGTTCGCCAGACGAGGACTGGTGGTGGCTGGCTACCGGTTTTTTGAAACCGAGGGTGCGAAGGCCAACGCAGATCAGGAAGCCTTGCTTGGCCTCGCGACCTGCATCACGAAGTATCCGTGCACGGGCAACTCATGTGGGAAGTGACACGGCTGGGGTCAGTCTCGGGCAGACGCTTAAATAGATAAACCACTGATATTATTGTCTAATATCTTATGAGAGCACGATCTGCCGGGCAGACGCTTAAATAAGAATCTCAGGCCCAGAAGGGCAGGTAGCGTGCGTACTTGCGCGATGCACCCACCGCCTCGTCAAGCTTGATGAGCCCGTTCTCAGTGGTCGTCGCGATGATCTGCGACACGATCGCGCTCTTGCTCTCGGGCAAGTGGAATCGCTCCCGCAGAGACTGATTGGTCATCCGTTCGGACATCACCCACCTCAAGACGCAGTGCTGGTAGCAAGCCCGGATTCGATCGCCTCGATCCATGTCATCGAAGTCCTTTGGTCCGAATAGCGTGACGTGCGTCCGCCGGTTGCCGGCATGGAAGAGTGGTGCCGGCAGCTGGAAGACCTCCGCGGCGTTGACGACCTTGTCGATGCCGCTGCTCTTTTCCTCGCAGATCCCCATCCTCCTCATGAGGTCCGCGAGGCGCTCGTTCCTCGACTGGTACCCATCGATGAAGCGCTCCACGGGGACGATGGGGTCGCCCGGGTTCGAGATCTCGATGCGGTTGCTGTAGACCTCGATCATCACGGACGCTCCGGTGATTGAAAGATCCTGATGTACTAGGGCGTTAGCCGCGAGCTCGCGAATCGTGATTTCGGGAACCAGCTTCACCTCCTTGCGAAGGGCGTCCTCGATAACCTCGTTCTGCGGCAGTTGCTCCATGATGAAACGAACGAGACCTTGGAACCCAACTGCGTATCCCTTCGTCCCCCCTTGGTCGATGCGGGTTTCGAGCTTCGAGGAACCGGAGTAGACGATTACACGGGGCGCCTTGCGAGCCAGCTCCGGAAAGTCTTCGAGGCGCTTCGCAAGCAGGAGGGCCCCCAGCCGTCGGATTGCGTATTTCCCCTCGACCGCATCCACAACGCGCTCACGCAAGAGACGATCGATGACACCATCACGATCGGAGGGATACGGCAACCTCATGAGCTCGAAGAATGTTTGGGTGTCCAGAAGCTCGACTACCGCGTGCGTCTCGAGACCGATCTTGGAATGCTCTTCGAGCCAGTCGGGCGCTCCCTCCGCGAAGATCTGTCGCAGACGGTCTTCTGTCATGGGAACCAGCGACTCGCCCGATCGCATCAGGTATTTGCCATCAAGATGGTAGGCCGTTCCGCGGGGCCGGCCGGGGATGTGGCAGACGACTACCCGCCCATCGGGATGACTGACCTCTTCGATATCAACTCGGAAACCGAGCGACTCGAAGAGCTTCAACGCCATGCCGGTGGGGTCGCCGATAGAACCCGTGCCGACGACTGGTCGAGGTAGCTCGTTCGCTACGCCGAAAATCAGAAAGCCGCCTCCTTCGTTGGCAAGTCCGACGCAGTAGCCCTGAAGCTTTTGGTAGTCGTACTGGTTCCGCGCTTCCTTGAACTCCAGCCGTTCGTGCTCCGCGGGTGACCGCCGCCAAAGGTCGATCTGTTCAGGTGTCGTCGCCACGGCCTATTCCGTCATGGTATTCGATCAGCCCCGTTGCCGGGACCGCGCACTCTACCCGCGGCGCTCTTAGGCGTGGAGCGGGCTGGCCAGTGAACCTGAACCCCCGCGACGGGGCGAACGCAGCTCTGCGAGGAACTGCTCAGCCGGGATGCCCTCTCCACGGTCAAGCTGATCCTGGGCCTCCTCGATGGCGGCGTGGAGGCGGGCGCGCTCTTCGTGGTCGAGCTGGTCCCCGTCCCGCAGCGTCAGGGTCATGCAACCGATGTTAGCACTCAGGCAGGCCTCTGCGCGGCCTGCTGCCGCGGTGGGGCAGGGAGGCCTCTGCGCCAACGATCAGTGCAGCAGCGTCTGCTCGTTGGCGGGGCGGGGGTGAAGGCCCAGCGGTTCCAGGTGCGGGAGGATCCAGCGCGGCAGCGCGCAGTCGACGTCGGCGGGGAGTAGGCCCAGCGCCTCGGCTTCCGGATCGTTCGAGTGCGTAGCGGAGCCGGGGCCGGGCGCCGCGAGGCAGGCGGTCCAGAGGGCCTCGCGCTCGCGCGCGGACCAGTTGCGGATGACCCAGACCGCCGCCCGGGCGCCGAAGGTGGCGTGGCGGGTCTCGTCGTGCAGCAGCTCGGTGTAGGCCCAGGCCAGCAGCGGTTCACGGATGAGGGCGCGCGCCGCCGCGAACGAGGCCGCGGTGACGGGCTTGCCGAGCGCGTAGTCGGCGACCAACGTGCGCGCCAGCGTTCGCTCACTGGAGATCGTGGCGCGTGGCAGCCCGAGATTCGCCCCTCTTTCGGACGGCGCCTGGCCCAGGTCCGGCGGGTCCAACCGGTTTGCCCGGCCGGGCGCCAGCTCCTCGAGGACCCGCGCGCAGACCTCCAGATGGTGAATCTCTTCCTGGATCACGTGGCCGGCGGTCATCAGGAGGGCCGGCGGCGCGTCGAGGGCGGCCAGGTCGGCCGCGACGCGCGCGGCGCCGATGACGCCGCGTCGCTGGTCGTCGGCGATCCGGCGCCAACCGGCGGCGACGCGGCCGAGAAGATCCGTTGCGTAACGCGAACGCGCGAAGGTGTGGGCGGGCATGCTTCGGGATTCAGCAAGCCTCGTGCCCGAAACGGGCTTCGTAGGTCCGCGCAGCGTCTGGCAGGCGGGTGACCGGATCTGTGAAAATCGACGATCACCGTGACAGCGGTGTCATGCGCGTTCCAAAGCCCGTGTCGCCGGCGCGGTCCCTGCGGCCCAAGATCGCCCGCGCCACGGTCGTGGCGCGGGCGAGCGCGAAGGCTACTGGGACTTGAGGCGGTGGAGCTCTTCGGACAGCTCGAGCGCGCCGGGATCGAGCGCCAGCAGACGTTCCAGCTCGGCGATCGCCAGATCGGGTTGGCCGGTCTGGGCGTAGATCTCCGCCAGATGCTGGGCGGCGGCGCGGTGGCGCTCGTCGATCTGGGTGGCGCGCCGCAGCTCGGCGATTGCGGCGCGGCCGGCGCGGGCGTCGGCGGGCGCCTGGCGAAAGAGGGCCCACCCGAGCGCCGCGCGGTAGTCGGCCTGGTTGGGGACCAACCGGGCGGCCTGGCGCAGCACCTCGACGGCCTCATGGTGACGGCGCGCACGGAGGTGCTCGAGACCGACCTCGTAAAGAGAGTGCGCCGGATTGTTGGAGGGTGAGGGTGGGCTGGATCGCGGCGGCGCCGCCGCCGGAGCCGGGCGCTCGGCCGCGGCGGTCGAGCTCTCCGGCGCCCCGTCCGCTCGGCCCAGCTTGGCCAGATAGGCGCGCCGCCGCGCGGGATCCTGCAGGACGCGGTGGGCCTCGGCCAGGATGTCGAACATTTCCTGGGCGGTCTTTCGGTCGTCGTCGGGCGCCAGCCGGTACCGATCGGCGTGAAAGCTTCGGGCCAGCGCCTCGTAGGCGCGGTCGACCGCCGCAGGGGCCGAGTCGCGCTCGATGCCCAGCACCCAGAAGTAGTCCTGGGTGCGCGCCATCTGCAGCATCATCGAGAGCTCCCCGCTGCCGAGCGGTGGGGGCGCGGCCGGCGCGGGGGCGGGCACGGGTGCCGCCGCCGGCGCGGCCGCCTTGCGGCGCGAGGTCGTCTCGTGCGGTTGAATCATCCCCGCCTCCGACAGCGCCACCAGCAGCAGGCGTGCCTGCTCGCGCGGAATCTGGGCCCGCGCCAGGATCTCCTCGAGCCGGCGCGTGCCGTCGATGCTGCGAATGAACGCCAGCTCGGTCGCGTTGGAGGTCATCTCCTGCAACCGCAGGAGCGGGTCGGCGCTGAGCGCGAAAAATTGATCGGCGTGGCGGTCGAGCGCTGCCTTCTGGCGGGCTTCATCGTAGTGGCGCCGGATCCCTTCCAGAATCAGGGCGGCCGGTGGGCGTTCGAGGCGGCTCGCGCCCCCCGGCGCGCTGTCGCCCGCCTTGAAGAGGAACTTTCCGTCGGTCCAGGCGAAGATCTCGAACAGCTTGGATTCCAGCTGCTCGACCAGCGCGCGTTCGAGGTTGTAGGGAGACAGGGCGCCCATCTCGATCAGGATCTGTCCCTGCTGGCGCTTTTCCTTCTGCATGCGCTGGACGGACTCGGCCAGCGCGTCGCTCGTGATCAGCTTCTTTTCGAGCAGGATCTGTCCCAGGCACTCCCCGAGGACGTTCGAGCGCACGGAGACCGGATAGCCCTCGACGAACATCACGATCTTTTTGACCGCATCGCGGAGCAGCAGGAGCGAACCGGTGGCACGCTGGGCGTAGATCCGCTGGAGCAACCGGGCCAGCGGCGTCCGCTTGAGCGTGCCGGAGAAGGCGGCCTGGGCGGGATCGGCCACCAGGCTCTTGGCGCTGCGCTCGACGTCGCGCCGCTCGCGCTGCTGGGCGGGGTCGCGCAGGCTGCCCTTGGCGACGGGGGGTGGCGTGGGCGGCGCTTCGTCGTCGACGTCGACGGTGGGCGGCGGGGTGGCCGCGCTGGTCAACGCCGCGAGGTGGGGAACCAGGCTCTTGGCGTCGAGCGGCGTCGGCAGATATTCGGCGGGGGCGAACCGCCGGCGCGCCTCGGCGCGGTGGCCGGCCCCCCGGTGGGTGCTGGCGATGAAGACGATCGGCGTCGCGCGCGTGTCGGGATCGCGCCGCAGCTCTTCGGCGAGCGCAAAACCGTCGCCGTCGCCGAGGCGCGTGTCCAGGATGACCACGTCGGGCTGCCGGACGGCGATGCTCCGTTTGGCCCAGGCGGCTTCGGTCTCTGCCGCCAGCTCGTAGCCGGCCTCCTGCAGCGCGGCCCCGATCTGTCGCTGCAGCTCGGCATCCTTTTCGACTATCAGGACATAGCCGGGCATCGCGCGGCCGCCAGTCTACCAGCATATGGCGCGCGCAAAGCCCGTGGACAATCGCGGGGCCGTGCCCGACATTAAGGACTCGATGGCGCGCACACAGAGAAAGGCGAAACCCGGTGGCGGGGGTCGCGGGCGTGCCGCGGAACGGGCGGGCGATCTGGCGGCGATCGTGCTGGCGGCCGGCCAGGGGACCCGGATGCGCTCGGCGCGCGCCAAGGTGCTCCACGAGCTCTTGGGACGGCCGCTGGGCCTCTACCCGATCGAGCTGGCGCGGGCGCTCGGCGCCGACCCGGTGGTCGTGGTGCTGGGCCACCAGCGCGAAGCGGTCGAGGGGGCGCTGCTGGCGCGCCTGGGCGTCGGCGCGGTGACCGTGGTCGAGCAGACGCAACAGCGCGGGACCGGTCACGCCGTCCGGCTGGCCATGCCGGCGCTGAGCGGCTTTCGCGGGAAGCTGGTGCTGGTGCTCTACGGCGACGTGCCGCTGCTGCGCCGCGAGACGCTGGAAGAGCTGGTGGGAACCGCCCGCCGCTACGGTTGCCTCGCCGTCGTCACCACGACGCCGCCCGATCCGACCGGCTACGGTCGAATCGTCCGCGACCAGCGCGGCCACGTGACGGGCGTGGTCGAAGAAAAGGACGCCTCGCCCGAGGAGCGCGCCATCACCGAGGTCAACGCCGGGATCTACTGCGGTCCGGCCGATTTCTTCCGCCGGGCGACCGCGGGCCTCGGCGCGCGCAACGCGCAGGGCGAGTACTACCTCACCGACATCGTGGCCCGCGCCGCCGCCGACGCCGAGATCGGGGTGACCGCCATCGACGCCGACTTCCGCGACGTGGCCGGGATCAACGATCGACGCCAGCTCGCCGAGGCCGAGGCGGCCATGCGCGCGCGAATCAACCAGGCGTTCATGGCCCACGTCACCTTCCGCGATCCCGCCTCCGCGGTCGTCGAGCCCGACGTGGAGATCGGCGTCGACGTCGAGCTGGGCCGCAACGTCGCGCTGCGCGGGCGGACCCGGATCGGCCACGGCGCGCGGATCGGCGACGGCGTCATCCTCACCGACGTCGAGGTGGGCGCCGGCGCGGAGATCCGGCCCTACACCGTCGGGACGGAGGCGGTCATCGGCGCCGGCGCGCGGGTGGGGCCGTTCGCCCACCTCCGCCCGGGCACGCGCCTCGGCCCCGACACCCATGTGGGGAACTTCGTCGAGACCAAACAGACCACGCTCGGCCGCGGCAGCAAGGCCAACCACCTCTCTTACCTGGGCGACGCCACCATCGGCGAGCGGGTGAACGTCGGCGCGGGGACCATCACCTGCAACTACAATGGCTACGAGAAGTTTCGCACCTTCATAGAGGACGGCGCGTTTATCGGGTCGGACACCCAGCTGGTAGCGCCGGTTCGGGTCGGCAAGGGCGCCGTGGTCGGGGCCGGGACCACCGTGACCCGCGACGTGGCCCCGGGGGCGCTGGCGCTGACGCGCGTGCCGCAGATCGAAAAACGCGGCTATGCGCGGAAGGTGGCGAAGAAGTACGCCGACAAGCGCAAGTCCGGTTAGGATGTCCTCGGAGGTTCCGATGGCGACGTCCGTCAAGGCGTTCTTCGACGAGAGAGTGCCCTCAGTGCTCAAGACCAGCCCCGAGAAGGCCAAAGACGTGGCCGCGGTCTACCTGTTCAAGATCAGCGGCGCGGATGGCGGCACCTGGACCGTCGATCTGGTCTCGACGCCGCCGACCTGCGTTCCGGGTGAGCACGGCTCTCCGCAATGCACGGTCGAGGCGAGCGACACCGACTTCCGCGGAATGATCGAAGGGGGCATGCAGGCGGCGATGGCGCTGTTCTTCAGCGGCAAGCTCAAGGTGGGCGGCGATCCGATCCTGGCCACCAAGCTTTCGAAGCTGCTCCAAATGGCAGGGTAGGTAGCGGGCCCGTGCCCGACGGTCGGCGCGCGCGCGCGACCTTCCTGTGGGGCGCGGCGCTGGTGGCCCTGGCGACCGCCGCGCGTCTGGTCTGGGTGCTGACGGTCCCGACCGTCCCGGTCAGCGACTTCGCGATGTACCGCGAGTCGGCCAACTATCTGTCCGAGTTCGGGCGGCTCGATCCCGGGTTCATCTACATGCCGGGGTTCGTCGCGCTGCTGGCGATGGTCAAGGACGCCGGCGGCGATCTGCTGGCCCAAAAACTGATCGGCGTATTCTTCGGCGGCCTCGGCGCGCTTGGTCTGTTCGTCGTTTCCTGGAAGCTGCTCGACGCAGACCCGGTGGTGGATCGGGCCGCCGCCACCGGGGCCGACCGGTCGGATCACAGCCCACGCCCCTGGCGTCGGATCTGTCCCTGCCCGCACGCCGCCGCCGCGACGCTGGTCTACGCGCTGTGGCCGGCCGGTGTCGCGATGGCCAGCGTGGTGGGGACGGACGTGCCGGCGGCGGCACTGCTGGTGTCGGCGCTGGCGCTGCTGGTGTCGCTCGGTCCGCGCCGACCGTGGGTGGCGGCGCTCACGTTCGGCGTCGCCATGGGCCTGGCGGCCTGGGTGCGGGCGGTGGCGCTGCCGCTGTCGACGCTGGCGCTCGGCTACTGGTTGGCGCGGCGCGAGCCGATCCGCCGCGCCCTGCTGTACACGGCGCTGGGGTTGGCGGCCACGTTGGTGGTCCTGCTGCCCTGGGGAATCCGCCATCTCCGGCAGAGCGGCGCGCTCTATTTCACGGACGACCACGGGGGCATCACCGCGCTCATCGGCGCCAACCCGAACTCGGAAGGGACCTACACCCGCGCGCTCAACCGGACGTTCAAGGACCTGACCGGGCGGAGCGTGCTCGACGAGCCGCATCGGCAGACCGACCAGGCGGCCTACGCGCTGGCGCGTGAATGGATGCGCTTCGAGCCGCGCTACGCGCTCGGCCTGGCCGCGTTCAAGGCCGAGCGTCTCTTCGATTCCGAAGAGCGGCTACTCTACTGGCCGATCTTTCGGCCCGGGGTCTTGGTGGGCGCCCGGGCCGCCTGGTTCGCCGCGCGCCACGCCGCGATCGCGGGACTGGCCGATGGGTTCGGCCTGGCGGTGATCGCGCTGGCGCTGGCGGGGATCGCCAGCGCCGTCACCCGCCGGCGCTGGAGCCTGCTGGCGCTCCTTCCCTTTCAACTGGCGCTGATCGCGACCTACACCATCTTCTTCGCCGAGCCCCGCTACCGGCTGCCCATCGAGATCCTGGCCTTTCCGTTCGTCGCGCTGGCGCTGGGCGAGCTCGGCGGCGCTGCGTCGGCGCTGGCGCGTCGCGCGCGCCCGGAGCTCGTGCGCCAGATCCGTCCGCTCGGCCTGGCGGTGGGGCTGGTGGTCCTGTGGCGCTTCGGTTGGCCGGCCACCGTCGACCTCGGCAAGGCGATGCGGGCGCGGCACCGCTGGGCGGCGATCGAGGTGACGCTCGACGGACACACCCGACTCCTGCTCTGGAAACCGGCCGCCCCGCTCGCCGCGGTCTCGCCGATCCAGGGGGCGCCAAACGGCGTGCACCTGCAGACGGGCGACGACGGCGTCGCGTCGGCCCACGTTCGCCTGGGAGAGGGCGCGCTTCCCGCTGGCAGCTACCGGATCGTCCTGCAGGTCGCGGCGGAAACAGCCGGTCCGGCGCGGCTCTCGCTGGGCGGCGGGGGAGGCGACGGTGGCCCGGACGTCGGGGTCGCGATTCCCCTCGGGCCGCCCCGGATGGTCGACCGGCAGATCGCGCACCCCGGCGGCCCGCTCGCCTTCGACGCCGCGCTCCGGGGCGCGCCGCACACGTCGGTCTGGATCGATCGGGCGCGGATCGAACCCGGCACTTGACACGGGCGCCCCCGTGCGTCGCAGCCCTGCGCGATGGTTGCCCGTCGGGGCCGGGCTCGTGTTAATGGTCGGGTGGGGGATGAGCGCCGGATGAGCCCCGAAGTCGTCGATCCCGAGCCGCCGCTGGCGCCGCCGCCCGGCGAGGACTGGGCAGCGCGCGTCGAGGAGCTGCTCGCCGAAGCCGAGGCGGCGCCGTCCGGCGCCGAACGGGCCCAGGTGCTGTGCCGGGTGGCCGAGGTCTATGAGCGGCGTCTCGGCGATCCGAATGGCGCGCTGGTTACCCTCCAGGCGGCGCTGGAAGAGGATCCCACCAGCGGGCGGGTGATTCAGGAGATGGAGCGGGTGGCCCGGGGCAACGGCTTTTGGGGCCAGCTGGTGGCGGTCACCGCAGAGGTCGCCGCCGGCCTCGCCGACACCAAGCAGGCGGCCGATCTGTGGGTGCAGATAGCCTTCTGGAACGAGAGCGGGCTCGCGCTGCTCGACGAAGCGGCCAGGGCCGCGGCCACCGCGCTCGAGCTCGAGCCCGCGCACGGCGGCGCGCTCATGCTGCTCGAGGAGCTCTACCGCCGGCAGCGCAGCTGGGATCGCTACGTCGAGATCCTGGCCCGCAAGCGGGAACGCCCCGGGACCGACCTCGAGAAGCTGGGAGACGCCTACCGCGAGGTTCTGCGCTACGAACCGCGTCACCCCGCCGCGCTCGAGGGGCTCGGGCGGCTGCACGAGGATGCGGGCGAGTGGGAAGCGGCGGCCGAGACGTTTCGCCGGTTGATCGCGGCGCTGCCCGCCGAGACGGCGGTCTCCGATCGGGTGACGGCGCAGCACCGCCTGGCGGTGATCTTGAAGGAGCGCCTCCACGACCTGCGCGGCGCGGAGGAGCAGCTCGCGCTCACGCTGGCGGCGCCCGGCGGCGAGACGCACGTGCCGAGCCTGCTGCTGCTGGCGATGCTCTACCGCGAGCGCAAGGACTGGATGAAAGCGCGTCAGCTGCTGGCGCGCGCCGCCGCGGTGGTGAGCGACGTCGACGAGCGCGTGCGCCTGCTCGGTGAGGCGGCCGAGATCTGCGCCACCGCGCTCGACGACGAAGCGCAGGCTGCCGATCTGTACGCGGAGATCCTGGCGCTCGACGCGACGCGGGTCGAGCTGGCCGAGAAGCTGGCGGACATCAAGCTTCGCCGCGGCGACTTCGCCGGACTGCTCCCCCTGGCCGAACGACTGGCGTCCGCCGCCGAGGGAAAGCCGGCGGCGGAGCGGGTGCGTCTGTGGCACCGGGTCGGGCGCGCCCGCGAGGCGACCGGGGACGACGCGGGCGCTGCCGAGGCCTACCGGGCGGCGCTGGCGGTCGAAAGCCCGGTCGCCGACCAGCCCGCGGGCGTCTCGCCAGCGGCGCTGCCCGCGCTGCGCGATCTGGCCGCGCTCCATTTTCGCGGCGAGGCCTGGGCCGAGGCCGCGGCCGCCACCGAGAAGCTGCTGGCGGCCACGCCGGCGACCCTGACGCGCGAGGAGCAGCGCGCGGCGTTCGAGCGTCTCGGGGTCTCGCGGTTGCGATCGGGCGAGCCGGCCCTGGCGGTGGAGCCGCTCGAAAAGGCGCTGGCGCTGGATCCGCGTCGCCGGAACGTCCTCGAGACGCTGGTCGCGGCGGCGCGGGCGGCGGGAAACGACGACGCGGTCGTGCGGCACACCCAGACGCTGCTGGCGGTCACCGAGGATCCCAAGACCAAGCTGGAGCTGCTCGAGCACCTGGCGACGATCCACCGCGATCGCCGCAACGATCCCCAGAGGGCCATCGCCGCCTACATGGAGGCGCTCAAGATCTGGCCGGACGAGCGATCGATCATGCACCGGTTGCTCGAGCTGCTCACCGAGACCAAGCAGTGGAAGCAGTCCGTGCAGCTGCTCGCGCGCCTGGCGGAGCTGGCCGAGGGCGAGCTGCGCGCGCCGTACTACGTCGCCGCCGGCAACATCTTTGCCGAGGAGCTGCGCGCGCCGGGCGAGGCGGTCGAGGCTTTCGAGAGGGCGCTGGACGCCGATCCGAGCGACCTGAAGTCGTTCGAGCGGATCGATCGGCTGGTGACCGAGGCGCACGACTGGAAGACCCAGGAACGGACCTACCGCCGCCAGATCAAGCGCATGGGGGCCGACGTTCCGGCCGACAAGCGCCCGGTGATGCTGGCGCTCTGGCAAGGTCTGGGCGAAATCTACCGGACGCGCCTCAAGGACTTTCCGGCCGCCGTGGCCGCGTTCGAGGTGGCCGCCGGCCTCGATCCCGATTCGATCGATCGGCGCAAGGTGCTCGCCGAGCTGTACCGGCTGTCCGGTCCCGAGACCTATCCCAAGGCCGTCGCCGAGCACCGCGCCATCATCGGGCGCGCGCAGACCGCCGCCGAGATGGGGCCCGAGCTCAAGACGCTCCTGCGGCTGTTCGTCGAGATGGGGACGCTCGACGAAGCGCACGGGGCGGCCGCCGCGCTGGTGCTCATCGGGCAGGCCGACGCCGACGAACGCGCGCTCTACCAGCAATACCGCCCGAACGGCGTGGTCCGCGCCCGCGCGCGCCTGACCGAAGAGGTCTGGCAAAAGCAGATCTACCACCCCGAAGAAGACCGCACGCTGTCGCAGATCCTGGCGACGCTATCGCCCGCGGTGGCCAGCGCGCGCGCGCAGACGATGAAGGACCTCGGCCTCAAGCGGAAACAACGTCGCGACGTCGCGACCGATCAGTCGATGCCCTGCAAGGTGCTGGCGTACGGCGACGCGGTCTTCGGCGCCTCGACGCCGGAGGTCTACGTCGCGCCCGAGACGCCGGGCGAGATCGACGTGGTCAACCTGCGGGGGGCGGTGGCCGGCACGCCGGCTCTCGTGCTCTGCAAGGGGATGTTCGAGGCACGCTCGGACATCGAGCTGGCCTTCATCGTGGGCAGGACGCTGGCGGCTCTTCGTCCCGATCACCTGTTGCGCTGGCCGGGCTTCGTCCCCACGCTGGCGGAGCTGGAGATCGTGGTGTGGGCCGCCATCCGCCTCATCGACGCGGACCGTGTCGTTCCCACCGAGAGCGCCCCCGCGGTTCGGCAGTACGCCGCGTTCCTGGGCCGGACGCTGCAACCGCAGCTGCGCGAACAGCTCGCGGTCCTCGTTCGGCGCTTCGAGGCGACTTCGGGTGGCGATGCGGGCGACGGCGGCGCGGGACATGCCGCCGCGCACGCCGCGGCGATCGGCCGCTGGTCGCGGGCGGCCTGCTTCACCAGCATCCGAGCCGGGCTTCTGCTGGCGGGCGATCTGGAGGTCGCCGCCCGCCTGGGACAGACGGCTGCGTCGGCGGCCGGGATCGACCCGAGCGAAGTGATGCGCGACCTCATCGCCTGGAGCGTCTCCGATGGGTATTTCGAGCTGCGCGCGCAGCTCGGCCTGCGGACCGTCAATCTCGGCTTCCGCGGCTGACGCCCCCCAAGCCCGATTTTCGGCCGATTTCGCCAGCGCTAAATCCACGTAACTACAGAGCGGGTGAGGGGATCTGCTCAAGTTACATACATTTCCGCTGCACGAAACCTGTCGTTTACCTCGCCTTGATAGCGTGCTCACTCCACCCCAACACCACCATGCGAGGAGCACACCATGACCGTAGGAGCAGGAACCGCTGAGGCTGGACAACCGTCCAGCCGCGCAACACTCGGGCTAACCGGGTTGACGATCAACGCGATGGCGTTGATCGCACCCGGTGCCTTCCTCTGGCTCACTTTCCAGATCCAGGCCCTGTACGGCGCACCCATGGCGGGCTCGGCGATGTGGTTCGGCATCGTCGCCGCGCTCTTGCTCTGCTTCGCCACGGCGATCAGCTACGCCGAGCTCTCCAAGCTCTATCCGGGCGCGGGCTCGTCGTACTTCTTCGCGGAGCAGGCGTTCTTGAGCAAGACCCACGCCTACAAGTTCGCCCGCATCGCGAAGTTCGTGACCGGTTGGGCGAGCCACCTCTACTACTGGGTCTATCCCGGTTGCATGGTCGGCGTGACCGCTCTGCTGAGCGGTTACCTACTCAATCAATTTTTTCCCGACACCTTCAGCGGCAGCTACAACAGCCTGCCGTTCATGATCGTGTTCTGCGTCGGGTTCGCGCTGGGCGTCGCCTATATCGCTTTCCGCGGCGTCACCGGAACGACCGGCGTCAACATGCTGATCAACATCGTCCAGATCACCGCGCTCTTGGTGTTTTCGGTGATGGCGATCTCCTACCGGGTCAAGCACCCGGAGGGCGCGCAGGGCCTGCAGCTCGTCAACGGCACGGCCATCGATTTCAACGTGGCGCAAGAACCGGTCATGGAAAACAACGCGCCCAAGAAGGATGCGACCGGGGCCGTCGTGATGCAGAACAAGATGGACTCGGCCGGCAACCCGGTGCCCGAAATGAAGGACGGCAAGCCGGTCCCCTTCATCCTGAGCTACGCGGCCGATCAGGCGGTGACCCAGGAACCGGTCGACGCCGACCACCCGAAGGATCTCACGCCGCACTTCAAGTTCCACCAGACCGCCGGCTCCGTCGTGGCGGCGCACGGATTCTCGCTGGTCTTCATCCAGGCCTGCGTCGCGATCTTGATCCTGGTCGGCTTCGAGTCGGTGACGTCCATGGGTGAAGAGGCCAAGAACGCCAAGCGCGACATCCCGCGCGCGGTGCTCCTATCGCTCGGCATCCAGGGGCTCATCTGCTACCTCATCGAATACTTCGCGGCGAACTACTTCCTCAACCAAGGCTATAACTTAGCCAGTGCCGGGGCGTCGGGAGCGCCGCTCGGCGACATGATGGTCATGGTCGGGACCTGGATGTTCGGTAGCGCCTCCGCGGGGCGCGCCTTCATGCTGGTTCAGGCCGTCACCGTCTTCCTGGCGCTGATCGGCACGACGCTGTCGTGCCTCAGCACGGGGGCGCGCGTGACCTACGCCATGGGTAAGGACGAGGAGGTGCCGGGCCACTTCGGCATGCTCCACGGCAAGACGCTGACGCCGCACCGGTCGATCTGGACGCTCGCCATCATCTCGGCGGTCATCGGGATCATCACGGTGTCGGTCTATCTGGGCGGCACCACGCCGACGCCGCTCGATGCCAAGTACAGCGGCTTCTGGTACAGCATCGGGATCTTCAAGGATCCGGCCACCTACGCCAAGCTGCCGAATACGCTGGTCATCGTCACGCTGGTGAGCAACTTCGGGACCTTCCTGCTCTACATGCTCACCTGCTTGACCGCCATCGTGGCCTTCCGCGAGCACCACAGCTTCAGCGGCTTCAAGCACATGTTCGTGCCGATCTTCGGCCTGGTGGCCAACCTGCTCTGCATGTTGTTCTACCTGGTCGGGCCGTTCATGGTCACTGGCATGAGCGTCAAGGAGCCATACATCGCGCTGGCGGTCGTCGCCGCCTGGGGCATCTACGGCGCGGTCTACTTCCTGCGCGGTAGCAAGGTGAAGTCGAAGTCGGTCTACGCCGAGAAGCCGATGACCTCACCCGCTTCGTAGACAGCGTTCTTTTCACGTTGCCACTTTACTGATTGCTGCTTTGCCCCCTTCTCCCCGGTTGCCTGGGGGGGAGGGGGCTTTTGTTCGCTCGGCCTCGCTTCCTCGGCCGTGCCCGAGCTCAGCCCGGCGGATAGGCCTCTGAGCCCATCTCCGTCGAGTCGAGACCCGACCATTCGACCTCGGCCGCCACGCGGTTGCCCATGAAGCGGTCGACCAGACGGAAGAACCCGTAGGCGGCCGGAAAGACGAAGACGATGTTGGCGATGACCCCGATGACCTGCGCGCCGAGCTGCTGCGCGTCGCCGAAGAGGAGCCCCCGCACGGGACCCGCGACGCCGTTCCAGCCAGAGCCGTACGTGCCGTCGGCGAAGAGGCCGAGAGAAAGGGCGCCCCAGGTTCCACAGACGCCGTGGACCGCGAAGGCGCCGACCGGATCGTCGATGCGGAAACGGGTCTCGACCCAGAAGACGGCGCTCACCACCAGGACCCCGGAGATGAGGCCGATCAGCACCGCGGCGGCCGGGCTCACGAACGCGCAGGGCGCCGTGATCGCGACCAGGCCGCCAAGCAGACCGTTACAGGCCATCGCGACATCGGGCTTGCGCAGCCGGTACCAGACGAAGACCAGCGCCGTGATCGCGCCCGCGCTGGAGGCGAGCATGGTGTTGACGGCGATGGTCGCGATGCGGGGATCGTTGCCGGATAAGGTCGATCCGGCGTTGAACCCGAACCAGCCGAACGCCAGGATCAGCGTCCCGATCATCGTCATCGGCAGGTTGTGCCCGGGGATAGCGCCGATGGTCCCGTCGCGCCGGAACTTGCCCGCCCGCGGGCCGAGCACGATGGCGCCCGCCAGCGCGGTGAGGCCGCCGGTCATGTGGACCACCGACGAGCCGGCAAAATCGACATGACCATGCCCGAGCCCCCAGTTGGTCCCCATGGCCGCCAGCCAGCCGCCGCCCCACACCCAGTTCGCGTAGAGGGGGTAGAGCAGCATCGACATGAAGAGCCCGTAGACCAAGAAGGCGGAGAACTTCCAGCGCTCGGCCATCGCGCCTGTTGGAATGGTAGCGGCGGTGTCCATGAACACGGCCGAGAACAGGAACATCGTCAGGTTGGCCGGATCGTGGGGCGCGGTCAGCAGCGCGAAGCGGGCGGCGCCGAAGAGGCCCAGCTCGTGGCCGGCGATCCGCACGGTGATCTCGTGCGCGCCGACCAGCCGGTGGCCGAGCGACGGCCAGATCGCGACGCCGCCGTGCTGCAGGCCGTATCCCAGGAGCCAGAACCCGAGCACGCCGATCGGGTAGATGATCAAGTTCATGGCCATGGTATTCACGGCGTTCTTGGCCCGCGTGAACCCGGTCTCGACCATGGCGAAGCCGACCTGCATGAACATCACCAGGAACCCGGCCATCAGGACCCAGACCAGATTCAGCGCGATCTCCGAATGACCCTGATTCATGGCGATGTCTCCCACTGGCCGTCGTCCCTGCCGTTGCCCCCGTCAGCGCGCCGCGGGCAGCGCCGTCGCGGGATCGCGGTGGCGGCCGCTCAACCAGATCAGCGCTCCCAACCCCGAGATCACGCCGAGCACGATCAGGACCTTGGCGAATCGGCGCGCGATGCGCGCGATCTTGCGCCGGGGCGGGCGCGGCGCGTCCGGTGCGCGCCGCAACGCGGCCGGCGGATCCCGCAGGTCGGCCAGCAGATCGGCCGCGCCCGCGTAGCGATCGCGCGGTACCCGCTGGATGGCCCGCAAGATGATCGCCTCGAGCGCGGGGTCGATCCCGGGCACGTAGTACGACGGGGGCCGCGGATCCTCGTTGGCCTTCGCGCGCAAAAGCGCGCTGGCGTTGGCGCTGGCGAAGGGGATGTTCTTGGTCAGCATCTCGTAGAGCATCGTCCCGACGGCGTAGACGTCGGTGCGGGCATCGCCGCGCCGCCCGCCGATCTGTTCGGGCGCCATGTAGTCCGGCGTCCCCAGCGTGGCCGAAAAGCCAGCCCAGGTCAGGCGCCGCTTGGATTCGTCGAGCGCGATGCCGAAATCGAGGATCTTCACTTTCCCGTCGGAAGTGAGGAGGATGTTCTCCGGTTTGATGTCGCGGTGAACCACCCCTTTTTCGTGCAAGTAGGCCAGCGCCTCGGTGACCTGGCGCGCGATGTCCAGCGCGCGCTCGTTGGCCAGCGGGGCTTCGGCCTGGATGATGCTGCGGAGCGAACGCCCGTCGACGTACTCCATCGCGATGTACATCCGACTCTTCTCGACCGGCTTGCGCACCTTGACCACGTTGGGGTGATCGAGCCGTTGCCCCATGGCCTCTTCGCGCTTGAAGCGCTCGTAGAAGACCACGTCGCTCTCCAGCTGGGGGTGCGGGATCTTGAGGGCCACGGCGGCACCGTCGCTGCTGTCGACGGCCTTGAAGATAGACGCCATGCCGCTTCGGGCCAGCAGCTCGCCGAGCTGGTACTGATCGAGCTGGTCGCCGGCGACGGGCTCGCGCATCAGCGGGCCCCGCGTAAGAACATGGCGGTGACCTTATCATGAACGCCGCGACCGAGACCCGTTTCGAGCTGGAGGTGGCCGCCGTCACCGACGTCGGCACCGAACGCGAGAACAACGAAGATCAATGCGGGCACGTGCTCGAGAGCGAGTCGTGCGGCCTCCTGGTGGTTGCCGATGGCGTCTCGAGCGCCGAAGCGGGTGAGATGGCCAGCCAGACGGCCGTCGCCGCGACCCTGCGCACCTTCAGCGAGCAGCCGCCCGGGACGCCCACCGCCAAGCGGCTCTATCGCGCCGTCCAGCAGGCCAACATCGAGATCTACGATCTGGCGACGGTGGTTCCCGAGCTGCGCGGGATGACCACCACGCTCACCGCCGTGGTGGTCGACCGGGGCGAGCTGACGGCCGCCCACATCGGGGACAGCCGGCTTTACCTCTGTCGCGATGGCCGGCTGGTTCAGCTCACCAAGGATCACACGGTGGCCGGCGAAAAGTCCCGCATGGGACTCATGAGCAAGAGTCGGGCGCGCGCGCATCCCGACCGGTCGGTGCTGACGCGGAGCCTGGGGCGCGAGCTGATCGTCCCCATCGATCGGATCTCGAACCGCCTCTACCGGGGCGACACGCTGCTGGTCTGCAGCGACGGGCTCTACAACACGCTCGGGGACGAGGAGATGACGCCGCTGCTGCTGCAGGGCGACGACGCGATGGGCGCCTGCCTCCGCCTGGTCGACACCGCCAACCGGCGCGGCACGCTCGACAACCTCACGGCGGCGGTCCTCCGCGTCGTCGAGGGTCCCGAGCGTCCGGCGGCCGCCGCGGGGCTGGGTGCCAGGCTCCGGGGACTGTTCGGCCGTCGGGACGGTTGAAAGTTTTCGCGGCCTCGCGTAAGGATCCGAACGCTTTTCGGAGAGGTGGCTGAGTGGCCGAAAGCGCCTGATTCGAAATCAGGTTTGGGCGCAAGTCCAACGTGGGTTCGACTCCCACCCTCTCCTCGACCCTCAATAAAAAAATAAACATAAACAACGCCGGGGCTAAGCGGGGTTCCTGAGGATCGCGTCGGGGGAGAACGAGCTTCGCTCGTTCGACCCCATCGCGGGAGGTTTCAGGAACCCTCCCAGGGTTCCTGTGTTGCGGAGAGATGCCCGAGTGGCCGAAGGGGCACGATTGGAAATCGTGTGTACCGCAAGGTACCGAGGGTTCGAATCCCTCTCTCTCCTCGATTAGATCGGGGGGCGTCGGCGCTACGCGCCTTTGGCCCCCCGCGCCCCCGCGAGACTCGCGCGGCGAAGCCGCGCTCGCTCGCCTAACCTGGGGCGCTTGGGTCCATCGGGCCCGGCGGGCGGCGTGGGCATCTTGACGCTTATCATGTAAGGCATCATGATGTCTTCATGAGAACGACCCTCACGCTCGATGAGGATGTCGCGCGCCTGTTGGCAGATGAGGTCCATCGTCAACGGCGACCTTTCAAGCAGGTCTTGAACGATGCCGTCCGACGCGGGCTCACTCCGCGCCTGGCGGACGCCGACGTTCCCGCGTACCGGATCGTTCCGCACCGAGGCAAACTGAGACCGGGGTTCGATCCGACGGCGTTCAATCGGTTGGTCGACGAGCTGGAGGACGACGCGATTGCGGCGAAGTTGCATCCTCGGCGGCGATGATCATCCCCGACGTGAATGTACTTCTTTACGCCCACGTCGAGACGTTCGCCGAGCACGCCAAGGCGCGGGCGTGGTGGGAGAAGCTCCTGAACGGTAGAACTGAGATCGGCGTCGCGAGCTCGGTTCTGTTCGGGTTCATTCGCATCGCAACGAATCGAAGGCTGTTCGACCCTCCAATGTCTGTCGAGGCGGCGCTGTCCCGTGTCGAGGCCTGGCTGGCCCGGCCCCACGTCCGCTTAGATCGGAAGAGCACACGTCTGAACTCCAGTCACTGACCAA
>OCTA010001806.1_pt1 | contig 19592 bp, 8 predicted proteins | sample 1538991 | NCBI WGS metagenome assembly OCTA01 (sample SAMEA3539302, study PRJEB22396) | soil metagenome | biome: tundra; feature: field; material: soil | place: USA | collected 2010-05 | depth 0.15 m | reverse complement strand
TGAGCCCGAGATAAGCGTACATCCGGCTTCGGCCCGGCGTTCCGTAGTACCCGCCACCGCCTGCCGTAAATTCGTTGAACCAGATGGGTGTGGCCAGATCGCCTTTTGTCATCAGTGCGCCAAGCGCACCATTAACTGGGTCGCCCGGGTAGAAGCCCTCAGCACCATATGAAACGTAAGATTTGTACGTGGCGAGATAATTGAAGCCTCGCCGCCCTGCGTTATCCCAGAGATTCGAGATCGATGGAACATCCGCCATATTGTGCTGGCGAATCGCATCCAGTTCCTCGAGGCGGCTCACCGTGACATCAGACCAATAGCGGTGGAGATCCAGATAGCGCTCGGAAGGCCCGGGCCCGGATGCGAGCGGCAAGTCAACATCCTCAAAGCTGTTCAACCGACGTGACCATCGCTGTGTCGCCCAGGCCTTGTTGAGTTCTTCGATGCTTCCGTACTCCTTTTTGAGCCACGTGATGAACCGCTGCCGGTCGGCGTTCGAATACGACATGAAACCGTTTCCGATCTCGTTGTCGTAGCCGACAGCGATTACCGCTGGATGATGGGCATAGCGTTTCGTTAGCGCGTCCGCGAGGATTCCCACCTCGCGCACGTAATCAGGATCGCTAATGTCGTCCATATAGCGCTCCGCCGGTGGAAGGCGCGTGCCGTTCTGACTGACGATATCGACCCCAGGGTATGCACGATGCAGCCAGATTGGCGCCGGAGAGCCCGGAATGTCGAGGATCACCCTAATTCCGTTAGCCTGCATCTTGTCCATCACCTTGTCGAACCATTCAAATTCAAATTTGCCTTGCGAGGGTTCAAACGAGTCCCACGACAGGTCTCCCATGCGCACGACGTTGAATCCCGCGTGCCTCATGATGGCAACGTCGCGATCGATCTGCTCGGGTGTGCGATCGACGGGCTGATAACAAGTCCCTACAAAGAGCTGCCCGGGACCCGGCCAACTTGGGTGCGCGGGAGCATGCTGCGCCACGCACGCAGAGCTCAACATGCCCATCAGGATGACAGGTCTTGCGAACTTCCTGAGTGACGTAGGCCAAAACCTTTGATCGCCTGCCGGATGGGTGCTTTTATTCATGGACTCCTCCTTTCGATTGCCAGTGGTTCGGCAGCGTGCGTGGCCGAATCCTTTCCGTTCTGACAAGTGGCGCCGGTTTCTGGCGCCAGAGAACGCGCCCGTCAGGGACCGTCCTCCGCTGAGGAAGAGCCTCAGTTTGATTGCTCGTTTCACTCAAATCGAACAACCAATCCCTGACCCGTATACTGCACCTGTTTGACCACATCGGCCTGCGATCCGTCAACTAGCACAATCCGGAACTCCCGTTCGCGCTTCATGCCTGCATAATCACCCTGACGCGCGCCAATCGTCATGGTCGCCATCTTGTCATCCCAACGTAAGGGAATGATCGCGTGCTCACCTTTCTCGTACGCGTAGGTCTCGCCCTGGTCATGGTAAAGCGTGAAGCTTCCGTCGGCGCCCCGGTACACGCGCAATTCGATCGGCTCGTCCGTGCGCTGTTCCGCATACTGGACCTCCGGCCCAAGCGGGAGGATAGACCCAGCGCGGACATAAAGCGGAATCCGCTCGAGGGGTGCCTCGGCTGTGATGCGACGCCCGCCAGGTACCTTCTCGCCAGACCAGAAATCGTACCAAGCGCTGGCCGCTGGCAGATAAAGCGAACGAGTCGTCGCGCCCTCTTCGGTAACCGGATTCACCAGAATCGCCGGACCGAACATGAACTGATCCCCGATCGATGCCACTTTGGGATCGTTTCGCCAGTCCATGACGAGCGGACGCTGAATAGTGTAGTCCTCGCTCGTGACCCGCCAGGCGAGCGAGTAGATGTAGGGCAGCAACCGGTAGCGCAGCTTGTCGTAGCGAATTAGAATCGGCGTTACCGGCCCATACGAAAACACTTCGTTGGCGTCGTTCGAGCGATGACCGTGACTGCGGAAAATCGGGCAGAAGACGCCGTACTCGTACCATCGCGCGTACAGCTCTTGATAAGTCGGGTCGCGCGTATCGCGAAACGAGGGCCAGCCGTAGCCGCCGATGTCGGTCGTCCAGTACGGAATGCCGGAAAGCGCGAAATTCAAGCCCGCCGGAATCTGTCGCGCGAATGCCTGAAACGTGCTGTAGATATCGCCCGACCACACTGTTGTCGCGTTTCTTTGTTGGCCCAGAAAAGCCGAGCGGGTCAGAACAAAGACGCGCTTCTCGTTTCCGCTCGCGCGCCAGTGCTCGTATACGCCCCCGGTGTGCAGCAGCGGAAAAACGTTGGTGTAACGAGCGCCATTGCCCAGGAACAGTTTCTTGTCAAAGAGCACAGCATCGCTCCGGCCGTTAAGAATCTCAGGTTCCGAACTGTCCAGCCAGAAGCCATCCCAGCCTTGTGCCAGAATCGGCGATATCAGCGTCTTCCAGTAGGCATCCCGAGCAGCCGGGTTGGTCGCGTCATAGTCGTAGGCACCGGGGATCGTGAGACGACTCCGCTCAAGCTTCTGGAAGTTGGCGGACTTCGGATCCATCACCGCCCACACGGAAATGATGGAGTGCACGTGTTCCTCGTGCAGTTCGCGCAACGCGCCCGGAACATCGGGGTGCGGCTTCAAGTAGGCTGCCGTGTACTCCGGATCGCCCTGGCACTTCCACCAAAACCAGTCCTGGACCACGGTGTCGAGAGGCACGTGCTCAGTCCGGTATTTGGCCGCTACATCCAGCAACTCCTGCGCGGATTTGTAGCGATCCTTTGATTGGAAGAATCCGTAAGCCCACTTCCCGAACAGAGGAGCGTGCCCGGTCAGGTCGCGGTACTGATGGATGAGCGAATCCATCTCTGGGCCGTAAAAGAAGTAGTAGTCGATCGCATCAGCCGCGTCCGTCGTGAGCTTCAACTCCGGAGGAAATCGGTCGTCGAACCAGGAACGCGAAGCTGTGTTCCAGAGAATCGCCGATCCATTCGATGAAATCAGAAGCGGGACTGCGACGTCCGTATTAGCTTGCCCCAGTTCCACCACCGTCCCTCGGTAATTGAAGACACCGTTCTGGTGCTGTCCCAATCCGTACAGTGCCTGGTCTGAACCCAAGAAGAGTCTCTCGGTGGCGCGGTATAGTTTCTCGCCGTTCGCTTCGACGGCGTCATAACGGCGCGGCTCACGGTCGGATTCGCTCTGGAGGATTTTGCCCGCGGCGTCCTGAAACGTCAGGCGGCCGTCTTCCAAGTTGAAAAGAACTCGAAGGGCCGGCGTCGAGAGAATGGCGTTTTTTTCGTCATGGGCGAATTCGAACGGTTCCGGCTCGCAGCGCTTGACCAACCACGGTTCTTCGGGTGAGGCCGCCTTAGGGTTGCCCGGGCCCGCGACCACGTGAACCACGGACGGCCCACAGACCGAAACACGGACGGTTTCTCCACCACTTCGCATCGTGACTCCGGCAGTGTCGCGTTCGATAGTAGCGCCAGCGAGCGGCAACGCAAGCGCTACGGATAGGACGGGCAGTGCGCATTTCATCTCTCTGGTGAATCTCCTTGTGCCTGAACCGGCGCGAGAATCTCTATTGCCGGATTCTGATGTCTGGAACGGACCCGGTTCGATTTCTCAAAAGCCGCAGCGGCCGCCTTCGCATCGCCAGAGCTCTGATACAAACGTGCGAGCTGATAATAAACGGAGCCGTCTTCGTCGCTCGCGAGCCCTTGCGTGAGTTCACTCATCGCCTCTTTCGGACGGCCGATCCTCGCATAGATGCGGCCGAGCAGCGCATGCACACGCGCAAGAAGGTCCGGGCGTGCGTTCAGACTGTGCTTTAGATAAGGCTCCGCCTCTGCGTACTTGTGTTCCGCTACCATAATTTCGCCCATCAGAAGATTGAGCTCACTATCCTCGGGACTTCGAGCGAGCGCCTTCTGCGCGTTAGCCTGAGCCTGTTCGGGGTTTCCATCGCGCAAGTAAGCGGCCGATAGCCCCGCGAATCCAGCGACGCTATCCGGTTCGAGCGCGAGTATTTTCGAATATTCCCGCTCCGCTTCGCGGAACATTCTCCGCTGCTGATATGCATCTCCCAGCAGGGCATGAATCCTCGGCGAATCGGGTTCCACTTCACCCGCGTGCGCCAGAGCGGCTACACCGAGTTCCTGATTCGTGCGCACTGCCCAGTACCAGCCGGCAGCATTGTTCGGATATCGCCGCTCAAGCCGGTCGGCCGCCCGGGCGGCGGCCCGGAAATCCCCGGAAAAGAACGCATCGCTCGCGAACTGCTCCAGATTCTGCTTTGTCAGTTTATCGAGCGCAGGAACAGGGCGTTCCGGCGGCGACTGAGCCTGGCGCGCTGCATCGGGATGTTGCGCGACCGGGCACGCGTCATGATCGCGCTCAAACTGTTCTTTGGCTTGTGTACGATCGCCGTGCCGGAGCAAGACCAAACCGTACGCCGTGCGCGCGCACCGGGGCGGTTGTTCGTTCGATGCCAGCAGTTCGCGATAAGCTTGAAGCGCCTCGGTCCCCCGTCCTTGCTTGGCGAACGCGTCGGCAGTCAACTCGGCCACGTACGCGGAATGGGAAAAGGCCGCCAGTTTCGCACCAGAGGATTGCGCCAAACCGAGGAACGCCAGACCCAGGCCGTACCAGGCCTCGCCATTACTGGGCGCCAGAGCGGCCGCTCGCTGATACCAGTCCCGCGATTGGGCCGACTCCAACAGGGCATGGAACGCGCGTCCTAGAGCGAGTATCGCCTGCGTGTCCTGCCCGTTCAGTTTTTGCGCGGCGAGGAGATAACCAACAGCCTCCCGCGGACGCTTTGAATCCAACAGGTCGAGACCGAGAAACAGGTTCGGTACGAACAGCGACTTGTTGATGCTCAGCGCCCGCCGGAACGCCTCCTCGGCCTGCGGATAGTCTTGAGACTCGTACCGCATCACTCCGAGATTACTCCAGAGTTCGGCCAAGTCGGGACGGATCGACAGCGCCTCGCGATACGCATCGGCAGCGGCGCGGTAATCGCTCCTGGCCTGGGCCCGCTGAGCCGCTGCCAAGAGCGATTCCAACTTGGCTGGCGCGTCCGGTTCCGCAAGCGCCAGCACGATGCTGAGCAGAATACGCAATTACCAGTACAACTTCAACCCGAACTGCACGTCGCGCGGCGGAAGCGTCGCCGAGATTCGTCCAAACGACGGATCGCTAAAGTTGGAATCCGGCGCATAGAAGTTCGCACGGTTGAACGCGTTGAACATCTCGCCCCGGAACTGCAGCTTGAGGATCTCGCGCCAGTAGAACCACTTCTGAATTCCGATGTCGAAATCCTGCAGTCCGGGGGCGCGAACGGTGGACATGTATCGCGGCGCGTCTCCGAACGTGAATGGCGCGGGTTGAGCAAATGCGGACGTGTTGAACCACTCCTGGAAGGTTTGCTGGCTGAGCTTGGGGTCGCCGACCACGTTCGGCCGTTGATTGCCCCCGAACGATCCGGCGTTGTTAACGCCTCCGGCCACTCCAATCGGGAAGCCCGATTTGAAGGAAGATACGCCAGTGACCTGCCACCCGCCTAACACAGCGTTCGTAATCGCGTTGAAGTTGCCACCCACCTTCTTGCCCTTCCCCACCGGCAACTCGTAGATGTAGCTGATCACCACGCTGTGCGGTATGTCGGCCGCGTCCACCGATTTCTCCTCTGCCAGGTTGTAATAGTTGCGGATGGGAACTGAGTTGGTTTGCGCCCAGCCATTCGTCCCGCTGGTGTTGTCGAGGAACTTCGAGAACGTGTAGGAAGCTAGCACCTGCAGGCCCGCGCTCCAGCGGTGGGTATAGTTCACCTGGAGAGCGTCGTAGTGGGACCAGCTGTCGTTCATCTGGCTGATGCTGACATCGCAGAATTCGGGGTAGGGACGTAACAACTGGCCGTAGGCGATAGTCGGGCTGGAAAGATTGCACCCGCTGCTGCCAATCTTGCCGTAGAACGGGTTGGTGACCGGCTGCAGCAACTGGTTTCCGAGCGCCAGGTCCGCTGTCGGCAACTGGTTCAAATTCTCGCTTCCTTGCTGTATGTGAACTCCCCGGTCGCCGACGTAGCTGACATCGATCAAATCGTTATTGGTTAGCTGATACTGCACTCCCGCCATCCACTGGATCATGTACGGGTCGGGGCGGTGGGATTCGGTCCCGCTGGTCGAAAATCCGACGTTCGTCAGCCCGCCCAAGCCACTGCCGGTCTGTGGAAGCAGTCCGGTTGGGAACGCGTTGTCTAGCGTGCTTTGCGGCGTAAAGCCATTCGATTGGACAGCAACCCACGGCGTCGCTTGTCCGTAGCCCTGGGTTGACCCGCCCCCTAAATAAGACGGAACGAAGAAGGTGCCGAATCCGGCCCTCACGACCAACTTGCTCAGAGCTTTATAAGCCAACCCAATTCGCGGCGAGAAGTCTGTCTTTTGCGGGTTATACAAACCGGCGCGAACGCCGTTCACCCCGTTGAAGACCACGGTGCCTTTAACCGTGTATCCGAGCGACGAACTGATTGGGTTCACCGCGTTGAAGTCGAAAAAGGACTGCTCATTGAAGCGCTCCACCGGCGCCGTCTGATATTCGTAGCGAAGGCCCAGATTCAGCGTGAGCTTGTCTGTGACTTTCCAGTCGTCCTGCACGTACGTGCCATAGTAGTGCTTCGAGTTATACGGCAACACCGAGACGCCGGTCGAGCCGCTCGTGCCAACCCCGAGCAGCATGGAAGCGAAAGCGTTTCCGGCCGTCGCCGGGGAGGCTGTCTGGGGATTCGGCCCGGCGGTGGCGGAATAATCAAAATTGAGCGTTGTCGGGTAGATGCGCCCACCGCCGGTCTGAAGGATGACATTCGTAAAACCCGTTGACAGGGAATGCGCGCCGATCACTTTACTCAGACTGACCGATGAAGTGTAGGTGTTCCGAGGGAATCCACCCTCGCCCGATCCATTCTGTGGTCCCAGAGGTGCATAGCCGCTTACGTTTGTCACCGGGAACTGGTTCGAAGTTGTGTTGAGGAACGTCGGGAGGCCGAGCTTGGTCATGTCAAACGGAAAGGCCTGCACCACGTTGCCTTCGATCCAATGATTGAGACCGAAGTTGAGACTAAGCACGGTGGTAGGATTGATCACCCACGTGAAACCAGAGGCGCCATCCAGGCGATTATTTGGCTGGCGAAGGTACGGCCCCCCGGGATCGCTTGCGCCATAGAATGCGGGGTTGCCCACCTTAAACTCGTTTTTGTTCGAAAAGCGAGCGAAACTCTGCACGTTATCCGTGAAGTTGTGATCCACACGGATGCTCCATTCATTCGACTGCGTGGGCGCGGGCGCTGCCGCCACAAAGTTGTTGGCCAGGCCATTGTTGGTGGGCTTCGGATAGTAACTGAGAAGGTTCTTAGCCACAGCGCTCATTAGGGACGCCGGAATTTGGTTGCCCGCGAACGCAGTGCGTGTGAAGCCGTTCGCCGTTTGCTGCGTTGAGAACGGATTGTACAGGGTCTGTGGGAGGGCCGAGAAATCTCCGTTTCTTTCCGCTAAGGTTGGCACGGTCGCCGTGTAGTTCACCGGAGAGGACTGCCGCAAGCCCTCATATGCCGCGAAAAAGAAGGTCTTGTTCCGCTGGCGGTAGAGTCTCGGGATGTACACCGGTCCACCTCCCACGATTCCAAACTGGTTGCGGTGGAAAGGCGTTTTTTGGATTCCGTTCGCGTTATTGAAAAAAAAGTTCGCGTCCAGCTTGTCATTGCGTAGGAATTCGAACGCGTCCCCGTGGAAGCTGCTGCTGCCGGACTTCGTCACTACGTTGTAGACATTCCCGGTGCTCCAGCCGTACTGCGCCGTGAATCCATTCGTCTGGATGTTGGCTTCCTGTACTGAATCCATAGATGGCACGTAGATCACGCCGCCCCAATCGGCGGCGGTATCCCAGTGACCATCCAGCAGGTACGCCGTGGTTCCAAAGTAGCCGCCGCCGAAGTTCAGGAACGAGATGTCCTGATCGGCGGTCCCGGATTGTCCGCCTCCGTTTAGCAATTGCAGTTGCGTCGAGTTGTTCACCGACGAATTCAACAACACCAGCCCAAAGGCGTTGCGAAGGTTGACCGGCAATTGCTGGATCTCCTGTTGATTCAGGTCCGAGGAAACATTGGCGTTGTCCGTTGCCAGCAGCGGGGCCTGAGCGCCAGTGACAGTGAGTTCCGTTTTCACCTGCCCGAGTTGGAGAGTAATGGTTTCGCTCGCCGCCTGCCCGGCAGTCAGATCGATGCCCTCCTCCTTGTAAGAAGAAAACCCAGCGGCCTCAATGAGAAGAGAGTACTTACCCGGTGACAGAAGAGTGAATGAATACCGTCCCTCCGTATCGGTCGTAAAGGTTCGCGCAATGCCTTTCTCGCTGCTCGATAACGTAACCTTCGCGCCGGGCACCACTCCTTGCGAACTGTCATGGACGACCCCTGTCAGCGATGCGCTGAAAGCCTGGGTCTGGGAGCGGGCCGGCAAAGCAAGGAATGTAATGGCGGCAGCCACGGCGATGCCGAAGGCCAGCGCTGCACGCGGAAAGCGCTTTTTCAGCGGCGAAAACGCTTCCTCGAGACGGCATTCTAGGAGCGCACAAGCGTACTTCATGGAATCTAGCACTTTCCGCCGAACCCACGCGGTTCACTGCCACACGTGGCTGGCTGACCACCCTCGCCGAATACTGCTTAAGCGTTACAGGTAAGGCTACCGTATCATAGGCCCTGCCGGCTTACAAGAGCGTTTTCGAAGCTGCAGCTTTCAATCCACACTGGCACAAAGACGCTACGCGGGGCGGACCATGCCGCTCACACAGCGAACTGAAACGGAGCTGACGCCACCGATAACTTTACCGATTCCGCAGCTTCGCCGGCACTATGGCCAATCTGGCCGTTGCCGACCATGCCGAATCGGAGGCCCGACGCTGAATGGAGTCTGCAAAGCAAGGCGTACTCGCGGCACAATCCGGACGGTTTCTCCCCCTATGCGGGTCCGTTATTAAGCCCACCTAGTCGGGTTTGGTGATATGTTCTCCATGAATGTAGATCCGGGTAGTGTCCTAAAGGTGGTCGGGAAAAACTTCTTCAACGCACCTTTAGGACACTACCTAGATCCGCTGAATCGATTGAGGTGAGAAAGTGAAAATAGGAATGCGCCCCGTTCGTTATGCGTCGTGGGCCAGCCTGCTCTGGGTATTGATCTTGGGCACACCTAGGGCACAAAGCCAGATCCCGCCGTATCTTGACGCCAACTTGCCGGCGGAACAGCGTGCGGCCGATCTCGTTAAGCGGATGACGCTCGAGGAGAAGGCGTCGCAGATGGTGAACCAGGCGCGCGCGATACCTCGCCTTAAGGTGTCCGCCTACGACTGGTGGAGCGAGGCGTTGCACGGTGTGGCGCGCGATGGCACAACGGAGTTCCCGGAACCAGTCGGCTTGGGCGCTACTTTCGATCCGGACTTGATTCGCCAGATGGCCGTTGTCATCGGGACCGAAGGCCGCGTAAAGCACGCACAGGCGCTGGCTAAAGAGAACGGCGAGTCGAGTATCTTCGAAGGCCTGGATTTCTGGGCGCCCAACATCAACATCTTCCGTGATCCACGTTGGGGCCGCGGACAAGAGACGTACGGCGAAGATCCGTTTCTGACCGCTCGCATGGGTGTAGCCTATGTGACCGGGATGCAGGGTGACGATCCCAAATACTATCGGGCCATATCGACGCCCAAACATTACGCAGTACACAGCGGACCGGAAACCACCCGCCACTCGGCGAACGTGGACGTGAGCAAGCACGATCAACTTGACACGTATCTACCCGCGTTTCGCGCTACCGTCACCGAAGCCAAGGCGGGCTCGGTCATGTGCGCCTACAACAGCATCAACGGCGAGCCTGCATGTGCCAGCGAGTTTTTGCTCCAAGATCAACTTCGCCACAAATGGGACTTTCAAGGCTACGTCGTTTCTGATTGTGGGGCCGTAATCGACATCTACCATGGTCATCACTTCAAGCCCACGCAGGCTCAGGCGACCGCAATCAGCGTTCAGCGCGGCATGGACAACGAGTGTGTCGACTTTACGTTCAAGGTCAAAGACGATCACGACTACAGGCCGTATCTTGACGCCGTAAAGCAGGGCTTCCTCAAAGAGAGCCAATTGGATACGGCTCTCGTTCGATTGTTTACTGCACGCATGAAGCTTGGCATGTTCGATCCGCCGGATATGGTGCCGTACACCAAGATCGATCAAAGCGAGTTGAACAGCCCGCAAAACCGGGAATTGGCTCGTAAAGCGGCGCACGAGGCCATGGTTCTTCTGAAGAACGACGGAACGTTGCCGCTGAAGACAACTGGGATCAAAGTCGCGGTTGTCGGCCCTCTGGCAAAGCAGACCAAGGTCCTTCTTGGCAACTATAACGGAACACCTACGCACACCGTTTCCATCCTCGAAGGATTGCAAAAAGAGTTTGCCAGAGCCACCATTCAATATGTGCCCGGGACGCAGTTCTTGAGCCACGATGCGGACGTTGTCCCAGGGTCTGCCTTAACCAGCAACGGAAAACCGGGCGTCACGGTTAGCTACTCGAAACTGGACATGAGCAACATCAACCGGCTGGAGACCACGGCTCCGCTCGCGACTCGCACCCAACCAACCGTCGATGCCGGCGCATTGCCGATTCCCGCCGAGGCAGCAAATGTGCGCCCCCTCGCGATTCATTTCGATGGCACACTCACGCCGCCGGACACAGGCGATTACAACCTCGGTCTTAAAGCAAACGGCTTCTTCCGTATACAAGTGGACGGAAAGAATGTCACCTCCTCGTACGGAGGCGACCCGAACGAAGCCAAATTAGGCCGAGTGCACCTGGATGCAGGCAAGCCGGCGACCATCCACATCGAGTACACCCCGCCTGAGAATACGTCTCCGAATGCCACATTGGTGTGGTCGAAAGTCGACCTCAAGCCGCAGCCCGATGCCGTTTGGACGGCCAAGAATGCCGATGTGGTGGTCGCTGTCCTCGGCATCAGCAGCGAGCTTGAAGGTGAAGAGATGCAAGTCAGCGAACCCGGGTTCAAGGGAGGCGACCGAACAAGTATCGACCTGCCCATACCGGAACAGGACCTTTTAGAAGCGTTGGTCGCAACGAAGAAGCCCGTTGTCCTGGTGTTGACGAATGGTAGCGCTCTTGCCGTGAACTGGGCCAAGGAGCACGCCAACGCCATTCTCGAGGCCTGGTATCCCGGAGAAGAAGGCGGAACGGCGGTCGCAGAAACACTCTCTGGCAAGAACAATCCTGCAGGTCGCCTGCCTGTGACGTTCTACACCGGAGTTGAACAACTTCCGCCATTTGAGAACTACGCCACGACGGGCCGCACGTATCGCTACTTCGAAGGCCAGCCGCTCTACCCGTTCGGCTATGGGCTCAGCTATACGATCTTTTCCTACAAGGACCTTGTGCTACCGCAATCGCCGCTGAAAGCTGGCGACCCGCTCGCGGCTGAGGTCACGGTCACCAACACTGGGAAAGTCGGCGGCGACGAGGTCGCACAGCTCTATCTCAGCTTCCCGGACGTGAAGGGCGCGCCCCTACGTGCCTTGCGCGGATTCCGTCGCGTTCATCTCGAGCCTGGTCAATCCCAGAAGGTCAGCTTCGAGCTGAAGCCGCGCGACCTCAGCATAATCACCGAAGCCGGCGAGCCAATGATCGCCGAAGGCAAGTACTCCATCTCTGTTGGAGGTGGTCAACCAAACACCGGCGTGCCCTCCGTTGCCGGTTCTTTTCAGGTGACCGGCAGCCAGACCTTACCCGAGTGAGCCTCCAATGACTCGCAGAATGTTCTTGTCCTCGACGGCGGTCCCGCTCCTCGCAACTGGGTTGGCTGCAGAGACGGGCCGCGATTCCAAAGGATCGGGAGCGCGGTCCTTCGCTTGGACGACGCGGGATCTGCGGTTTAGGTACGACATCTCCGAAGGGAGATTGCGGCAGGGAGTTCTGTTGCCCGCCGAGCTCACAACGGGCTCGCTGGTTCCCCCCGAGCGTTCCGGAGTGGAAACCGCTATTCAGCTGACCGGAGAAAACTCTCCGGACCCGGGCATGAAACAGGGCGCGGGCCAACCCGGCCTGCGGTTAACTTTCGTCGACCGCCGCGAGGAGTCGACCCGTCATGGGTCACGCCTTGTTCTCAACCAATTCGATCCAGCTACCAAAATTCGGGTCGAATCTTTTTATGAAGCGTTCGACGGAGTACCGGTAGTTCGTCGCTGGACGAAAGTGACGAATGAAGGGTCTGCAAATGTCGGCGTCGAGTTCCTCAGTTCGGCAATGCTGCATGGTCTTGCGGATGGACAGAACTACGACAGCGAGTTGAGGATCCATCTTGCTTGGAACAGCTGGATGGCGGAAGCGCAGTGGCACGCGTTGCGGCCATCCGATCTCGGATTCGTCGAAAACGAGCGCACGAGTTGGTCGGAGGCAGCCGCTTCTAGCATCGGGAGTTGGTCCACGGAGAAACATCTCCCGATGGCGATCGTCGAGAACACGCGCCTCGGCGTGAGTTGGTTCTGGCAGATCGAACACAACGGGTCCTGGTATTGGGAAATTTCGAACAGCGCATCACGGGGCCAAAGAGCTGACAATGTGTATGCCTGGATAGGCGGTCCGGACGATCTCCATTCACAAGCGTGGAAGAGCCTGCAGCCGGGAGAGAGCTACCAATCGGTTCCGGTTGCAATAGGCTGTGTGCGCGGAAGTTTTGGCGAGGCGGTCGCAGCGCTTACCGAGTACCGCCGGACCGCTTGCGTACCGCGGGGCGCGGCGAAAACTCCGTGTCCGGTCATCTTCAACGATTACATGAATTGCCTGTTGGGCGATCCCACAGAAGCTAAGGAACTGCCGCTGATTGAAGCTGCAGCGCGAGTGGGCTGCGAATACTACGTCATCGATGCGGGCTGGTACGCGAAATTGCGTGAGGACTGGAGCTCGACTATCGGTGCGTGGGAGCCTTCTTCCGACAGATGGCCGCGCGGTCTCGATTTTGTCCTCGACCGGATTCGGAAAGCAGGCATGATACCGGGCCTGTGGATTGAGCCTGAAGTTGCGGGTGTTCGCTCGCAGTTGTCGCAGCAGCCTGACAGCTGGTTCATGATGCGGCACGGCAAGAGAGTTTTGAAGAATGACCGATATTTGCTGGATTTCCGCAGTTCGGACGTAGTCAAGTATCTCGATGAGGTAATCGACCGTCTGGTTCGCGACTACGGCGTTGGGTACCTCAAGATGGATTACAACGTCGATTCTTTGCAGGGCACGGACCAGAACGCAGACAGTCCTGGGCAGGGCCTTCTGGAGCACAATCGCGCACACTTGTCCTGGCTCGAAGGGATCATAAGGCGCTACCCCGCCCTGGTAATTGAGAACTGTGGCAGCGGAGGGGGCAGGATGGACTATGCGATGCTGTCGCGCACGCAGATCCAATCGGCCACAGACCAGGAAGACTATCTTCGGCTACCGGCGATCCTCACGGGCGCTTCCGCGGCGGTGGTACCAGAACAACTCGCTTGCTGGGCTTATCCTCTGGCCGGCGCCGACCGCGATCAAGCGAGCTTCAATATGGTGACCGCCCTGCTGTGCCGCATTCACCAGAGCGGTCGAATCGATCAGGTTCAAAGCGATGTCGCGGGGGAAGTAGCAAGCGCCATCCGTGTTTACAAAGACACACTCCGGCCGCACATCGCTGAAGCGATACCTTTCTATCCTCTGGGGATGCCGGATGTGACAAACCGGAAAGGGCCCGTCGCGCTCGGGATGCGTTCTCGGGCCTGGACGGCGGTAGCAGTGTGGCGCCTCGAAGGTGAACCCAGCGTAGAGTTGCCCTTGCGCTCCTCGCGGCCGCGCGTTCTTTATCCAACTGACCTTGGCATAGAAGTGATGCAGCGAAGCGAAAAGATCATAGTTCGCTTCCCTAGGCCGAAAATGGGGTGCATCGTTCTTGTCTGACCACGATCAACGGGACTAACCGGACACTTCCCGGAACGGCGGTTCATCTCTCAAGCCGAAAGAATTCGGAAACAAAACGCGTATTTACAGGGCGGATTGTTCGGTGCTTCGATCTCGAGCCCCTTTGGTCCTCGATTCCATTTCACGCCCGCTTTCGATCCAAGCAGTTCAATGCTGCCAACCTGTTGAGGATAGTCGGGGGCGCCTTCAGCAAGCGACCGGACAAGGTGTCAGGGACTGTATCAAACCTGGGGGTCAAATCGTCGGCAAGGCGTGTAAGGTGCTGATTTTTGATAGCGTTCGCCGGAAAAATCGGCCGGCGGCCCCCAACCTTGATACAGTCCCTTACATGTGCGCGGATTCGAAGCTCTCGCGTTCTTCCGCCCCGTTATTTACATTGGAAGTTGCGGGCGTCCTGGGTGTCACCCGTTCCAATGTACTGAGCGTGCTTTGGGTAGGCACACAAGGGCCGGCTGCGGCCAGGAAAGGCCTGACCGGTTGCGATGACAAAGTCGGGTGCAGCGCCCTTCTCAACCCAGTTGACGGCGGCGCTAAGCATGTCGAAGTGATCGAGCGAAGGACCACCGCCGCAATGAGCCATGCCGGGAACGAGGAATATGCGGCTCCATTCGGCGACCTTCTCGGCGCCACCATTGGTTGCGGCAAGTGATTTGTAATAGCCGAGAGTGTCGAGCGCGGAGAACCAAGGGTCACTGTCGCCGTGGAAGAAGATTAGTTTGCCGCCGTTGAGCGAGAAAGTGGATAGATTCGTCGACGCGGGCTCGACCAGCGGATCGGAGGCTCCGAGCGCCGCCTTATCGACGTCGAGGTCTGTTGCGGTGGTGTACGGCCCGAAAAGGCCGCGGCTGCCCAATGCGAGCAGGCCCGGCACGGCGCCCTTCATCGCGACGCCGGCATCGTAAAGGAAGCCTGGATAGACCTGCATACCGTAAGGGTTCTTCGGTCCGGCAAAAGCTTTCTTAATGGCCGCGATCTTATTCGGCTCGATGCAGCTTTCGCCTTGGCCGGTCTTGCAATCGAGCACAGTGGGATCGAAGTCGCAGCCAAGAGGATCGAAGATCATGCCATCAGCCACCCCGTCCTTTGCGTCGCAGTGCTTCATCAGCGCATCCATAAACAGCTTGCGGTCACCGTCGGTAAGAAACTTGTCGATCTGCGGCTTGCCTGAATCGTCTTTGGGGGCGGCCTGATTGTAGGCGACAGGAATCCATTGGCTGATCGCCAGGTTTGACAGGCCGGTGCGCATGGCCGGGTCGCCCGAGACGATTCCATTGAAGATAGGGGGATAACGTTGCGAGAGGATCATGCCTTCGCGCCCACCGGTGGAACAGCCGACGAAGTAAGAGTAGGCGGCGGGTTTTGCGTAGTAGTGCGCGATAATTTGCTTGGCGATCCCGGCGACCTCAGCATTCGCCAGGAAAGCGAAGTCGAGATACGCCTGCTGGTCGTGCATGAACGAGAAGTCGAAGGCGCCGGTCTTGGCCTTGTGTCCTGTGTCGGTACTGGCCACGACAAATCCACGTGAGAGCGCCGGCGTATCACCCGCGTAGTTGGCGCCCGCGGGATAATTCACAACACCGTTACCACCACCGCCGCCCTGCATGAGGAAGTCGCCGTTCCAAGTTTCCCTTTGCGGCAGAGCGATCGCGAAGCGGATTCCGAACTCCTCGCCTCCGATGCCCTGGCGGCGATTGATGACTCCGTCCACGCGGCAGTGCGCGGGAAGGGGACCAATGGAAGGGGCGCCAGGATACGCCGGCGGCACAGTTGTGCCTGCGGGGATCAGTTCGGCCTTGGTAATCTCGCCGCCGCCGAGTTTGAGATGGTCGAGATCGGGGCAGCGATCCGGCTGCTGAGCCGAGGCGGCGGCCACGGACGCGAAGCAAACAACAGTGGCGATCAGTGATGTCTTGGGATGGCTCATTGTTCGTTATTCCCGTGATGCTGAAGAACGCAGTTTCGAAGCTACTGCTCAATCGAGACTACGGTTACCGATCCGGGTCCGACCGCCAATGATATCTCGCCGTTCTGAACCTTCACTGCCACAGGCTTCGGAACGACCGTGTTCGGGGCGTCGAAGGTGTTGACCCCATCCACTGCCGCCGCGGTGAGTGTCTCAGCAGTGGCCGACTTTGCAGCCATGCCTTCGATATGGGCGTCAATCGTCGCGGGCTTCTCCGCGTCTAAATTCGTGATGGCAACCAACAGCTTCCCGTCCGCGCTCTTCGCGGCGATAGCATCCACCTGCGGCAGAGTTACGTTGCCATGTGTGTAGCTGCCGGCATCGAAGGCGACCGGTACGAGTGTCGAGTCTTGAAACGGGGTGTACATCTTGTAGATGTGATAGGTGGGGGTGAGTACCATCTTGTCTTTGTCCGTGAGGATCATCGCCTGCAGGACATTGATCATCTGGGCGATATTGGCCATACGGACGCGATCCGCGTGGCGGGCGAAGATATTCAGGTTCAGCGCGGCGAGAATGGCATCCCGAAGACTGTTCTGCTGGACGAGGAACGCCGGATTTGAGCCCGCCAGCGGTGCGTGCCAGATGCCCCACTCATCCACAGTTAAGGTCACCTTCTTTCCCGGATCGTATTGGTCCATCACCGTTTCCTGTTTGCGCAGGAACTCATCCATGAACAGCGTTGATTTCAAACTCTTCACGTAATCATCGAGTCCGAACTTCGCGGATTTCGTTGAGGGGGGCCACCCGTTCGGAACCGTGTACCAATGCAGCGAAAGACCATTGATGTCCCAGGCCCAAGTGTGCTTCTTCCATGCTTTCATCACGGCTTCGGTCCACTCCGTATCCGGCGTGCCGGGACCTACCGCGATCTTCAGCATTTGGTCTTTGTCTCGCTGCGCCGGATTCATGTTGAGCACAAAGCGGCTGTACACCTTCATCAGGCTCACGTAGTAGTCGGGCGTCATCGCGCCGCCGCAGTCCCAACTCTCGTTGCCAACGCCGAGGAATCCAACCTTGTACGGTTCGGGATGACCGTTGGCGGCGCGTTCCTTGGCGAGCGCTGTGGGCGCCGCTGCGGTCATGTATTCCAGCCACTCGGCGGCTTCCTCCGGTGTGCCTGAACCGATGTTGATGGACACGTACGGAGTGCTCCCGATCTGCTGCATGAAGTCCATGAACTCGTCCGTGCCGAAAGCATTGGTATCGATCACGTCGCCCCATGCCGAGTTCACGGTCGCTGGACGCTTCTCCCGCGGGCCGATTCCCTTGCGCCAGTGATATTGGTCGGCAAAGCAGCCGCCCGGCCAGCGGACGTTGGGCACCTTGAGGTGCCGGAGCGCAGAAACGACATCTTTCCGGATTCCGCGGGTGTTCGGGATGGGCGAATCAGGGCCGACCCAGATGCCCTCGTACAGACCATGTCCCAGATTCTCGGCGAACTGGCCAAAGATGTTGCGATTGATCGTCGGCCCGGGCTTTGACACGTCGACCGATAGATGAATCTTGTCGCCGGCAGCAATGGACGGAGCAACCGAAGCGACAGCAAGCAAACCCAGAGCTGTGAAGATCCTACGAGCCATTTTTTCCTTCCTGCGGCCGAGCGGCACACGGACTGAAACGGTGGAACCGCGCTGTTGTCGTGGTCCGGATATTCCGGCCACCATCGCCGTGTTTTCTCGACGGAATTCTAAACTATACAGAAGTCGAGTTACGTGTTCTCGCAAATGCGACAAACCCGTCGCGACCATTCACCATCTGCGATGACGGGCAAAATAATGATCGGATCACGCTCTCGAATACCGAGTAGGAATAGTATGGGTTCGGTTGATCTTAGACCGAGTGCGCTGCCAGGTTGGACTCCTGCGATCGGCGCTTGGTTCGCTCTTCGAAATTCCAAAGAGAGTGTATTAATGAATAAAATTGGCATCGCGTTGTTGATGGCTGCAGGCCTTTGCTGTGCACGGGCACAGGACGGCTTCTACCCGGCGTCCACAAATGTTTGGGGTGCGAATTATCCGAAGATCGATAACAACGGCAGGGCCGAGTTCCGAGTGAAAGCGCCCGACGCCAACAAGGTACAGGTGAACTTCTGGGGCGCGCCCAAGCTGGACATGGTCAAACAAGCCGACGGATTTTGGATCGCGACCTCCGCTCCACTTGTTCCGGGCTTTCACTATTACACGCTGATCATCGACGGCGCGGAAGTCAGCGATCCGGGAAGCCATACGTTTTTCGGCGGCGGTAAGGACGCGAGTGGAATCGAGATTCCGGAAGCTGGTGCGACCTACTACCTGCCGCAGGATGTGCCGCACGGCCAAGTCCGCGAGAACTGGTATTACTCGAAGGTCACCGGAACCTGGCGCCACGCTTCGATCTACACGCCGCCAGGGTACGACACGAAGACGGGCGTGCGTTACCCGGTGCTCTACCTTCAGCACGGTGCGGGCGAGGACGAAACGGGATGGGTAAAGCAAGGACACGCAAATTTCATCCTCGACAACCTGATCGCCAGCGGAAATACAAAGCCGATGATTGTGGTGATGGCGTATGGCTACGCCAAACGCGCTGGCCAACCCGACATCGACCTGTTCGGCAAGCCCTTCGGCTCTCCGGAAGCCATGAAGGCGATGCAGGAGATGGCGTCGGCGTTTGAGGACGATGTCACGCAGGTCCTGATCCCGTATGTTGACGCCAAGTTCAGGACTCTGACCGACGGTGACCACCGTGCGATGGCGGGCCTTTCGATGGGCGGTATGCAGACGTTTCAGATCACGTTCGATCATCTTGATTTGTTCTCCTACATCGGAGGTTTCAGCGGCGCAGCAGGCGTGCTGGGCAATCAAAAGCTGGATACGAAAACCGCGTTCAATGGAGCTCTGGCCGATCCGGCGGCCTTCGCCAAAAGAGTGCACCTTCTCTGGGTGGGCGTCGGCACGACAGAGCCCGCCAGGATACACGACGGGCTCGTGAAGCTTCACGATGAGTTGACCGCGGGCGGGATCAAACACGTTTTTTACGTGTCGCAGGGAACCTCGCACGAATGGCAAACTTGGCGTCGCGATCTCAACGACTTCGCGCCAAGGCTATTCCAGGAAGCTGCGAAATGAAACAACTACCACTTTCGGCCGCGCGGCCATTGTCATCGCTCTCGTGAGCGTCTGCCAGGTGTTCGGTTGTCAGCTCCCACTTTATTCGGTTCTGGCACGCTTTTGGTGCAGGAGGCCGCCGCCTGCCAGGGGCCATGAAACGGCAGATCTATGGACGGGCTAAGTTCGAACTGCTGCGAACCCGAGCCCTGCGATTAGCGGCTTACATCAATTTGCACCAAATCGAGTCAGAACCCGTTTTTTGTAAAGGCTTGCCTTGGAGCTTTCTGGTATTCGATCAACTGCCTTGTTTTCTTTACGATATACGCTATCCGGACTCAGCCGGCTGCACCAAGAACGAGGAAGAGCCATTTAAAAATGGAATTGACAAGCGTCTTGAGTGTCCCTTCTGTCATTCGTTCCTCTGAATCGAAATCTAAAGCTGCAATCGTCTGTGCCGCACCGACGTAGAAGGGCGTTTCTTCGACGACGCCGAGCAGCACGTCG
>OCTA010001805.1_pt1 | contig 19594 bp, 15 predicted proteins | sample 1538991 | NCBI WGS metagenome assembly OCTA01 (sample SAMEA3539302, study PRJEB22396) | soil metagenome | biome: tundra; feature: field; material: soil | place: USA | collected 2010-05 | depth 0.15 m | reverse complement strand
TCGGCGGTCAGCTCCTTGCCCTTGAGCGCCAGCCGCCTCCGCTGCTCGGCGTTCAATTCGATGCGTGTCTTCCCGGTCGCCGCCGCAAGAGCCTCCTTGAGGACTCGGACCTCCTCCTGCAAGTACTCCATCTTCCGCGCCATCCGCGCGTTGAGCGCGTACGCGAACATCGCGACGATGAACTGGAGCGGCGCTGGGAGCATCAAGTCGGGCCCATACTGCCCCGCCCCCCGCCGCAGCTTCAAGCCTCCGATTGGCCGGCGAATCATGCGACAATCGGCGACGATGGCTTTGCGGACACCACGGGTGCGCGCCCGCCTCAGGCTCCGAGACCGCGGCAACCTCGCGCAAAAACGAATCGACCGCTGAGACGTCGCTGCTCGGGTCGTCGGGCATAGCCATTCTGCACCTACCGACGTCCGCGGTTGCCCGCAAGAGCGCGAGGCGTCAGCGTGTCGGCGACTCCGGCTCGTTCGTCACGCCGAGTTCCTTCGCGAGAGCGTGGAGCCGTTTGATCGCGTCGACGTGGATCTCTGCCCCTGTCCGCAGCTCGTCGTCGATTCCTGTCAGCGTATGTTCGATGCGTGCGAGGCCAGTGCGAACCGACGCGACCGCGTCCGTTTGTCTGCCAAGCGCGATCAACGCGCCTGCGCGACAGGCGTGTAGGAGCTCCCAGGTCCAGAGATATGCACCGACGCGCGCAAGTTCTTCGGCTCGTGCCAACTGGCGAAGAGCCCGGTCAGGATCGCCGCCCCACAACGCCACGAACGCGCCGCAGACGGCAGCGTTGGCGCGCGCATACGCCAGGACCGGCTCGTACGAGGCGAGCTCGTCCCCTAGCTTGTCGCTACGGTTGCTTTGAACGAGGTTTGTCCGCAAGACACAGCGCGCAGTTTCGGCAGTCACCAGGGTGGGCATGAGCACGCAGCGTCGGAGCTCTCCCATGTCGTCCGGACTAATCCTCGCTTCGAGCGTGGCGCGCCACGTCGCGAACCAATCAGCCATGATGGGTGCAGCAGACTCATCGAGTTGACCTTGGATGGCTTTGCTCAATTCCGGGATGCCCAACTCAGAGATGCACCACACTTTTGCTGCGTAGAGGAACGAGTCCGCCGAGGCACCGCCCCAGACATCGCCGTATCTCACGGCAATCTCCCGCGCGCGCAGCGCGCGGACGGTCCCCTCGCCCAGGCGTCCCGCCTGCCAAAAGGCGACGGCGGCGTGGGATAGCTCATCCCACGCCTGTCCTGCGGAACCCAACCGTGGCGAAGCGACCGCGAGAACGCCTTCGGCCTGATTCGTCATGCCGGCAGTTATCAGACCAACCACGACTGCAAATTGCGCAACGTACTCCGCGCGAACCCCTTGCAGATGAGGCGACTCTGTCAACCATCTACGAATCACCTCGGCACCAGTCGCGACATCGCCGATCATGCTCGACGCAAAGATCACGGCCCCGGCTGCGATAAACCATTCGGGGTGAGTTGTCGGGAGGCGATCCATCGCCAACCGGCCCGAGCTGACCGCCCTCGTCCAGTCAGCGAGGTAGACGCTGCGGACCGCGAGTATGCCGTGAAGCCGGCCCTCGTCGATTCCTATCGCACCCAGCGCGAGGCCTCGTCCAGCCAGTTCAAAGCCCTCCTTGTCTGCACCCATTTCTCGGCTCTGGAGGGCTCCCGCTACGATCCAAGGGATAGCGCGATCGGTGGCGCCGGCAGCCTCCAGATGGCCCATCATCGCTCGCGGACTCGGGTCCGGCTGCCGTTCGAGCCAGTTGGCAGCGCGCTCGTGAGCTGCGCGCCGGTCTGCTTCCGCCAGGGTCGCGTACGTCGCGTCCCGCGCCAGCGCGTGTCGAAACGCGAATCCTCCCTCGTCAGTCCGCTCGAGCAACTCGTGACGCACCAGCGCATCAATCGCCCCCCCTACGTCGTCACCTGTCCCCACGACCGCCGCCGCGCCCTCGGCTACGAAGCGTTCACCGAGCACGCTCGCCGCTCGCAGCACGCGGCGAAGCTCGGGCTCAAGCTCAGCGAGCCGCGCGTGCAGCACGGCTAGTATATTGACGGGAAGCTCGTGGGCCCGGTCCTCGGCGACGAAGCGCACGAGTTCCTCGAGGAAGTAGGGGTTCCCATCGGCGCGCTCCACGACCCGTGCGATAACACCCCCGTCCATCTCGGATCCGAGCACGGCACGCGCGATGCGCTCGGCCGCTCTCGCTCCAAGGCCGCTGAGCTCCAGTCTCGCGAGATTGCGCCACGGCTCGCGAAAGAGCGTCTGGACCTCGGGGCGCGCCAATGCGACCAGGACGAGAGCACGATCCGTCAAGGTCCGCAGCGCCTCGCCCAACTGAAGGATCGTCGCTTCGTCGCTCCAGTGCAGGTCTTCGATCACAAGGATTAGGGGCTTACGCGCCGACTCGGCCCCTAGCCACTCCCGCACCGTCTTACGCATCCACCAGGCCATCACCTCGGCATCGCCGCGAGCCGAATCCAGTTCCACCCCGGACTCGTAGGGACGCGGCGCGCCGGCCAGCTCCCCAAGAAAGTCCGCGAGCCTCTCGCCGTCCTCCACGCCGGGCAGCGACCGCGCGTATGTCCGCAGCAATGCATGGTCTTCTGGCGAGCCGTGAGCGCCGAGGCCGACGGCCGCGCGCAGCAGACCGCGCATGACTGCGTGGACAGTTCCAGCGCTCGCCGACTCTGCGCGCGCCTCCAGCGTCGTCACGTCCTCTCGTCGTCGCAGGCGCGTCTCGACGAACTCCCGCGCCAGGCGCGACTTCCCTGTACCTGGTCGGGCGACTATCAGCAGGGCTCGAGGCGCGCTCTCCTCGATTGCCTCCGCCACCGTCGCCTCGAGGATCGCCATGTCCTTCTCGCGTCCGACGAAGGGCACGACCTTCCCCATGACGCGACGCTCGCCGTCGGCTACGCGAGGGTCTCCCAGCGTCTGGTCGCGAATCTCGAAGTGGGCCTCCAGCAGGTCTCGCGCGATCGCATCAACTGCGACGCGGCCAGGCTGGGCGGTCCGCGCTAGCCGTACCGCGCCCTCGAGCAACTCGCCCAAGGGAAGACGCCCGGTTCGCTGGGCGAGGCCCGCCGCGAGTCCCAACCGTAAGCTCGGCAATGCCGCTACGATGGCACGCGCGACCGTCGCGACCACCACGGCCCGATCCGTCACCGTGCCATCCGCTTCCGCAATCACTAGGGCGGTACGCGCATCGATCGGCACCGCCTCGCCGCCGGCCGCCTTTGCAGCCGCGCGAACGCGATCCATCTCGCCCGTCAGTGACTGTTCCCAAATGGTGGATGCTCCCGAGTCCACGTGACCGAGGTCGACGATGGCAGCGATGGCAAGAGCCTGCTCCTCGTGCGTCATTGCCCGAACGACGTGAGGGGCCGTCCGGCGGAGGGCCACGACCGACAAGTCCAGCCCCGCGAGCGCCGCGAGGACCGCCGCACCGTCCCGAGGCCGCTTGCTCGTGTCGCGCGCCAGCATCGACGCGACCAGCACATCGAGAGCCTCGGGCACTTCCGGACGCACCGTCCGGACGCGTCGCGGAGTATCCTGAAGCAGCCGGCCGAGGACCTCGACGAGACGATCGCCCTCGAAGACGCGCGCGCCCGTCAGGCATTCGAAGAGCACGCAGCCGAGTGAGAAGACGTCCGCGTGCGCAGTGACGTCACGCCCTGACAGCGCTTGCTCGGGCGCCATGTACCCGATGGTGCCCACGATGAGGTTGGTCGCCGTTAGCACGCGCGTCGCGGCGCTCGTGTGCGCCACGCCGAGGTCGAGCAGCAGTGCTTTGTCGGAACGTCCGTGCGCGAGCATCACGTTGGAAGGCTTCAGATCCCGGTGGACAATCCCCTGAGCATGGAGCGCCGACAAAGCTCCGGCGATCCGACGTGTTAGCGTCAAGGCATCTCCGAGGGGCAGTCCTTCGCGCGTCAGCCGCGCGTCCAGGGTCTCGCCCTCGACCCACGCCATCGCAAGCCACGGGATGCCGGCGTCGACCCCGTGCGCGACGTGCGCCACGAGCGCCTCGTGCGTCACCTTCGAAAGAAGCAACGACTCGCGCGTGAAGCGGTCCGCGTCGGCGCCCGTGTCGAGCATCCGCTTGAGCGCCACCGGCGTTCCCGTTTCGGTGTCGACGGCCTTCCAGACTTCCCCCATGCCGCCGCGACCTGCGAGACTCTCGAGGCGGTAGCGGCCAGCGATCAGCGTGTCGTCAGTCACGAGAACGTCGAGGATCGCACGCGCCCGTACGGTAGAGAACGGCCAAATTGTCTCCTTCCCGACGCACCGCAGCTCACACATCCAGCATCGCGCCTCTACTCATGGCCAGTCCTTCGTGGCACCAGCCCGGCGACGTCTTGGCGAATAGGTGGTCGTAGCGGGCGCGGGCGAGCAAGGGGCGGGCGGTCCCATGGTCCATGAGGGAAGGCCTACAGGCTGCTGGCCCTGTCCGTGGACGTCTGAGGGGTGTCTCGCCATGTCCCCGTCGGTCCGGCCCCACGCCGATCGCTTCTGCTGGCTGCGACTGCGTGGGACACGGTGGACCCGGTTCGCCTTTATGACCATCGCGGCGAGTAGGGTAAACGTATCGCCCCCCCGCGGGGTGATCGAGCGTTCTCGGCGTAGCGAGGGGGTTGGTGTGTTGCAAGCGGCCGACTATATTGGGTCGATTTCAAGGCGCACCTCCGCCCTCCCGGCCCAGCGAGGCCGCGCGCGCAGCCCGGTCTGGCTGCGTATTCCGAGCGACTCGGGCACCCGTTCCGAGCGGACGCGGGGGCGCAGTCCGGGGATCGGAGCGAAGCGACGCTCGCAGTCAGGTCTTGTTCTCGGTCACCTCGGTCGCGATGGCCTTCTTCTTCCGCATCGAGCCGCTGCGCAGCGTGACCACGTGCGCGTTGTGGACGAGGCGGTCGCAGATCGCGTCGGCGATCGTGGCCTCTCCGATCGCCTGATGCCAAGTTTTGGTCGGCAGTTGCGAGGTGAGGATCGTCGAGGTCTGGTCGTAGCGGTCCTCGAGGACCTCCAGCAGGTCCCGTCGCTCAACGTCGGTCATCGGCGCGAGCAGGAAGTCATCAAGGACCAGGACGTTGACCTTCGCGAGAGGCGCGAGCGCGTTCACGTAGGTGCCGTCTGCGCGGGCGATCGCGAGCTGCTGGAGCAGCCGGGGGGTGCGCAGGCAGAGCGCGCGGAAGCCATGACGGCACGCCCCCTGGGCGAGCGCGGCGCCGAGGAAGCTCTTGCCGGCGCCGGTCGCGCCGACGACGATGACGTTCTGCTTGGCGCGCACCCACTGGCAGGATGCGAGGGCGCGCATGACGGATTTGTCGACGCCGCGTCCGGCATCGCACGTGACCTCCTCGACGCAGACGCCGCTGGGGACGCCGGCGTCCCTGAGGAGCCGATAGAGTCGCTTGTTCTCGCGGTCGGTCCACTCGCGGTCGACGAGCAGCCCGATCGTCTCCTCAGTGGAGAGTGGTTCGGTCCTTGGGGCGGTATTCATCTCGCGCAGCGTCGTCGCCATCGCGAGCATCTTCATGTCGAGCAGCTTCTGAATGGTCTCTTCCAAGATCACTGTCGTCCTCCTTGTCGAAATACGAAGCGCCGCGAATGTGCTCGTGCGCGATGGGCGCGCGAGCCGAGACCTCGACCGGCGGCGTGCGATCGAGACCGTTCTTGAGGATGGCCGCCACGCTCTTGAAGCTCGGGCTTCCGATCGCGAGAGCTCGCGTGCACGCCATGTCGACGCGCTCCCGGCCGTATCGATCGGCGAGGCGGATCAGTCCGAGGCACGCGCGGTACCCCGTCTCGGGGTGCGTACGGTGGCTCATGATCGCCGTCGCCACTTCGCCGACCCGCGGTCCGACGCTCTCCGCCCAGGCGACCATCCGCTCGGGCGGCCAGCGGCCGTAGTCGCGATGCGCTCGGGGACGATGCTCGTCGGCGATCACGCTGGTCCCCTTCGGGCCGAAGGAGCGCGCGTGCGACGCGACGCGGACGCCCTTGTGAAGGATCTCGACGTCGCTTGCGGTCGCACGGATCTCTGAAGAAGGTGCGATGGCGGAGCGCCGCGAGGATCCACCGCTGCGCGATGAGCACCCCACCCTCGACCTTGGCTTTGTCGCGAGGCCGCCGCGGGCGCGCCGGGATGATCGTGACGCCGTAGTGCTGCGCCATCTCGAGGTAGGTCGGATTGATGTCGGGCTCGTAACGGTCGGGCCCGCGGACTGCGCTGCGAAGCTGATCGGGGACGGCGATCTCCGGCACCGCGCCGAAGTACTCGAAGGCGCGAATGGTCGAACCGACGAAGTCGGCGAGCTTCTGCGAGCGCGTCGCCTCCGCGAAGGTGTAGTTGCTCGCGCCGAGCACGGCGACGAAGAGCTCGACCTCGGTGACCTCGCCGGTTTCGCGGTCGACGATGCGAGGCCTCTTGCCGGAGTAGTCGATGAAGACCTTCTCGCCAGCGCGATGCACCTGGCGCATCACGACACCGAGCGCCTTCTTCCAGCGGGCGTAGAGGTCGCAGAAGCGGCTGTACTCGTAGGGCCGCAGCGGCTTCTCGGCCGCCGCCGCTTCACGGTACTCGACCCAGACTGTCTGGAGCGTCACGCTCGGCCGCGCCAGCTCTCGGTGCACCCACGCGAAGTCGATAGCCACCCCCGCCGGCGGCTCGTTGCGGCCCCCGTCGCGGAACAGCCGCGACTCGAGCTCCACCTCACCGAGCTCGCGCGCGCTCTCCCACGTGAGCCCGAGGCGACGGGCTCGCGCCAGGTAGTCCCCGACGGTGCTCTCCCCGATCCCGAGCGACGCGGCGATCTCCGCGTGGCTTCGCCCGCTCTCGTACTTGAGCCGCAGGACTTCTCGTACCTTCCGCATCGACATTCGCTCCGACATCGCGCCCGTGTACGCGATGAGGTTTGCGACTGCGCACGCCGTCGATCTCCGATCCCCGGGTGCCCCGGAATCATCCCCCGGGTGGCCCGGAATGACCCACCGGGTGCCCCGGAACGGGCCCCCGAGTCTCCGGAATCAGCCCCCGAGTGCCGTCGGAACGGGCCCCCGGGTCAGCCCGGAATACGCAGTCTGGCCGCAAGGCTATCCGAGGTCGAGGCTGAGCTGCGCCACCGCCTCATCGCCACTCGGCTCGTCGGTCGAGTCCCGCGCACGCGCGACGACGACAAGAAGAAGTGCCGAGGACGCGAGCCCTCCGCGCTCGACGATTGCGGCAGCGGGGACGCCGAGAGGGCGCGCGGCGACGCCCGTCGCGCTTTCGACTTCGGAGGTCCCGTACGGGTCCGGCCGTGCCAGAGCCTCGGCGCACGGCTGCTATAGGGGCGCCTTGCGTGCGCGCTGGGCGCTGCTCGCAGAGATCGCCTTGCTCCGACACTAACTCGTCCTGCTGCAACGCTCGGTCGCAAGGCAGCGTGTGACGCCGTTCGAGCGAATCGCCCTGGTGGCGCTCACGGCCGTCACCCCGACCTGGAGGAACGTCCTGCGCATCGTCCAGCCGGATACGCCTCTTCGCTGGCACCGCGCCTGTTCAAGGTCTCCGGCGGTGGAGGAGCCGAACGCGACCGGCTTAGCGCGTGGCTCCGAGACGGGCGCCCGTCCGGTCCAACAGGCGATGCAATTGTTGCCGCCCGGGAGATGGTGCGTCGCTCGGCAGATCGCGTCTGTGAAACGGGATTCAAGGCAAGAGGGCGAAAAGAAGACGCACGTAGTCCTTACGGCTCCAGAATCGGCGACAATCCGGCCGCGCGAGATCCAGGATCTTGGACGAGCGAGTGCGCGTGCCCTCCGGAGAGACGCGAACTACGATCGCGCTCGAGCTCTCGCAGAAACGGTACCGAGCCGATTCGCCAGGTGATTTGCCAGGGGGCACTGACAGGTTATGCCTGCGGGCGAGCAGGCAGGCGGCACGCTTGCTGCTCTGCCACGGCCTATACCGCCTCATCGCCTCATCGGCATGACGCCGCGACATCGCGCCGGCGGGCGCGAGGGAGACTGTCATGCAACCCGTGGATACGAGCGGCGCACTCCCGTGTGCCGCGATGGATTTCGACACCGCAGAGGCGCGGGCGACGACGGGGAACCAGTCCGCCCTTCGGCTCGTGCACTCAGCGCCGGCCACGGTCGACGGGCTCCCCTCGTCGCTCTGGGCAGGTCTCATGGGCGGCCACCTCGAGCTCCGCCACGAGCTCTCGCCGGAAGTGCCGTGGATCGTCTGGTTTAGGGAGCGTGCACGGCCAGGTCCAGACATTCCCGAGAGGGAATCGCAAATACTGGAACGCGTGCTGTCCGGCGACCAGCAAAAGACGATCGCACTCGACCTGGGGGTGTCGGAGGCTACGGTTTCGGGCCGACTCGCCCGCGGCCTCGGCAATCTGGGTCTCGTCCGCCGCACCGTTCCTCTGGTAGTGGCGGTCGTGGCTTGTGCGCGTTCGATCGGCGTGTCCCTTCCCCCCTCGCGTTGCGAAGTGTTCTCCGCGGGTGACTCGCGGTTTCGACGTGTCGCTCTTCCCGCGCCGACTCTTGCGGCGGCCCGGGCGCTGACCGGTGCGCAGCGGGCCGTCGCCTGCATGCTCCTCGAGGGACGCTCGCGAGCCGAAATGGCGGCGCAGCGAGCGACCTCGGTGAGCACCATCGCCGTGCAGCTCACGAGTCTATACACGACGATGGGTGCGAGCGGTAGGTTCGCTCTTTTGCGAAGAGTGCTCTCAGAGAACCTCTGGTAGACGGCGGCGTGAGCGCGGCGTCCCCACGAGGCGCTCAGGGTTGCGCCGAGGTGCCGCAGCTGCTGGCGATGCACTGGACGTTCAACGTGGCCTGGGCGTTCACCGTGCAGTTGCTGTTGGCGGTGACGGTGATTCCCACGCTCGTTCCGGACACGGAGGTCGTGCAGTGACCGCCGGTGACGCCCCCGCCCTGGTTGACCATGGTGCAGGAAGCCGACTGGACGGCGGAGCCGCTGGGACAGACCGGGCTCACCGTGTAGCTGTTGCTCGATCCGAAGCAATTCGGACCGCTCTTGAACACTTGCCCAATGTTTCCGGCGACGCCGCTGAGCCCCGCGGGCGCGAAGGGGCTGGGCGCAGGGGGGACGCACGCACCCCAGCCGCAATCCGACCCGCAGGAGGCATTGGTGGCCGGGCATCCGTACGGGTAGCTCCAGTTGCAAGAGAAGGTAGCTCCCGGCGCGCAGACGCCCTGGTTGTTGCAGCTGCCGAATCCGCTCGGAGACGGGCCGTCGAGGCATTGCGCGGTCCCGCAGTTGCCGCATCCGGTGGTCTGCGCCCCCACGCACTGGCATCCCTCGTTCGGAGTGCCGTTGCAAGTGGCGTCGTCGCCCGACGAGCAGCCGTCATGGGCCGCCGGCGCGACGCTGCACGGCCCCCAGTTCCCGTTGCCGTCGCAGGTCGTCGTCCCGCTCGCGCAGTTGCCCTTGGTGCCGAGCGCCATTCCGCACGATTGCGTATCGCCCGAACTGCAGTGACCCTTGCAGGAACCGGAGACGCATTGCATGCCGAGACTCTTGCAGCTCGACCCGCTGTTCTGCCACTCTCCGGTCGCCCCACATGTCTGCGGCTGTTCTTGATTCTGCGGATCGCAGCGGGTGTCATTGGGGCCACACGTCCCGCCGCACGCGCCGGTCGTCGTCGCGCAGGTCTCGGAGCTAGCGCAAGAGGCAGGAGCGCCCCACACACCTGCGGTGCACGTCTGCATCGCCATGGTGCCGGCGCACTGCGTGCTCCCGGCAGAGCAACTCCCGGTGCAGGCGGCCATGCTCCCGGCGTCGCCCGTTGGGGCGCAGGTCGACTTTACGCAGGGGAGAGCATCCCCCCACATGCCGGATGCGTCGCAGGTCTCGACGCCCGTGCCGTCCGGCGCGCACTGCGTCTGGCCCTGGGCGCAGATGCCAGCGCAAGCGCCGGCGCGGCATGTCTGGTTGACGCAGGCCACAGCACCTACGCAGCCGGACTCCGTGCCGTCCTGGAGGCACGACCGCTCCCCGGACTGACACAAGGTACCTTCGAGCACGCCCCCGTCGGGGTTAGCCGTGCAGCTCTCCGAATGGCCGGGGAAGATGTTGGGGTCGTTGTCGTTGCAGTCGTCTCCCGTCTGGACGGGCACACCGTTCGTCGACTGGCAGGACGCACTCGGATGGCCGTCCCCGTCACCGTCCTTGGCCAGGAAGGAGCACGTTCCGGAAAGTGTGTCGCACTTTCCGATCGCGCAGCCGGGGGGCGTCGTAGGCGGAACGCTTCCGACACAATCGGCGTCCGTCATGCAGGTCGCGGCCGAACCCGACGAGGCGTCCGCGCGCGCGCCGCCGTCGGGCGACATGCTTGCGTTCTCCGTGGAGGCCTCCTTAGCGGAGCTACAAGAGGCGAGCCCCAGGGCAATAACGAACGAGGTCAACGAGAGAGACAGTCGACGTTTCATCGTCAATTCTCCTTCTGGGCGGTGAGGGGCAGTCGCATCGCCGGCGCGTTCCTGTCGCCCGCGCCCGAAGGCGAGGCAAAACAACGAATGATGGTCATGCATGCTCCCAACGCGCTCGGCATATCGGCAAGACGCCGCGCCGGCACGCTCTACGAATGCTGATTAACCACGGCGGTGCCCACCATTCGATAGTTTAATATTCAGAGAGCCTGGCCTCCGCGGCCTGGCCTGCGACTGCTGCGACTGAAGGGATGCCTATGGTCCTCGATTGCGCACGCGGGCATACCGACCGGAGCGCATGAAATCGACCGTTCCAGAAAGGGTCCCTCACGTTCCCCGCGGCTTCCCCGCCGTCGTCCGCGCGCCACTTCTCGCGCTTGCCCTGACCATGTCGGGCGGAGCCGGAGCCACGGTGGCGTCGTCCGCCCGCGCCGAGGCGACCGACCCGTCGTTGGCCGCGGCGCTCAAGAGGTTCGAGAGCGGGCGCAAAGCGTTCGACGCGGGCCGCTACGACGAGGCCCTGGGCGAGTTCCAGGCAAGCCTCGAACTCCTCTCGAGCCCCAACACCCGCATGTACATCGGCAGGTGCTACCGGGGCCTGGGGAGGACGGCGAGCGCCTTCACGGAGCTCCGGCTCGCGGCGCACGAAGCGCACGATCGTTTGAACGCCTCGGGCGACAAGCGCTACGCGGCGACAAGTGAAGCTGCTGACGCCGAGGCCGCCCAGCTCGAGCCCGTGGTGCCACGACTCACGGTGACCGTCCCGGGAGATCCGCCGAGTGGATTCGCCATCAAAGTAAACGGCCGTGATCTGCCTCGAGCCGCGTGGGGCACCGCATCGGAGACCGACCCAGGGGCGGTGTCGGTCGAGGCCGACGGCCCGCGCCTCGTCCCCTTTCGAACGACGGTCCTCCTGTCATCTGGGGCGCAAGAACGGGTCGACATTGCGCTCGTGCGCATTCCCACCGCGGGGCTCACGGTGAGGCTCGACAACCTCCCGGCGGGCATCGCAATGATCCTTGACGGACTACCGGTCGACCTCCGCGGGCCCCTCACCACGCGTGAGCTCGACGTTGGTCCTCACTCCATCGTCGTGTCGGCGCCGGGTTACGCCCCTTTTCGCTGGAGCGAGACGCTCGCCGATCGTGAAGAGGGATTGGTGGCCGTCACGCTGGAGCCCGCGCAGCAATCCCCGGGCGGCCACGCGGGCACGCCGAAGTGGGCGTTCTTCACAGTGGCGGCGGCCACGCTGGGCACCCTCGGCGTCGCCACCGGAATCGCCGTCCACGCGAGCAGCGAGAACGACGGGCAGCTCGGCTTGAGCCCCTATGCGCGCGATCCCGGCATAAAGAGCTCCATTCAGTCGCAAGCCACGGCCGCCGACGTCCTGTTTGTCGGCGGGGCGGTGCTCGGCGCCGCCAGCGTGGCCCTCGTCGTCACGACCCGATGGAGGACCGCTGCGGGCGAATCGAGCGTCAGCATCCTTCCGTGGGCCGACGCGACAGGCGCTGGCATCGGTGCTCGAGGAGGCTTCTGACCAATGCGCTGCCCTCGCGCGATCCTTGCGCCGCTGCTCTGCGCGTCGTGCACCTTTGGCGGCCTCGGGAACTACCCGGTCGAGACGTGCCCCAGCGCGACGGGCGCGACGACGACCGTGCAGGGCGTCGGAGCCCTCGGTCTCAATGCCGATCTCGCCTTCGCGAGCGCGAATGGCGGAGCCCCTTACGGCGCGTACGTGTCGGGGGTCGGCGCTGGCACGTGCGTCCAGGCCGTGGGCACCGGCGGGTACATCTCGCCCATGGGCTGCGCGTTCTTCGCGGCGACACCAGGGCTCTCGCTGCGTCAACCATGGGTAACCACCATGGGCGCGGGTCGCGCGGTCGCGGCAGTCGCTACTACCGCGCCTTGCACCCAAGGCCAGATCCGCTTCGAGTACGACGCGCCCAGCGGCACCCTGGGGGCGCCGGAGGGGTCTTCGGCTGGCCCCATGGGGACGTGCGACGCGACTGGCGCGTCGCTCCCGTCGCTCGCTCCGCTCGGAGACACCACGGCGCTGGTGGCCTGGTACCAGACCGCACTAACAACTCGGAGCGACCCGCTACAGAGCTGCGAGGCGGCCCTCGCCGCGCCGCTCGTGACTGCGGTGGCGACGGTCTTTGCGGGGACGTCCACCGCCGCGGTCGGCCCTCCCGCGACCCTGACTGCACGGAGCGTCTCGATCCGTCCTCCCGCGGTCGTAGCGCTCGGTTCGCAGGTGATCGTCGCAGCGCCGGCGGACGACGACGTCGGCGTGTGGGCGCTGGACGGGAATGGCGCGAACTCCCTATCCGCGAGCATTCCGGGGTTGAAGGGGGCACGTGCGGTGTCGATCGCCTCGGACGGAGCCGGGCATCTGGCCGTCGTCGCCGAAATCGGCTGCTCCCCGCAGAGCATCGCGCTCTCGACGGGCACGCTCGAGCGCGGCTTCGGACCGACGGTGGTCATCGCCGCGAGGGGAGGCTCGGCCGCCTTGCAGCCAACCGTGGCTTGGGTCCCTGCGCAGCGCATCTGGATCGTAAGCTGGATTTCCGTGAGCGGCGGCGCCCACGCGCTGGTCATGCGCTTCGACCTGGACGGCGGAGCGCTGGGGCCGGCCGTCGACCCTGGCGTGGCCACGATCGGAGCCACAGTTACGCCGGCGGGCGCACTCTTCGCGTACGAGCCGGACTCGCAGAGCTTCGTCGACGCATCGCTAGGGTGCGCGAATTGAGGAGAAGGACGAAGGCCCCCCATGATCGGTGAGACCATCGCGTCCCGCTACCGCGTCCTCCGCGAGATTGGCCGCGGTGCCATGGGGGTCGTCTACCTCGTCGAGCATACGCGGACGGGCGAACACCTCGCGCTCAAGCTCCTTCAGCGCGTGGAGGCTGGAGACGAGGAGACGCTCGGGCGGTTCAAACGGGAGGCGCGCGCGTCGGCCTATATCAGGAGCGAACACGTCGTGAAGATCGTCGATGCCGACACGGCGCCCGAGCTCGCCGGTGCACCGTTCCTCGTCATGGAGCTCCTGAACGGCATCGATCTGGACAAGCAACTTCGCAAGGAAGGACGAATGGCGTCGGAGGTCGTTTTTCATTACCTGTCCCAGGCGGCGAGCGCCCTAGACAAGTCCCACGCGCTGGGGATCGTGCACCGGGACCTCAAACCCGAAAACCTCTTCATTCATCACCGCGAAGACGGCTCCACGACCCTCAAGATCCTCGACTTCGGAATCTCCAAGGTGATCGGCGGCGATCGCGCCAACGAGATCTCCTCCGCCAGCATGACGCGCACGGGCGCGATCATGGGCACGCCGTTCTACATGTCCCCGGAGCAGGCGCGCGGGCGCGTGTCGGAGATAGGCCCCACGACGGACGTCTGGGCCGTGGGCCTCGTCGCGCTCCAGCTACTCACCGGCGAGATCTACTGGCAAGCCGGCACCAGCGCCGAGCTCATGTCGTTCATCCTCTCCGAACCGTTGTACGCCCCTTCGTCGCGCTGGACCTGGCTACCGTCCGCGATCGACCCTTGGTTCGCGCGCTCGTGCGCGCGTCGCCCGACCGAGAGGTTTCCCAGCGTGGGCCTCCAGATCCAGGAGCTCGGCGTCGCTCTCGGAGTAGCTCCGGAACCCGGGATGCTCAGGGTCGAACCGATGGGCGGCGCAGCCACGGGCGGCGGCTCGGGACCGGGATCGACCCTCGCGGCGCCGGAGGGATGGCCGTTTCCGATCGACGGTGCGCGTACGACGACGAACGCCATCGCGCAGGAGAGGCCCCAGCCGGTGCGACGGGGACGACCGGGGCCGCGCTTTGCAATGGCTGCCGCAGCGCTGGCCGTGACGGTCGCGCTCTCGGTGTTGGGGCTATCTGGCCGCCGGCATCCTGGGGACTTCTCCGTCCACCCCGTCACTTCGGGAAACGCGAAGACGAGCACCTTGGACGGGACGGTTGTGGGCGACGAGGCCAGTGCGAACCTCCCGTCGCCGAACACGAGCGCTCCGCGGGTCGAGACGGCGACTGGAGTCCCTTCCGCCGCAGACACCGGCCACGACGACACCACGACAGGCGATGGGAAGAGGGAGATTCCGCCGGACGCGGGCAAGAGCAGGCACCCCGGGCGCGGTGGTCCGGCCCCTGGCCCTCCCCCGACCGCTGGACCGACTAGCGCATTCAACCCTGCCGCGCCCTGACGCCAGATTTCTGGCTCTCCTGCAGGTTTAGTGGAAGCAGCGATCACTTGTGCACGGGCAGCAGGGTGATGCCGGAACAGCAGAGGAAGATGAGCGCGATGAGACTGGTGGGCCCGTGGAATCCGAAGGAGCGGCGCGTGATGGTTCGTATCTTTCCGTTGAGGCCCTCGCTGCGGCCGTTGGAGAGACCTGTCGCGACGTACGCGACGATCCCCTCGAGGTGACTGCGGACGGTGCGCGCCAATTTCTGAAACGGGCGCAGTCGGGAGCGCGCGGCCCAGTCGGCCCACTCGAGGAGCTTCTTGCGGGCGACGTTGACCTGGCCCCCGTCGAGGATCTTGGCGAGCGTCTCCTTGAGCAGGTAGGCGCGGTAAAGCGGGCGGTTGGTCCTTTGTACTCCGGCGATCTTCTGCTCCTCCATCGCGGAGAGGTTCCACGGATTCTTCTGGAGCGCGAAGCGCGTGTTCTTCAGGTCGCGCTTGTCCTCTGGCGCCGCCTCTCGGACTTGCTCGCGGCGCACCGCGTCGAGCGCGTCGTGGGCGAGCCGCTGCACGTGGAAGCGGTCGAAGATGATGCGGGCCTGGGGCGACTCCTCGGTCACCGCCTTCAAGTACGCGGCGGACATGTCGAGAGTGACCGCCTCGAGCTGCGCGCAGCGCTCCTTTCCAAGCTCTTTGAAGAAGGCTTTGAAGGTCTCGGCGTTCTTGCCGGGGCTCGCCCAGACGACGCCACCACGCACGTGGTCGACGATCACGGTGACGTACTCGTGGTGCCGGCGGTACGACAGCTCGTCAACGCCGATGTGCGTCAGGCCGTCGAGTCGGTCGCCGCTCTGATGCCGAGGCAGGACGCGCTCGATGATCGCGCCGACGGTCCGCCACGCCACCCGCATCAGCGTGCTGAGCGTGGTCTTGTCGGCGCGCTGCGCCAGGTACGCGACGTGCTCCTCGAAGTCGTAGGTGAACCATGACTGGTTCTCCGCCCACGGCACGAACTCGACGCAGACTCCGCAGCGTGGGCATCGGACACGGCGCAGGCCATAGCGAAGCCAAACGCGAAACGGCCCCACGTCGAGATGACGCCACCTTCGCCCCTCGTAGCGATCGTGCACGGCACGTACGCGGCAGTGGCACCCCGAGCAGCGCGGCACACGCGTACTCGGCACGATGTCCACCACCAGCCCCTCGTCGACGCACGTCACGTTGCGGACACGGGTCTTGTTCAATCCGAGAATATTTGAGAGTAGAGTCGTCGCGCGCATGGGGGAGCGGTTGCCTTTCCTGTCTAGACAACCGGACGGTACCCCCGCTCCCTCGTGCGCACCCTACGCAGCCCCCCTCGACCGCGCCCGAATTCGCTCTCGCCCCGAGAATCCTGCCGCCTGGGCCCACGACGACCGCGTTCGTGCTTCCATCAAACCTGCAGGAGAGCCAGATTTCTGCACAGCGCACGCAGGTCGACGAACATGCACAAGGAGGCGCCGTGACCATTCCCATCACCTCTTTCAAGATGTGGATCAACGCTTTCATTCCGCAGACCATCAACGGCTACACCAGGCGGGTGCCGGGCCATGCGCATCTGACGATGATTCCGGGGCCCGGCATTCCGCTCCTCGGCAGCCAGTCGTATCTTCATATTGCAAACAAGACCGAACCCGGCGGTCCGCTCGCCCTCACGCTGTTCGGCTACTACACGGACCAGCGCTCCTTCAGTAACCGCGTGCATGCAAGCTCTCGCATGCACTCGGAGGTGCGCCTCGACCTCCGGCCCTCGCCCGGCGGGATGACCCAGTGGCACAAGTGCGACGAGACCGTCGAGTGTGACATGGTGACCGGGCGGACGCTCGCTCATCGCCACGGCAATACCTCGAGGATGACCTTCACAATGGGGCCACGCAGAGTTGGCACGTCACACACCATCCTCTTCTCATGTGCGGCGCACAATCCATGCGTGCTTCCATCCGCTGTCGTCGGCGACATCGACTTTGCAGGAACGCTGACCTTCGACGAATCTCGACGGGTACTGGAGCTCGATTGCAAGGTAGACGACTTCCCGGCCTTCGAGGCCTACGCGGCGTTGAACGACGGTGCCGGTGTTCCGCTCTTTCGACTCCCGCCGCCGCCGGCCCACACCGTAATGAATCTGCCCGGCCCCCCGCGTCGACCCATTCGATGTCGGCTGCAAGATACGAATGGCGACGCGGTTTTCGACACCCTAACCGTGCTCTGAACGGCGTGCGAGAATCCATCGTGGGGCTACCTGAGCCTTCGCGGCGCGCTCAAGAACCTCGGCTTCGACCTCGGACGGTCAACTATCCAGCGCATCCCCGAGCGGCGAGGCATTGAGCCCGCTCCCATCCGAGGAAAACGATGCCGTGGAAGACCTTCCTCATGGCGCACTCGGGCGCCGTCGCCACCGCGGACTTCTTTAGTGGGGAGCCGGTCACGCGCTGGGGCCTCGTGGGCTATCGGGTCCTGTTCGTCATCGACCTCAAGACCGACGCGTTCACATCGCGGGCGTCACCTGCCGGGGTGACGGCGAGGATGCCCAGATCGCTGTCGACCTCTCCGACGCAGCGGCCGGACTCTGACGGGCTTCAGGCACTTGCTCGTCGACCGAGAACCGCTCTGCACAACCCACTTCGGGAGCATCCTGCAGGCGGGCGGCACATCATCCCCTCGGCGACCACCATCCGCCCAGCGTCCTGCGAGAATTCGTGGAGCACTAACACACCGACGCAACCACCACGGCCTGGGTCACGTCCATCCCCTTCCCCTCCCGCGTCCCGCCCACAGACCCTCGACCGCATCGAACGACGACAAAGTCGCGGGGCTTTGCTCAAGTACTCCGCAAACGCCGCGTGAAGCTTCGGATCGACATTTGGGACAGTCCGAGGTCCTCGTCGCCGACGCCGGCACAATACTCGTCGTCGGAAGCGGCTCCCGGGCGAGTCCTCGGTCACGGCGACGCCGCCTTCAGCCTTGCCCGTCAGGGCCGGCAGAGCGTCGCGATTTGGCCGCGGACCAGGCGCGACGGTAAGAAGAGACCACCGTCATGGTCAAACACGGATTGACAGGCGACGAGCCATCGAAGAGTGTCTTTCGACGGTGTCGGAGCGCATGTCGATCTGCACGGAGGCCCACATTCGAGACGTCGGCCTACGACTTCGCGACTTCGACGTTTGGGGAGCGTTCGGGCTCGGCGTCATCCTTTTCGCTTTGTGGCTGGCGACCCGGCGGAGTCGTCTTGAAGAGTCGCCTTCGAGCGCCATCCACTGGAGCGCCGTGTGCCTGCCTCTTTCGATCATCTGTGGGATCATCGGATTCGTCGATTGGTTCGCGCCCATCAACTCTCGGTGGCGGTGGGACCTGTCCGCGTTCCCAGCGGCGCTCGTCATCGCGCACGGCTTCGCGCTGTTTCGACTGCGACGTCCCCGGCTCCCACCTGGCAACCTGGCTTCCTCGAACCGTAAGACCGAGCGAGACGATGCGATGGCCGCGGTCCTGAGACGGAGCATCAGTCGTCACTTCGGCATTGTGACGCTGCTCCTACGATACGGTGTTCCGGCATTCTTCATTGCCTGGTTCACAATCGGCCTCTCGAACGCGCTGCTGCGCGAGCTCGCCCGCTCCTTTGACTCCCTCGGGTGCGTTGTGGATCCCATTCATGGGCCCACGGAGATTCCTTGGCCTCTTCCTGCGATGGTCGGTGCGGCGTATGGCCTTGCGGGCGCCTATTGCCAGGTCTTGTTGTCGCTTGGGTACCGGACCTTCCGAAACGATGTTTCGCCCGGCGCGGCGATGTGGTGCGCGATCACTCTTGCGGTTGGACCGATCGTCGCGGGCGTGTTCGGAATGTTCTGGGACTCCTCGCAATCGACGCCGGGCGCGGACGAGACCGCGCGTCACTTTCACATCGCCCTATTCTTCGTCGCTGGCTTCTCGCCTCGATACGCAATTGGTCTTCTCGAAGGATTGGTGAAGACGGGTTGGAAGTTCACGCATCGTCCGGACGTGCATCGGTCGCGCGCGCTGCCCGTGACCCAGCTGCGGGGCGTGACCATCGACGTCGCCGAGCGCCTGTCCGAGGAGGGCATCACGAGCGTGACGGGCATGGCGCTGGCCGATCCCGTGCGGCTCCTGCGCAACACGCGTTACGACAAGCGACAGATCGTCGGCTGGATCGACTGCGCGCTCCTGATGGACGCGATGCCTCGGCAGTGGGAGGATCTCGAAGGCGTCGGGCTTTGCAACGCGACCGAGATCGCCGGGCTGACGTCCGAGCCGCCGAACCCCGAGAGGATCGCCGAGTTCGCCAAGCTCATCAAAGTCGAACCGATTGTCCTGCAAGTGGCGTCCGAAGCGCTCAGCGTGCACCCGCAGGTCAGGCTGCTCCGGATCATGAACGAGCTCGAGTTCGGGACCGGCGGGGACGAAGACTTCGACGGCGACGCTCCGATCTAAGCGGTTCTGAGGATCCGGCGGCCAATGGTAGGAGTTCGTGCATTCGTCTCCCACCGTGCTGTGGTGATGTGGCAACCGGTGCGGGGTAATCATGCTGCCGTCTAGAATCCGGGGGGACTGGCTACTCCCACCGAGGTCAACACTACCGTCCTTTTGCACGACGGCGATCGCGATGGAGTCGACCTCGAGCGTTCCGTTGGTGTGCAGGGAGCCGCGATCGGGAGGTGCCAACGGTGCTGCGCGGAGAAGGCAGCGCATAGAAGCGCCTCGGGAGCGACCGGTCCCTCGGGACTGCGGGGGCCTCGGGTACTGCGCCCAGGCGTGTCCGGCGAATGAGAGTGCGACGACGCCGATGGCCCTGGTTCGGTAGAAGTTGCGCATGCGAGTCCCCTCGCGATGAAGCGGCAAGACTGCCGTCTAGTGCACCGTCGTCGAGATGCGCTTCAACATTCGCCGGTGTGACTTGATGATG
>OCTA010001803.1_pt1 | contig 19601 bp, 12 predicted proteins | sample 1538991 | NCBI WGS metagenome assembly OCTA01 (sample SAMEA3539302, study PRJEB22396) | soil metagenome | biome: tundra; feature: field; material: soil | place: USA | collected 2010-05 | depth 0.15 m | reverse complement strand
TCACAGATCCTCACATTGGGAGACCTATGTTCCCGTGCTGCCGCCCCACTGGCGCCGAGGTGACCCCGTCATTTATTTTCTGCACCGGCACGGGTGGGATCATCAGTACGATCAACTCCTGCAGCAAAGCGAGGAGTTCACGATCGCTCAGAAAGGCGTACTGATCCGCGATGGCCTGCCATCGGCCGCCGCTTTCATATTCAAAAAACATGGGATCGTCATCGGCGCACCGCCCATTGTGCTCGATACCCAAACAGATGCCGACCTGGATGTCTATTTTTACACCGCGCTTCTTTGCGTCGTGATCGGGCTGGTTTTTGTCGGTTCGATCGCATGGGTTTGGTTTCGCCAGCGTGCTAGTCGCGGACGGCTCGCAGCATGAAGATTCTCATCCACGCGAAGTCGCGAACTCGCTACTGACGCGTAGATTCTCAAGTTCTTGCCGACACAGGGCTTGGGATCGGATCGGTTGCACGGGCGGGACCGCGTTGAACGGAGCAGCAGTTTTGTTGCAACTAGCATAGGATTCGCGAAGTACACAACAAGAAGCCAAGCCTCAAGCCCGCTTCTTCTTCGGTTGCATCGTTCTCAACTGACCGGGAGTTCCATATGCGCTTTCACGGCATTCTGGATCGCACCGTACAATGGACCGCTGTCGGACTCCTTTCTTCAGTCCTAGTGCCTTACGTCAATGCCCAAGGCACATCCGTGATCTCCGCCGACACCGCGCGCTTCGAGTTTCTGACACCGTCGCTGGTGCGCATGGAGTACTCGCCTTCGGGAACGTTTGTCGATGCGCCGACTGCGGTCGTGCAGCAAAGGAACTGGCCAACGGTCCAGGTGCAATCGACGCAGAAGGATGGTTGGCTAATCGCCACCACCAGCGCCATGAGCTTGCAATACCGGCCGCAATCCGGACCATTTACTGCGGCCAATCTCAAAGTAAGCTGGAGCGATCCCGCCGGCGTCGCACATGATTGGCATCCGGGTGACACAGACCGGCTGAACCTGGGTGGGCTTACCTATTCGCTGGACAACATCAGCAAAGTCAATCTCCCCGTAGGGCAGACGGGTATCGAAAGCCCCGTCAACGACATCATTCCGGGCATCGAAGTGCCGCTCGAAGCTGCCAAGCCCGGACTATTGAGCCGCAGTGGCTACGCGTTCATCGACGATAGCCACACGCCGGTCTGGGATGCACAGAGAACGTGGATAGAACCGCGCCGGGAACCAAGCGGCCAGGACTGGTATCTCTTCATCTACAACCACGATTACCGGATGGTGCTCAACGAGTACGCGCAGCTATGCGGGCCCATCCCGATGATTCCGCGCTACGTACTCGGCCCTTCGATCACGGATCTCAATTTCGAGTACTTCCCCGAACCGGCGCAATCCGCGCAGCCGATCGTCAAACGGTACGGCCAGCAATACCTGGAGGATGAAGTCTCACGGCTTCGCCAGAATCACATCCCCTTTGACATGCTGATACTGGATTTCGCCTGGCACAACTACGGATGGGACGGAGGCTATGATTGGAGTCCACTGATCCCCCACCCCGATCAGTTCTCGAGCTGGCTGCATGCTCAAGGCATCAAGCTCAGCCTCAACGATCATCCAGGATATGCCAACACCGAAGAAAGCATCCTTTCCTTCGACGACAGCCGCGCGCCTGCGGTGTTGAAGGCGCTAGGCCGGCCGCTGCCCGCGAACCCATCGTTCGATTTGGACATCTCGACGCTGTGGAGGTTTTCGACCGACGCCCGCGACGAGGGCCTCAGGCATCGCTGGTTCGCGACGGATCATGACGACAGAGGCTGGAAGCCGATCCGGATCGGCCGGTCGTGGCAGGATCAAGGCTATCAGACCTATCGAGGTATCGGCTGGTATCGCGCGTCCGTTCAATTGCCGGCGCGACTTCCCGATGCGCTGTATTTGTATTTGGGCGAGGTCAACAAGAGCTATCGGATATTCATCAACGGCAACGAAGCGACCCATAACCCGATCCAATGGCCGCAACGATTGACTTATACCGACATCGCTGCATACGCCAAAGCGGGTCAGCGAAACGAGATTGCGCTTCGCGTGGAGCCCGGCGAGCGCGGTGGCGGAATCGTCCGCGGTCCGGTCGCGATCAGGGATGTCCCGCCGCCGAAGCGGATCTATTTCGATCTGTCGAACCAAGAGCAAGCCGATGTGTTCATGCGCTACTTGCACAAACCGCTGATGCAGCAAGGCGTGGACGTCTGGTGGGTCGATGGTGGAAGCGGCGCCGTCGACATGCCCGGCCTGAACAAACAGCTATGGACAAACAAGGTCTTCTACGACTTCACGCCGCAGGAAACCGGCCAGCGCGGCTTCATTCTGGGCCGTTACGGTGATTGGGGAAGCGAGCGCTATCCGGGGTTTTTCACGGGCGACACGTATTCCGAATGGCCTGTGCTCGCCTACGAAGTCGCCTTCACCGCGCGCGGCGGCAACGTGCTGATTCCCTACATCAGCCATGACATCGGAGGATTTCACGGCACCAAAATCGATTTCGACCTGTATGCCCGCTGGATCGAGTTCGGCACTTTCAGCCCGCTGCTGCGAATGCATAGCGCCCATGAGAACCCGCACGAGGGCAACTTGCGCATGCCCTGGGTCTACGGCGGCCGGGGCATTGCGTTGATGAAGAAGTACTTCACTCTACGTACACAACTGATCCCGTACCTGTATACGTACACCTGGGTCGCGCACAAGGAGTCCATGCCGATCCTGCGGCCGCTATACCTGCAGTATCCGGATCTGGAGGATGCCTACCGACATTCCGACGAATACTTCTTCGGAGACCAAATGCTGGTCGCTCCGGTGCTCGACCCCAGCGGCAATCGGACCATCTATATGCCACCGGGTCAGTGGATCGATTTCTTTACGGGCAAGCGCTACGAGGGCGGCACTACTTTCACTGCGCACTATGCGGTGGATGAAACGCCGGTGTTCGTTCGCGAAGGGGCGCTGATTCCGGAGCAGAGCGAGAGCGACTACTCGAATGCCAAACCGCTGGACACCGTCATCCTCAACGTATACGGATCAGGCACGGGTAGTTTCGAGTTGTATGAAGATGACGGGATTTCGCTCGCCTACACCAAAGACCAGTACGCGCTGACGGCGATGACTTACGCCACGAGCAACGATGGCCTGCATCAAATCCTCATCGAGCCGACCAAGGGTGCGTTTCAGGGCCAGGTGCAGGCGCGCTCGTACGAACTGCATATCCATGCGCCAGACAAGCCGACATCGATAAGCTTCAACGGCCGGGATGTCGGCCAGGGGAATTGGGATGCGAAACGAGTAATGGCGATCATCGTGCTGCCCAAGCAACCGATTCGCGACCGTATCAGCGTGACGTGGCGCTGAGATCGGCGCGCCGGGAAAGATGGGACCTGACGGCTGTACCAATCGATGCTCCGCGCCCTGCGATGAACGGCTCCCGCGCGGTGTGAGTTTTGACGAGTACCCCAATGAGGTGCAGGCTGAGAAACTCATGAATCCTATGGGCAATTCATCGATGGGCAATTCATCGAGTAGCCGCGTAGTCGAGCGCGCAGGGGGCTTATGCCCGAATAAAGACGGTTGTCGAGCGCCTTTGCTTCTTCCTGGGGGACCCCAGCCTCATCGACAATCAGGCGCTCTACAAGGTATGTGTTGCGGAATCCCTGGCCGATACCATGCGGCGCATCAAGGCGCCCGCCCTCGCAGCCCTCGAGAAATAACGCGCCGAAACGCTCGATTTGGCCTGCAGCGAACGGGGATTGTTCGCTGCAGGCCGCTGGCACGTTTCAAGTGGACGCAGCACGCGAATCGGATTTTCCCGCCAACGTAATGACAAATGCGGCGCGCTGATCACTCATGGTCGCGCAACGGGCATCTCCGCCATGACGGCGCGCGATCTGTCGCACCAACGATAGCCCCAAGCCGGTGCCTGCGCTGTTGCGCCCGTCGGGGCGCCGATAAAAAGGCGTAAATATCTTTTCATATTCCGCCGGCGCCGGACCCGGTCCGCCGTCCCAGACGCTCAGCACGGCAGCATTGCCGTCGGTTGCAACGCGCACCTGCGTGGGCGGCACGCCGTGGCGCTTGGCATTCTCCAACAGGTTGCGCAGCAGCCGGCGGAGCAGTCGCGGGTTGCCTGAGATCTTGACCGCAGCGCCCTCCAGGTGAACATCGTCGTAGCGCGCACATTCTTCGGCGGTGAGAGCCAACAGATCGATGTCGTCGGTGACCTCCAGCGCGGTGACGGCATTGAGCCGGCTGGCAAGCAGAATCTCATCGACGAGCCAGTCCAACTCGGCGATGTCCTGCTCCAGACCGGCCTTGATCTTCGGATCCGCGGAAGTCTTCAGCAGATCCACCGCAAGCCGAATGCGGGTCAGCGGCGTACGCAATTCGTGAGAAGCATTGGCCAGCAGCGTTCGATGCGCGCCGACCAGCTGCTCGATCTGGCTCGCCGCGCGGTTGAAGCTCGCAGCGAGGCGCGCGACCTCGTCGCGACCCTCGACCGTAACCCGCGATGTGAGATCGCCGGCGCCGAGTGACTCCACGCCCCGTTGCAGACGCTCGAGGCCTCGCGTGAGTCGCCTTACGATCGGGAAGAATGCCACTCCGATTGCGACGACCAGCAGTACCAGCATCATGTGAAAGACCTGTCGAATATTCCCGAATCCGATCGGCACGCTCGCGATCAGCAGGCGTCCATCGGCGAGATAAATGGCCGTGACGGGATCGCCTTGCCAATGCGGAAAGATCACCGTGCGATGGTGCCGAGGACTCGGCGCAGAAAGCGGTTGACCGACGGCGGCAATAACGGTCCCATCTTTCGCCAGCAGCGTCACGTCACCGTTGAGTCCCACCGCCAACCGACGCAGGGCCTCTTGCTGTTCGGCAGGTGGCGCTTGCGCCGCGGGCAGCACGTTTTGCACTAATCGACTGAGGCTGAGGCCGGCCTGCTCCATCGGACCACCAGCGAAATGCCAAATCACCGCGGTGGCGCAGCCGAATACGACGAGGCTCGCCAGCAGCGCAAGATACAAGCGTAAATAAAGACGCAGCATCAGTCCTGGGCCTTGGCAAACACGTAGCCGGCGGCCCGTACGGTGATGATGCGACGCGGCTTCTTCGGGTTGTCCTCGATAGCAGCGCGTATGCGCGATATATGCACGTCGATGGAGCGGTCGAAGGATTCGAGCTCCTCGCCTTTCATCAAATCCATCAGGGCTTCGCGCGACAGCACGCGCCCGGCGTGTTTGGCCAGCGTCACGAGCAACTCGAACTGATAATTGGTCAACTCGCATAGGGACCCGTCGAGGCGCACCGCATGCGCTGCGGTGTCGATCTCCAGCCGCCCGAAGCGCAACGCTTTGTCGCCGGGTGGTGCACCAGGCGCTCGGCGCCGCAGAATGGCGCGCAGCCGCGCCAGCAGCTCACGCGGCTCAAACGGTTTCGGCAGATAGTCGTCGGCACCAAGCTCGAGACCGACGATTCGGTCAACCGCGTCGCCGCGCGCGGTCAGCATCAGCACCGGGAGATCGTTGGTCGCGCGCAGTTGACGGCAAACCTGCAAGCCGTCCATGTCCGGTAGCATCAAATCGAGCACCACGGCATCAAAAACTCCGGCGGACAGGCGCTCGAGTGCCGTTGCGCCCAAGGAAGCAATCGTCACGTCAAAACCCGCCTGACCAAGGTACTCCGAGAGCATTTCGGCCAGGCGGGGATCGTCTTCCACTAACAGGATGCGCTCTTCCATCTCAGGCGCGACTTTAGTGGCCGCGAGCGGCTTTGACCATAGCGTTCAAGAACTGGCCATACCGTGCATTTTCTTGACATGTGCAGCGAGCGCAGCGCGTTGCGCCGGCGTCAACACATCGCCGACGTCGGCCAGGAGTTGCGTCAAACGCTTGGACGTCTGGTCCGCTATCTGCAAATGTGCGACTCGGGCGCTTTCCAAGGCCGCGCGATCGATCGTGGCCTGGGTCAACGCGTCGGTGGCTTGCGCATGAGCCGCTTGCAACTGCGCGCGCAACGGCAACAGATCGCTGACCGCCTGTTGCACGAGCGGACCGATTTGCGCCTTCTGCGCATCCGTCGCGTCGATTTCGACATAGAAATGTTTCAGAGCATGGTCGACGTGAGCGGAGACCTCGGCGGCGCTTTGCGTGCCGTTCATGAGCATGCCGTGGTGCCAGCCGCTCATATCCGCACCGTTCGCAAGGGCCGCAATTCCGGCCGCCAGAGCGCTTCCAGCGACAAAAGCAATAACGGTCGCGCGGTTGAAAAAGGAGCGGCGCGTTACCGCTCGAGTAGAGTCCGTTGTGGAGTCAGTATTCATGGTGGATCCTTTGCATCGGTGGTGGAGAACACGTTGCACAGAATGCGCGCCGCCTGTTAGCGGTGTTTGTCGGTCGAGTAAAGATTTATGAAGCATGCCGATCCGAGCCACCGGCACCTCTTTGCGCAATGTGCGAGGGCGGTAAGGTGCGGCACGCAGAGCCTCACCATAGCTTGTCTACCAAAGCGTCACGCGATCCTCAGGCTGAAGATACATTTTGTCGTTGGGCACCACCGAGAATGCGCTGTAGAAACTCGGCATATGCACGACGACACCATTCACCCGGTATTTCTCCGGTGAATGCGGATCGGACTTCAGTAGCTCGATCTTGCGAGCCTCACGCCGCTTGCCCAACCAGCTTTGGGCGAAGCCGATGTAGAATCTCTGATCCGCGGTCACCCCATCGATTATCGGTGGCGTACGCCCATCGAGCGACGCGATATAGGCCTTGTAGGCTATCTCGATGCCCGCGATATCGGCGATGTTCTCGCCCAAGGTAAGCGCACCGTTGACGTGGAATCCGGGCACCGGCTCGAAAGAATCATATTCCTTGATCAGCTTTTCCGTCTTTGCTTTGAATTTCGCGTGATCGTCCGCCGTCCACCAATCGCGCAGATTTCCCTCGCTGTCGTACTGACTGCCACGGTCGTCAAAGCCGTGGCTTATTTCATGGCCGATCGTCGCCCCGGTGGAACCGTAATTGAAGGCGTCGTCTGCCGCTGGATTGAACGTCGGTGGCTGCAGGATACCGGCGGGGAAGACAATCTCATTCATGCCCGCACTGTAGTAGGCGTTGACCGTGGGTGTCGTCATGCCCCATTCATTTCGATCGATCGGGCCGCCCAGCTGTGCCAGCTTGCGGTTTGTCTCGAACTCCTGCGCGCGCATTACATTGCCGAACAAATCGATCGGTGAAATGACCAGCTTGGTGTAGTCGCGCCACTTGTTGGGATAGCCAATCTTCACGTTGATCTTACTGAGCTTTGCCTGCGCTTCGGCTTTGGTGGTCGGACTCATCCAGTCCAATTGATCGATGCTTTGGGAATAGGCCTTGAGCAAATTCCCGACTAGCTCGTCGATGCGCGCTTTGCTTTGCGGTGGAAAATATCTAGCCACGTACAACTTACCGGACGCTTCGCCGATCAGTCGATCGACGAGCTCACAGCCGCGTTTCCAACGCTCCTGAATCTGTGGCGTGCCGCGCAAGACGCCTTCGTTGAACGCAAAGTCCTCGTCGACGAAGGCTCGTGGGAGATATGGGGAGCTGGTCGATAGCACTGTGTAGCGCAGGTATTCTTTCCACGTGGCCAACGGTATGGTCTTGAGCAACTCGGACAATCCTCGGAAATAGTCAGGCTGGCGTGCAATCAGGACCGGTGCAGGTGTCGGAATACCGGCTTTCGCGAGATATGTCTGCCAATCCAGTTGCGGTGCGAGCGTCGCGAGTTGCGCAAGCGTCTGCGGGTTGTAAGTCTTTAGTGGGTCTCGGTTGGCGACCTTCGTCCACTGAATCCTGGCCATCGCCGTCTCGAGCGCGAGTATGTCGTCCGCCGCTCTGGCTGCATGGGTGTCACCCAGGAGCATCAGCATCTTCTCAATGTGCGCGCGGTATTTGGCGCGAAACTCAGTTAGCTTGGCGTCATCACTCAAATAATAATCGCGGTCCGGCAATCCCAAGCCACCTTGCGTAAGCCAAAATGCATACTGCGTTGACCTCTTGGAGTCCGGGTAGACAAAGGTGCCAACGGGAGTGTTCACTCCGATACGATCAAAGTGCGCCATCAGCGCACCAATGTCGCGGACCCGCTTGATTGCAGCAATCCGCTTCAGCTCCGGCTCGAGTGGCTTGATGCCCTCATGCTCGATGCGTTCCTCGTCCATGAAGCTCGCATATAGATCGCCAACCTTACGAGCTTCGGGGTCAATTGAAATTCGCGCCGACTCGATCAACTCGCGCTGTTGTAGCAGCGAGCGCTCAACCATCATCGCGTCCACGCCATAACTGGAGCGGTCCGGAGGAATCGGCACGTCGTGTAACCATGTGCCATTGGAATACTCGAATAAGTCGTCCTGCGGGCGCACCGCAGTATTCATATCGGCCTTCTGAATACCTGAAATCAAAGAGCCTGCAGAAATCGATTCGCCGTTCGGCGTGGGATTCGCATGGATGGGTGTGTTGGACGCTGCCGGCAGAACCAAGCCAAGCGCAACGAGGAGCAGCGGCTTCACAATGGGCCTCCTGAAATTGAACCACGCCAACATTCACGGGCGTTACGCACCATCGGCGAAGCTTCATCCATTGCCTCGCACTGGTTCAGATACTTCATTCAGACTCCAGAACTTCAAACGAGGTTTGGCGTCGGGGTTGATCGTGAAGCGGCGGCTATCATCTTCGTCGCCAGACAAAGGCTCACGGTGTACGCGGAGAAAACGACGCAGGTGATCCATTCCCAGAATGCGAAACTCCAGTACACGGGCACATCCCGCACACGCCATTCCATGCCGACCCACGGCAGTTCCGGTAGCGCATGCGTGACATACGCCTGAGCTACGGCCGCCAGCACGATTGGCGAGAGTGCGAATCCGGCGAGCAAACTGGCGTATAGCCAAGGTCCGCGGGAGAATTTGCGCATCCGCGGCCGCAATCTCGATTCAGCCGCTTGGTAGGTCAACTGCACTATCCCAAAGCATAGACAGAAGAAGGCCGATAGCGCGAGCATTTCGTGACCCTTCGGAACCCGAAGAAGCCATTCTGGCAGCAAGGCGCAGCACACCATGCAAACATAGCCCAGCCCAAGAGCCCCGATCCCGACTGGTCGCCGTCCACCGACCCCTCGTGGCCAGTCTCGAGCCAGTATCGTCGTCCAGCCCAGTCCGCCGAGCGCACACAGTATCAGACCTCCCCATGCCCATTGAAATCCGCCGGGGTTTCGTTCGGCGTAAATCAAATTGGACATGGTCATGTAGCGCCAGTCGTAAAGGGAAGGATACCGCCGGCCTGCCATCCACATCCCGCCCCAGAATGCGAGCACACCGAGGGGTGCGGACGCGTATAAAGCTCCTCGTGGCATCGCGTTCATGGGGTCCTCAGGTACAGCACGGATGTTAGTTTACCGTGCTCAACGTGGGGTCATCGATGTCGTGGTGTACTGACCAGGCCACGCTCGCGCAGGACCGATTAAGCGGCGATCTACGCAATTTGAACTCGATTGACGGCGCACGAGAAACATCCTTGCTTGGCGTTGTGCAGGTGGATGTACGCGACTTCATCAGAACTGAACATCTCTTGAATTGCCGACGCCGCATCGCTGCCGGCGCAAACGATGGCGTCGCTCATCAGGTGCGAGGAGTCATACGCACGCACCGATATTAGGCGAAGATGAATAGTTTCCGGAATTACGCCGGGTTCGATCTTGGCTTGAATCGCAGCCTTGCGAACGAAGATCGGGCCCGACGACCTGTATGGTGAGCTTGCAGGTTGATGCTCGAAAGACAGCAATAGAAGTTCTTCGCCAATCTCGGCATCGGCGAGACTCACCCGGCACGGATAGCCGGGTTTCGACGTTGCAATGACCCTTCGCACGTTGCGTTGCGCAAGCTCTAAATCAGAAAGAGCGAACAACGACGAGAATCTTTCCAATGGGAGGCCGACCAGCTGAAACGAAAGCATAAGGCACCATGAACGATATCGGAGGCGCTCATAGTTACTCAATTGTGCCCGGATGTCTCGCCGTTTTCGGACATCGAATTTTCACCAAACTAATCTGGCGGAGACAGAGGCTTGTCGAACAGCTCGTAGCCAGATCTGCGTCGATATCCGTGCCGCTCGTAGAAGAATCGGGCGCGATCGTTGGTCAGTCCCAATTGTAGCTGCACTCGCACAATCCCAGCGTCTCTCATTTTGCGCTCGGACTCGCTCAGCAGCGCCGCGCCCGTACCGCCGGAGCGAAACTCGGGACGCACGAAGAATTCATCGAGCTCGGCAATCGTGCCGCCGTGTTCGAGACTGAACATATACACTGCGATCAGGTATCCGGATATTGTTTCAGCATTCTCTGCGACCCAGCACGCACCGCGCTCCGGCAGTGAAAGCAAACCGGACAGAATTTTCTCAATATGCGCGCGATCGAATCCGGCAATCTGCTCGAACTGCCAATATTGTGATACGAGAAAGGCGACATCGGGGACATCTGATTGCCGGGCGAGTCTGATCTTAGGCGTGGCGCTAATCCTTGGATTGAGTGTCATTGACGGGCACGCGGAACATTCGCTGTTCGGCCGCCAAACTCATGTTCATAAAAGCGTTCAATCTGGGTCCGATCGGATAGGACCACATTATTGCGGCCTTGCCAGGGGACCGGTAGAAATGCGATCACCTCATCGTCCTTGTGCTCCAAGTTTTCCTGTTCGGCGTGCATGACCATCGGGTAACCGAAGGCGTTGTCGAGGTGATTCATGATCTCGAACAGCAACGGACCGGTGCACATCGGCAGCGGTTCGCTCAGCTGTACCTGTCGTTGTAATGGCAGCGAGGACGGAATGACACCGCCCTGGTTGTAGTTCATCGGCCTGGCGTCGCGCACCGCGGCAGAGTTCGCGGGAACGATTGCGTAGAGATCGTAGTCGCCGTGTATGTATTTCGGACTGACGATTCCGCCTTCGATCCAGGCAAGAGCTCCGTAGTGTCGGTGATTGACGTTGGTCTGCAAGATGTAGGGTGTAGCGCAGGATTTCGGCCAGTCGGTGCTCGAGAAGCCGGAGGGCGGCACAGTAATGAGATGTTGCGAGCTGTGCCAATACATGACGGCGTCACTGCGACGATCGGGGTCCGTGAAAGCCATCGGGTGGATCAGCGGTGAAACTACGAGCCCCGCCAATTTGTACCCGCCGATGTCCGCTTGGGCGGTTTTGCACTTCAAATCACCGCGTTTCGCGGTGTAGCCTTTCTGGCCAGCCCACCGCAATGAGGCCTCCCCGGTCTTACGCACCATAATATAGGCATTAAAGCGCCTAGCGGTCTCCAAGAAGATCGGCGCATGGGTGCCGAGCACGAAGCCTGGCGGTACGCCCAAGTCGACGGCATTCATCGCGCGCTCGGTGATTGCCGTTCACGCCTGCCCCTGAGCCCATCGCCGCGCGCCAAGAAACCGTTGTGTAGCCGTCTAGTGGAGGCCGTTCTGTATCCCAGATTCATAGCACCCTCCTCGTCCCTGGACAGAGCCCGGTTGACCGTAAGCCAGCCGATATTTGCCTCATAGTAACTGGACTCGCTTCCGATGCAAACGTCAGCGTATTAATCGCCTGGGGGTGGGAGCTGCGCCAGCTGCCACGTCGCTGGCGCCACATCGAGTACCCGTCAACGGGTCGGCATGATGATAACGGCTGAGGTGCCGATCGTACCGATGGCGGCTCCGCCCGTCGGATGGCCGATCTCGACGTAAAACAGCTCCGTGTGTGCACGCCGCGGATTGACGATGATCGGCACGTAGATCGTCAGTACGTCTACGCCGTCGGGCAAGCGTTCGACGGTCGGCAGTCGCCCCCGAAAGTCGATGCCGGATTTAGCTCCCGACGATCTCGTCCACCAAGTGAAATTCACGTCGCCCGAGGATCCCCCCGTGCGTTGTACGCGTAGCACCGCTTGGCGGTCCCGCGGTGCAACGAGGTATCGCTCTCTGTCGAGACTGAGGTGCTGTCGGCCGGGTGGTGGGGCGGCGGCGGGAGCCGCAACGACCGCCGTCGGCATTACCGCCGCGGCCATGGGCGTTTCGCGCAATGCCGGCGAGGCCGTCACGGTGAGCAGCAGGACGATCGATGCCGCGACTTGCGAGGGCCGAATCCATCGCATTGGAGTACGAGGCTCCTCGACATCGGCAGCGGGGGAAGCGCTAACGGGATCCCAGGGCGCGAGATGCAGTGCGGCGTATAGGCCGGGGGCGAATCGGGCGCGGGGAGGAATTCGTGATGGCTCGAGTTCGCGTCGCAGGTTCGCCAGGGCATTGCGTTGACTGCGCCCGAAGGCGGCCAGCTTCGCGAGGCGTGCACGGTAGCGCAGGAGGGTTCGCCGAGATGCGTCGAGTTCACTGCGCAACGCGCGCCTCTCATCCTGCAGCGCGCGCCTCTCGTCCTGCAGAGCCACGCCCGCCGTCGGCGGACTCGCTGCCGGCCGGGTGGTCCACGCGATCGGCGCGATCCGTACCGTCCGTGGCATCGGCGTGGCATCATCGAATTCGGGCGCTTGACGCGCTAAGGCGGGTCGCTCTATTGCATGACGGATCGTCCGGTTGAGATCCGCCGAAATTTTACCGCGCCTGTGATATTGGTCGGTGATCGCGAGCACATCCCAGGCAAAGTCCGGCGTAGCGGCGCAAACGGCGCACAGCTCCTTGATGAACGCCGGCACATCGGATTCGCCGCGAACGAAAGCATCAACCCGCTGCTCCAGCTCATAGTCCATACGCAAGCCCCTACACAATCGTTGGGCCCTTCATACCGGTACGCGAGTCCCGACACCCACTGCGGATGTTGGCACGCGCTGCGAAACCTCGACTGTGCGTCATCGAACATAGGCGCTCGACGCCGCATGATGCGCCGCCGGGTCAGGCGCAGGATCACAGGTGGAATACCCGCATCTGGACCCACCTTCTCCATCGCATCGCGACGATGTTTCATGTCTCGTGCCAGGGGTTGGGTCCCGAGTTCGAATTGACGAGCAATTCTGCCTCTGCGGTACGCATTGCCGCAGGGAGGCGGCGGCGACGGTGAGCATTACTCTGGGGCGGGTCGTATTCGCCGTATCACCGGATGTAAATTTCCACCCATGGGGACTTGCAAATGCGATGTATGATGGCCGGGACGCTGGAGCCCGGCAGGTAGGAGCATGGCCCGAGAAAAAGTCCAGCTTATGGACCAACTTAGCGAGGTCTGGCGATCCAAATGGCCGAGGTTTGCCGCGGTAGCTAGAGTCCACCAACACGAGTAGCACGGGATTATCGGTATCCTGACGCCTGCTCGCAGCGGGAAACCTGTTGGCCTTGCTGTCGATCTGTTGACGCCAAACACCGAGGCACGATAATAGGTGGAGCGCCGGCTCTGCCACGCGGCAATGTTGACGCGGGATGAGTTAACATAATGAACATAATAGAATTACGCAAGCGCTTCGAAGCCTATGCGGCGGGAATCTCATCGGGCATGGAGCTGCGCTTAGCCGTAGCAGATGTGTTGCGCGCGGATCTGCAGCTCGCAGACGCTTGCACGGATCTTGCCACGCATTATTTTCGGGGCGCCGCAGCTGATCACGCCTTGCGTGACACCATACTGGCAGACATCGCCGGACTCGTAGCATTAAAGGAACCGACCGGCCTGCTGAGGTCAAGCGGGCCGGAAGCGTCGCCGATTGACACGCTTACCACGTTGCGCGCCCCACACCGTGGCGTGCCCGCCGCGGGCGCGGCGGCAGCTACGCCACGCGGTCTAATCACCGGTACCGGTACCGGTACCGGTACCGGTTCGGACTGGGGCACTCCCGAGCGACTCAACGAACCTGCACAAACGCTGGCGGTCGGAGCGGTGCTGAAAGGCCGGTACGAATTGGTAGCCGAGTTGGCGCGTGGCGGCATGGGCATCGTGTACAAGGCACTGGATCGAGAAAACCGCGAGTTCAAGGACCGCTCGTCCTACGTTGCGATCAAGGTGCTGGGCGATGAGTTCAAACGTCATCCGCTTGCGATCAAGGCGCTGGCGCGCGAGGCAAAAAAGGCGCTCAAGCTCGCGCATCCCAATGTCGTCACGGTCTACAACTTCACCCGGGACGGCGGCAACGTCTTCATCGTCATGGAACTGCTCGAAGGGCGCTCGCTCGATCAAGTTCTGAAGTCCGAAGGCGCATCCGGTCTGCCGCTACCTCGCGTAAAAGACATTGTGCGATCGCTGGGCGAGGCGCTGAGTTATGCGCATGAACAAGGCATCGTGCATGCCGACTTCAAGCCTAGTAACGCATTCATCACCAACGACGGCGTCGTCAAGGTTCTCGACTTCGGAATCGCACGAGCTGCACAATCGAGCGTGAAGGCCGGCGACAAGACCATGTTCGACGTCAGTCAGTTGAACGCTCTTTCGCCAGCCTATGCGAGCTTGGAGATGCACAACGGCGAACCGCCGGACGTGCGCGATGACGTGTATTCGTTGGCCTGCGTGACCTATGAACTGCTGACCGGCCGACATCCCTTCAATCGGATCGACGCGGCAAAAGCGCGCCAAGCCAATCTTCGGCCCGTTCCCGTTCGCGGTCTGCCGCGCGCGCAGTGGCGCGCTTTGCGCCATGCTCTCGCTTTCGAATGCGCCGATCGCACCGCTTCGGTCGCTGAATTCGTCAACGCGTTCAGCGAGGCGCCACGCAGCAAAGTCTGGACGGGCGCCGTCGCGCTGATCGTCATTGCCGCAGCCGCGGCGCTGTACATCGTTCCCCGCCAGCTTGAGAGCAATCGCGCGCACCAACGCGCAGCGACGATCGCCGCGACGAGTCCCGATGCGATGCCGGCAGAACTCGTGAAACTGAGGGCCGAACCCGTCAGATTTCGCGATCGCGTGCTTCTCGATGATGCAGCACGTAAAGCGACGCTCGCTTACTATCAGGCGCAGGTCGCCGATTTGACGACGCCGCCGCGACAGGAATACGCCAAAGCGCAACAACAAATAAATGAACTGAGACAGCTGTTGCCCGACTCGAGCAGCGTATTGACGATGTCGCAGGAACTCTCGAAGAACGCCAATTCGGAACTTGCGCACCTTTTGGCGCTGCGCGATCGCGCCGTACAGCAATCGATACTCATCACCGAACAGGGCGCCGACAGCCTCGATGGCGTTGTCGCGCTGATCCGCCAAGTTGACCCGTCGAACCCGGCGTTGACGGACCCGTCGCTGCCAAAGACCTATTTCACAGCCGCCACCTCCGCGCTCGATCGCGGCAATCCGGATTTGGCGCAGACCTTGGCGGCCGCCGGCGTGCGCATCGCACCCAACGATGCGACACTCCTCGATTTGCAGGAGCGCGTCGACCGGGAATTGCAGCGCATAACCAATATCAAGCGCCAAACCGAACTCGAGCAGCGTCTGGCCGCACTCAATCCGGCCGCTCCGGAATTTCTGGACAAGGTTTTGGCTAATCGAGAAGACATCGCGGCACTGGCCGCCATCGCGCCGGACAGTGTGATAGTCAAACGCATCGTGTCTTCGCTGGATTCCGTGGTGGCTTTGCGGGTCAAACAGCGTCTCGCCGCGGATGATGTTGCGGGCGCGCGGGCGTTGTTGCACGACATCGAGGACCTCATGCCAGAATCGGCGGTCAGCGCACAGCGCGATCTGCTCACGAGAGCCGCCGCTGCCAATCAGGCCAAGGCCTTCGACATGCTCGAACGACTGCGTACTGCCGCGCTGGACGGCAGACTCAGCAATACGGGCACGACCGGCGCGCAGGACCTGTACGCGCAGCTGCAGCGTGCCGGATCCAGCTCCGACGTTTTGGCGGATGCCCGCGATTATATGGCCTACGGTTATCTCAAGCAGGCTCGCCAGAAGCGCCTCGCCGGTGACCGGCAGCGAGCGCAGATCGAGCTCGATGTGAGCGACAAGCTGCAACCGAGTGACGCCATCAAAAAAATGCTGGCCGGAGAACAGCGCCAGCTGGATGCGGCAACGAAGAGCGCTACGGCCGAGGCGGCGGCATCGCAAATCGACGCAGCGCGTGGCCAGTTTGCGCAGTCGCTGCGATCGGCTACGCTGGGAACCACTGAGCTGTCCGCCGTGGCCCTCGCGCTCGATCAACTCGAGTCTCTCGGCGCGCCGCCTCAGGAGATCGCGTCTTGCTTGAGCCGGGTCGAGGACGTGGTACTGCAGGAAGTCCAGCGCCTCAACCAACAGGCCGGCGGCGATCCACAGCAGCTCGCTCAGCGGGCCGCTCTCCTGTTCCCCTCGAGCGACCGGCTCGCCGACGCGATCAAGCAGTTCCGCGATGCAGAAGCTGCAAATGATTTGAAAAAACGACTCGACGCGTTGCTCGCGCAGCCCTTGGCGACTGACCAATGGGTGGCCGACGTCAAGGATCTGATGCAGCAGCTGCGTGCGCACGTGCCTACCAGCGATGCCGCGCTGACGAATGCGCGCCGGTTAGCGGCGGCTGCGTTGGTACGGGCCGCGAGCGAAGCGCGCGCCGCCCGACAACCCAAGGATGAGAAACGGCTGATGGCGTCGGCCCGCGAATTCGGTCCCGACGCCCGGCTGCCACCCGAGGTCGCCGCGACGACCAACGCACCGGGCGTCAATGTGAAACCCGTGAGCCCGGCGCCGAGCCCCGCTGCTCCGCATGCCCCGGATGCCCCGGATGCCATGACTCCGGAAGAGGCCGAGGTGAATCAGCAACGGATGGCGGCGGTCGACGCGCTCAAGCAGCGTCTCGAGTCGCAGGCCGCAGACGGCGATATCGTCAATGCCGCGTCGACCGCAAATCACCTGAGCACGGTACTCAACGGCAACATCTATGTGGTCCGTGACGTACCAAAACTCATGATTTCCGCGTACGTGAACCTCGCACAGAAGCAGTTCGAGAGCGGCAAACTGCACGACGCGCGCCAGACTCTGGCCACGGGGGCGCGTCTTTATGGGAATGCGCCGGAAATCAAGTCTCTACAATCCCGTTACGAGCAGATTGCAGAGGAGAACCAAAGTGCTACCGCGACGCCGCCTTAGAAAAGGGCGCCGGCGCCGCACGCCGCGCGATAGACTGGAAGTTCGTCGCGGAAGTGCCTGCCGGGACCGTGTTCCGGCCCGGTCGTGAATCGATATATCGTGAATGTGTGCGGTCATGAATACCAAACAAAATGTAACCCACTTGGCGCGCATCACGGCGGCCTGTCTGGCACTCTGGTGCTTGTCGCAGGTTTCAGCTCAGCAGGTCGAGAAAGGTGTCGCCATTGTCTCGGAATCGATCGCCAGCAGTGTCGACGGCTTCTCATATAGTCCGGGCAGTTCGTCCGAGCTGGACTTCGTCGGAACCTCGCTTGCGCCGCGCTCTGTGGGCGAAGGCATCATTCGCGTCTCTCACGACAAGACTGATATCAACGTCAAATTCCAGCGGCTTGCCGAACCCTCGTCGCTCGGTCCATTCACGGTCTACATCTTGTGGGTCATCACCCCGGAAGGCCGAGCCATCAACGTCGGAATTCTGACCGGCGACGGCGACAAGGCTCGTATCGAGGCAACCACTCCTTTATCGAGCTTTGCATTGATCGTCACGGCTGAACCGCATTTTGCGGTCAGCATCCCGAGTAAATACATCGTCCTGCAAAACGTCGGCGGCAGCAGTGTGAAAGGGACCAAGGTGACGGTGACATCGCTCGTGGCGCGCGAAGACTACAGCAGCCTGAAGCCCATACCTCAGGACGTGACGCATCCGCTACCGCTGGACCTCAAGATGGCCCGTTATGCCGTCGCCATCGCCGAGGCCGCCGGCGCCAAGGATCAAGCCGTGGCGGCATATGCTCGCGCGCGGCAATCGTTGGATTTGGCCGAATCCGCCTACGTCTCAAAGAAGTACGCGGAACACGAGCGCGTGGGCGAGTATGCCCGCCAGGCTATCCAGGCCGGTGAGGATGCGCGCGCCGGAGCCGAAATCCGCCGCGTGGACACGGAGAAGGCGAGCGAGGCGGCCTTGGTCAAGGATCGGCAGCAAGCCTTCAAAGGCGAGCAGGCCAAGGTGGCCCAGTTGCAGACCGATCTCGCGGCGGCGCGTGATCGCGCCCTCGCCGCCGAGGAGCAGTTGCCCAACTCGGTAAAGCGCCTGACTCTCGCCTCGGAGCTACTGAGCCGGTGGTTTACCCTGCCGCCGACGACCGAATCGGGCCTCACGGTGCACGTGCCCGAGGACATGTTTGCCAAGGGCAGCACTGATCCGCTGCCGGCGATGCGAGAACGCCTGGCGTTGGCGGCCGGGGTGCTGCTCGGGATCGGCAAGCTCAGCGTATCAGTCACGCCATCGATTCAGATCAGTACGGACATGCAAAAATTGGCGCTGTCGCAACAGCGCGCTCGCGCGTTGATGGAATGGTTAGCGTCGATGGGCCTGAAGGCCACGATGGGCACGGCTTCAGCGGATGCCGAAACCGCACTCGCGATCGGCCCGGGCGTCGATCTGATGATCGCGGCCGGCAGCATCGATCCATCGAAACCCGAAGCCCCCAAGGCCGGGTCTTCAGCGCCGTAGCATGGCGACCACCGGGCTTCCGCAGAATCTCGACGCCTGGCGCAACGGAAAAGCCACGCAATACGACGTGGAAGCGGCTCTGACGGCCGAACTCAAGGCCGATCCGCGGCTCGCGCCCGCTGCGCGCGCGGTCATCGATTCCTATCGGCGCAGCGGCTACGTCCCCGAGCCTTTCGCCAAGCGCCTGCTCAGCCTCGGACCGCTCGCGACGCCAGCGGCTTCCGACTCACTGGACGAACCACCTCCGCTGACGACCGCCGTTGGCCTGACGCTTTGGCGAACGTCGCGGCTGCTCGACAAACAACCGTCTCGCAGTGACGACCCGTTGGCATCGGAGACTCGATTCCGTATGCCCATAGATTCGAACCGGTCTGCGCTGCAGACCGCCGCCGAGCTCGGTAGGAATGGCACGTTGGGCGTCGGCAGCGTTCTCTCCGGTCAATACATTCTCGAAAGCATCCTGCCGGGATGGGACAGCGGCGGACTGGGTACCGTATTCCGGGCTCGCGACCTGATGCAGGAGGAAGCGCAGGACCGCAATCCATATGTCGCGCTAAAGGTATTGAGCGAGGAATGCTGTGCCGACCCGGAATCGCGGAAGGCCCTGTACCGCGCCGTCAAGGACGCGCAGCAACTTTCGCACCCGAACATTATCCACGTGCAGAATTTCAGCTTCGATGGACCGCATGTCTACATCGTCACGGAACTGATCGAAGGGCAGCCGCTAACTGACGTCATCGGGGCAGTGAAGAGCGTGGGGCTATCGCTCCCGGATGCGTTACGCGTCACCTTAGCACTGACGCGAGCGCTGAAGTACGCGCATCACCTGGGTATCCTCCATTCCGATTTCAAGCCGAGTAATGTCATCGTCACGCCCGACGGTGCAATCAAGGTGTTGAATTTCGGCTTTGCGCGAGCGGCGGCAAGGCGCGATATACGCGCCGCAGCGCTGGCCTACTCGAGCTGCGAACAAATTAGGGG
>OCTA010001802.1_pt1 | contig 19603 bp, 12 predicted proteins | sample 1538991 | NCBI WGS metagenome assembly OCTA01 (sample SAMEA3539302, study PRJEB22396) | soil metagenome | biome: tundra; feature: field; material: soil | place: USA | collected 2010-05 | depth 0.15 m | reverse complement strand
GGCCCTGCGCCGCCTCCTGCCCGAGTCCAAAAACCCGACCCGGACAATTTCCAATATGTGTAAATGTTATGCTAGTTAGCTATATGCGAGGAAATCAAGACGCTGGGGATTTTCAGCGGAGCGCGAGTTGTCCCAACTCGCAGCGGGTGGAATAACGAGAGACGGCTGGAATGATTTCGCTGCTGGTTTGCTTGGCGATGCGCTGCGGATTGGGACAATCCGCGCTCCGGGGACGGGCAAATCAAATCCTTTGCGGCTTTGCGCCTTGGCGGCTTGGCGTTAAGAAGATGCCGCCCCGACGGGGCTGAAATGGTTTTGGTTTCGGGTGCTACAAATATGCCGCGCTTGACGGCGCTTTGGGGCGGGACCAGCCGCCGTTGCCAAAATCAGTTTTGCCAAATGCAGTTTGGGTTGGACGAACGGGGCAAAGGGCGTTTGAATACCGGATGTAAAAGCAAAACCATGAAAACAAAAATTTGTCTTCTCGGCTTCTTCGCACTGGTGATGCTGGCAATAGCTGCGCCACATACTTGGACTTTTCAAAAGGGCGGCACATTTGAAGGGGATTATTATTCATCCGGCACGACTGCGGTGGTCGTCCGCAAAAGCGGCACGAACTACATTTTCAAATTTGCAGACCTTTCCACGAATGACTTGGCTTACGTTGCCAAAATCAAAGCCGACCAAAAAAAGGCGCAATTAGACACGGAAGTAAGGCAGATGCAGCAAGCTGGAATGGTGGAAGCAACAGCAAGCTTGATTCGTGATTTCCCCGAAAAAGTTTCCGGTATCGCAAATGACAGGCACTGCTGGATGGACGCCAAGTTTTTGAAGGCTGATTCTTCGTATGTTGCCAATCCTGATTTTTATCTAGGATTCCAAGTCGAGGATCAAAACGGAGATGTGTTTTATTATTGTCGCGTTCAAAAGGAATTTTTGGGTGGAAATTTTATGAATGGAACGGATTACACTGACAAACAGGCAAACCCCTTAATCGGTGTGATTATGAGTTTGAAGCGTGGCGATAAAGCCCGGCTCACCGGAAAAGTGCTTCCAGTTTCAAGTGCAGGCAGCGGTGTCTTTGACATCGAAAGAATTGAAATGATTGAAACGGCAGCGGAGAAAAAAGCCAGAGAAGATACCGCAGCCAACTAGCCGACAGTGACGCGATGAAGCCGACCGAATTTAACTTCAGCCGAAAATCCGTGCCGGACACGGAACTACTCGCTTGCCGTCTTTGGGAATATTCGCGTGAATCTGCGACCATATGTGGGTTGATGGAAAGCGTCGCAGCGCTTGACATAAATGCAGTCAAAGAAATTAGCAAAAAATATAACAACGTCCTGCATCTGGCATTGGCGATCTGGTCAGGCGCAGGCAAGTTGCCGTTGGCCGGTCGAGCATACCGTCCGGCAGCGGTGAAAATTGCGACTCCGTGGCAAGAGTTGCCGCCTGATTTCCGCAGCGAAGTCGGAAAGCAGTTTCATTTGCCAGTCACGCCCAAAGGTGAGGAAAAAAAGATTTATCCCGCAGGCTTCGACGATGCAAAGCTTCCAGAATTCAATATGCTCGCCAACTTGCGCCGAGCAGAGTGGGATAAACCGTTGAAGGAACTTCTGCAAACTTATGGCGCTGGCCCAAGGGATTTGGAACCGATGAGTTTGAAAGTGGAGTGGAACGAAGGGCCGTTGTTACCGACGCGACGAAGCGAAACGCGGGCGTTCACGTTCAACTGGCGATGTCGGAACGAGCAAATTGAAGCCGCGTTCAGATTGTGGTTGCAAGAAAACCGTCCACCGCAATGGGCAAACGATGCAAAGGGCGAGAAAGTAACCAGCTTGCGCGTGGACTTGGAACGGCTGGGCATGATGCGAAAAATAAAAACCGATCCGAGTCAAGCTGATGCAGAAAACAACAAAAAGACCCGGCGTGCATTGCAATGTTTCCGTGAGTTGTTTCCTGCGCTGGTAGAATACCCGTTGAGTTGGCCGTGGCCGGTTGAAGCCGCAAACACGCCGAAGGAATAAAATCCTCCCCCTATTTCATTCCTTCGCGTGTCGCCAAGCCGTGGCGTTATCGTGCTTCCATGATTGAAAACGCAATTCAAAACGCACCGCCGAGAGAGGCGGGTTTCCTAGACAGAAAACAACTGCTGGCACCGTCAGCACCAAGTCAAATTTCGTTGCCGAAGGCAGAGCAATTAGTCTTGGCGTTACAGACTTCTCCTAAAGTGCCGAAGAGAAAACAAGTTCGTCCATTACGTAAACGGCGTCGCGCAGAGAAAATTGCTCCGAGTTGCTCGCTTTGAAAAATTGAGGCGGCACGGTGGCGACGGTGGATTTCCCGATTCAGGATTTTATGAGGAAGCCAGGAAACCAGGAGAAAATCCAGTTCATGGTTTCATGGGTTCCTTATCAACTTGCTGGCGGCTGCTACGATAAAAGCCCGGCGCAGATCATTCGGGTGTTTGGTGTATTTCGTGGTTGCGTTGGTCGCAAATTATTTTTGCACCAGCGCGTCGCCGACGTAAATGCGGTAATCCTTGATGCGCCCGCTGGTTGAACCTTGGCGCGGGACGTAGCGGAAACCGGAAATCGTTTGCGACTGGCCGAGGTTCAAAATCAGCCGGTGCGGATGATTCGGCGAGGCGTTCTTCCATTCCGTGTGCCAGAAGTTCGCCGTCTGGCCGTCAATCGCGTTTTCCGCCGAGCCGTCTTCGCCGGCGCGCTCCTCGCTGTCCACGTAGGCAATCGTCCAGCCGTTATGGCTGATCGCATTGCCGCTGGCATCGAGCAGATCCAATTCCGCGATGGCGGCGTAGGGCTTGCCGTCGTGGGCGTTCAGTGATTCGATGCAGAAAAATTTTCCGGTGGCCGGCGCGGTGAACTTGATTTCCTGCGTGTCCGCGCCCGGCGCAAACGTGCTGGTGTGAACGGGCGTCGCCGAATCCAGATTCAACTTCACCACCGGGCGATGCGACTGGGCAAAATCCTTTTCGGGATGCAACTCGTCGAGCACCGGTTTTTCGATGCCGGCGACGGTGTGGTTTTCCGAACCAATCGTGTCGAGGATGATGATTTCATTTTCGCCGACGCGCAGCCAGCAGCCGGGCGCATAGGCGGTTTGCGTCGGGCCGATGTTCCAGTAGCGGCCGAGGCAATGGCCGTTGACCCACACATCGCCCTTGCCCCAGTTGTGCAGATTCAAAAACGTGTCACCGGCTTTTGCCAGCGTGAACGTGCCGCGCCAGAAGGCGGGTTGATTGCCGATTGCCGATTGCCGACTGCCGATTTGAAATTTCAGGCCGCCGAGCATCTTCTCATCCAGCGGCAGATTAAAAATTTCCCAACCTTTCAAAACCTCGCCGCCGAGTTTCACCGGTGCAATCAACCCTTTGCGGTCGGCCATCTCCGGGCCGAAATTGATGCGGCCTTGCGGCTCGACGAGAATGTCGAGTTGCGATTCCTTGGCGCGTTTCGGCAAAACGATTTGCGCCTTCGCACTGCGCCGATCCAAAATACCGACGCGTTTTCCATCAATAAACACATAGCCGAAATCATGAATCGCTGTGGCTTCAAGCGTCGTCGCCGCGCCGGCCGGAATTTTCGTGCGATACAAAATGCAGCCGTAGCCCTGGTCGTAGGCTTCCATGTTGCGCGGCGTTTCGTCCTTCATCGCTGACAGAAGATTTTCAAAAATCGGCGCAGCTTCTTTCAATTCCACTGGCGCGAAGGACACCACTGGATTGTGTGCGGGCGGCTCCGGCAATTTTTCGCCGGGTAGAAGATATTTGGCGAACAGTTCGCGCGTCTGGAAAAATTTCGGCGTGGCCCAACCGGCTTCGCTGATGGGCGCGTCGTAATCGTAGCTGGATGTGTCCGGCTTGAACGGCCGGTCGCAGCCGGACCACAAACCAAACGTCGTGCCGCCATGCGCCATGTAAATGCTGAACGACGCGCCCATGTCGAGCATGAGTTTCAAGTTGGGAAGATAATTTTCCGGTTTGCCCGTGTGATGCGGCTGGCCCCAGGTGTCAAACCAGCCGGGATAAAATTCGCTGCAAATCAGCGGACCGGTCGGTTGGATTTTGCGCACCTTGGCAAAATTTTTCTCCACGTCGCTGCCGAAATTTCCCGCCTGAAACAAGTCCGGCAGCAAGCCGTTCTTCATCATGTCCGGCGGATTGCACTCGAACAGCGGCACGTCAAAACCCGCGTCCACCAAGGCTTTTCTGATTTCGTCCATGTAGCCGGCGTCCTTGCCGAAGAAGCCGTATTCGTTTTCCACCTGCGCCATGATGATCGGGCCGCCGTGCGTGATTTGCAGCGGGCCAAGCACGCGGCCAACTTCCTTCAAATAAGATTTCACCGCGTTGATATAGTGTGGATCGCGCGAGCGGAGCTTGATGTCGTCGTTTTTCAACAGCCACCACGGCGTGCCGCCCATTTCCCATTCGGCGCAGGCATACGGGCCGGGACGCAGAATCACCCACAAACCTTCCTCCTGCGCAATGCGGCAAAACTGCGCGTCGTCCGCCTGGCCGGTCCAGACGTATTCGCCGGGGTGCGGCTCGTGCAGGTTCCAAAACAAGTAGGCGCAAACCGTGTTCAAGCCCATCGCCTTGGCCATCTGCAAACGGTGACGCCAGTATTCCATCGGCACGCGCGCGGCGTGGATTTCGCCGCAGCGGATTTGCAGCCGCTGGCCGTCGAGGAGAAAATCATTCGTGCCGATGGCGAAGGTGTGCGAGGCCGTTGAAGATTTTTCCGCGCCGTGCGAGGAGGCAACAAAAGCGCACGTCAGCGCCGTCAGAATTGAAACAAGTCTTGTCTTCATTTGTGTTTTATCAGTAGTTGTGAAAATTCCACACTCGGACAAAAAGCGGCGGAGGGCCGCCGCAGTCCAAGGCGCTTCGCGCGGTCCGGAAAATGTGCAGCAACGCGGCAGCGTCTTGGACTGCGCCAGTCTTCTGGCGCTTTTCTATCGGACTTTCCAACGCCCGACGCACAGAAACTGCTATCGGATATTTCATTTTTTATCCTTGTAAGCATGGTCGGCGGGAACGTCCGCGCCGGACCAGATTTTTTTCTGCGTCCACGGCTCGGCAGGCGCAGTCCAGAACGGATCGTTCGCCGGCAAACCGAGTTGCAGCATGCCACACAGGCACAGGTAAAGGCTGCCGGTAGAAATGTAACTTTCGCGGATGGACGGCTGGTGACCGACCGCGCCGACTTGCAGCCAGCCTTGCGCGTCGAATGTTTCGGGTGCTTCAATCATGCGATGCATGACGGTGGTGAGCGCGCCGCGCATGGCAGCGGGTTTTAATTCAACCGGCAGTTTGTGCTGGAGCGAAATATCCGCGAGCAGTTGCAACGCGCCGAAGCGATACGCGCTGGAGCGGCCGATGACGGGGAAAGTTCCCTCCGGCGAAATCAGCCGCTCCTGCACGACGGCGTAACGCTGCGCCCGCGCGAGCATTTTCGGGCGCAGATCGCCAAGCGGATTTTTTTTCTCGGCGCACACGCGCAACACTTCCAGCAGCATCGGCTGGATGACGTAACTGTTGTAATAATCCCAATGATATTCCGCGCCATCGCCGTAGGTGCCGTCACCGAGATACCATTGCTCGTGACGCTGGACGGCGTATTCGATGGGCTTCATCTCGCACTCGCCGGTGAACTGCCAAAGCGCGGCTTCAATCGTCGCAGAAAACAGCAGCCAGTTGTTTTCGCCCGGCTTGATGACGCGCGTAGATTTCAGCGCGGCCACGACGTTGCTGCGCTGCTGCGAATCCAGCCTGCCCCAAAGTTGATTCGGCGCACGCAAAAGTCCGAGCGCGAGAAATGCCGTGTCCACGACCGGTTGGCCGCCCTTGGTGAAATTCATAAAATCCGGCGACTGCGGATCGGTCGCGTTGGCAAGCGACTTAACGGCAAGATCAACAAAGTGCGCGCGCACCTTACCTTCAGCGGAATCGTCCGGGCCGAGTTCCAGCCACGGCGCAATGCCGGCGAGCGAGCGACCAAACGCTTCGAGCGGCGCGAAATTTGTCCGGGTGCGTTCCCAATCGTGCGTCGGCAGGGTGGATTTTAATTTCCCCTCGGCGAGTGCCGACAGCACTGGCCCGGCGATGCGCATCAGCGTTTCAACTTGGAAAATGCGGTCGTCCGCGCCGGATTGCGCCGGACAAGCTATCGTGAAGAAAATTACTGCGAAGGTCGCGAAAAAATTTGCCGGGAATTTGTTGGATGACTTGGCCGGCAGGTGGTTTGGGCAAAAATTCATAGTGCGAGTCGAGAGATTAGCGCACGCACCCGGCGCGGGGCAAGACCCGCTGTCATTGGATGCGTTCTTTTTCAAGCAACTGGACCGGGCCGAGCAATCCCGCCGGTTCCAGCGGCGTTTTGGCCGTGAGCTTGCGGATGTTGGTTTGCGTCAACCGCTGTTCCTTCGGCAGGCTGGCGTCGCCGATGATGCGATTGGGCCAGAAGTTCACGACTTCGATTTGCAATTTATTTTCGCCGGGTTTCACCGCGTCCGTCACGTCCACGCGGAATGGCGGGCACCAGACGATACCGCAGGATTTGCCGTTCACTTTCACCTCGGCCAGTTCGCGGACGGTGCCCAAATCAATAACAAGTGCGGAATGCGGAGTGCGGAGTGCGGAATCAGAAACGGTGAATGTCTTTTCGTAAACGGCCGTGCCGGAATAAAATTTTATGCCCGGCTCCTCGCGCGTCGGCCAGCTCACGAGCGAATCAAATTGTGCAGTTTCCGGGCCGCCCCATTTCGGATCGAAATGCACGGTCCACGCGCCGGAAATATCCTGGACGGTCTTGAATCTTGGACTGTTGAATTCTGTGAACCAGTTTCCGATGGTGCTTGCAGAGCGGGCGGTGGACGGTTCGCGGAAAACGACGAACCAGGAGCCGCATGGCGCGAACTCCAGCGGCACCATTGCCCGGCCGTCATGCCCGATGTATGAAACCGGCGGTTTGCGCTCTCCGGTTACTGGATTCCATAATTCAGGCGCCTTTCCAGCAACGCGAAAGACACAGACCCCTGAAATGACATTGGTCGAGCGGTTGGCAACAAAATAGATTTCCGCATCGCTGGCTGTGCGGTGAACGGAATCCACGTCAGGATGCGGTTCACCGAAAAATTCAAAATCAGGCAATACACCGTCGTCCAGCAACGCTTTCATCTGCGTTTTTCCCGTGATGACGCGGCCTTTGCCGGTTTGGCCACCCCAAAGTTCATCGGCGATTTTTTTTACCTCGGCATCTGCGGCCGCGAAATTCTCCAGCGCTTCCGCGCGCGCTGGTTTGGGGCCGATGACGGTGGCGCCGGCTTTCACGAGTTCGGAAATTCTTTTCAGCACTGGCAGCGAAATTACGTCGTGGTCGGGCAGCACGAGCAGGCGATAGCTCATGCCGTCGGGTAGCACAATTTTTCCGTCACGGACGCTGGCGCGTTCGATGAGCGCCTCGGCGGTGATGACATCGTAATCGTAGCCGGGCTGGATGTGCGCGGGATCGGATTTTTTGAGCTGCGCGAAATTTGGAACGTGATCGCCGTAATAATACAAAACGTCGGCGGCGAAATGGCCTTGTTGCAACATGAACTGGCAGCGGTCAATGTAGCTGAAAAACGGCGCGGATTTTTCCCACCACGTCACCTTCGGATTCAAGTGCGTGCCGGCGAAATACTGCTGGCCGGGAATGCCGGTTTCATCCGGCGAGCAGACAAACGCGTGCCAGACGAGGACGTTCAAGCCTTCGCACAACGCCTTGTCGAACGACGGTTTCAAATTGTCCCAGAGTTTTTCCTGCCAATGCGGCCCGATGGTGGTGAAGCCTTCGGCGAAAACAAATTTATGGCCGTAAGTGTGCGCGGCGCTCGCGGGCTGTTTCACAAAAAAACGGTTCGCGTCGCCGATGCGATGCGTCCACGACCAGGCCCAGAATTCGCTCATCGGCGCATCGTCCCAGCCGAGGCAGCGCTGCGCGTCAATGGGCACCGCGTGCGGTCCGCCGCTTTCGGGATGGATGCCGATGCCGTGCTTGTGCGCGTTGTCGCGAAACAGGCGGTAATGATTGTCAATCGCCAGGTCGCCCAACGTCTTGCGATAATCAAACAGAAAACGGTCGCTCTCTTCGCGGCTGTTCACGGTGCGTCCGGCCAGCACCGGCAGCCACGGCAATAAATCATAGCCGCGCCGTTTTTGGAATTCAGCGCGCAGCGTCGGCGTCCAGTTCGCGAGTTCGATTTCCCAACTGTCCGTGTGCAGATATTTTAGACTTTTTCCGGCGAGCGGTCCGGCGTCGGCGATGAGTGGCTCGACGATTTTGTTCCAGTAATTTTGAAATGCCGTGGCGCTGTAAACGTCAATTGCAAATCCCTGCCAGCCTTCGCTGCTGGTGGAAACATAAGCGTGATCGCCAATCGTGTAGCCGAATCGGAAAATCTGCCAGTCGCCGGCGGGCGCGTCCCATTTCAAAATGCCATCCGCGCCAAGTTTTACGGTCAAATCCATCATGTCCGGCACGTCCGCGTCCCGCTCACCGGGCGTGGCGGGAATTTCCTCAAACAGCGGCGACGAATCCGGCGCGGAGAATGGTTGAAGCGATTCCTGAAGCGCCTTTTGTTTCCAATTTTCCAGCGGCGGATGCGGCGCGGATTTTTTCAGGCGATACGCGAGGATGGCGATGTCGCGATAAAAATTTTCGCGGGCTTTTGGTTGCGGCAATTGAATTTGCAGGTTTGTCCCGCCAGAGATTTTTCTTTCCGACCAGACATATTTTTTCGCAGCATCCTCCGGTGTGACGACCGGCCCGCCGAGATTCCAGCCGCTCTGGATGTTCAGGCTGATTTCCAAACCGAGCCGGTCAGCCTCGCGCAGCGTGTGTTTGTAAAGCTCGCGCCATTCGGCCGAAAAAAACGTCGGGCCGTGCGGCACGTTGTTGTTGCCGTCCTGCGAAGCGCCGCCGGCATCAAAAATCACCGCGCCGCCAAAACCCTTTGCCTTCATCTGTTCGAGGTCGCGCGTGATGGAAGCTTTGGTGACATTGCCATTGAGCCACCACCAGTAGGCGCGCAGGCGCGCTTCGTTCGGAGGATTTTGCCAGCCGGCGTCGAGGGCGGAATCCGCGCGCAAAAAAAGCTGGCCGGAGCCAAGCAAGAGGGCGGCGCAAAAAAGTAGTTTCTTCATTGGCGCGGTTTAATGGGTGGCAAACAGGAAAACATGGCGGCGTGTTGTTGGTTAAAGATTCGTCTGGCTGGCTGTGGCTTGAAAATAGCGGATGCGCGGAAAATGAACATCCCGTATTCGGGGGAGGGATGCCGGTCCGTGAGGCGTCCCGCTCCATAATCACTGCCGCCGCACCCGCCGGATGGCTGGCGGCAGTCTTGCCACAAAGCCAAAGGCTGGATCATCCCAGGAGTCATAACGCTGACAAACGAAAAATTATTTATTCCAGATGGACGATGCCATGGCGAATGGCATAGATGGCGGCCTCGGTGCGGTCTTGAACTTTCAGTTTTGCAAACAGAGTTTTGAAATGGGCCTTGACCGTGTCTTCGCAGAGAAACAATGAACCGCCGATTTCCTTGTTGCTGCGGCCCCGGATGAGCATTTGCAGGACATCCATCTCGCGCTGGGTCAATTCCGGGCGTTGCTGGCGTTCGGCGAGCCGCCGGGCCAGCTTGTCGGACAACATTTGTTTGCCGGCATGGACGCTGCGGATGGTCGCGGCAAGTTCGTCATCAGGCGTGTCCTTCAGCAGATAAGATTTCGCCCCGGATTGGATGGCGCGGTAAATATCCTCGTCCGTGTCGAAAGTGGTCAGGACGATGACGCGCGCATCGGGAAATTCCTTGCGGATGGCGAGGATGGCTTCGACGCCGCCAATGCCCGGCAGCCGCAAATCCATCAGCACCACGTCCGGTTGGTTCTGGCGATAGACTGCCAGCGCCTCGTGTCCGTCGCCCGTTTCGGCGACGACCTGCAAGTCCGGCTCGCTTTCGATGAGCGCGGCCATGCCTTTGCGGAACGCCGAATGGTCGTCCACCAGCATGACCCGGATGGCATTTTGTTTCTTCAATTTTTTCATGGTCATGTTAATCCGCAAACGGCCGCCTTGTCATTTACCCATTGGTGTAATTCAAAACCTTTCATCTTTTTCGCGCCGGCGAAGATCTATTCGCCGGAAATCGGGATGCTCAAAATGATTTCCGAGCCTTCGCCGGGTGCGCTGCGGAAGTTCAATTCGCCTTTCAACTCGGCGGCCCGCTCGCGCATTCCCACCAAGCCAAATCCGCCGGCGCCCGGCAGCGGCCTGGACGGGTCAAAGCCGCAGCCGTCATCACTGACCGTCAGGCGGAATTCTTTTTCGCCGAATTCAAGCCGGACCTTGACGTGTCTGGCCGACGCGTGCCTGGTGGCGTTGGTGATGGCTTCCTGGCCGACGCGTAGCAGATTGCTCTCGATCACCGGCGCGAGGCGGTGCGCTTTGCCGGCAACTTCAAAGTGGGTTTCCACTTCTGTGTCATCGGTCATTTGTTTCAAGATGTCTTTCAGCGCACTGGCCAGGTCGCCGTTTTCCAACACCTGCGAGCGCATGTTCCAGATGGAATTGCGCGCTTCCTGCAGGCTGTGGCGGACGAGCTGCTGCGCGGAATCCAGATGTTGCTGGAGGGATTCCGGGGCGGCGGCGCTTTGTTTCCTGGCCAGGCGCAACTGGACGGACGTGGCCACCAAACCTTGCGCGAGCGTGTCATGAATTTCCCGCGCCATGCGGTTGCGTTCGGAAAGGATGGCGGTGAATTCCGTCTCGGCCATCGCGCGCTGATGGCCTTGTTCATTCAGCCGGCGGCGGGCCAGCGACATCACCACGCCGGTTACCAGCAACAGTCCGCCAATGACGACACCCAGGAAAAGAATGACATGCTGGGGTGTCCACCAAGGCGGCCGGTTGAGGATTCTCAAATCGGCGGGCGAGCGCAGCAAAATCTGAAACGCCTGCGGTTGCCAGATTCCCATCAGCGGCCTGACATCATCGTGAATCACGGAACAGATGCCCGTGACACGAACCTTGCTGCCCGGTTGCCAGTCCGGATTGCTTTTGTAATCCGGCGGGCTTTTTAAGAGCGCCCTGAAGATCGTGCCGCCCGATTTCAGAGCCAGGGCTGTGCCTTCAAACACGGTTTGCACATCTGTGAGGATGGCCTCGGTGGCGATCAAATCGTCTTCAAAATCGAACGCATTGGTGGCGCTGGCAATCAACCTGGGTGTGGGCGGTGGTCCGGCGCCGGTTTTTTGGAAGAGGGCGTCTTCCAACATCGGTGAAAAAGAACCGTAGGCTGGAAAACCCAGCACATCAATTTCATCGCCGGGCTGCAAGTTTTCTTCCTGCTGGGCCTGGATGCACAAGCCGGAGGTCTCGTCGCGGATCCATACGAGCGAACCTGGTTGGGCGTGAGTCACGACCCCATGCACATGAACCCGGTGTCCGGCGGGATTGTCCGGCGCGAATTGAAGCAGGCTGTCAGCGGAACGCAGCGGCACCGCGAACGGGTCAGTTGGCGCGGGCTTGTCAACCCGGACCAAAACGCCCGCCGGCACCTGCAGCACCGGTGTCAGCACCTGGCGTTTCAGATTGACCTGGTAGAAGCATACCGCCTGAACCCGCACCTCGGCATCTTCCTGCATCTGTGGATCACGCGGCGCAGAGCCTCGCACCGTCAGAACTCCACCGTTTGCGGCAATGTATGCCCGCCAGATAATTGAGTTTTTTGCCGGATCCCTGTAGCGGTGGACGACGCCCTTGATTTCAACCCACTGTGCGTCAAGGGCGCCGGTGATCAATTCCTGATAAGAGACGAGGCGCGGTGCGGGGATCGGCGCGGTTCCAATTTTGTTCACTGTGTTGACCCTGACAATCGGGGCGAATTGACCCGGATCGGTCACGCCTTCGATTTCCAACAAATCGGCCCGGTGATAAGGCGTGAACAGGTTTGTTTTGGCGAGCAGGTAAATCCCCGCAGTGTCGTCCACAAGGATTACTGCATGTTCGCGGGGTCCCGCTTTGTCAATGACCACGCCGCGCAAATGCACGGGAAATGCCCTGGCCGCCTCGGCTGCCTTGAGATGGCGGATTTGCGCCGCGTTTGTGAAGATGCCGACCGGTGGTGGCGCCCATTGCGCCGAGGCTTCCACGGCGAAACCAGCCAAGGCGAGAATCAAGACGACCACACCCATGTAAGGTGGTTGCACGTGCATTTTTAGGGATTGCTCAAAGCCAGTATGCCCCGGATTCAGGCGTTCGCAACGTCTGCTTTTTACCCTTTCGGGTAATAGACCGGGCTTGATTCTTTTGCTACCTTTCAATGACCCCAATCTTATGAAAACCCCAACCGCTCGAAACATCATCCCGTATTTTGGGCATTGGACCGGTCTGCGGCTTGTGTAAATTGTCCCGCTCAAAACCATTAATTCACCACCCGATAGTGCCTTTATGAAAACCCCATCAAAAAAACTTGTTCTTGGATGCCTGACGCTGCTTGTCGGCGCGGCTGTTGCTCCCGCAGCCCTTGTCAACCTGAACGCGAATGACGCGGTTGGCACCACTTCCTTCAATACAGGCCTTCACTGGGTCGGCGGTGCGGCCCCCAGCGCGGCCAATGATTACAAAACTGCCGGATTTTTTATGCGGACGCCGGGCGATGGCGTGACCAGCTATACGTTTGCCGGCGCTTCATTGACCTTTTCCAATCCCGTCTCGGCCGGAGCGGGCAACGGCTGTCTGTTGGAGAAGTTCACCAGCGGTCCTGGCCAAACATTGACGATTAATAATCTCACAAATACCGCCGGTGCCATTATCCGCAGCGGTTCCAGGGCCGGAAACATCGTTACCATTGCTGGAAATCATTATACCATAGAAGCGTGTGAAACAGCTTTCCACCTGATAAGTTTATGATAAGTTTACCGGTGACAATTCAACATAAACTCAACCAAACCCCTGCCATTATGAAAAACATACAAATTCACCAGTCATTTGTTTGTCCTGCGATTCCCTCCAGATTGAGCCGGACAAGCGCGTCTTTTGCAACTCTTGCTGTTTTAGCCGTCTTTGCCGGCTGTCTATGGTCCGGCACCGTGGCGCGGGCGCAGCTTCCAACCAACCAGTTGCATTTCGCCTTCACGGACGCGAGCGGCACTACCACGCCAAGCGATACCAGTCTCAACCCCGGCGCCATCGTCACCACCGTGACCATGTATAACGCCGCCAGCCCGGCGGTTGCAGTGAACTTGCATGGCGCAGTCGGTTCGGGAGTGGCCAACCCCGGCGTGGCCAGCACCATCCGGTCGCTGGATTTTTCACCCGATATTATTTCCAGCCAGACCAACCAACCGGCCAATAGCAAGAATGCCGTCATCGCTAACGCGAGCGCCGAGACCGGGGCCAATCCTGCCAGTGGCAGCGGCAATGCGGCGCTGGCGGCTGACTTGAATGATGCGGCCCTAGCGAACCTCGGAAACGGTGGAACCATCGGCCCATTTGTGGCCACGATTTGGGCGAACCTGAATGCGCCGATACCCACTGGTGAAACCGTCTGCCCGCGCCTCTGGATTTTGAACCAGAGCAGTGGCGCTGCGTTCGGCTTGGACACTGGTGGCGCCGCCGCCCCTGGCTCGCTCGGTTTGAAGTTTCAGCAGAACAACCAAGTCGCTTTCTCGTCTTACACGGCCAACCCCACGTTGCTTGGGACACTTCCTTCGGGCACTTTCCCAACCAATACATGGATGTTTTTTGCGGTGGTCTATGACAGCACGAATTACTATATTTATTATGGCACGCCCTCCAGCAGCCCGCAGCAGATCGGAATGTTTGCTGCAGCTAACGCGACATACAGCATGGGAGCCTCCGGCACCTTGGTCTTCGGCAACCGCCGCAGCGCCACCACTTACAACGCGCGTGGGCTGGACGGCTGGGAAAATGACTTCCGCTTTTACTCCGGCGGTTATGGCAATCTTGCCTTTGTGCAAAGTATTTGGGGGTCAGCAATTGGCAATCCGCCGGTCGTCACCAGCACGTATCCGGACGGCACGCTGCTGCTGCAGGGCACCAACACCTTTACTTTCAACGCCAGTTCGGCCATCGGGCTTAACATCACCAACGTCACATTGCTGTTGAACGGTGTTAATGTGTCGTCGCAGTTGATGGTTGTGACCAACGGCACTTCGGGCACGTCATCGAACCTTAGCTTCAGCTACTCGCACCTGCAACCGAACCAGGTCAACACCGCAGTCATCACTATGCGGGATGCCAATGGCAGCATCGGCGGATCCTCCGTGACCTTCGACACGTTTTCCGCAACCAACTTCATCTTTGAGGCGGAGGAGTTCGACGCCATGAATCCTACCAATTCAAACCCGGGCTTTTTCTTAGATAATGCGCTTTACACCGCCACCAATGCCATCGACATCAATGGTGAAGCGACCAGCTATTATCAATTAGACAGCGTGGAAAACATTGACACGCACAAAGGCAATGGAAATCCGGCCACCAGCGCCACGGATTACCGCACTGCAGGCAACACCACCAGCATCTTCAAGACGCAGACGCCTGCCAGCGGCGACGTGAACAGGCAGAAATTTATTGATGCCGCGGTGGGCGACCCCGGTGTCGTGGATCACATTGTGGGAAATTGGGCCACCGCCGAGTGGCAGAACTACACCAAAACATTCCCGGCGGGCAAATATAATGTCTACGGGCGGCTCTCCAGCTCGGGTGCGGGCACGATCACCTTCGTCCAGGTTACGAGCGGTCAGGGAACCTCCAGCCAGACGTTAACGAACATTGGTGTTTTCAATTTCAATAGCGGCGGCATAGGCACCTATGCTTATGTGCCGTTGCAGGATTCTCTCGGCAATCTTGTGGTCGTGACAAACCTGGCCGGGGTAAGCACGGTGCGGGTCACCAGCGGCGGCGGTGCCAACGCGAATTTTTATATGCTGGTTCCGGCCAACACCAACCTTCCCAGCATCACCGGAGTCTACCCGTCTGGCGCGGTGCTTTTTGAGCCTACGAACAAATTGGTGTTCACGGCCAGTTCGGCGGCCGGCATTTCCACCAACAGCATTACGGTGACTGTAAATGGCATCAATGTCTCCAACCTATTGGTGTTTAGCGGCTCATCTGTGAGCTGGAACGTCAGCTATCCCCACTTGACGAACAACAATACCTATGCCGTCGTCATCCATGTGACCGATGCCAACGGCAACAGCGCAAGCAGCACGCTGAACATTGACACCTACGCACCGCTCTTCACTTGGGAAGCGGAGGATTTCGACTTCGGCGGCGGCCAGTATATTGACAATCCGTTGCCCACCACCACCCCGAACACGGCAGCCAACAGTTATTGTGAGCGGGTTGCGACCGATGGAATAGACGCACATCCCAGCAATGTTCCGCAGGTCAGTGCGGGTGATTACCGCGAACATGACATCATAGCCTGCACGCCTAATTTTGATAGCGCGCGGTCATTATTCCTGACCAACAATGCTCAAGATTACGCCCTTGGATTTGTAATATCCGGCTACTGGGAGAATTACACCAAGACGTTCCCGTCGGGCACCTACAACGTCTATGGCCGGATGGCCAATGGTCAGAATCCAGCCGCCGTCGTTGATGCCGACTTGATCACTAAAGGATGGGGCACCACCGTCCAATTTACAACGCGGCTCGGCACGTTCACCGTCCAAAATACCGGTTGGTCATCCTTCAATCATGTTCCCTTGATGGACAAATATGGCAATTATGCGAACGTCACCCTGAACGGCACCAACACCATCCGCACGACGGAACTCGCCGCCCTCAACATCAACTTTTACATGCTGACCGCCGCCCGGACCGATCTTCCCAGGATCGACAATGTCTATCCGGACGGCTCGGTGCTCCTGCAAGCAACCAATAAGTTCTCGTTCACAGCCAGCAGCCCGACTTATGGCATTGCCACCAACAACATCCATGTGACGTTGAACGGCGTCAACATCTCCTCGAATCTGGTGTTCAGCGGTTCGTCGCCCAGTTGGAACGTGAGTTATCCGGGACTGCTGCCCAACACGAGTTACACCGCCGTCATTAACGTCACCGATCTTGTTAATCAGGCGCACAGCCCCGTTACGGTGACTTTCGACACCTTTAGCCCAACCAACTTTACTTGGGAAGCTGAAGACTATGACTTCGACCCTGCCCTTAGCCCCGTTGCGGGCGGCAGTGGACTCCGTTTCATTGATAATCCGGTGCTCGCCGACGCAAACAGCGAGGCGACCAACGCCTATTTCGGTCAAGTCGGCGATTCTGATATTGATTATTCTTCTCTTTTCCAAAACGTCATTGGCACTTACGTCTACCGGCCATCAGATTACGTTTCCACGGAAGTCACCAGTGATACGCTCCGGCAGACATACCTGAATGCCCAACTGGCAAAAAACGATCCCCCCTATTTGAACAATGCCGGCATCGTGGACTACGATATTAATCATCTTGGCAGTGGAATGTGGATTAACTACACCCGCACTTTCCCCAGCGGCAATTTCTATCTCTATGCCCGGTTGTCCGCTGGCAATGGCGCTTTTAACATGCAGTGCGCGCAAGTGACCAACGGGGCCGGCACCTCATTGCAGGCAAGCAACGTCCTGGGCAATTTCGTAGGAACGGGCGCCAGCTTCGCCACCTGGCAATACGTGCCTCTCACCTCCAGCGGTGTGCCGGTTGTCCTTTCTCTCGGTGGAGTTGAGACCCTGCAGATGACGGGTGACACCAACGAAAACGCGAACTTCTTCGTGCTCGTGCCCGCAGCCGCGCCCGTCAACATGAATCCGGCCACGGCAAACTTCGCGTTCACTGTTACTGGCGGAGGCGGAGGCGGAGGTGGAAGCCAGACGTTGAACTTTTCCTGGGCGCCAGACCATCTTGGCTGGCAGCTCTACACAAATTCAGTTGGCTTGACGGCCACCGGCAGTTGGTTCCCCGTGCCGGGATCGGCGGCGGTCACCAATGAAAACATCGCTATTAATCCGTCGAAGACGAATGTCTTCTTCCAATTGCGGTATCCCTGATGACCTGGCCTGAATAGCTGGGTGTCTGGAAAGACACCCGGCGTTCTTGCCTTAATCGAACATGGGCGAGTTGGCGGACAGTGACCAATTTAAAGACAATGAAAAAGACATTCGCAACCACAGCGGCGCTGGAAACTCCAGACCTCGATCCAAGTCGAACTGGTGGGAGCGTTTCCAGGCGGGCCGGCGGTGCCAGTCGGGGAGGTTTCACGTTGATTGAGTTGCTGGTGGTCATCGCCATCATTGCCATTCTCGCGGCCATGTTGTTGCCGGCACTGGCCAGCGCCAAAGAAAGGGTCAAACGCATCGCGTGCCTTAATAACTTAAAGCAGATTGGCGTCGGCATGACTGTCTACGCTAGCGATTACAACGACTTTGTTGTTCAGGCGCGTCCTGTAACGGCTACTACATTTAACCAGGTTGCCTTGAATGTGCCGGACGCGTCTGGCATGAAACAAGTAAATCTGGGGGTGAATTCGAATGGGGTGAGTATTTGGAATTGTCCCGGTCGCCCCAATGTAAATCTTCCTTTTTATGACCCAGCCCCAGGCGGATCCGCTGTTCCCCAATGGGATATTGGTTATCAATACTTCGGTGGCATTACTACTTGGAATAACTATGTCTATCCTGCAGGCCTGACGCCAAGCTTAAGTCCCGTGAAACTTGGCAACAGCAAACCGTATTGGTGCCTTGCAGCCGATGTAACATTTTATGATGGCGTAGCATGGGCTGACGATCCCGGTGGCTCAGTGCAACTCTATCAAAGCTTGCCAGCGCATCGGAAGGGAGGATCACTCAGACCTCCAGGCGGCAATGAAGTGTTCTGCGATGGTTCAGCTCAATGGATAAAAATTGATCAAATGCGAATGCTTACGACCTGGGTCGTCGGCGGCACTAGGGATTTTTATTTTTATCAGGATAGCCAAGACTTTCCAGCATTGTTGGCTCAACATTTGAATGGAAGTGGTATGGTTCCGCCGCCGTAATGAGTGATAAATGATGCGCGGGCGACGGAAGACACAGCAACCTGCACCACCATGTTGAATCCGAAAGGAGCCGCATGAGTCAAAAGCATAAATATGACACTCTGCTTTTCAATGCCGCGAAACATTTCATTGCAGATTCGGATTGTTTTACTCCGGTGCCTGGTTGTGGGAATTTCCATTGGCGGCATGGGAAATGTCTTTGGAGACTGGCAACTGGTCTGGAGCAATGACCTTTGCATTTATGATTCTCAATTTGTATTCGAGGGGATGCGCACACGCCTGTATTTTTTGCACGCCACGTTCTTTTATCGCGTGTCTTTGAGATGCAAAGAATATTTTAGAGCATTTTTTTAAATGGACGCATGGGGATTGCTAAATAGGTATTGATTGTGTTTTTAGTGCCAGTTCCCCGCCACATTTGTTGACGATGAAGAACAGGATGCTGGCGGCCAGGTTTTCTTTGGACTTGCTGTCGTTGTGCGTCCGGCGCTTGAGCCGAGCCAGATAGCACCGGATGCGGTGGTTCAGGCTTTCGATGGTGAAGGTGTGCGCTTTGCCCTGGACATGGTTTTGACCGCCGAAGATTTTCGCGTAGGGGTGCCAGAAGTCGGTGGCAAACTTGACCTGGGGGGCGTGAGGCAGTTGCGCCGCCAGCCGCTCGGCCGTTTCGGTTCCACGATCCCCCAGCGTCCAGCCCAGGACCGATTTGGAAGCACGATCAACAGCCCACCAGAGCCAGCAATCATCTTTTTTTTGGCGATATAGGTCCATAATTCATCCGCCTCAACCCATTCCACTTTTTCGGCGGGCGTCGGTTTCAAGGCTTGGCCAAACACCGCCTGTTTCACCCAGTTGGTAATGGAGTTGTGGCTGACGCCGAGGAGCCGTTCCGTCGCCCGTTGGCCCACCCCCTCCAGATACTGCGCCAAAGCGGCGGCCTTCGTTTCGGGGGCCACCAAGCGCCGGTCTTTGTCCCCGAAAGTCTTGTGGCAGACCTGGCAGCGCCAGCGTTGGTGGCCGTGGCGGGAGGTTCCATTCTTGACGCAGTGGGCGGTGTGGCAGTGGGGGCAGTTCATGCCCAACCCTACCACGCTTCCGCCAGCATATCAATACCTATTTAGCAATCCCTGAAAAGGCGGTTGAACCATTTGATTCAACCGCCTTTCGTTTCAAGCCGCAACCATCGGCTGCAAGGTGGCCGCTTTCCTTTCGTAGTCCTCAAGCGAGGGCGCAATGATGACAGCCTTCTTCGCGTAGGCGCGATGAATCGCCTTGCTGTTGTGGCCAAGCGCCGCCTGGGCAAACCGTTCCGGCATCCCGACAACCTTTGCCCGTTCCGCCCATGCATAACGGTAGCTGTGCAACGTCACGCCGGAAACGCCCGCCCGTTCGCAGCGGCGGCGAAACCGGCTGGCGCGGTCGTTGGCCGTAAATGTCGAGAGCTTCGGGAACAATACGCCGGTCGTCGGTAGATGGCTCAAAACCGTTTCCA
>OCTA010001801.1_pt1 | contig 19604 bp, 10 predicted proteins | sample 1538991 | NCBI WGS metagenome assembly OCTA01 (sample SAMEA3539302, study PRJEB22396) | soil metagenome | biome: tundra; feature: field; material: soil | place: USA | collected 2010-05 | depth 0.15 m | reverse complement strand
TCCGCCAGGCGGCGGTGAACGCCGCGCTCGATCTCGACAAGGGCGAGCGGCAGGTTGCCCCGGACGGTGTGGAGGACGCCGCCGAGGTTGACGCCGACGGCGGAGCCGGGGCCGACCCGCGCCCCGAAAGACGAAGCGGCGGTCCGCGGCGCGCCGCCACCCGGAATGCGACCAGCTTCGATCCGGCTCAGGCGGCAGCAACAGCGCCGAGACCGCCTTCCGTGCCGGGAACGAGATATTGAATGGTGCGGCTGTTGCCGTGTAACGAGCCTGCAAGGAGAGGTTGGAGGGAACTGGAAGGCCTGGCTCGTAGTCTGTCTGGATCGAATGCGCTGTTGAAATTGAGCCAATCTCATGTCAATGTGCGAGGCGTCACTGACAGTTTTTGGGGGACGTTCTATGAAATCACTCATGAGCAGCTTCTACCGGGCGGCGTCCTGGTTAGGCTTAATCGACAAGGATGAGGCGCTCCATCGGGCGGCAAGAGCCGGCCATACACGGACTGTGACGGCCTTGCTGGCAGCCGCAGCTGATGTCGATGCCGGGGGTGGCTTCGCGCTTTGGTGGGCGGCATCAAACGGGCATACAAAGACTGTCGAAGCCCTCGTCGACGCCGGGGCGGATGTGCATGCCTGGGGTGATTTCGCACTGCAATGCGCTGCGATGGAAGGTCACACCGAAACTGTCAAGACTATGCTGGCTGCCGGGGCAGATATCCATGCATTGGGCGACCTCGCCCTGCAATGGGCAGCGGAAACGGGCCAAACTGAAACGGTGCAGGCATTGCAGACGGCCGGGGCAGATGTCCACGGATCGGGAACAGGCCAAACAGCGCTGCAATGGGCGGCTCAGAATGGTCACGTCGAAACCGAGCGTGTTCTCAGGGACTGGCTTGCCCGCGCGAAGCAAATATTCTCATCTCCACAACCGCAGCCGGGATAAGAACCTCAGCGGGCGACGATGCAAGCCCGCGCGCGGTACGGCCTGATATCCACCGAATAGCTGGATTGCGGTAGACTTTCGGGCAGGAGCAGCGCATGCATCCGGGAATTCGACAGCTCGTAGAGACGGAATGGAGTCCCGAAGATCAGATCTCCGACGGCGACCTCGCAAAGTGGGTTCATGAGATCTTGTCCGCCGAAGACGCGGACGACCGATTCGCGATTGAGGTGGTTGTTCCTGCCGATTCCGTAACCTTGGGATTTACCGCGCGCTCATTAGCTTCCATCACGCGGCGGCTTCAAATCTCCTTGCTGCTTGCCTTCCTCGAACCCGAACAGGTCGCCACGTTCGAGGACACACGAGCGCTCCTCCGTGAATTCAAAGAGATTCCCCTGAGAGTCACGGCACTGACCATATCAAGTGTAAAAGTGACCGTGGAAGGTGAGCCGGAGGAGGTTGCCAAAATCCTCGGGCAACAAAAGCCACCGCGTCATTGGCGGCGCAAGTTGATGGCAATCTTGGCGGCAATGGCGGCCGGCGCCGGGATAACAGTGATGATCGAGAACCATACGGCAATCATTGAGGCCAAGCTTCCGACGACGCAGGAAGTGCGCAAGGAAGTCGACCGTACATGCGGGTTCCTGCCGAAGGGCACGGTGATCAAGCTCAAGACAGGGATACTGGAAATCGAGGTTCCCTGCGGCGGCGAGCCACCGAAAAGCTGACCGGGGGAGCGGGACTGATCCGCAGCATCCTGGGCGGAGCCCCTTACGGAACTGATTACCCTTGCCCGTTACCCCGGCACCAGGGATCGTCACCGCATGGCCGAGACGAGCCGCCCTGGTCCTGACGCCAGCCGCGTACAACGACAAGATCAGCCTGATGATCTGTTGCCTCATGACCACGCAGATCAAGAATTATCCCTTCGAGGTGCTGATCGGTGGAACGCCGCCAAGCGCCGTCCTGGCAGACCGGGTGAAGAGACTAGTCTCGACTGGCGCACGCGGAAAGCGACTCGCAAAGCCGCCGTTTCCGCTGAAGAGCTGGAAGACGTGCGCGCGAAACTCCGCGCCCTGATCGGCTGAAACCAGGCCCGGCGCGGCAAGCACAGCGTCGCGCTCTTTCCGGTCAGGGTGAAGGAAGCGGCTCCCGCATCCTTGCCACAGCACAATTTTTATCCATGACAATTGTGATCGTTTTTGTCCGCCGTTTGCGTCATGCAGAGCAGAGGCATTCCCATCCAGTGAATTGGCCTCCCGAGGTCTGGACATCCATGAAACACGCGTTTGCTTTCCTGCTGTGCCTGGCGGCTTACCCGGCATCCGCCGCAACCGTACCGATCACCGAGCTGTACGGCTTCACAAAGAATACCGGAGATGCGCCGTCGGCGCCGCTGATGCGGGCTTCCGACGGCAATCTCTACGGGACGACCAGCCTCAACGGCTGCGCCAGCGCCTGCTACGGCACAGTTTTCATGATGACGATCGAGGGACAGATCACGGTGCTCCACACCTTCGTAAGCGGCAGCGGCGACGGGACGACCCCGAGCGGCCTAGCCGAGGGCCCGGACGGGTATCTTTACGGAACAACCGCCAGTGGCGGCCTGTACGGGACAGGGACTATTTTCAAGGTCAGCAAGACAGGCCAGTTCCAGAAAATCTACGATTTCTGCAACACAAACTCGCACTGCATATATAGCTGGGACGGGAGCAGCGCCAGCGCCCTGACCCCCGGCAATGACGGCGATCTCTACGGCACGACCGCGATCAGCAACGGGCAATTCCGGATTTACAAGATAAGCCCGTCCGGCACAATCACCAGGCTGTTCCTGTCCGGCGCCGGATACATTCCTTCGGGAGGATTGTTCCTGGCATCCGACGGCAATTTCTACGGCGGCACGAATTTCAACCTGTACCGCATGACGCCAGCCGGCAAGGTCACGGTACTGCACAATTTCGCGGGCGGCGCCAACGACGGGTCCGAAGGCGCCAGCCATCTTATCCAGGCGTCGGACGGCAACATGTACGGCGTGACCCACCTCGGGGGCGCGTACGGAGCAGGCGTGGTCTTCCGGCTCGGTCTCGACGGGTCTTATCAGAAGTTCTTCGACATCGGAGGACCGGTGCACGGGCGAGCCCCCCATGCCCTCATACAAGCCTCGGACGGGAATCTGTGGGGCACGACCGAGCGGCCTAATCAGTCAGGGACAGGCGGGGTCGTCTATACCATCACCACGGCTGGCGTCCTCGTGCAATCCACACCGCTGACCCTCGCCACTGGGGATGAGTCGGTTGCTGCCCTCGTGCAGGGCGGCGACGGAAGGCTGTACGGCACGGCTTCCGAGTCCGGCACCCAGCCCAACGGGAGTGCAGCCGGGGGAACGGTGTTCGTGGTGGACGCGGGACTGCCCGGGCCCGTGACGAGCGGCAAGGCGCTCGGCTTCTGCACCTGTAAACCATACGCGGGCGATCCGATTACTATCGCCACCGGCAATCTTGTCGAGCAGGTTCTGGACTACCAGACCGCCGGCCCCAACCGGCTTGGTTTCACCCGTTTCTACAACAGCCTCGCGGTCACGGGGCCGGCCACATTCGCGTCAGCGCTTGGCGTGAACTGGCGCGGGACCTTCGACCGCTATATCCGCATCAATTCGAATACATCCGTCTCGGCTGAGCGGGCCGACGGACAGATCCTGAATTTCACGCCGAACGGCGGCGTCTGGGCTCCCGATAGCGATATCGATCTCAAGCTAACCCAGACGGGATCGGGCGTCGGCTCGGCCTGGACGCTTACCGACCGGGACGACACGGTCGAGACCTACACCACGATCAGCGCAAACGAGGCCGTCTTAAGCTCCATCCAGGTGCGCAGCGGCTACACGCAGAACCTGCAATACGACGCGAACAACCTGCTACAAAAAGTCACGGATTCCTTCGGACGCACACTGCAGTTCACCTATCAAAGCGGCCTGCTGTCGAGTGTGACCACGCCGGACGGCCTGGTGCTGACCTACAGTTATGCGGCGGCCGGCGGCTCGAACCGGCTGGTTTCCGTCGCGTATTCGACCAGCCCAGCCACCAGTCAGACGTATCTCTACGAAAACACTTCGTACCCGTTCGCGCTGACCGGCATCATGGACGAGAACGGCAACCGGTACGCCACCTGGGCCTACGATGCGGGAGGGCGCGCCACGTCGAGCCAGCTTGCGGGCGGGACGGAACTCACGACGATCTCTTACAACGACGCCGACGGCAGCCGGACAGTGACCGGTCCGCTCAGCCAGCAGACGGTCTATAAATTCACGGTCCTGCAAGGCATTCCGAAGGTGACGGAAGAGGACCGGCTGGCGACATCGACAACGGCCGCGGCGACAAGGGCTTTCACTTATGACGCCAACGGCTACCTCGCGAGCCGGAGCGACTGGAACGGCAATCTCACGACATTCGTCAACGACGTTCACGGACAGCCGCTCAGCATCACGGAAGCTCCGGGGACAGCGCAGGCGCGCACGACCACGATGGCGTACTTAAGCAATTACCACCTGCCGTCGCAGATTGTGACACCGGGCCTGACCACAGCTTTCGTCTACGACAGCATCGGCAACCTTCTGCCGAAGACTCTTACGGATACCACAACCGAGACAAAGCCGTATTCCACCAACGGCACGAAGCGGACATGGACCTATAGCTGGTCTAATCTCCTGCTGGCCTCGGTCAAGATCCCGACCGGCGGCACGACGGCGTACAGCTACGATGGCACGGGCGCGCTGATCAAGGTCACGGACGCCCTCAGCCACATCACGCAGATCACGAAGCATCTTCCGGGAGGATGGCCGCAGACGATCCTGGACCCGAATAGCGTCACGACGACCCTCACCTATGATCCACGCCTGCGATTGACATCGAGCGCGGTCACCACCGGCGCAGGGCCGCTCACCACAACTTTCGCCTGGGATGCCGCGGGGAATCTCTTAAGCGTCACGCTGCCGGACGGCTCGAAGCTCACGAACGCCTACGATGCCGCGCACCGCCTGACCTCGGTGACGGATCTTTTCAGCCAGAAGACCGCCTACATCCTCGATGCGCTCGGCGACCGCACGCAGACGAACGTCACCAACACCGCCAATGCCGTCAAGCGCACGCGGTCCGATACCTTCGACGCCCTGGGGCGGCTGCTGCAGGACACGGGCGGCGCGGGGCAGGTTACGAAATACGCCTACGACAACAACGGCAACTCCCTGACGGTCACCGATCCGCTGAGCCGCATGACAAGCCAGGCCTTCGATCCGCTGAACCGGCTGTTCAAGGTGACGGACCCGACGAACGGCGTCGCCACCACGACCTTCGACGCGCACGACCGGATTTTGAGCGTCACGGCCCCGAACGGCGCGGTGACCAGCTATGTCTATGACGGCTTCGGCGACCCGATCCAGGTTACGAGCCCCGACACCGGGACAACAGTTTACCGCTACGACCCTGCGGGCAACCTGACGCAAAAGGTGGATGCCGCGAACGCGACCACTAACTACACCTACGACGCCCTCAACCGCGTTCTCACGACGACGTATCCGGCGGACGCGGCCGAGAACGTGACCTACACGTACGACCAGGCAGGGCACGGATTCGGAGTAGGGCGGCTGACCTCGGTCACGGACGCTGTGGGCACGTTGAACCGCACCTATGACGAGCGCGGCAATCTCTTAAGCGAATCGCGCGTGCATGGCACGGTCACGCTGCTCACTTCGTACACATTCGACGCCGCCGGCCGGATCGCGTCGGTCACGTATCCGTCCGGCGCACTGGTGACGAACGCCCGCGATGCGATGGGCCGGATCACCGGCGTGACCCTGAAACCGAAGGGCGCGGCGACCGCGCAGACCGTCGCCTCCGGCATCGCCTACCAGCCGTTTGGCCCCGCGAGCGCGTTCACCTTCGGCAACGGCGTCGCCGAGACGCGAAGCTTCGATCTCGATTACCGCCTGACCGGCCTCGCCGGAACGGGATCGGGCGCGATCCAGAACCTAACCTACGGCTACAACGCCGCGGACAATGTCCTCTCCATCGGCGACGCCGTTCACTCGGCCAACAGCCAGACGTTCGGCTACGACGCGCTCGACCGCCTCATCACCGCCAGCGGCACGTATGGGAGTCTCGCCTACACCTACGATCCCGCCGGAAACCGCCTGACCCAGCAGGCGGGGACGACGGTCACCACCTACAGCTACACAGCAAACAGCAACCGGCTCACGCAGATCAAAACGGGGAGCACTGCGCAGGCGCTCTCCACCACGGCAGCGGGCAACATCAGCGCCTGGGGAACATTGGGCATCACCTACAACCAGGCCAACCGGCTGGCGACGGCACTGTCTGGTGCTCAGCAGATTCAGTACACCTACGACGGCTTCGGGCATCGGCTGATGAAGGTGGGCACGCTTTCGGCGACGACGCGTTCGCAGTACGACCAGAGCGGACATCTGCTGGAGCAGACCGACGGCTCAGGAAACGCGCAGGCGGATTACGTCTACCTGGGCGACCGCCCGCTCGCGACCTTCCAGCCCAGCAACGGCAAGCTGTACTTCCTGCACGACGACCGGCTCGGCACGCCGCAGGGGGCGACGGATAGCACCAAGGCCGTGGTGTGGAGCGCCAGTTACGAGCCGTTCGGCTACACGGCCACCGGCATCGGTGCCATCGTTCAGGATCTGCGCCTGCCGGGGCAGGAATTCGAGGTCGAAACCGGATGGAACCACAACGGGTTCCGGGACTATGCGCCGACGCTAGGAAGGTATCTAGAGAGCGATCCGATTGGGTTGGCGGGTGGAGCGAATACCTATGCGTACATAGACGCGAATCCGATATCTTCTTACGACATGCTTGGTCTTGCTGACACTTCATCTCGACCGACTGGGGTCGATCTCACCCTGCCACAGTTCAGTTTCATTCAGGCGTTACTGCCTGCCCATACCGCAATGTTTGCTCAATGCCCCATTGGGGGGTCAACAGACGCTCAATTGGAGTACGCGAAACAGATAAACTCCCTTAGGATGAGTGAAGTCAAAATCGCGACGATTGGTATTTCACCGCCGACCGGAACACCTCTGCCAATCACCTTGGCAATGAAGAATCTACCTCAACTATTCTTGAAACTGCTTCCACCATTCCCTCCACTTGAAGCGAAACAGACCGTTAATGTCCCGCCTAACGATAACTGGGGGCAGCCAGGTGGGTGTGGAGACGCTTGGTGTCTGATTTATAAGTAATGGCGATTGAGATTCGAATTTTGAATTTGGAGGCTGAGAAAGATGCCACCACTACGGTTGGAACTTTGGTCTCTTTCCAGGGTTACCCTGATAGGGAGAAATCAAACTCAAACCCTATAGCAAACACAAAAAAGACAACAACAAGGCAACAAAGACAGCAAAACAATCAGTACAAACGCCTCGATGGCAATGTCGTGTTCTTCCGGGTCAATGCAGTACCGATATCGGTTCAACAATACTCCAAAGAGCCGCTTGACGACGCTCGAACCGTTACGCATTCAGAACTAATAACACGGATGTTAGGTTCTGACTAGATCGCCGGGTGCGCCCAACGGATTTCTATGTCTTCCGGCTTACTGTAAGCGGTGAAACGTAGGCTCCACGATATGCCGGCGCCAAGCGTCTCAGTTGACCGGCAGCGTTTTCCCCTGCCGCCGGAGCAGGAAAAGTTGATGGACAAGTTTGCTCAGTTTGGAATGGATTTCCCGGATATCGGGTCTTTCCCGCAGTGGAGACTCGCTTCTGATCGGCGGGGCCGAGGAACCAACCTCCGTCATTTCAATAATGTTCGCGGTGTGACCGACAATGAGCCCAAGGTTGCCGAACTGCGCCAGCGACAGCGCCGGCGTCCTTTCCCCGGCTTCCCCGCAGGGCGCTTCGGCGACGTGCCGGGCCAGGAGATCGATATCCTCGTGCGAGACCCGAAGGATACGGGGCTCCAGATCATGAGCGGCAGCGAGTACTTCCTGCACCGTGCGGTACTCGTCCGCCGAGAGGCTCAGGGTCACGCTGCGTTCGTGTAATTGACCTTGCATGTGTCGCGCGCCAGCGTGATAGTGGATTCTACCAAATCCGGCAGGGTATTTGGTGGCGAATGCGAAGGCTACGAAGACGAAGGTGATAGGAATATATTCCTATAACTTTACGCGCGCGCTACTCCAAGGGTCGGCGGTGGCTCCACGCTGTAAAAGCTCCCAGCAGAGGTTGCCTCGTTCTTAACCGCGCAATCTCCCTAATAACACCAGTGGCCTCCGCCGCGCTGGCAGCGGTCAACCTGCTCGGAGCGCTCGGTTCGTTGCCGGAGATTGTCCATATCCCTGCGAAACTTCAGATTGGCGTCGATCTGTTTGATGCCGGCGCCGGCATCGTCATTCGACAGCGTTCCAGCGTTCGCCACCGCATAAGCGAGGGAAGCGACGAACGCCAGCGCCACCCAGTCCCGGTCTGAAATCCGCAACGAAGGCTCCGCCCGGTCGGGACGCCGCCGTTCGACGAAGGCAGGCAGCTCGCCGCGGGCCGCTTTGTCTCGGTAGCGCGCCGCCTCGTCCCTCACGCCCGCCGCATCGGCGGCATCGCACGCCTCGGCCTTTGCGAGCCACCTCTGCGACTGTGCGGCGTCGGGGCGGCGGTTGAGCTCCTGACTGCCGTTAAAATACATAAGGCCAATATCCATCATGGCCACGCAATTTCCCAGCGCTGCCGCGGCTTCGTAATGACGCATCGCCCGGATATCGTTCTTCATCGTGCCGGAAGCGCCCGTGCTCTCGATGTATCCCAGGCGAAGCATCGAATCGGAGTCTCCCGCCGCGCCGGCCTTTTCCAGCCAGGGCAGAGCCCGCATCGCGCCTCCCCAGTTGTCCCGCTTGAGATAGACGGAGGACAAATCGCGCATCGCAGGCACGTACCCCGCTTCGGCGGCTTTCGTGAAGTATTCGATCGCGGCTTCCGCGTCAGCCGGCACGCCGAGACCGTCGCGATACAAGACGGCCAGATCATAAGCCGCCTCGGGCATTCCGTTGGCGGCCGCCCGCTCGTACCAATAGGCGGCTGCCAAATAGGCCGGCTTTATTCTCTGATCCGGCCCGAAAGTGGCGAATCTGTACACTGCGGCCAGGGCGAATTGGGCGTGCGCCTCGCCTGCGTCGGCCTTCGCTGTGAGATTGTGTTTCAGCTTTTCCGCATCGCTGGGCGCGGCCGAAAGGGGGCCCAGTGCGGGCCGGGCGAGCGCGGGCCGCACCGGTCTTGCCGTGTATGTGAAATTGGTTCTTGCGATGCCGCCGAGGAGCCGCATTCCGACCTGTTTCGCCACCTCCAGAGCGGCGGACTCGGTCGGCAGCCCATTGACAGAAACATCCAGTTCCGTTTGGCCGCCGACGAAGATCTTGAGGCGGCCATAGGGCAGCCGGGACCAGTCAAGAGAATGCGTGAGCCAGATGGCGGCATCGCCGACGCCCTCCACCTCCCGATGCTTTTGATCCCCGTTGACTTCGGCGGCCCGGTGAAACGCGACGACCGCCGAGGGATCGGCGGAGATTTTTGAAGTTACCGCGATGCCGAGCGTGCGCGGGACATAGCCGGGATGCAGCGGCGTGACGGCGTCAAGATACTGGCAGCCGGAGACTCGCGAGGCGTCAGGCCAGTCTTTCCTGACCTGCTCGCCGCTGTAGATGGAACCGATGGCCCTTGTTGACCGGAGTTCCCAGCAGCGCCGACGCGTCAGCCTCGGATAGCAGCGAACAAGCCGGTTTGGCGGCTAGGTCCGATCCGGGCGAAGTCGCGGAGCTGGAATCAAGCGGCGTGGGCGGACTTTCCCACGCCGGCTGCCCAACCGTAGTCGAGGGCGGCATCGGATAACCGCCTCGTGAAGGATGCCGCGAGGGGTTGGCGCCAGGACTCTGGGACCATGCGGCAATGCAACAAAACAGCAAGGAGAACAGAATACGCCGGATCATCGTTCGTCCATCCTTTCGCGATCACTTCCGGTTGCTCTTGCAGTCTACCGCATGGACGCTGCGGTTTTGTTACGAGCCGAGGGCGAGCGCATACAGGCAAGACGAGCTGGCGCCAATCCTCATAGGTTGCCCTGAAACAGTCTCCGGGGTGCGGCCAGCGGCCCACGCGGCGGCCCTGCCGTCCGCTCTACGGCAACATTCGCCCACTGTATGACTGTTTCTGTCGGGTTTTTGCGTAATGCGAGATGAGACCACAGTACCCGAGTATCGAGCTCACAGGCGGCCACGGGGAGGTCCTCGCCTGGATCGACCTGTGATGTTCGCACTTCGGGCTGGGAAAGGACTTCTCAATGTCGTACTCAGATCAGCTAGCGCGCCGCCAAAGGCAGTCGTCATGGCTGCGCGTTATCATCCCGTTTACAACCGTCGCCATCCTTCTTCCTGCCCCTCTGTCGGCCCAAAAGGCGCGGCCCAAACCAACATGGCCCGATATTACGGAGCAGGGGCGGTCGAGCGCTGCCCTTCCGGAAACATATGCCCCCGTTCTGATGCCCGGGCTCCTGGGAGCCATCTACCATGAGGATTTCGACCACGTCGCCGATGACGTCAATACCCGGAACTATCTTGGCTCCCTTGCCCTGGAGTATTACAGGCGATGCGGCGAAGAATTCGGCGCGCTTTCCACGCGCCTGAAAGTGCTTCAATACTGGGCTTATTTCGAGAGCAAGGCTCAAGGCGCCGTGTTTAAGCACGCCTTCGCCAACAATCTGGACGGCTTCGTCAATTCATGGCTTCTGCGGGATCGCGTGGTTAGCGCGCATGGAGACGAGTTGGCCCTCATCGACGCTCCGTCGCTGATCGGGCGTAGCTGTCGCGCCGGCCACGTTGACGACGGCGAGATCATGAAGACCGCACACGGAAAGGTCGCGCTCAAGATCTACCAGGGCATTGTAATCCTGGCGGACCGCCGCAACGACATGCCGCCCGACGTTCCCAACAACGGGTTCTTCCGCGAGGGCGTCGCGAAAACGAATCCGCCGGTTCACGTCGAGTTTGCGTTCACCGACGCCTCGGCCGGCGCGATGCGCGCGGTCAGAAAAGCCTGCGAGAATATCATGCCCGGCCTCATTCCGAACACGATTGTCGGCGAACGACAGGAAAGCTACTGCCGCTGCCACGCCGTGATGCTCGGGCGGACTGTAGCCGTTCAGGAGCTTCAAGCGCTCGCTGCGCAGTTCAGCACTGACAAATTGGACAAGCTGTCGGCCCGCTATCCCGCCTATGCGCGGCTGACTCCTGCCTGCAGGCAGTAAGCCCATGGCTCGAAGATCGAACGAGTCCGCGCCCGGCTACAGTCTGCACCCAGACCGCGTATCAAACCCGCTTCACGCCGCTGGCTTGCTATCCTTATCTCCATCTTTCTCGGGAGGGATCATGAGACAAGCCATCGCCAGCCTTCTCCTCATCTGCACTGCCATCGCCCCGAACGCCTGGGCTTCTCCCTGCGGGCGCGGCTATCCGCCGGGAATGGAATGCGAGAACCTGGCCGATATTGCCGTAAATTCGGTCCGGCTTTTGGGGGCCATGGCGGCCGCGAAACGCAACCTCAGCATCGAAATCGAGCAGGCCCGACGCAGGTATTTTGCCACATACCCCAACGGGCCCGGCCACGCACAGGCCGAGAAAGAATACCTGCACCTTCTCGATGAAAAGGACCTCTGGTACCTGTACCTCTACGCCTATCTCGCGCCCGCCATGAACTCCTCGTCGGAAAGGAAAGTCGCGCCCGGGCAGCCTCCCTTAACGGACGCGGAAATGGCACACCAGCTCGACAAGCTGATGGGCTTGGGCGTGAAGATCGATGGAGGCGTCGCCCCATTTGCCGGCTTCCAATTCGATGATTGGATCACGGCAATCCGGCGTAATTCCAGCGGATTCATACCGACCGCGTTCGCCCAGTTGGGCAACCCCGACGCCAAAATCTGGCGCGCCACCGGGGAGGAATATTGGCGCTACCGGATCGCCCGGAATTGGGCCGAGTTCTCGGCGGCGGGCCGCAATGTCACGGACGACCCAAGGATGTGGCTTCGGCTGCTGTTCGTGATTACCCGAGAGTGGAACGGCGGCCTGCCCGAGGGGCAGACGCAGCTCGGTCTGGCGGACCGGTTTTACGAACAACTCGCCTCCGCCTTCGGAGGAGACGCCGTTCTGCGCGCGGCAAAACAGGTCATGGCCGCGCCGCAGGCTGCCTACGGAAAAGTCGCTCTCCCCGGCCACGCCGAGCTCAATCCCTACGTGGCGTTTGGCATCGCGCTAAGAGAAACCAGCGACCGCAACTTCGGCCTGGTGAACGCCATGCTCTATTGGGACGAGCCGTTCAAGTGCGAGGACAGGATCCGCGCAGTCCAGAATGAATATAAGCGGCTGAACGCGATTTACGGCGATGCCCTGGTTGCGAGCACTGTTTCCAGCTTGCGCCGCTCGCTCAATGGCAGAACCTACGACGAGTACGACAAAAAGATCCTCATCCCGAATGAGATCGAGCGCCAGTTGCAGGCGAAGGACACTCGCTATTACGTCCGGGCGATTCTGGCCGAGCACGATCGGCTCTCCACCCAGGCGGATGTCGATCGGTCTTTCGCCAAACTCGCGGCGGTCCATGGCGAGAAGGCGGTCATCGCAGCGGGAGACGAGATCCTGGCATTCCTGAAACTGCCGTCCACCTCCGTCCCGGTCTCCTTCCAGACCTACAGGACACCGGGCGACGCCCACGGCTGGCTGACCGGCATCGTGAACGGCACCGTCAAGCTGCCTCATCCCCAGGCTTCGGAATTGGCGGAGAACCCGGACTATCTCGCGTGGTCCAGGTACCCGGCCAAAACAGCCGTGGTGTATGGGGGCAGAGACTGGAGCTACACCAACGGCAAACGGTTTCTCAATACGGTCTCGCGCGAACCGTTCGGCTATTGGGCGGAGGTGCACAAAATCTATAGCATCGATGACCAGTCCGTGGTCGTGGAGCATTACAAGCGGCCCTTCGTGGGGAACAACGCCTACCCGGTCAGCAGCCAGGGGGGCGGGCGTTTCGTGCATCGCATGGACCCGCAACAACTGAAAGAGTCCCAGCATCGCCTCCGCAAGGCCGGGACTACCCTGCTCAGCGAAACCACCGGCACGGAACAGCTCGAGATCAACGGCAAAACCTACGGCACGCGCTGGAAGAAGGCCGTCACGCGCGGGCCGGCAACCGCCGGCGGCGATTTCATCGAGATCACCACCACCTGGAACAGCGATGCCGTTCCTGGGCGCCTTGTGCGCGAACGGACGGAACGGAGCGTCGGCCACACCATCGCGTTCGAGGAGGTGGTCATCCAGAACTTCCCCGTTGACAACCTCGCCACCCTGGCCTCGATACCAAAGGAGAGCATGTTCCTGATCAAACCCGAACTGCCGTTCGATTCGACCGAAGCGACCCACATCGCGCGAACCCTGCCTACCGTTCCGCTTCCGGCGGACGCGAATCCGAGGAAGCTGTTCGAGGGCCAAGTCATCAGAGTGACGACCGTCGATTCGATAGACGTGGAAGGCATCCAGGCCGGCAAGAAGTTCCTCGCTCGGCTGGAAGACCCGCTCCGGTATAGAGGGGAAACCGCGGTGCAGGTAGGTGCGGACGTGTATCTCAAGGTACGCGGCAACGCGGAGGGCGTAGTCGCCACCGTGGATTCGGTGGTGATCGGCGGAAAGTCGTATCCCGTGGTCACCAACGAATGCCGCGCGAACACCACGGTGCTTCCGCGCGCAACCGATGCCGGCGAAAGCGGGCCGCCGGCCAGGCGCGGGCCCGCAGCGGCGCGTGCTCAGGCGCGGCGGCAGGCGCGCGGAGTCCCGCCGGGCATGCCGCTGTTGTTTCTGATCTTGCAGGGGCGCAACTGACCGTCTTCAGGAGGAGGCTACGAATCATGCGGTTCACAACGAATGGAATCCACAAAGCACTGGCCGTTGCTTCGCTGATGATTTTGCTCGGGGGCGCGGCGACCATCCGCGCCGACCAGGCCGGAAAAAAGGCGCTGGAGGCCGACCCCAGGTATAAGCAACTGGGGGCCATAATCGACAAAGCCAAGGCGGCGCAGCACGACCCCGATCCCCGGCGCCGGCCGCGCGCGCTCGACATTCTGGCGGACATCAGCCAGATCCAGGGCGCGTTTGAGACATTGCTGCAACAGCTCAAGGCCGAAGCCGACGCTTGCCGCCCCTGTCAGCCCCAACAGGGCAAGTATGAGGAACTTGCAAAGGAATGGGGCGCAGTCAAGAACACCGTCATGGATGCGCCTGGTGGCAGGGAACTGCTGCGATTCACGGAAGCGCTGCGGACGGGCAACTGGGGGGAGTCCGCGCCGCCGCTCACCGAGGAGCAATTGCAGCAGCTCGACAAGCAGAGCGTCGTGGGCGGCGTTGGACAGCACTGCATAACGCTGTATAGCCCGCAAAACCGGCTCCCGTTCCTTGCGCCGGAAGAGAAGCGCGAGGTTGAGCGTGATCAGCAGAAGTACGCCGTCTTCAGCAAACTGTGGACTGATCGCATGTACGCATGCCAGGGGCAGTTGAACGCTGTCGTTCTGTACGCGCAGCACCGGCTGGCATTGGGCCGCTGCCTGACCTCCCACGATTACGACAGAATTCAGCACAACGTCGTCGGCGCCACAGGGGCGCAAATGCAGGCCCAGCAGCAGGCATTTGCGCAATGCATGAATGAAAACGATGTCGTCACCGCGGCCTGCAACGAGGATCTGAAAATCAGCGCCTGGGTTCGGTGGCGGCGCGACCCTTTGGCGGTTGGGGTTGGAGGGCCGGTGGGATCTTGTCTACCCGTGACTGTCCCAGCACCGCGTCCGGCTCAAGACCGCCCCCGCGCCGCCAAATCGTCCGAAACCGTAGGGCTCGACACGGTACGCACCTACATGGCCGACCCGGCCAAAGTGACGCAACTCGAAAAGGAGGCGGGCGGCGCAACGCCTGCCTCATTCGGGCTGGACGTGAACATTCCCGCTCCAACGCCTGGCGCGATCCTGGGCTCAACGCCGGCCAATTCCCTGGGCGTGCCTGTCGGGGCCAAATTCACACTGACGACACTGGAGCCCATCGATCTGCTGCGCGTGGACGCCGCGCGACGGTATCGGGCGCAACTGGCCGGTCCGGCCGAGTTCCGGGGCCGTCTTTCGTTGTCGAAAGGCGTTGAGGTCTCGCTCCGCGCGTACCGGCAGGACACCGGGAATCCGAGAATCATCACCGTGGCGATCGAGTCCGTTTCGGCCGTCATCGATTCCCGCTTGTATCCGTTTCCAGGCTCCATTGGTTCTCCCGCGCTGCAATCGGCAAACGCCGGCGGCGGGCTGACGGACGGTCAAAGGCAGACCGTTCTTCCGGCGGGATCAACCTTGCAGGGCACTGTGCTGAGCGCGGTCAGGCCCCGGCCGGATGACCCTGCGGATGCGGGATCTCCGCTCCTTCGGGCGGCTCCTTTTCCAACCGACGATCCGAACTTCATGCACCCCGCGTATGGACCGGAGACCGGCGCCAGTCCATCGCGCCCCGCCTTCACGCTGCTGCCCGGCGGCCTTAGCCCGCCGGTATCTCTCCCGTTGCCGGTGGTTGTGGCCGAGCCGGTCGAACTCGCGAGCGGCGACGATACTCTCCGGTTTCGCGCGCAGACCGCCGCGCCCGTCCAGTATCAGGGAGACGTGGTGGTTCCCGCCGGCGCGGATGTGTTTCTCAAGGTTCTACGGAAAGGACAGAACAGGCTCTTCTACCAGGTGGCGCTGACTGTCGAGAGCGTCGTGCTCGATGGCAAGCGGGTCCCGCTTCGGACCAGTCAGATCATGAGGAATGTCCGCATGCCACAGGAGGGGGCTGCCTCCGCGCGGCCAAGGCCGGTGCGTCAACAGCGGCTGCCGCCGGGCGCGGAAACGCTCCCTGCCGGAACCCAGTTGTCCTTTTCAATCGCCGCGCCTGGCGCGCAGTGAAGAGCGCAACGTCACTTGGCTTGGCTCACTGAGGCCTTGGAATTCGCCGCTTCCAGTCCTCGAAATTCCGCGGCTTTCTGGGGCTGGCCCAACGCATCGTAAATCGTGATCAGATCCTTGCGCGCGGACTGAACCCAACTGACGCCAGAGCTGGTCTGCCTGATCATGATGTTATATCCCGCCAGCGTGTGGCCCTCCGCCTCGGCGTATCGCTTCTGACCGAGCAGCGCGCGTCCCAACTTGATCCGGGCTGTCCCGGTGTTCAGATCGTTTGGTGAAAGGGCGTCCGAAAAGCGCCGGACCACGTCCCGGAACATTGGCTCGGCGAGCGAATATTGTTTTCGCGCGAGATATACGCTGGCCACGTTGGACAAGGCGAGCGCATACAAATAGTGGCGCTCGCCATAGGCGCTCTTATAGATCGCGGCCATCCGGCGAAACCGCGATTCAGCATCGTCAAACTTCCCATGCTGTAACGCCACAGTGCCAAGTTCATTGAGCACGTTGGCGACTTTGGGATGCTCCGGGCCGTACACATGCTCCTGGATGGCAAGAGCCTGCTCGGAGAGCTTCACGCCCTCATCGTAACGGCCCTGGAAGACGAGCGCCCGGCCCAGCATCGACAAGGTCGAGGCTGTCTCCGGGTGGTCGTCGCCGTACCATGGCCTGTTGATCGCGAGCGCCTGCCGGTACAGCCGCTCCGCCTCGACATAGTGTCCCCGAACAAACTGAACGGCGCCGAGATTGATCAGATCATCGGCCACCAGGGGGTGGCGCTCGCCCAGGGATTCCCGGTGTATGGACAAAGCCCGCCGCGTCAGGGCATCGCAGATATCGTGATGGCCGGCGTAGAACTGGGTGTCGGCGAGCTCCTTCAGGCTGGCCGCGAGGTCGAGGGGCGGTGTTCCGGCGCCGGACTGGAGTCTCACGGCTTCCTCCAGCAGCGGTATCGCCTTGTCATAGGAGCCGCGGGCGGTGAGGACCTTTCCGAGGGCGGCCGTTGCCTTTGCCCTCGCGGCATCGTCGCGGGGGCTGGCGTGCGCAATCCTCTCCAGTCCCTGCCGGACCAGCGTCTCGGCCTCGTCGAGGCGCGCCTGCTCAACCCGCAATAGACCGAGGGCCACCATGCTCTCCCCCACTTCCGGGCGGCCGGGTCCGAAAAGCGATTTGCGGCGTTCGAGCGAAAATATCAAGAGGGCCTCGGCCTGATCGAGGTTGCCCAGTTTTTCGGAAATCCCCCCGAGCGTCAGAAAGAGTTGTGCCTGGACTTCAGGCTCGCCCTTGAGGGCCTGCGCCTCCTTGACGCCCCGGTCAATGATCGTGACGACGCGCAGGCCGGCAGCGGGACCGGACTGCTTGTCGCCGCCCTCGAACAGATTGAGCATGAACTGCTGCACCCGCTGCATCCGCGTCACGGCAGCGACGGCCGTATTCCGGGCCGCCGCCAAGCGCACCGTGAAGTAAACCGCCATGGCGGCCACCGCCACACAGGCCAAGGCCGTGACCGAAACCGTGCGCCGGTTCCGCCTTAAAAACTTCCCGAGCCTGTAGCGCCAGGTGTCCGGACGGGCTTCAAGGGGCTCGCCGTTCAGATAGTGATCGATATCCCGGATCAGCGCCTCGACCGACCGGTACCGGCGTTGGGGGTCCTTGTGGATCGCGGTGAGACACAGAACATCGAGGTCAGCCCAGGACGCCTTGTTCGGGCGCGCGTGCGCGCCCGGCAGAGCGGCGGCGCATGCGGCCGCCAGGGAGGGCCTCTCCGGTTCCTGCTCCAGGATCATTTTCTCGGCCTCTCCGGCCGAGAGGGCCGACAGGTCGAAGGGCAAGCGTCCCGTGAGCAGTTGATAGAGGATGATGCCGAGGGCGTAGACGTCCGTGTGGATACCGACCTGATCGCCCCGAATCTGCTCGGGGGCCGCGTAGGCCGGCGTCATCAGCCGCAGTCCGGTCCGCGTCCGGCTCGGCTGGTCCGGACTGGCGAGCTGCTTGGCGATCCCGAAATCCAGTAGCTTGACACTTCCCCCGGTGGTCACGAGGATGTTCGACGGTTTCAGATCGCGGTGAATGACCGCGTGCTCGTGCGCGAACCGCACGGCCTCGCAGGCCGAACGGAACAGGCGCAGCCGCTCGTTGACCGTGCATTCTCGTCTAAAACCGTACTCGGTCAGCGGGACGCCGTCGATATACTCCATGGCGAACCACGGGGTGCCGTCCGGAAGCGTGTCGGCATCATAGATTCGCGCGATGGCCGGATCGTTCAGTTGCGCGAGCGTCTTCTGCTCAGCGATAAAGCGCTCGCGCCGGGCCGGCGACAGCCAGGCGTCACGCAGGATCTTGATGGCGACCTGGCCGCCGATATCATCGCGCGTGGCGAGATACACGAGCCCCATTCCGCCTTCGCCGAGCAGTTTTCCGATCCGGTATGGGCCGAACAGCCCCGGCATGCCGAGCGCGGGAGGCGGCTGGCCGAGCATGTCGTGCGCGACTTGCGCCACACCGCCGTCGAGCAGCGAATCGTCGGGCGCGTCTTCCTTTAACATGGCGAGCACCTCGGCGACGATATCCTCGTCGGCGCAAACCGCCCGCAAGTATTCCTGCTGTTCGGCCCTGGGGCGTTCCGCGGCGCCAAGGAAAAGCGTCTGGAGTTGTTTATAGCGGGCGGCGTCCATCGATCCGTGACCCATTGAACTCTCCAGGCGCTAGCGCGCTTCGCGGAGCCTGTGCTTGAGCCATGCCCTGGCGGTTCGCCACTCCCGGTTCACGGTGGCTTCCGAGATTTCAAGCACTGTGGCCGTTTCGGAGACACCGAGGCCGCCGAAAAACCGGCATTCTACCAGCGTTGCCTGGCGCGGGTCCAAATGCTCAAGTTCCCGGAGCACGTCATCGAGCGCCAGCAGGTTCTGCTCGGACGATCCAGTCACTTCAATAGAATCGTCAAGAGTTACAAACATGACTCCGGCGCCGCCGCGTTTGGATGCGTTCCTCCGTCGCGCGGCCTCGACCAGAACCTGGCGCATGGCGCAGGCGGCGATCCGCTTGAAATGCAGGCGGGATGTCGCCGCGACCTGGGGGGAATTGGCGAGTTTCAGCCACGCTTCGTTGACCAGGGCTGTCGGATTGAGAGTCATGCTGGCGGCATTGCGCTTGACGGCGAATGCCAGGCGGCGCAACTCCTCATACGTCACGCTGAACAACTCATCCAGGACGCTGCGGCCCTGCCGCGTTACGCCAGGTCCGCGTCCATCGAGCCAGTGCTCCATCCCGTCAACCCCGCGCCGAAAGGCAATTTTCCTCGGGCGTTTCGCAGTGGAACATGACCAATCGCAGCCCGCCCCAGGGTATCGAGAAGGATATCACATGCCGGCGCGAAAGACTTTGCTCCGTGTGGTTCTCACCATTGCCGGGGGGTCCCGCCGACGCCTGCCAGAATTGTTTATTCGGGGTGCCGCAACGTACACCGCGCAACTCAACGCGGAGAATCCGGTCGGCACCATCCAGAGCATCGAACACGCCCTGCGCTCGCTAGAAAAGGCGGCGGAGCCGGAACGGGACCGCGCCGCGCGCGCGGAAAACATGCTGGCGGACTACCAGGAGGAAAACCGTTTGAACACGAGGCGCGGCTCAAGGATTTGCTGGTCCGCCAGGCGG
>OCTA010001798.1_pt1 | contig 19618 bp, 21 predicted proteins | sample 1538991 | NCBI WGS metagenome assembly OCTA01 (sample SAMEA3539302, study PRJEB22396) | soil metagenome | biome: tundra; feature: field; material: soil | place: USA | collected 2010-05 | depth 0.15 m | reverse complement strand
TCACCGTCGACGCACTGCTCAAGGACCCGCTGGTCATCCCGGCGCTCATCCTGGATATGACCCGCAACGAGTTCATCGTCGACGCCGTCCTGCGCAATGGCGGCCTCGCGACTTCCGGCGCCGTGCGGTACCAGGAAAGCACGCCGCTGTACGCCGACGACACCCCGGAAATCCGCGCTGAGTTCGCCGAGGTGCCCGTCGTCCCGACGTCGGTCGGCATTCCCCGGGTGGTGTTCGCTCACGAGCGGGCAATGGCCATCATGGTGTCCGACGAGATGCGGCGCCGGCAGGTCATCGACCCCGTGACCAGGATGCTCACGCAGGTCAAGAACACAATGGTGTACTCGTGGTCAGTCGCTTTCTACTCGGCAGTGGTCGCCAACGCGGGAATTCAGACGCTTGCCGTGTCCAATGCGTGGGCGTCCTCGAATGCCACGATCCGCGGGGACATCGCCAATGGCGTATACCTCGTCGAGAATGCCAGCATCACCAGTCCGCTGGGGGTGTCGCAATGGCTAGGCTTCGAAGCCGACACCATGATTATCAACCACGGCACCAAGAACACGTTGCTGCAAAGCTCGTCATTCGCGGCGCCCTACATTGGCGACATCGCCAGCGAATCCCTGCAGTACACCGGTGTCCTTCCCAACAAGATCTTCAACCTCGACGTGATGGTAAGCCGCCAGGTGCCGGCCGGGAATGCGATCATCATGCAGCGCAACATGTGCGGCTTTATTGCGGACGAACTCCCATTCCAGGCCAGTCCTACCTATCGCGATGAGCCTCGGAAGCTAAGCCGGAGCGATGTGCAAAGGGCCTCAGCAATTGGCCTGGACAAGCCCAGTGCAATTGTGTTGCTTTCAGGCGTCTAGGTTTAAACCGGACATAGGGGTATCGAACACCTGCGCGCTTTTGTCTTGCTAGAATGGGACGAAAGGTCCCCGGCACCTGCACTGTCCAGTAACAGGCACCGGGGACGTGGCCACACCTAGCTAGAGGTGCGACACGCATGCAGGATAACCCTGTCAAGTCCCGGCCGCCGTACATGGCCTCCGGGGAGAACCACGGTCGCTGGGTGACGCTAGAAGCCGCTCGCGTCAACACTGACAAGGTCATGTGCCGCTGTACGTGCGGCACGGAAAAACGGGTCGCTGCCTTCAGTCTCAGACAAGGCACATCACAGTCGTGCGGGTGCTTGGTCGGCACGTTCCACGGACTCAGGAAACACCCCGCAGCCAACGGCTGGTACTCAATGATCGCCCGCTGCACCAAGCCTTCGGCCACCGGTTACAGCAACTACGGTGGCCGGGGAATCACGGTCTGCGACAGATGGCAGGGGCCTGACGGCCTTGCGACCTTCATCGCCGACATGTGGCCTAAGCCCAGCGATGGGCACACGCTTGACCGGATAGACAACGACGGCCCGTACTCCCCCGAGAACTGCCAGTGGGCCACCGTATCGGATCAGCAGCGCAACCGGCGGAAGATGATGACCCACGCAACCTACGCCGAGTTGCTGGCAGAGAATGCTCTGCTGCGCGCCGAAGTTGCCCGGCTACGCCAGATGACACCCATAGCCGCCTAACCGACCCGTCCTCCGTGGCGGGCTCCACGTCACGGAGGAGATTCACCATGCCCGCAGCAGCCAAGACCGACCCGCCAGCCGAGACGCCGCCGGAGCCCAAGCCTGAGGCCAAGGTCAAGGCGGGTAGGTGGTTTGCCCTAACTAACCTCAGCCGATCCCGGCCATTCAACAAGGACGGCGATAAGGCAGCCGACATCATCCACACGGGCGAGACGGTGGAGAACTTCACTGACGAGGAGATCCACGGGTTCCTGCACCGCCACAAGCGCCCGGTGATCAGGCCGGCGACGGACAAGGACCCGGCACCGAAAATGACCGCCCGGGACCTGTTCGGCACGCCGCCAGCCCCGCAGCTCGGTGCCCGCCCTGACCCGCCCAAGGACCCTGACCGTACGGTTCTGGGCCTCCCGCTGGGCGCGTCGGTGGTACCCGACTCGGAGCATGCGGGGAACGCACCGGAGGCCAACGATCCGGTGGTGGACATGGGCGGCAACCCGAACGCGGCGAAGGACAGGTCGGCGGGTGCCTGACGATCCTGACGACGACGGCTACGTGTGCGGGGCGTGCGCCCGGAACCAGTGCCACCGCTGCGTCGAAGCCGCGTGCGTGTGCTGTCAGGGCGGAACTTCCGGCAGGTAGGGAAGCGCTAGCGGGACCGGCGTCATCGCGCTGGCCAGCATGCCCCGTGCCCGTTCGGTGCCGTCCAGGGTGAGCCGGTAGTAGTGACGCAACGGCCGGCCTTCTGTGCGGGCGTCGGAATCTTCCCAGTGCGACTCAAGCCAGCCGAGCCCTTCCAGCCGGGCCAGGATCGGGCAGACGGTGCCCTGTGGAAGCCCGGCCGCCGTGCCGACTTCCAGCGCGTACATCTCGGCTGGGGCGCTCAGGAGCACCTGTAGCACGGCCCGGGTCGCCAGCGTTGCCCGTGGTGAGCGCAGGGTCATGTCAGAACTCTAGCAAGCCCACCGTAGGAGGCACCCATGCCCGTCTCCTACTGCCAGCCCAGCGACATCAGGGACAACGTGGCGGGCACCGACAGTGGGACGGGCACCTGCGCCGCGCTTTCTGATGACCAGTTGAGCGCTGCGATTAGCAAGGCGTCATCCAAGGTTTCGGCGTATGCCGGCACTGCGTGGATGACCGACGCGAACACCCCGGTGGTCACAATCCCTGACCTGATAGTCAACCTGACGGTGGCGATCGGCTCGTTCTACGCCACTTTGACGTACAGGAAGGGCAAGGATCTCAGCGCGTTCGACCCCGTCTATTTGGGATATCTCGATGCGCTTGCGACGCTGAAGGACATCATCGCGGGGAACATCGTGGTCGTTCCGGTCCCACCGGGGGAAGCGCCCGTGGCGGGTGGCAAGGTCATTAACACCCTTCCGCGAGTGTTCGTCCACGCCGACAGCGGCACTCTCCCGGACGGCCGGGGTGGCATCATGCCTGCTGGCGCTCCGGGGTCACGTCTCATTGACGGGTGGCAGCGATGAGCGGCACGTTCGATGAGCGGATCACCGCGCTCATGGAGCAGGTCGGCACTGGTGACCTGACCGGCACCGTCGAGGTAGACCAGTTGTACGCCCACTACCAGCACGAGGGCCTCGACTTCGCCCACCCTCGCGGCGGCCAGGCGCTGTTCCTCTCAACGCCGCTCATGGAGCGCTTCCCCGCCTACCTGGAGACCATCGCCAAGACGGTCCTCGACGGCGGCGCGAAAGACGCGATGGCCGCGTCAATGGAGAATCTGTCCGAGGCCGTCGCCGTCTTGGCTCCTGTCGAGTTTGCCAACCTCAGGGCCTCCGGCCACCCGACGGTCACTGACAACGGCGTGACCGTTTACGACCGCGCACCGCTCCAGCACCGGCTCACCGAGGCGGAACTGCGGGCCGAACGGGGCCTGTTCGACGCTCCCAGCACCAGTAAGGCGCATGAGGCAGCGTGGCTGGCCGCGCATCCGGGGGAGCCGGGTGGGAAGCACCGGCCGCAGTCACATGCCCGGATGACCGCGTGGCTGCGCAGCCAGGGCCACTGAGGCGATCAGCGCTGGAACACGTCCATGCGCGGATCGTCCGGCAACATCCGGCCACGCGATCGTGCGCCATCGTAGCGGGCCACGGTGGCGATGATGACCGACTTCCCGCCGCCGCGTCCGAGAGTCACCAGGAGTACGGCGTGCTCATGGTCCCAGGCCAGGATCTCGCGGACAGCGATCTCCTGCTGGGGTGCTAGCTCAACTTCAGTGCCAGTTGGTGTCCAGCCCTTCACCGGACTGCACCCGTCCCGTGCCGCTGTACCCATTCCCAGGTTGCTAGCGCTTCCTGCCGCCGGGACTGTCCGGTGTCGTGGTCGTGATGGCCCTCAAGGCAGGTGACCGAGCCCACCACGTTCCGCATGGAGCATTCCTTGTGGGCATGCCGGATCAATGTGCCTTCGGTCGTGAGGCACGGCATCGCCTGACCGGAGTCCCCAGCGGCCTCGTCGAACACCTCGACGCAATGCAGGCATCTCTCGCCCGTCGGGAACGGCTTGCGCATCTCCTCGATGAGCCGGCCGTCCTCGTCGTAGCAGATGAACGACCACCATGGCGGCCCGAACCAGCCCCAGTTGAGGCGGCGGACCTCGACGGGCAGGTCGTCGTACGGAGTGGTAATCCCGCTCACCGTTCAGGCTCCGCAGCGACAGGCACGGACTCCGGTTCGTCTTCCTCATCCTCGATCGCGCCCGCGATGGCCCAGCCCTGTATCTGCAACCGATTCCACACGCCGTCAAGGGTCACGGTGTCCAGTCCACCGCAGCCGCCGCAGCGCCGCAGGACGATCGTGCGCGGGACGCCACTGAACAGTGCGGACGTGCCCGGCGGGTAGTACGTGTCGATCACGGACATCTGATGCTCGTGCCTGCGCCGGAACATGCTCATGCGCTCACCGACATCTCCGCCTTCGCCAACCTGAGGTTCTCCACGTCCGCATCATGGACGGTCACACCTGGCCAGAGCCGGTCGTCGTCGTAGCGCGGATGGCCCGGCGGGATGGTCTTCATCCGGAAGTTGTCGAGCCGTTTCATGCTCTCCCACTTCTCAACCCACCGGCCACCGCGCGAGCGGACGAGCACCCGTACCCGCTCCGGCAGGTTCCCGCCGAACTGGGGGATGACGTAAGCCCTGGCTCCTGCCGCTGCGACCTTGGTCGGCCCGGTGTAGTTGCAGGCGATCACCCGCATATCGTCCACGCCGCCGCCGTTCTCGCAGATGACGCTGGGTGGCGGCTGTTCCAGAACAAGGCTCATGCGCTCACCGTAGCCGGATGAGGTGAGCTGTGGCTGCCTGCCAGTGCTCACCGTGTGGCCGGGAGTTCGCTGGGGTCGGCGCGTTCGACAGACACCAGGACGTCGACTACTCGCGCCGACCTGCCGTGGTGTGCCTCAACCCGGCTGCTCTCGGCCTGGTGCGTAACGGCGCCGGGCGGTGGGGCGCACCCCTGGATGCCGCTGGCCGTGAATGGTTCGCGTCTCTCGCGGCTTCCCGCGCCGGGCAGGGGGGTCAGGATGGCTAGCGGGGGGCTGGTTTCCGGCGAGGGCCGTACCTCTTGCGGGGGTTGCCGATAGTAGGGGTCGCGCGCCAGCCCTTCTCGCGCACCGCTAGATGCATAGCACTTAGAGAAACGCCGAACTCTCGGGCTAGCGATGATTGAGTCTCACCCTCCGCGAAACGTTGGCGGCACTCGGCCACGATCGCAGTGGTGAGTTTTGCCCACGGGACTTGGTTGCCTAGCGGGATGGTGCCATCCCGGATCATGTCTTCTTTCTGCTGCGCCCGAGTGCCGTAGCACAGTTGCGATGCCCGGTTGTCGAGTTTCCCGTTCGGCCCGTGGCGGACCTGCTGGCCCGCCGGGCAGGGGCCAATAAAGACGGCGGCCACAAGTCGCGCTACCCACACCTTCTCGCACCGACCGTTCCCCTTGAGACTTACAACCTGGTAGCCGTTGCGATCAAGCCACGGTTTCAGCACCCGACCACCGTGAGGGCAACGGCACGGCCTGCGGTGACTTCGGACGCGGCCTAGGTTGCTGACCTCGTAGAAACCTTCCCAGTCAGGGACGGGAACCCAGCGCTCTGCTTCGTCTGGATCAGGGAACGTGAAAGACTGCTGCACAGCCGCACCTCTTTGCGGTCAGGCCCCGGAATCACGGCGTTAGAGCGCCGGCCGGGGCCGTTGAATGTCTAGTTCGATTCTACGTCATTCACGGGGGGTTGGCCCGGAATGCCGATGCCTGCCGCCTCTGTCGTTGCATGGATCGAAAGTCTTGGCTGGGACGCACGGCAAGAGTTCGGCGCGCCCCTGATCCTCGGTCCCTACATACCTGAAGAACCAGATCGCGTGGCCGTCATTACCCCCGTCCCCGGACCTGGTTTTATTCTCGAAGGCGATGCGGACGCGGGCGCTTTCCAGGCACGGGTGCGGGGCGGGCAGAACGACCAGGCCGACGCTGAGGGCCTGGCGTACCTGCTGGACAAGCTCATCCTCGGCGCCTCGTTCCCGGCCGTGACCGCTTCCGGCCAGGTGATCATCCACGTTCACCGGCTTGGTGGCACGCCGTCACCGCTCAGTGGTGATCCCGATGACGGCGACAGATACACCTTTACTACCACGTACCTAGCCATATCTGGTACCTGATTTCGAGGCCGCTGGCCTCCCATCCTGAGGAGTGATCCCCATCGGCTACGAAACCGATTCGTACGTGCTCATGACCCCCGGCACCGTCTGCGCCGTCGGCGCCATCACCGTCGGCGCGGGCGCGAACGCGGCAGGCTTCGGCGGCAGCGACTTCGTCAAAGCCGTCCTGCGCATCGCCGTCACCGCCACCACGGGCACGTACACATCGTGGGGTGTCGTCTTCCAGTCCAGCCCTGACAACGGCACCACCTGGTACCCGTCGTTCGCCGGGGCTGGCACGGGCATCGCCGTCGGCGGCGGGACGTCCGTCGGCTACTACCAGGTAGGCACCACCTGCGCGGTCGGCCTGTCGCAGCTGATGGCCAGCGTCTTCCCCGGGAACCTGTTCCGCGTCGGGATCACCGGACTCGGCGGGACGAGCATCACGGCTGGAATCACCGCAGACCTACAGAAGTACGTGCCCGACCAAACCTGAGAGTGACCATCCGCTTACTCATCGTTAGGAAGGTAGGCCAATGGCCACAGGACCACGGCTGACCATCGCCCCCGTCAGCTTCAACGCGGGCGCCCCAGGCAGCGCCTTCCCCGCCTACTCGGCGCCAGGCATCGACGTGGCGGGGACCGGCGGGACGGCATTCGCCACCGCCTGGTCCACCACCCTCGGCGTGATGATCCCCAACAACGGCCTCATCTGGCTGTACTACGTCTGCGGGACCACAGCGGGCGGCGTCGTCCAGGTGCTCGTCGGGGACGTGGAAGGGAACACCGGCCAGGTCCTGCCGGCCACCACGGAGACTTACACGATCGGCGCATCGACATCTGGATGGCTCGGCCCATGGGCACCGGGGACCTACAACCAGCAGCAGCCGACGAACGTGACCTACTCCGGCGCGATCAACACCACGGCGCTGGTGGCCGCCGCGCAGAACTGCGTGGTCGTGGACTTCACCACCACCACCACCCTGTGCGTCCGCGCCTACCAGAACGCACCAGCCACCTGAGGAAGGGGACGGTCAAAATGGGATACCAGATCGCGGGAGACCCGGTGGAAGAGGGCACCGACGCCTCCGCCGCACCGTTCGAGCAGGCGTCGCCGGACGCGGCCAACGCCGCACCCGTCGTGCCCGCGGGCGGGACGGTGACCCTCGCCACGGTGGCACCGCTCGGGTCCGTGACCGTCGACGGCACCGAGATCACCGCCGAAGGCACCGAAGTGGACGCTGACACCGCCCAGCGCGCTCACGAGGCCGCCCAGCGCGCCGGGTTCAAGCTCCGCACCATCGACTGACCCTCACAGCCCGCACTATCCGCAAGCCCGCCATTGTGCGGGCTTTTTTCGTGCCCGGGTCCGGGCTGAAGGAGTCCCACAATGGCAGGCGCACCGCTTCTCTACACCCCGCCGGCAGTTACCACCACCAACGTGGTCTACGGTGTCGGGCTCGTCATGACCGCACCCGTATCGACCGCCTTTCCGTCCGACCAGAACCTTGGCGTCGGCGCGTCATGGATTTCCGGCGGGTGGACCTATGTTGGTGCCACCAACGCCGGGGTGTCCCTGTCCTACACCCCGTCCACGGTGGACATTAACATCGAGGAGCAGCCGACACCGGTCGCCGTGATCGTCGATAAGGCAACGGCGCAGGTCACGTTCGACTTCTCGGAAGAGACGCTGGCCAATATTAACTTGGCCTATGGCGGTGCAGGCACCATTGCCGTGACAGCACCCGGCGCCAGTCAGCCCGGCAAAAGCGTCCTTTCCCTGAGCCTCACCTACCCGCAGCTCGCATGCGCGGTCATCGGGAAGAACCAGTACGGGTTCGCGCGGGTCCTGTCACTGCCGGCGGTCATGAGCACAGGGACTGTGAAGACCGATTACCGTCGAGCTGCGAACCAGCGATTCTACCCCTGCACATTCAACACAGTGTGCCCATTCGGCAGCATCCAATGGGTCGATCTCACGGCCATTGCTACCAGCTAGTAACTTAGCGTCCGGCGAGGAGGACCAATGGCCACTGCCAAGATCGCTTGGGTGGTAAACGAAGTGCCGGGGAGCATATCCGTCACTGGCGTTCCCGCCGACACGACCGGCAAGGTGTCGGCCGCTGACGGCCGCTGCCCGCGCTGTGAACGGGGCAGGCACGAAACTCCGTGTCCCGGTGTAGCGGCTGATCCCGTTCACCTGGGCAACTGACCCGCAAACACACACCCCAACCAGCCCGCCCATCGTGGCGGGTCTTTTCATGCCCCCACACAGGAAGGAGGGTCATGGCTGGTTTCGACGCGGACGGCATCGTTGAGCCGCTCGACTTCACGCTGCGTCCCTACGTGGACGTGTCCGGCACCATCACGGAACCCACGTCGCTGCAAGTGCAGGCGTTCCAGTCTGCGGTCGCCCAGGAGGTGGAACGCGGGCGCCGCGAGCTCGGGATCGGTGGTGGTGGCGAGGAGATGACCAACGACCAGTTCCTGGCCGTCCTCGGGAAGATCGACCCGGAACGCACCAGGGCGCAGGTGAAACGGCAGGCGGAGATCCACAGTGCCCTGTGCTCGGGGAAGCCGACGGCGGCGCAGTTGCAGAAACTGCCGCACCGGATCATGTCGGCGTTCTCGAAGTGGCTCAGTGAGGAGCTACTCAACCCGGAAGCCAAAGCCGGCGCTGGGAACGTGACTCCCATACGTTCCAAGGCCGCCGGCTAGTCCTGTACCTTGCCCGGCGGCATCTAGCGATGTCCCCGGAGGACTGGGATTCCTGTTCGTGGGCGCTGCAGCGGACCTACGTGGAGGGCTTCGAGGAAGAGGGCCTGATCACCGCTGGGACAGGTGAGCAGGATCCGCTGGAGGAAGCAGGGCTCACCGGCCGGTCGGTCGACACGGGCGGCGGCGTCATCGACCTCGCGGCGATGAGGGCGGAACTCACCGGCACAAGCTAGCGAGACGGCTGGGCGGGGGTGGCCGCCATCTCGTTCGACGCTGGCTCGATCTCAGCCGATCTGACGCTAGACAGGTCCGACTTCACCCGTGGGCTCGCCGAGGCGCGTGCCGAGGCGGGCAAGGGCGTCAAGCTCCCCGTCATCTTCGACATCGGCAAAGCCAGCATGACCGATGCCATCACGAAGGCCAAGGTGGCGTTCGCGTCGGCCAGCGCGTCGATGCCGATCACGTTCAGCGTGTCGGCCGCCAGTATGGCCGCTGTCCTGAGAGACGCGAAGGCGAAGTTCCGGTCAGCCAGCGCGACGATGCCGCTGCAGTTCAGCGTCACCACCGCCGCTGTCACAGCCGGGGCTGTGCTGGCGCGTGCGGCGTTCAAGGCCAGTGGCCAGTCCGTGACCATGCCGATCACGTTCACCGTGGCCTCGGCCGCCGTGGCGGCTGGAGCGGTGGCCGCGCGGGCGGCCTTCAAGGCCAGCGCGCAGGCCGTGACGATGCCGGTCACGTTCAATGTCAGCGCGGGCAGTCTCGTCGCCGCGACGGCCGGGGCGAAAGGGCTTGCCGCCGCCACGAACACGGCTGCTGCGGCGGCCAGAGGCGCTGGCGGCGCTTTCGGTTTCCTGACCCGGCAGGTGCCGCTGTTCGGCGGGCTGCTCAACAAGATCCTCCCGGACGCGCTGCGGTCCGTGGCTGTCTGGCACATCCTCGGTGACGCGGTCATCGAGTTCGGCGCCGTCACCATCCCGGCAACCATCGCGGTAACCGCGTGGGGTGTCGCCGCAGCGGACGCGGTGAACAACGTGGTTCGCCAGGTCACGGCCTACCACACGGTCAGTGACGCGTTCCAGCAGTCCCTGCCGATCTTCGGCAAGGCCACCGGCGCGATGGAGGCGCTGCACAAAGCCGTCCAGCCGCAGGTGTACCAGCTGTTCGGCGACGCCCTGACAATCATGAACGCCAAGACGGGCGAGTTCTCCCAGCTGGCGCTTGGTACGGGCACCATTCTGGACCGGCTTGGGGCCCGGTTCGCCAATGCCGTCACCAGCGGCAACACGTTCTCCGTGTTCATGAAGAACGCGATCCCTGACGTCGCCAAGATCGGTGACAGCCTAGGCAACCTCGGTGGCGTGTTCGGCAATCTGATGAAGGCCGTCCCCGGGTACGCCAATGTGCTACTGAACCTGTTCGACGGGTTCACCAAGATCGCGGAGACGGCGACCCGGGTCGCGGAGCCGGTCATCGCCGTCGGCCTCGCCCTGCACGGGTTCATCCTGTACACCGGCCTCGCAGTGACGGCCAGCCTGGCGATGATCGGCGGTCTGGCGACCCTCACGAAGTCGTTCTTCACGTTCAGCGCCTCAGCCGTCAGTGGCGGAGTAACGGCGATCAAGGACTTCGCCGTAGCACTGTGGGCCGGACTGACGGCTGTTGGTGGCTATATCGCCGAAATAGGCACCATGATCCTCGTCAACGGCGTTGGCGCGGCTTCTATTACGGTGCTGGGCGACGCCATGGCTCTCCTCGCAGCGATCGATCCGATGGTGTGGGTTGCCGTCGCAGTGGTGGCAATCGCTGGCTTCGTTTACTGGGCAAACACGGCGAAAGACTCCACCCAGAAGTGGTACGACACGCTGCAGAAGTCTCTTCTGGCCGCACCCGCTGGGTTCAGGGGGCTGGCTCTCGCACAGTCCGACCTGGCGCTGGGAACCGCGAAGGTGGCGGGGGCGCAGAAGGCAGCCAACGACGCCATCGGTAAGTCCGGCCCGGTCGTAGGCGCGGCCGGGCGGTACATGACGAACTACAGTGCCGCCGCCGATCACGCCACCCAGAAGCTCGCCGAGGTCCAGATCGGGAACGCCCAGTTGCGGGCGGAGATCGGGCGCGGCAACGCGACGATGACCGTCTGGGCGGGGAAGTTCGGCGGGGTGGCGTCGGCCACGGGTCTCGCCACCATCGCCGGGATCACCTACGGCAACCAGATCGACAAGAACTCCACCCAGCAGGCCATCAACATCCAGCAGATGGCCGCCGCGCAGCAGGGCCTGCAGATGATGGGCGTCCAGGCCGGGACGCTCGGCAACGACATGCAGATCCTCACCCAGCAGACCACCGACCAGTACAAGGCCGTCCAGAACCTGAACACCGGCCTCGCCACCTTCATCGGCAACGTCACCGGCACCCAGACGTCGTTCGACACGGTGGCACTCGGCGGCATCACCCTGGCGGCGAACCTCACCGCGGCGAACCACGCCGCCCAGACGACCACTCACACAATGGGTGGCCTGAAGGTCGCCTCGACGCTCGCCGGTGCCGCGATGGACGGCACATCCCAGGCCAGCGTGACACTCAACCAGGCGTTCGCGACGCAGGTCGGGAACATCAACACCCTCGCCGCGTCATGGCGGACAGCGGGGATCGCGTCGAATCTGCAGACGCAGGGCATGAAGGACGCCATCGCGCCGATGATGCAGTACGCGAAGGGCAGCCAGGAGGCCACCGACCAGCTCATCGCGCTGGCGGCCACTGCTGGTGCCCCGAGTTGGGTCACCAGCTTCGCCACCCTGACCAGGTGGCTGGGGAACACCAGCGGCGCATACGCGAACATGAAAGCCATCACGGACCAGGCCACGCGGCAGGAAGCGCTGCTGTCCGGGGCGATGCAGGACCAGGGCAAGGTGATCACCGGGCAACTAATCGGTGACATCAACGCCGCGGTCCTCGCCTATAGCGGCGTGGGCCCGGCGGCGACGGCGTTCGGGCTGGCTCTCGCCAAGTTTGGGCCGGGGTCGACTGAGGCGAAAAACGCGGCGGCGGTCCTGGAAACCGGCATGATCAAAGCCGGCCGGGCGGTGAACGACACCAACGCGCAGATCGCCGCGCAACTCGTCGCCATTCCGTCCCTCGGCCTGACCATGAAGCAGGCGATGGCCGTCGTCACCGGGGCGCTCTACGGGGCGAACCCAGCGTTCTCCACCATCGCCGGTGACATCACGAGCCTGCACCTGAAAGTCCCCGGGCTGGCCACGGACATGGCCAATCTCGCGCAGAAGGTTCAGGACAGCTCCGACAAGTCGACGGCAGGTCACGCCGCCCGGGTTGGCCTGTACGAAGACCTGATCTCCACTGGCAAGGGCGCGATCTGGGCCACCACCCAGTACGACATCCTGACCGGAAACATCGGCAAGATCCCCAAGGACGTCACGACCGGTATCCACGTCAACGCTGACGGTTCCTGGTCAGTCGGCGAGACCACCGTCAGTGTGGCCGCCGCGTCGAAAGCCGACATTAACCCGATCACCCACCTGTCAACGTTCCATGCGCAGGGCTGGCGGGTGCCAGGGTACGGCGGCGGGGACAAGCATCCCGCGATGCTCGAAGGCGGCGAGGCGGTCGTCCCCAAGCACCTCGTTGGCCCGATCGCCCCGTACCTGTCGGCCAACAAGGTCCCGGGGTTCACCTCTGGTGCGTTCGTCAAGTCAGGCAACGCCGGGACCGGTGCCGCTGTCGGCAACTGGGCTGATGGCATGTACAACGCCACCAACTCGGCGGTCTCGGTCACCACGGCGTCCGAGATGATCGTGGCGATCAACAAGGCGATCAAGGCCGCTGCCGCTGCCGCCATCAGTGGGGTCGCTGGGCCTGGTGGCGGGTCGGACGCGGCGAACGCGGCGCTGGCACGGCAGATGATGCCAGCCTGGGCGTCCGGCTCAGAATGGGCCGCCTGGAACCAGGTCGCGATGATGGAGTCGGGCTGGTCCGCGTCAGCGGCTAACCCGACGTCAAGCGCCCGGGGCATCGCCCAGAACATCTCCGGCTACGGACCCGGTTACCTCGCGGGTAACGCTGCAAGCCAGATCTCGTGGATGATCCAGTACATCCAGGGCCGTTACGGTGACCCGATCGGCGCGCTCGCTCATGAGAACGCGTACCACTGGTACGGGACCGGAACGCAAGGGGCCGCACCCGGCTGGGGCGTCGTCGGCGAGCAAGGCCCGGAACTGGTCAAGTTCCACGGCGGGGAGCAGGTGGTACCGCACGCCGCGTCCATGGGCGCCCTGGGCGGTCTGCCCGGGTACGCGTCTGGCACCGGATCCGCCGCCGCGCTGGCCGCCCAGATAAAACTGCTGCGGCTGCAGGCATCGCTCGCCGGGAAAGTCGGCAGCGAGAACAGGGTCACCGCTTTGATCGCGAAGCACCTGGCCGCTGAGAAAACCGCACACACCCCGAAAGAACGGGCACTGTACGCCGGGGAAGTCGCGACCGAGCGCAGGGAACTCGCGCTGTGGCGGTCACAGGCGTCGGTACTGTCCAGGCAGATCGCGGCCCTCGGCGGTCACGCTGCCGTTACGGCAGCCGGGAAGGTACCCGCCGCGGTCGCAGCCGCTCACTTCTCCGCGCTCGCGGAGGCTGGGAAAGACCTGATGGCCACGCACCGCGACTCGGCGACCGGGAAGACGCTGAACTCGCTAATCGCCGGGGCGTCGAAGGCCGTCACTGACGACAAACTGCTGGAGGCGGTCCCCGGGATCGGCGCGAAAGAGAAGAAGCAACTCGCGGCCCGGGAAGTCGTGTCGTCACGGCTGCTGAATTTCTGGACGGCTGAATCCGCGGAACTGATGGCGTACCGGACGCAACTGGCGAACAGCAACGCCACGTTGCGGAACGACATCGGCGCGGCGAAAGACATGAAGCTCACGTCGCTCGCCACCAGCCTGGGCAAGCAGCTGACCGGGCAAGTGGAAACGGTGCAGGACATCAACGCGTGGCTGGGGCCGACCGCAGCCCAGACCGCCGCTGCGGCTGCGGCTGCCGCCGCTAAGGCTGCTGCTGCCGCGACTGCTGCGGCCACTGCGGCAGCAGCGGGGCCGTCTGGGCAGGATCTGATCACCGCGTGGCTCACCGCGCAAGGCTGGGTTGTCGGCGGGACCATCACCCCGCCAGCGGCGAAGGCGATGCAGTGGTTCGACACGGGAGGGCGGCTGCCCGAGGGCATCCACATGGTCGGCAACCAGACCGGCGGGTCTGAGCGGATCCTGTCGCACGGTGAGGAGGACGCCCTGTCCCGGCTCGCCGGGGGCACTGGCGGCTCCAAAGTGGAGGCGCTGCTCGGCCAGGTCGTCAGGCTCCTCGGCGACGCCCCGGGTAAGACCGCCGCAGGTGTCGGGGACGCGATCAACGGCGCCGCCCGTGGTGCCGTCCGGCGAGGGGCGTACACCACTCGCTGATCATGCGGCGGGAGGGTTCTTCCAGTTCTTGCCGGACGTGACCGCCCACAGGGTTGACTGGCGCACCCCGAACTCAGCAGCCAGTGCCCGCTGATTTTCTCCCGCCGCATAACGACGACGGATTTCGGTGACCAATTCCCAGTTCAGTTTCGCGTGAAAATGAGTTTCGCCAGAGTAGCCGTATTCTGGCACATCGACAGTGCTGGGGATGCGCGACCAGCTTTTGCCACGGACGATCATGCTGACCACGGGGGCTACCACTCCGAATTCACGCGCGAGAACCGGTTGCGTCTCACCGGCTGCGTACCGTTCGCGCATCTCTGTCACCTGCGCTTCGGTAAGTTTCGCCAAAGGGTGCCGGTTGCCGTACAGGAGCGTTCCGTCGCGGACCTTGTCAGCCATGTTCTTTGCTTTGGTACCCCAGCATAGATTCGCGAGGCTAGCGTCACCGGTACCTCCTGGCCCATGACACGCCTCCATCCCTGGAGGGCACGGCCCGACGAATGCCTCTAGGACAAGATGATGCACAAGTCGCGTTGTTCCTTTGCCGTCACGGCTGAGGCCGACGTTCAGGTACCCGTGCCTAGTTGATGGCAGGTGGCGCAAGCCACCACGCTTGCCACGTCCGTGGCGATGGAAACTCCGCACCCGGCCAAGATCGCTGACCTCGTACAGACCTTCGTAGCCGACCACGGGCAGCCATCGCTCAGGCTCATCGGGCTCGGGGAACGTGAAAGACTCTTGCACAGCGCAGGCTCCTTCTGCGTCAGGGTCCGGGTTACAGCGCTGACACGCTGTCCGGACCCGCTTTGCGTCCAGCCCCAATTCTACCAGTTCAGGTGGTGGGGCTGGTGGCGGACAGCCTCACGATATCGAACCAAATCGAACTCCTTGGCGGAGGTACGTACTCCACCATCCCGGCTTGCGCGGGCGCTCAGTTCCGGCTGGCACCTGGATTTGATCTTGGCGCACCGATGCCGACTACCGATATTGTCGCGAGTTTGGTCCTTGATGGGGAAAGGCCATTCGGCCGCAGGGCATCCAATCGTCAGGTCAGTTTGCCGATCGCAATAACTGCACCCACCAGGGCACTTCTGGCCGGTGCCAGGGAAACGCTGCTGCAGGCTATTGACGCGCAGACTTGGACCCTGACGTGGACACGTTCCGGCGGGCTGCCGCTGGTGCTCGACTGCTTCCGGGCCTTGCCGTCCGTGGTCACGTACGAACTCAAATACGAGCGTCAGCTGTGGTCACTTCTCACGGTGTCCTTCCAGGCGCTTCCGTACGGCCGGTCTAACCTGCCCGTGCAACTCGCGGTCGCCTCACCGATCTCCGGTGGCAGCGCCGTCGCCGCACCTCCTGCTCCCGTGGTCCTCGACGCCTTCACATCCGTCACCGGCGCCCAGTGGTCGCAGTCCGCCCAGCACGTCATCGGCCCCAACTCGGCGTACTGGGACCCGGGTGCCTCGCCGGCCAGCAGCCCCACGGGTGCCGGGATCTTCCCGACGAAAAGCGGCACGTTCGCGGCGAAGAACCTGACCGGGCTCACCGCCCTGTCCGTGTGGGCCGGGTGCGGCTCCAGTTACATCTGGAACTGGGAACTGGCCGGGCAGCCGTCCACCTTCTCCTGGACCCTCACCGACAACGTGGGTCACACGCTGACGTTCGGCCGGACCTACACGCTGCAGTCCTCCAACGCGAAACTGTCCCCGAAGTGGCAGCTGGTCACCGCCCACATCCCGGCGGTCGCCTCGTCGGGTGTGTTCAACATGGCCGCGGTCACCGGGTACTCGGTGTCAGTCAGCAACCACGCGGACTGGACCGGGCAGCAGTTCACCTACGCCAATTTCTACCTTGACGCGATCACCGCCCAGCCACCGTCGACCACGTCGGCGGCGTCGGCTCGGGGCGCGATCTACCAGTTGTACGGGATCCTCGGCACGTCACACGCGCCGCTGACGCTGCAGTTCCAGCAGAAGATCAGCGCGCCGCCGGTGACCGTGGTCCTGTCTGGCTCCGGGACGTTCCTGCCCCCAGCCGGGGTGTCTGTGGCGAGCGTGCTCGCGCTCGGTGGCGGTGGGGCGGGCGCTACCCAGACCACGGCAGGGCTTGGCGGTGGTGGCGGCGGCGGGGAATGCGCCCTGGAAGCGGCGTACGCGCTGACACCCGGCACCCCGGTCGCCTACTCCTGCGGCATGGGTGGCCTGCCGCTGGACGTCGCACCCAATGTGGCCCTGTTCGGCGCGGCGGGAACAGTCACCTGGACGTGCCCACCTGGTGTGACGTCGATTACGGCGACGTGTGTCGGCGGTAATGGCGGCGGCGCGTTCAGCGGCAGCGGCGGTGGCGGCGGGGAGTACGCGAGCCAGGTCGTGACCGTGGTGCCCGGCACCGTCTATACGATCACCGTCGGCGCGGGCGGTCCCGGGGGCGCCTACTTCTACAACAACGGCCACCTCATTCCCACCGGCGGGACGGTCTACAACACTCCGGCGGGTGCTGGGGGCATCTCTACGTTCGGCCCAGCAGGCAGCCCGGTGGTCACCGCGAACGGCGGCGGGGCGGCCCCCAACTTCTCCGGCACGACCGCACTGGGCGGCACTGGGTCCACCAACACAACCCACCACGACGGTGGCGCCGGCGCGGTGGGTGTGAACAACTCATATCCCGGCGAATTTACAGTGTCGCCGGCCGGGGGCGGCAGTACTGGTGGCAGTAGTAGCGCAGGGAACCCGGGGACGTCCACCACCATGGGCGCGGTTGTGACCGGCGGCTACGGCTGGGGCGGCTACAGCGGCTACTCGGTGTACTTCGAGGAGATCTCGTACCCCCCTCCGCCTATCTGGGCGACGGACTACATTGACGGCGGCACCGGTGCCGCCGGGCAGGTTGCTTTGTCCTGGGTGGCCGCGAGTTCAGTGGTCAACGGCACCGCTACCACATTCGGGACCTCGGGGACTATCGTCACCGCGCACGGCGGGACCAGTGCGGCAACGAACTCCGCGACCGCTGGAACCGCCGGCACCGGCTCAGCGAACACCATTCACCATGACGGCGGTGCGGGAGCGGCGGGAGCCTCCGGCACAGGTGGCGGTGGTGGCGCGTCCGGTGGCTCAGCGGCCACAGGCGGGGCTGGAACCGGGGCGGCTGGCGGCATCCCCGGCGTGGGCGGCACAGCGGGTGGCAACGGTGCTCCCAGCGGGGACCTCGCGGGATCGGCGGGCAGCCCCGGCGCTGGTGGTGGCGGCGCCGACATGGCGACCGTCCCTGTTGACGGCGGTCCGGGTGGTGCTGGGCAGATCACTCTCACCTACACGCCGACCCTCGCACCGTTCAGGACACTGATCGCGCACCGGCCGGGACCTGACGCGCCGGCGACCTTGACGCCGTTCGTGTCCACCACGTCCCCGGCGGACCCGCCTGACGGGCGGCAGTACCCCGTCCCGTCCCTCGTGGCGGGGGTCAACGCCCGGTTCGGCGGCACCTACTCCGTGGTACTGGTCGCCTACGCGTGGAACAACCCAACGGTGCCCCGCCTCGTCACTGTCACTGTGTGGCAGTACGAGTACCCCGGCGGCCCGTCCTACCCGGCGTCCGTGTCCGCGACGCTCACACCCTCGGGGATCACCAACGGGATCGTTACCATCGGGGAACTCACCCTGCCGGTGCGGGACATCGCCCCGGACAACACGACGGCCTACTTTACGGCGGGAATTACGAGCGCCAATCTAGCCGACCAATTCCTCGATGTAATCTTTTTGGACACCTTGGGTAGTACACTAATGGTCGCGAATAACACAGAGCTGTTTAATAATCTTTATGCCGATGCCGCTACGGTTGACCGGGACATTGGCCGCGTAATGGGTTCCTGGTACGACCGGGCCGAGGCCGTGTCCATCCTCAGTTCGGCGTTCGTCAGTGGTGGCCCGCTCACCGTCGAAGGCGGCCAGGATGCCATCCTGCTTGTATACGCGCTTGAGGGGCCGCCGGCCGTATCGATCACTTACACGCCCAGATTTTTCCTCGACCGGACGATGTAGGGGCGGAGGGGCGTTATGGTTTCCTCGGCGATGTGGCAGATCGGCTCCCAGACCGTGTGGGTGCTGGACATCACCACCTCCGGCCCGTCGGCGCAGATGTTCTTTTCCACCGGGTTCCCCGGCGACAACTCCGGGCTCACCCAGACCCAGGCGCTCGCGCTTGCCACCGGCCTGCAGACCGCTGTCGCGGCGCTCACTGGGGTCACAGGCTGCACCCTGACCGCGGTGACCGTGTCGTCGCCGTCGCTGACCCTCGGCACCGGCTCGGTCACCCCCGGAGTGCAGGTCACCGGGTCCGGCCCGGCGTCGAACAACATGAGCACCGTCATATCCGGGACGCAGGGCCTCATCGTCGCCCTCGTGGGCCGCTCCGGCGGGGCCGCGACAGGGGCACTGTCCACCGTCACCGACAGCCAGGGCAACGCGTGGACCAGGGTCGCCCGGGGGGCGGTTTCGGCGGTACAGTACACCCGGATCGAATGCTGGGCAGCGGCGGCGACCCAGCCGGTGACGGCGCTGGAGATCTCGCTGTCCTCCGCAGTGGCCCGCACCTGGTCGTGGAACATCACGTCATGGCCCACCGCGACCGGGCCGCTGAACGTTGACGCGGTATCCCCGGACGGTTCCGGGGTGGCATCCTCATCGACCATCGCCACACCGTCGATCACGCCGGCGTTCGCGGGGGACCTGATTCTCGCCGCCGGGCACTGGCCCTTGTCCGCGTCCGCCCTGGCAGGGTCAGGGTGGACGGCGATGACAGCGTTCGACGACGGGATACTCGGCAGCACACAGGCGGCGTACACGCAGCCGGGGGTCATGGGAGCGCAGTCCGCGTCGTGGACACTGTCCGGTGGTGCCCGGCAGGCGGGTGTGCTGACGGTGGCGTTTCTCGGGTCGCTGCTCGGCCTGCCGCAGCCACCCGCGGCGAACCCGGCCCCGCTCGCTGACCTTCAGTTCGCTTCGTCGGCGTGGTCGTCGTACATGGGTGCCGTGACACTGCCGGGATGGTTGTCCACCGGGCTGCAACTGGTCACCAGTTCCCCGGCGGACACCGTGCTGACCCTCACGCAGGTCAACTCGGTCGCGGCCGGGCTGCAGACAGCGGCGGCGGCGCTCACGGGAGTATCAGCGGCGACGGTGTCCTTGCAGGCCGTGACCCCAGCATCGG
>OCTA010001796.1_pt1 | contig 19623 bp, 12 predicted proteins | sample 1538991 | NCBI WGS metagenome assembly OCTA01 (sample SAMEA3539302, study PRJEB22396) | soil metagenome | biome: tundra; feature: field; material: soil | place: USA | collected 2010-05 | depth 0.15 m | reverse complement strand
CCGCCGCGAGGCCCGCGATCGCTCCGGCACGCTCGCGCTCGGTGCGATTCTGACTTGCCTTGAATTTCCCTTCGAGCCTCTCGACCGCAATCTCAAAACCAACGATCGCCCGCAGCATGCGATCCACGTACTCGCTCGGCGCGTCGCTGACCTTCCAGGGTCTAGCTCGCACCCCTTCGTGGCGATTGGTCAACGCCTCGACCAATGTCCGCAGCCACAGCGGATCCTGCGTGAACGTGATCCGCCCGTGAGCATGCACGACCAAGTAGTTCCAGGTCGGAACGACTTCCCCGGTCTCCGCTTTGGTTGGATACCACGCCGGACTGATGTAACGGTCGGGGCCGCCAAAGATCGCGAGCACCGAACTGTCCGCAGCCGTGGTTTTCCAGAAATCGTTGCCCCGCGCGACGTGTCCGCGCAGGATCATTCGGTCGCCCGTATCCTGCAGCCGGAGCAGCGGAATGTGATTCGCCACGAGGCCGGACGGCCCCGCAGCAACGAGCACGGCGAGTGGATGCGTATCGACGAACGCGGCAAGCGTCGCTGGGTCGTTCTCTTGAAAATGCGCCGGTCGGTACACTGGATCGGCCTTCCGGCTAGCGAAAGCGATACGAGAGATCCACGCCGACGGTCAACGGCTGATTGGTCTCGACGCGGTTGTACTCGGGGCTCGACAAGGTCAGCTGAATCATGTTGTCGAGCGATGCCTGTTTGTTGGTGACATTATTCACAAACAAGAACGCGCTCCGGCCATCTCGAGACGTGACCCCCGCCCGCACATTGGTCAAGGTATAACTCGGCAACGGTGTCTGAGTGTCCGTGACTCCGGCCGGGAAACTGAGGTCAACGCGGTTTCCGGTGAACACGGTTTCCGCGAACGCGTTGAATGAATATTTCTCGTTGATGGCGGTGAGGTAGCTCAGGTTAATATCGCCGGTCCACATCGTCGAAAGTACTGTTCCCATCCTGGGTAACTCTCTAATTGAAGATGGACGGTGTAATGGTCAGTTCATCGGTCGGTTTCCAGGTCAGCGTGACGCGGGTGCCCACCAGTTGTTCGGCATTGCTGCCTTTATAATCTGCGATAATCGGCGCGGCGAGCACGTTGCCGCGAGTGAGCCCGCTATTGGTCGGCTGCGGAAAATCTCCGAGAACGATGCGATCGATCCATCCACTGGTATCGGCTTGCGAGGCGACGATGCGCAAGGCCAGCTGATTTTCGATCAACGGCAAATTGAGCATGCCATTTTCGTTGTGATTGAAGCCACCGCCATCGGTGCCCGACAAAATCGTCTGGACGCTGCCCTGAAATTCAGTGAGATTGGGCTGATTGGTGATCAGCTTGATGGTGCCGCCCATCGAGCCCGATCCGTACAACGTGCCCTGCGGTCCGCGCAGCACCTCGACGCGATTGAGGTCATACAGCGTCGGGTCAATGACGACCTTGCCGTTCTGCGCCGCAGCCGGGGAGGTCATGGGGACATCGTCGAGATAGAAACCCACGGTCGGCGAGTTGCCGCCGCTCGACGTCATGCCACGCATTTCAAATTCGGTCTGGCCCGGTCCATTGGTCCGCATCGAAATACCCGGGGTATCGGCGGCGAGCGCCGTGAAATCCGTGATGCCGCGACTCTGCATATCGTCACCGGTGACGGCGGTCATGCTGATTGCCGTTTTATCGACCGTAGAGGCGCGTTTTTCCGCGGTGACGACGATTTCCTGCAATTGTTCCTCGGGAGCCTGTTGCGCCACGGCATCCGCGGCGACCAGGAGAGCGAGCATTGTGGACAATTCGATAGCGTTGATCATTTTGCGCATCGTGCCGTGTCTCACGGTCCCTATCTCCCTTTTGCTGCAAGAACCCAGGCTAACGCCTGGTTGTGTAGAAGACTGCCGCCGGAATTCCCTTCGTCAAATTCGAGTCACCGCGCAGATCGATCCTGACTTGCCGCTTGTCGGGTGGATCACGGGTTGAGGCGGGACCTGGATCAAAGACGTTCGACCTCGGTCGAGCCCTTTCCAGCGGCGTAATAGCTACAGCTCTTTTAGCAAACAACCTCTGAATGTGTCAAATAAAATACACGCTGGATGATCAAAGGGTTCACACGGGGCGGGCTAACCCATCACGCTTTGAAGGATTGGTCGATTTAGGGTCGAATGACGCAGTGAGCGATCCAACATTCGACTACATCATCATTGGCGCCGGCACGGCCGGCGCGCTGCTCGCAAATCGGCTGAGCGCCGACGTGAAATGTCGCGTGTTGCTGATCGAAGCGGGTCCGCGAGACAACTACCACTGGATCCATATACCGGTCGGCTATCTTTATTGCATCGGCAATCCGCGCACCGACTGGCTTTATAACACCGAGCCCGAGGCCGGCCTCAATGGCCGCGCGCTGCGTTACCCTCGCGGCAAGACCTTGGGCGGCTGCTCCAGCATCAACGGCATGATTTACATGCGGGGGCAGTCACGCGACTACGATCACTGGGCACGGCTCACCGGCGACGATACCTGGAGCTGGGCCAATGTGCTGCCCGCATTCAAGAATCACGAGGACCATTACCTCGATGCCGGCGACAGAGATTCGGAATTCCTCGATTACCATGCGGCGGGTGGCGAATGGCGTGTCGAAAAGCAGCGGCTGCGCTGGGACATTCTCGATGCATTCGCACAGGCCGCACAGCAGTCCGGCATTCCGTCAACCGGCGATTTTAATCGAGGCAGCAACGAAGGCGTCGGCTACTTCGAAGTCAATCAAAAGAACGGCTGGCGCTGGAACACCGCGAAGGCTTTTTTGCGACCGACCTGTTACCGACGATCCAACTTCGAGCTGTGGACCAGCGCGCAGGTGGCGCGCGTCATTGTCGCAGCGTCTGCCGACGGCCGCCGGCGATGTACGGGCGCGCAAGTATGGGACGGGCGCCAGATGGTGACGCCGCATGCGACACGCGAAGTGATCCTGTGCGCCGGCAGTATCGGTTCGCCGCAAATCCTGCAACTCTCAGGCATCGGTCCGGCCGACCTGCTGCGTAGGCACGGAATCAACGTCATCGTCGACGCACCGGGCGTCGGCGCGAACCTACAGGACCACCTGCAGATCCGCGCGGTCTATCAGATCGCAGACGCGCCGACGCTCAACGTGTTGGCCTCGTCGCTCTACGGCAAGGCCAAGATCGGGTTGGAATACCTGCTCAAGCGAACCGGCCCGATGAGCATGTCACCTTCGCAGCTGGGCGCCTTTACGCGAAGCTCGCCGGAGCATGCATGGCCGAACCTCGAATACCATGTGCAGCCGCTGTCGCTCGATGCATTCGGTGAGCCGTTGCACGCCTTTCCGGCTTTCACCGCGAGCGTCTGCAATCTGAATCCGACCAGTCGCGGCACGGTGCGCATCAAGACGCCCAAGTTCGACGACGCGCCGGCGATCGCACCCAACTACCTGAGTACCGACGAGGATCGCAAGATAGCGGCCGGCTCGCTGCGGATCACGCGCCGCATCGTGGCGCAGCCGGCGCTGGCGAAGTACCGACCCGTGGAGTGGAAACCCGGCCTGCAGTATCAGAGCGATGAGGACCTCGTCCGACTGGCTGGCGATATCGCCACGACCATTTTCCATCCGGTGGGCACCACCAAGATGGGCGCCGACTCCGACACGATGGCCGTGCTCGATGCTCAAATGAGGGTGCGCGGCGTCGAGGCGCTGCGCGTCGTCGATGCCGGCGCGATGCCGACCATCACCAGCGGCAACACCAACAGCCCGACGCTGATGATGGCCGAGAAAGCGGCCGGCTGGATCTGCGCGGCGAGACGCGTGTGAGAGGTTTCGACGCCCGTTACGCGCGTTGGGGCGTGGCACTCCCAATCTTCATCTCGCAGCTGCTCGTCTTGACGGCCGTGGTTTCAACGGCCGCTCCGCCTGCTGCGCAACAGTCGGCGATGTCTTCATCCTTGATTGGCGTCGCCTCCAATCCCGCTACGCGTTCCCGCTTCGTTCCGGCGCGAAAAACACGCCCTTCGCGTCTATTCGCCGGCCCTCCTTGATCTCTGCTACCTCATACTCTTGATACCATTTCATACCATGCTTTCGATACTCATTCTTGAGCCCCTGACGGTCGAACACGTCTGCACAATCTTCTTCAAACCAAACGAATTTGTCACCAATATCGCAATTTTTTGGATTGTCGCAGGTATCTACGAATTCGTCGTTACATCCGTGCTGGATCTTTGATACGAGCCGAAGATTCATCAAGTCGATGATTGGCCTGGTTTCCTTCTCATGCGGCACCTCATTCTTGTCGACGAAGAGCGCTTTCGATTCGATGGGATAGATGCACATGAGATCATAATCGGAGACTTGCAAGGTCGGCTCACCTTTAATCGCACCGACAAACGGTCCGGTTCTGGCTGTCTTATCGTGAGTTGAAGGCGGCTTTGGAATGACGTTTCCGCCCAGTGCCAGTTCGTCCGCGTAGGTATATGCAAAGACGTTTGGCGCGCGAACCACGATGCGGTGTCCTCGCAAAGCAAATTCCATGAAGATATCCGCGTCGACGGCAATGATTCCCGATTGGTCGCAAATATTTTTGGCTCGGGGCGAGGCGCTCGTATAGTGAATCGAGTCTTTCCCCCACTGGTTCAGCGCCTTGGCCAGCTGGTCCGGTGGAATTCGGGATGGGAAATTAAATTCGGCCATAAAGACCTCCAATATGCTATCCCTGCGTACCTTATCTTAAAGCGCCCGTCCAAATTTCTCGAGTGTCATCAGGTTGTGCCCCAACAGATTCCCGTTAATTTCGAACCGGACATCCCGCTTGACGAATCCAACGCCAGGGGCAAACCACTGTGTCATGGTTACATTCATCGGCACAATGCTAAGCGCCCCCGCACGGAACTGAGCGGGCCCGATTCGGGCACTCGGCTCCCACCTTGGGTGTTGACGAGAAAGCCGCTGTCCGGCCAGGGATGCAGGATTTGCGGCACAGGGATCAACTCGGCACGGAGGCGCTCGATCCCGCTCCAGATTTGGGCATCGCCCTGGGGCGTGAAATCATCCTACGCGTTGTTAGCCTGCAGTTCGGCCAAGTTCCCGATGATGGGTAGCTTGAATATGCGTCCCTGAAATGCCTTAAAAATAAGGACAATCCAGAGGCCGATTGCAGCGAGCCAGACGAGAGGCAGAATAAAGATACCGGCCCAGCCGAATGCGGGACTGAGCAGGATTGATGCGAACGACACAACGAGCCAGGCGACGGTTAAGAAAATGCACTGGTAGGCGTGGAAGCGCACGAACGGATTATTGTTGAAGGGCGGCAACAGCAAGAACGAAACAGCCGGGATGAAAGTGACATAAGCAAATGCTCCGGCGAGGTTTTCAGTTAGGCCAGTAGTTGCAGTGGCTGGTGCGGCTCCTCCCGCGACAGATTGTCCTACAGTTGCCCCACAGGAAGCGCATGCAAGCGCGCCTTCGGCCACGAGTGATCCACATGAAGCACAGAAACGCGGCATTGTATTCCCTCCTAGCTTCCACTGATGCGCTCGAGCGTCACTGCGATGTATCTCCAGAGATTTGGGGCATCGCCCCGCGCTTCATTTTTGCGCAGCCGAACACCATAGCGGCAATCGCGCTCGTCTGCTGGAGGAACCACGGATAATTCTGCGGGGACACGATATTGTTGTGTTCCCATATCAGCTGCCATTCTTGATTGCCTTCAAGAAACCAGGGTTGGTGCTGCAATCCCAAGTCGTTGAAGAACTTCAGCATCTCCGAATCGAATAGGGCGTTCGCGGCGGCTTGCTCCTGGCTTCGCAGGAGGTAGTGTCCGGCCGGAGCGGGCACGCTCGGCAGTGGGGTTTCGAACTTGAACCGCTCTGATCCTTCAGTAGACATCTTTCGCATGACCGACTCGGGGCCAAACTGAAAAGCGGGCAAAACAGAGTCAGCGGAGCGGAATGCCGCAATGGTTTGCGCATGAGTACGCTCCGTCATAGGCATTAACATTGTCCCGGTCTCGTATTCGAAGTCAAATATCGTTACCTTACAGCCGGCCCCGGATCCGGTCATAGCATTGCTGAACTCGCCGCCTAGGCGAGGTCGGAGGAATGCAATGCCGCGAGGAGTTTCGGGCATGGTGTCCAACCAACAAAAATTCATAGACGGAGCAAGCTGGGACAGCGCACGCCGGCGTCTCTTCGAACTCCAGTTACTGAATCCGAAGTAACAAGCGAAGCCAGCGGCCAGAAGAACCCAAAAGCGCCAATCGGACCAATTGGCAGGATAGGTACTGCTTCCCGCGAGAATGGAGTTCGAATTGAAGGGCATAGGTTTCGACTTGTTCTGGGCTGAAAAGGTGCTGAAGAAATCACCATCGTTCCATCAGGCTTGCAAATTTGCCGGTGTGAATTGCTCTCATTGATTTCCAATTCGGACCTGATTTCAAATACCAATCGTTCGACGAAACATGCGGTTCGTCTACAGCAGATGCCGCGCAATTTCTTGTGGGTGCATCATGGGGAACCATGAGCGGCCGGAGTCGGCTCGGGCGTGCGCGGCGTCTTGCGCCAGAATCCCCCGGCGCCGAGCGCCCGCCATGCGATGGGCAGCCAACGGACCAGTGCAAAAGCGAGCCACAATGCCCAGGCCAACATCAAGGCTTTGTACCACCAGAGCGATAGCGAGAAGACCCAAGGCGTCGGCAAAACGCCGGGTGCCCGATCATTGAACCAACTCAATTCGTCGGCTTGCTGGCCGGAACCGGCAATGCCCATGTCGGGATTCGCGAGCAAACCGAATGGAATTGCCGCAACCAACGAGACCACCGCAGCCAGCGACAACAGGATCAAAACGACCTGCAGCAAATTGAACCTACGTTTGCTCATCTGTTGCACGTCAAGTTCCTCCCGCCAGCCCATTGCGAAAATCCACACGGCAAACAGCAGCAATACGGACCACGAAAACGTGCTCAGGCCCAAACCGAGAATGAGCCATTCGTGGCTGCGCAATGGCGCGCGGCGACTGCGACCCAAGGCGACTGCGAACAAGCAAAGGACGATCAACTCACCCCAGTACAGGATTGCGGGACCGACGCCGCTGCCGCCCGCGTACAACACCCAACGGTCGAGCGGTAGGCGCACCACGGTGCCGACGTTGCTGCTCGGAACTCGCAAGTCCACCGGCGGCAGCCGCGTCAGCGGCGTAATCTCGTCGTCGGACTGCCAACGAATTTCGACGCGATGTGCTCCTGGCAACAGGGCCAGCGGCAGCTCGTCCTTGTCGGTTTGGACCGGCACCGTTGCACCGTCGACGCTGACCGACGTGACACGCACCGCGGGCGGTAACTTCACGACGTGCCGATCACCCCGGGTGCTGCGGTAGCCGAATTGCAGCATTGCATTCGTCGAGCGCTTGCCCAATTGGTACTCGAGCAGGACCGTGTCGACGGCAAGCGTATCGCCCTTCGCAGCAGACGGGCGGGAGACCGTGAGCGTCAAGGTTTCGCCGGCGCGCGGAAAATATTCGAAGATCCAATCGCCCGATTGAAGATTCTCCGGCATGACCGCCGGCACGCCGGCAAATTCAGCGTGCCATGTCGGGCTGACTCTGAAAACCCATACTTCGCTCCAGGGCTTGTCGACCGCTGCGGTCAACGTCAAGGCATCGCGATACGACAAGCCCGAGCGCCAAGTAAATTCGGTGGCCTCGGAATCGAGGCCGACCAACACGCTGGCGCCGCCTTTGGTCTCGATGCCGTTGCTGAGCACGGACTCCCCGGCGAGCAACGGGATTTCCAGCGTGAAGCCGCCCCGGTCGGGCGCGAGCCGCTCAACGGTCGTTTGGATCGACCAATCCAGATCCAGCGCGAATTCGCGCCGAACGCGCACATAGGGCGCAAATTGCGCGCTGCCCTGCGATGAATCGGCTTCGTGACCGGACACGCGACGGCGCAGCAGCTCGATCGTATTCCCCAGCAGCCTGCCCGCGTTGACGCCCGATACGTCCCATCCTTCGCCGCTGACCGTAATCACGCGAGGCACTTGCGGGAACAGCACTTGAATCGAGTCGACCGACGGCAGGCTTCCGCTCAACTTGACGAGATGCGCGCCGGGCTTCAATGCAATCCAGATCTGCTGATCGCCGTCCCGATACGCGCCGGGTACCGCGAGACCGTCCACCGTGATTGCATCGAGGTCGAAGCGCTGGCCCACGGTCGGCAGTGCGACCGCGACCGAACTCAAGGCCGAGACGTCGAGGCTCGCATCCAGGCTCTTCGGCGTGAGCAGTACGTGCGCGGCCATGATCTCGGCGCAGTTCGGAACGCACTTCGGAGGTCGCGACAGCCGAGTCTTTAAGTCAGTGAGCAGCTCCTTATCCGGTGTGTTGTACGCGTGACCCGCAGTGCCAAACAGCGCACAGACGAGTGCCAACACGACCGTCGCTGCCGCGGGACCGCGCCTCGAGAACAATCCTTGCCAGCGGGCCTTCAAGTCGAGGTTGCCACGCAGCAACTGCGCGCATAGTGCAGCGAGCAAGACGACGCTGAGCACCCGCCACAGGCCAACGAGCCATGGGGGCAAGATCACGAAATGCACCGTTTGCGCGGCGTCGACCGGACCGCTCCAATTGAACGAGAAAGTCGCGTAACGCCAATTCGGGATGCCGGGGCCCGCTTGCACCAAGGTTCCCGGCGCAAAACGCTCTAATGGAATTCGAGTCGAACCAACCGAGGCCGCCTTACCGGCGGCGGCGATCGACCCCGCAGCCTGCATCATCGGCTCCGGCGACGGCACAAAATTCGGCGGCGGCGCCAGCGCCGCGGGCGCACCCGCCCTCCTGTATTGGACCGATTTCGCGACGGCGAGTGATTCTTGCAGAGCATGACCCGCTGGATCTGCGAGCTGCGGATAAAACGCGAAACGAAACTGGGTCACGGCAAACGGGACGGATACCAATAGCAGCGCGCCAAGCAAGATATTTCGCGCCACCGTCGAGAGCGTGCGCGGCCAACCCGCCGGCGCCGCTCGCATCGAGACGGCGGCCACCAGCACCAATAGAATCGCCCACGCCAACAGCCGATTGTCCTGGTGCACCAGCGCGATCGTCGCAAAGGTGACCGCGGCATAAGTCCATCCGAAGAGCCGCAGGGCGATCACCGAAGTCAGCGACAACAAAAACAGGTCCAATAGTCCCCAACGTTCGACCCATGAGTCCGGCGCACTGTCGGCGCCGAACGCCGCAAAAAGACGGTGGCCGGGAGGCAGGTTGAGCACGCCGGCCACATGGTCAAAGCGCTGGTTCCATCCGCTCGCCGGCATGGCGCCGCCGGATTTCACGATTCGCGCGACGGTCGTGAGATTCACGATCGGAGCTCGGAGCTCGACGCCCGTCAGCGCCGCCCCGTCGGCTTCGGTGACCAGCCAATTTTCGACGCCGCTCGCGGCGCGCATCAGGCGATACGGCGCTCGCATATCGAGACGCCAGGCTGTGCGCATCTGCCCGGAAATCTGGTCAACGACCGTAAAGCCTTGGCGCTCGAAGTCCAAATACAACTCGCGCTGCAAACTCAAGTGATTGACTTCCTGCGGCGAAATACCGCGGCTGCGTTCCGTCATCTGCAGAACGCCGCCCGACGCGATCCGGTAACTCGGGTATTGCCGCCATTCTCGAGGCACGTTCGACTGCGCCGGATCGATGCCCTCGCCGCCCTCCAAGGCCGCCACTCGGAGCCGATCATCGGCCGCGTAGCTCCAGATCTCCTGTTTCGGCCAAGCGCCCAGAGCCTGGGGCAGCGTGATTTTTCCCAACTCGGCCGCCGCGCGTGCCTTCAATTTGACGGTCCAACTCCCCGCCCGCACCTGGACGTGCAAATGTCCATCGGGGCCTATGCGCGCGGGGAGTTCGCTGTCGAGGGACATCGCTTCAAAGCCTTGCGGCAAGGCCGTGGAGAATGCCTCTTCGCGTGCATCGCCGGCGACTTGCAGATTCAGAGTGGTATCTAGTATCGCCGGGATCCCATCGCTGAAGAGTCGATAAACCTGGACCTCGAGCTGTTGCGCAACTTCCGCTTCACGGCGCTTGCCGAGCCAAACCGCGCCTTCGGGGCGGTCGGCTTGCTCGACCTTCTTGCCATCGAGGCTCAACGAAACCAGCGCCGATTGGGCAGGCACCGCCAAAGATTCGGGTCGCTTGGACCATGCAAAGTTTCCCGCGAGTGTGTAAGACCCTTCCGGCAGCCGAACCTGGGGGATCTCATCGCGCGCGACGACCGCGGCAACAGCGCCATTGACGGTCACAGCGCGGGGCCAATATTCCAGATTGCCCGGCAGCGGCACCCACCCTTCCGCAAAGCTCACCCAGGTCTGGGTGAAGTGTCCACCGCTTTGATTGAGCTCTAAGTCAAGGCGTCCCGGCCACGCACAAATTCGATTGCTCTCGCTGCTGCCGTCGGTACCGGCAAAGAATGGACAACGTCTGAACTCCTGACCGTCCTGCACCCACGCCTGCCAGCCCTCGAGTTCCTTCGGTATCGGCGATTCTGCCTGCGCAAGCGAGTGGCACAAGAGCGCCAATACCGCCGTCTGCATCCATGTCATCGGTCTCACTGCGCACTCCCGTCGCTATGCGATCGCAAGCCCTACCCGGATGTTTGCTGATCGCCACCGCGAAAGCAATCAGTCGCGTGCAGCCTTGTGGGCTCTAGCGAAGCGGAGTCTCGTCGCGGCTAGCCGTGCGGTGGTTGATCGATCCAGGTCCAATCCTTGCTGGAACCCCGGCAGCCGCCGCCGGGCGCACCAGTCCAAGCGCGTCCGCGCACGATGCGCCCGGTAGGCGCTCCCGTCGGCTCTCCGTCCTTCAAGGCAAGCTTGCCGTTGACGAAGACGTCGGTGACGCCGGTTGCATACTGCATCGGATTTTTATACGTTGAGTGGTCCTGAAATGTCTTCGGGTCGAACACGACGACGTCGGCAAACGCGCCCACCCGTAAGCGGCCGCGATCCGGGAGCGATAGTACATCGGCCGGCAGTGCAGTGAGTTTGCGAACCGCCTCCTCGACCGAGATCACGTGATCCTCGCGCACGTACTTGGCGAAAATGCGCGCAAAATTGCCATAGGCCCGCGGGTGAGTCGAGGACAGGAGGAACACCCCTTCCGGCGCACTCGACTCGGCATCCGAACCGGAGCTGACCCAGGGTTGTGCGAATTGTCGTGGAATATTGTCCTCGCTGATGATCGTGTAGGCCGCCGCGGCCCCGGCGTCATCCTCGATCACGAGGTCGATGAGTGCATCCTCCGCGCTGACGCCGCGCTCCCGCGCGATCTCGGCAATCGTTTTGCCGATCAGCGGCTTGAGTGCGGAATTCTTGATGCTCAACACCAATATGCCGTCCGCACCGGCCTGGTGGAATAAATTCTCCCAATCCTGCGGATGTTGCTCGCGCATCGCCGCGAGCACCTTGGCGCGCACCGCCGGATCCTTCAGCCGCGCCAGCATCGCCTCTTGGCCGCCATCGTGGACCCACGGCGGCAAGGAAGCGTCCAAAGACGTTCCGCCGGCCGTGTACAGGTACATATCCGACGTGATGCGCACGCCCGACGCGCGCGCGGCGTTGATCATGCCGAGTACCAAGTCGCGTTTGTCCCAATTCTCGCGGCCCATCAATTTCAAGTGATGGATTTCGGCGGGCGCGCCGCTCTCTCGGGCGATATCGATGGTCTCTCGCACGGCCTCTTCGATATGGTCGCCCTCGCTGCGCATGTGGGCCGTATAGATGCCGCCGCAACGCGCCGATTCTTGTGCCATCGCAACGAGTTCCGGCGTTTTGGCATAGTTCATCGGCGCGTAGATCAACGCGGTGGTAACGCCGAGCGCACCCTCTTCCATCGCGTTGCGCACGAGCGCGCGCATCGCGATCAATTGGTCCGGCGATGGCGCCACATCGGCCTCGCCGAGCACGTTGACTCGGACCTCTCCCTCTCCGACGAAGCTCGCCACGTTGGGCGCTATGCCGCGCTGCTGCAGATGCTCCAGATATTGACCGAGGCTGCTCCACGCGACATCGTATTTGAGATCGCCCTGGCGCTCGACCAACCGCTTTGCCATGTCGGCGGACAACGGACCCATGGATAGTTCGGTGAACACGTCGAGCGTCACACCTTGCTTCAATCCGCTGACGGCGCGTCCATCGATCAGCAGGGATTCCTCGGAATGGCCCATCATGTCGATGAAGCCCGGCGCGATCGCCTGACCATGGGCGTCGATCTCGCTGTGTCCTTTGTGGCCGCGACGCGCGCCGACATATGCGATGCGATCACCATCGATCGCGATTTCGCCCAGAAAGGGCTTTCCGCCCGATCCGTCGTAGACAATCGCATTGTGGATTACCACGTCATGAACGCGCGGATCCGCCGCCCACGCGGCGGCGCTTGCTAGGCACAATGTCGCGAAAAATACGCCGCTGCATCGTACGAAGCGCGGCAGGGATAGTCGAACCATGTCGTTCTCTCCGTGTGATTGATATCAGCAAATGATCCGGTGCGTCGTCGACCCCGCTGATCGTACTGTCAACGGCGATCGAGACTGCCGCGCCACAGCCGCAGCGCACCGAGCGTCAACAGCGGCAATACATAAATCGCGAGAAAGATGCACGCGAGTGCACGATAACCATTGGCGATGAGCGCAACCAGCCCCACTCGATCGGCCAGCAGCATGCAGCCCATCAGCAGCGCAAGCGTGATCCATAATCGCGTGGCGCCGGTCATCGCCGTGCTGCGCCGCCGACTCCAGGCGGCGGCAATGCGCTCGTTGACGGCATGTACCGCCGCCGTACCGCTTTCGAGCAGCGCCGCGAAAATCATCGATTGAAACAGCAAATGGAACGCGGGCAGGTTCAGCCGCTGCAACAGAAAGTCCGACGGCAAGATCTCGTTCCCGATTGCGGGATAATACGCAACCATGCAGGTGAAGAAGAGCGCGGCCGGCAGCATCGCGAGGGGCCCGGCGATGAGGCCGGCCACGATCGCGTCGCGGCTGCAGGTCATGTGGCGCACGACCGGCAAGATGACCACCGCGCCGACGATGTTGTAGCCTGCGTAGGTGAGCCCGCCGAGCACCCAGCCATCCATCGGGGTCTGCGCGGTGTACGCGGCCGCAATACGATCGCCGAAGTGGCTGAGCGCGAGCAGTACGAACAAAACATAGACGCCATATAGCATGATCGAAACATACTTGAAGAGGCGCTCGACCGAGGTATTGCCGAATGTCGCAAACAAGGCGATCGCAGCCATCAGCGCGAGCGTACCCGCGATCTTGGGCACATCGAACACCGCCGTACCGATCGCGCCCGCCGCGGCACCGAACACCGCCAGGATGAGGATCACGAACAGGATATACGCGATCTCGAACACCACGCAGCCGGGTCCGAGCAGCGCACGGAAGAATGCGTGATAGTCGCGCGCACCGCTCGCTCTGGCGAAGAGAAACGTGACGATGCATACGGCGCTCCATATCGCCGTGGCGAGCATCATCGCGGCCAATCCGCCCCACGGACCGCTGGGCAGAAAGAACTCCGCGAGTTCGCGGCCGGTTGCGTAGCCGCCGCCAATGACGACGGCCTTGAATGCGAGGCCCGGCAGCACCAAGCGTTGAAACCACGATGCGGGCGGCGCTCCCGTCACGGCAGCGCCGCGGCTTCTGATGCCCGCTCCGCTTCGATGCGCCGTATCGTGCGATCGAGCGTCAGCGCGGACATCAGTAATTCAGTCCGAGTCCAATCAGTTTGAACGAGAACGCGATCCATAGCACGATCAATGCCGCGATCGTGAGCACGATGCTCCAGAGCTTCGCGGGCCAACGGCGTGTTCCGCTCCATACCGCCCGTAGATTCCACAGCATCGAGCCGAACCCGCCGATAAATGCGACGAAACCGAGTATTTGTGCGAGACGGACCACCCCATCAAATTTGGATGCAAGATTGTTGTTGTCCTTGAGCATCATGGTCAGCGTCATGGCCCAAAGGCCGAAGGCCACGCAAATGAGGATCGCAGCGAATTTGCTGAGCCGATACGCGCGCAGCGACGAAGGATCGAGCACGAGCGTCGCGCCATAGCGGCGGCGCACGATCGCGATGACCGGCCACGACACGGCGGTGATCAGCAGCGCCGCCAGACTGGCGCACAAGGCCGGCAGCAACCAGGCACTGTCCCGATACCACGGAGCTCGCTCGAATACCATGAATGCGGACAATTCATCGATGCTGTAGCGCACGACCTTGCCGTCGGCTACTTTGGCCGCGAGGCGTTCATGACTGCCGATATCGCGCCACAGGAATGGCGCGGTCTCGACCCAATGCCGCGGTTTGCCGTTCAAACCAGGAATCGCCACGAGCAACTGACCCTTGTCGTCGACGCCAATTTTGGTCTGGTCGAGCAAACCCACCGCCGCTAGGAAGTTTGACTGCGAGCCGCGCGAATTGACCCAGTTACCCTTGAGCATCGCCGCATGCGCCGCAGCGGTCTTGTCGTCGACGCGGTCGTATTTCCCGTGATCCGGGAAGTACCGATCGGCGAAGTCGGCGAACAATGCGCCGCGCAGGCCACCGGCCGCGCCGTCCTTGCCCAAGCTGTTGACCGACAAATACAGACCGACGTTTTCCTTGAGGAACAGATGCAACGAGGTGTGGAAGTATTGCGTATCGCCGAGGTGCCCGATGACTTCGCGTCCGTTGATGTTGGTTTCGAAGAATCCCAATTCCATCCGGTTGAGCGGCGGCAGCAGCGTCAAGGGGCTGTTGTGCATCAACTGCGCCGTCTCGGCACGCAGAATGCGATTACCGCGATATTCGCCGTCTTGCAGATGCGCGATCATGAAGTGCGCCATGTCTTCGGCGGGGGAAGACATCGCGCCGGCGGGCGCCGGGCCGACGATTTCGAAGGGCCGTGGCGCGTCGGAACCGAGCTCATAACCTTTGGACATCAGTGGTACCAGGGCCGGCGGCAACGGCTGGCGAAAGGTCGAGTGCTTCATGTCGAGCGGCAGGAAAATGTGCCGGTCCAAATAATCGTCGAACGACTCACCGGACACGCGCTCAACGATGTAACCGGCGAGCGAGGCGCCGTAATTCGAATACGCAGGTGTGGTTCCGGCAGCGAACACGCGCTCGGGCACCCATTGCTTGAGGAGTGCTTCGAAGCCGGGCGCCTTGGGGTCCTCGGAAATGATGTTTTTGGCCTGCTCCTCGAAGCCGGCGACGTGCTGCATGAGGTTTCGCATCGTGATCGGCTGACCGTCGCGCGGCGGAATCTTGAAATCGAGATACCGATTGACGTCGACATCCAAATCGATCTTGCCCTGTTCGACCAACTGCATGACTGCTGTCCACGTGATCAGCTTCGAGACTGAGCCCGGCCTGAACAGCGTCAACTGCGGATCCACGGGAGTTTGATCGACGGCATCCGAGTAGCCATAGCCGCGTTCAGTCAGGATTTGCCCGTCCTTGACCACGGCGACGACGGCGCCCGCAATGTCGCCCTTCTTCAATGCATAGGGCAGATAGCCGTCGAGCCACGCGTCGACGTCCTGCGCCGTCAACGCGGTTGCGGATGATCCAACAAGCGAAGGCGACGCAACTGAATTGGCCGCGCTTTGGGTGATGCTCGTCGAGGCGGCCGGCGTGCTGCTGGGCGCAGCCATCGATGTGGTCGAGAGCACCAGTAAAGCGGCGCCGAGCATTTTCATCCTAAGCATGATTTCTCCACTTGCGAGCGGGTCGCGGTTCTCGACAGATCTCGTCAGATCTAGTCAGGTGAGGCAGGCTTGTACGAGCCGGTCGAAGTCCGCCCCGCCTCGCATCGGATCTGCCACGGGCAAACCGAAGCGCGCGCTTTCCCGGGCGATCAATTCCGATGCGGCCTTCGCATCGAGTCGTGCCGTATTCAAGCTGATGCCGGCGCAGCGAATTGCTGGATTGGTGCGCCGGCCAAGCCGTAGATTCATCTCAATGGTCTCGTGTATATGCGGGACCGCAAATGCCGGATGACCGAGCATGTGGGTACGATTCGGTTCGTGGCAAACGACGATGACGTCGGGTTGACTGCCATGCAACAATCCTAAGGAGACGCCCGCATAGGCGGGATGGAACAGCGAACCCTGGCCTTCGATCACGTCCCAGTGCTCGGCAGGCGCATCCGGACTGAGCATTTCGGCGGCGCCGGCCTCGAAGTCCGCAATAACCGCGTCCATCGGGATTCCGCGGCCCGAGATCATGATGCCGGTCTGTCCGGTCGCCCGGAAATCGACGTCGACACCGCGCGCCGCGAATGCCCGGGCGAGCGCAAGCGCGCTGTACTTTTTACCGAGCGCGCAATCCGTGCCGACCGTGAGCAGCCGCTTGCCCGATCTTTTGCGACCCGAAGCAACCGGGATCCTCTGCGGCGGCGTGCGCACGTCGATCAGACGGCGCCCGCGACGCTCCGCGACGCTCTTGAGAGAGGGCGTGTCATTGAGCTTCGTGTGCATGCCGCTGATGATATCGAGCCCTGATTCGAGAGCTTCGATCAGCGACGGCACCCAACTCTCGTTGATCACGCCTCCCGAATTCGCGACGCCGATGACGAGCGCGAGCGCACCGCGTGCGCGCGCCTGTTTGGGCGTCAAACGCGGCAAGTCTGCGGTGACGGTCGCGCCCGCACAGGACCATTCGCCGATGCAGCGCTCACTGGCCCAATCGCGCAGACCGAAAGCCGTTTTGGCGTAACCCGGCTCGGTCGTGTCGCCGAGAAACAGCAAGTAGGGTTGCGGCAACTTCGTTACGTCCGAGCTGTCGAGCGCGCGATCCATGATCATTCGGCAACGGCCTTTAGAACTTCGCAGACAGCGTCACACCAATCGTGCGCGGCTGAATGACGCTGATCGTGTTATACGGCGAGCCGCCGCTAGTGCTCGCGTAATCGGTGATCCCGCGCGCATCGCTCAAGTTCTTGCCGTACAGCATCACTCTGTAGCGATCGTTGTCGAGGCCGAGGCGAACCGCCGTGGTGTTGTAGCTCGGCAAGACCAGCTGCCCGGGATCGGTGGCGGGTGGGGAGCTCGAAAAATCGCTGCTCCTCGAGCCGACATAGCTCCAAGTGGCGCCGACGAAGCTCTTGAAGCCCGCGAACGCGGCCCATTCATATTGGCCGTCGAGCGCCGTCGTCCACTTCGGGACGTAGGGCAGTGGGTCACCAGAGCTGGCGTTCAAGGCGGGCGCAGGTGAGGTGAGATTCGCCTCGGTGAAAGCCCCGATCCACTGAAACTTCAGGCCACGCACGGGGACGTACCCGAACGTCCATTCCAGACCCTGAGTTCGTGCCGTGCCGCCGTTGGCGTTGATATTGAACGTATCGACCAGCTCGAGGAGCTGGATGTCCTTCCAGTCGACGTGGTAGGCCGCGACGTCGACGGAGACCATGCCGTTAAGCTGTGTCGATCGAATTCCGAGCTCGACATTGGTGGTCTTATCTGCTGCGTATTCCCGCTGCACCGTCGGCGGGGCAGTGGGCGGCAGGTCGTTCGGGCCGCCCGGGCGATAGCCGGTCGCCACGCGCATGTACACCATGGTGTTCGCATCCACATGCCAACTTGGCGCGACCGAATAGGTGAACACATTGCCGTTCGAGCTTCCCGTCACGGACTGGGGTGTCGGCGATATCAGGGGGTTGAACGTGGTCGTCTGCTCGAAGGTCTGCTCGTTGTGGGAATATCGGCCGCCGACCTGAACATCGAACTGCGAGTTGAAATGATAGGTCAGGTCGCCGAATCCGGCTGTCTCCTTGTAAACGGAATCGAGGAGCGGTTGCTCTATAAGTCCCAGGAGCGAGGCCGAGGGAAGCGTTACCGCGTTCAGATTCTCGTTTAACACGCTGGCTTCGCGGGTGTAGTAGCCGCCAACCTGCCATTCGAGGGGATTCGTCGCCGCCGATGTCAGCCGAATCTCCTGCGTGAATTTATCCAAACTCACGTTGTCATCGAGGAGCGCACCCGCCGTGGGTACGCCAAAGAGCTCACCGGCCAGTCCGCCGTACAGAGGCGTGGCATCTAAGTCCGTATCGGTATTCAGGATGCTGTAACTCGTGCTCGATAGTACGCTGAGCGGACCGGGACTCCAGTTGATGGTCGCATTGTAATTCTCGTACTTGAAACTGCTCGGCTCCTGCAAGGAGCGCTCTTGCGTTAGGTTGCCATACAGCGGCTGCAGCGTGACCGGATTGACGTCGACCAGGTTCGTTCCATTGTATTTCGCTTGCTGCGAGTCGGCTGTCAACCGAATGGACAGTGCATCCGTCGGGAAAACGAGGAGGGAGGCTCGCCCACCGTCCTTGTGCCCGTCATTCACGTTGCGCTCACCGGTCAAAGGATCGCTGACGTAGCCGGGCACGTCCTGGTCGAAGCCGCTGATGCGGAAGGCCGCGATGTTTCCGAGCGGCAGGTTCACCGTGGCGTGCACGGCCCCGCCCGTCCCGCCGTGATCGACACTCTCGCCGGTCACTTCGGCCGCGCCCGCTAGGCTCCCGAGCACGGGAGCATTCGTCACGAACTTCAGAAGACCTCCCTCGCTGTTGGACCCATAGAGGGTGCCCTGGGGTCCGCGTAAGACTTCAATGCGCTGCATATCCCAGGTGTCGAAGTCGCCCGTGTTTATGCCGCCGTTGGCCAAGGCATTGCTCGAGCCGAAGGGCGATTCGTCGATGTACACGGCTACCGTCGATCCGTCGCCGCCGGCATTCTGGCCGCGTAAGGTGAGGCGCGTCATACCCTGCTGAGCGGTCTGCAGCGAAAGGCCTGGCACCAGCGCCGCGTAGTCGGCGAAACTCCGATCTTGCAGCCGGTCGAGATCGGCCTCGCTCAATGCGGTTACGCTCATGGGCACGTCCTGGAGACGTTCCTCACGCTTTTCGGCGGTGACTACGATGGTTTCGAGCGTATAGGCATCGCTGTCCGATCGTGGGGTCGAATCCAGTGCCGCACTCTGTTGCCAAATGAAAGGTGTGCCCGCAACGATAAAACCGATCAACGCGGATTTATTTATTCGAATCATGACTTCTCCCCTACCTTGCCCCTGTTGCAGCGCCAGCGCGGCCGCGGCGCTCGCCTCGTCACGAGTTAACCGCGACGATCTGAATGGAAAGTTGATTTCAACGACAATGCCATTCCCCGTGTCATGTCGTACGAGAGCCAGTATGATCCTGCATGGAAACTTGTCAAACATATTTCTCTAATCAGGCTCATCGGAACAATCCCGTGCCAACCATGGCAACTTGTCGCGGGAAACGGCTATCGGTAGCGCCGGCGTGCACTCTACGCCGGGCGAAGAGCGGCGCTTGCCCGGTTGACCTGTGGCATTCCACCTGTATGCTTCACCCCATTTCGACACATTCTGTTGAAACAATGGTCCTGATTGGAAAATTTCCATCGGCCGCGTTTTTTGGGGAATTCGATATGGATGTGAAAGCCCGTCATCCGACGCTGGGAAGCCTGCTGCGCTCGCTGCGCGCGCGAAATGGATGGACGCTCAAGGAAATGAGCCAGCGGACCAGCATCCCCGTATCGACGCTCTCGAAGGTCGAACATGATCGGCTGACCCTCACCTACGAC
>OCTA010001795.1_pt1 | contig 19624 bp, 9 predicted proteins | sample 1538991 | NCBI WGS metagenome assembly OCTA01 (sample SAMEA3539302, study PRJEB22396) | soil metagenome | biome: tundra; feature: field; material: soil | place: USA | collected 2010-05 | depth 0.15 m | reverse complement strand
GAGACCAAACTGCCGCGCTGGGTGGTGGTCTCCTCGAGCGAGCATGGCGTGCTGGCGAAGCATGAGCGAGAGAACGTGCTGGATCACAACTGGACCACCAGCGCCGACCTGAGAGGCACCGACGTCTGGGTGGATATCGGATTCCTCGGCGGCAGCGCTGCGCCGGAAGTGGACCGGGTGGACGTGGACGCTTCGGCGCCATCGTCGGACAACCAGGAGTGGAGCTTGATCCTCTCCGGTTCCGAGGACGGCAAGACATGGCGGGAGCTGCGGCGCGATGCCGGAAGGCTGCGAACCACCGGCGAGTTCAAGCCGTCGATTGCGCTGCCGGCGCCGGTCCGCAGCCGGTATTACCGCGTGGAACTGCGCTGCGGCCGCCCGCTGCGCTGGCGCGTCGGCGAGGTCGCATTCTTTCGCGGCGGACGGCGGCTCGATCTCGGCGGCCCATACGATTTCTCGAGCGCGTGGATGAGCGCAGGCAGCGGTGAAGAGTGGGTGTATGTCGATCTGGGTGCGCAGTGTACGTTCGATCGCGTGAAGCTCGATTGGATCCGCCGAGCGGCCGAAGGCTCTGTCGAGGCGTCCGACGACGCGGTTCACTGGCGCATGCTGGCACCGCTTCCAAACGCGCCCGGCGCTGTCGACGAGATCCGCCTGCCAGAACCGGCGCAGGCGCGCTACGTGCGGCTGCGGATGACCAAGCCGGCTTCGCCCGAGGGTTACATCCTCAGCGAAATGGAAGTGTGGGGACGCGGAGTGCCGGTGCCGGTGGCGCATCCGGCTGCCGCCAGCGAGACCGGTGGACGTCTGAATCTCGCCGGCGGCCGTTGGCGGGTGGAACGCGAATCGCTGGTCAAGGCGGATGGCGCGGCGATTTCACGGCCCGGATTTTTGGACCGCGATTGGCTGATTGCAACGGTTCCGGGCACGGTGCTTACCAGTTACCTGAACGCGGGCGCGGTTCCCGATCCGAACTACGGTGACAACCAGAACCTGATTTCGGATTCGTTCTTCTGCGCCGATTTCTGGTATCGCGATGAATTCGTGGCGCCGGCCGCACTCGGCCGAAGGCGCGTCTGGCTGAATTTCGACGGCATCAACTGGAAGGCGGACGTTTATTTGAACGGCGAGAAGCTGGGGCGCATCGAAGGGGCGTTTATGCGCGGCCGGTTCGACGTCACGGGAAAGCTGCGCCCCGGCCAGGCGAACGCGCTGGCCGTTCGCATCGAAAAGAACCGCACGCCGGGATCGACCAAAGAGAAGACGGTCCTGGGCTTCGGCAGCAACGGCGGAGCGCTGGGCGCGGACAACCCGACGTTTCACTCGTCGGTCGGCTGGGACTGGATGCCGGCCGTGCGCGGCCGCGACACCGGCATCTGGAACAGCGTGTACCTGACCGGGAGCGGGCCGGTGACGATCGAAGATCCGCTGGTTTCGACCAGCCTGCCGCTGCCCGATATCTCGCGCGCGGACGTTGGCATCGAACTGACGCTGCGCAATCACGAGCCTCGGCCAGTGGCGGGCAAGCTGCGGGTGCGCTTTGGAGAAGCCGCATTCGAAATGCCCGTCACGGTGGCCGCCTCGTCGGCAAAGGCGGTGAAGCTGGATCCCGCCGCGCACGCGGAGCTGCGGCTGCGAAATCCGAAATTGTGGTGGCCCAATGGCTACGGCGATCCGAATCTCTACGCGGTGGAATTCGAATTCGAAACCGCCGATGGGCAGGCGTCCGATACGAAGCAGTTCCAGGCCGGCGTGCGCCAGTTCACCTACAGCGAAGAAGGCGGCGCGCTGCGTATCTTTATCAACGAACGGCGCTTCGTGCCGCGCGGCGGCAATTGGGGATTCAGCGAGGACCTGCTGCGCTACCGCGCCCGTGAATACGATGCGGCGGTGCGCTATCACCGCGACATGAACTTCACCATGATCCGCAACTGGGTGGGGCAAACCGGCGACGACGCTTTTTACGAGGCTTGCGACCGCTACGGGATCGTGGTGTGGCAGGAGTTCTGGCTGGCGAACCCGTGGGACGGCCCCGATCCGGACGATCCGGCGATGTTCCTGCGCAACGTTCGCGACACCGTGCTGCGCATTCGCAACCATCCTTCCATCGGCCTTTATTGCGGCCGCAATGAAGGTTACCCACCGGCCGTGCTGGACGATGGCATTCGTCAGGCGCTCGGCGAGCTGGCACCCGGCAGCCACTACATTTCCGATTCGGCGGATGGCGTGGTGGGCGGCGGCGGGCCATATCAAGTGATGCCGCTGAAAACATATTTCGGCAGCCTGGCGAAGCCGAAGCTGCACAGCGAAATGGGCTCGCCCAACATCCCCGCCATGGAAAGCCTGCGCGCCATGATGCCGGAAGACGCGCTCTGGCCGCCTAACCGCACCTGGGGTGAGCACGATCTCGGCCCCAGGGAACCACAGGCCGCCGGCTCGGTTTTCAGGCACATCGAGAAGAGTTACGGCGGGGCGAAGAATGTGGAGGAGTTCGTCGAGCTGGCGCAGTTTCTCGATTACGAGATCTATCGGGCGATGTTCGAATCGCAAAGCCGTTATCGCATGGGAATGCTGATCTGGATGAGCCATTCGGCATGGCCGTCGCTGCTGTGGCAGACCTACGATTATTATTTCAATCCCGGCGCCGGGTACTTCGGCAGTAAGAAGGGCTCCGAGCCGCTGCACATTCAATGGAATGCGGCGGACGAAACCATCGAAGTGGTGAACTATTCGGGCGGCGGTGCGCGCGGGCTGACGGCGCGCGTGGAAGTGCTGAACCTGGACGGCTCCGTGCGCTGGGAAAAGACCGCGCCGGTGGATAGCGCGGAGGACAGCACGGTTGCGTGCATCAAGATGGAATACCCGGACGGGCTGACCGCGGTGCATTTCCTGCGGCTGAAACTGTCGCGCCAGGGTGAAACGGTTTCGGAGAATTTCTACTGGCGCGGCCTGGAGGACGGCGATTATCGCGCCATACGCACGCTGGCCCAGGCGAATGTCGGGGCCGCGACGCGCATGGAGCAGCGCGACGGGCGCTGGCGTCTCTCGACCGAACTGCATAACGTTTCGGCGACGCCAGCGCTGATGGTCTGCGTCAAAGCGGTGCGCGAAAAGACCGGCGACCGCATTCTGCCCGCGCTATATAGCGACAACTACGTGGCGCTGATGCCGGGCGAGAGCCGCACCATCGTCATCGATTTGGCCGATGCCGATACGCGCGGCGAGAAACCGAGCGTGGTGGTGGAAGGCTTCAACGTGGCGGCACGGTGAGGCGTCGGGCAATCGGGACAGGTAGGATAGACCATCGCCTTTCGTGGTCGGTCAATGCCTTGCCAGAGCGCGATTGACAGACGACAAAAACCGATCGTCTATCCCACTTCCGCACCCGCGGTAGAATGGGCCGCATGTCCCGCACCCAGACCCCGCTCGACGATTCCGTGCTGGCTTATGTGCGCGATGTCACTCTGCGCGAACCGGAGGCGCTGCGGAGGCTGCGCGAATCGACCGAAAACGACCCGCGCGCTTCGTGGCAAGTGGCGCCCGAGCAGGGCCAGTTCCTGCACCTGCTGGCGCGGGTGACCGGCGCTGGCAAAGCTCTCGAAGTCGGCGCCTTCATGGGCTACAGCTCCGCCTGGATTGCGCTCGGGCTTCGCCCGGGCGGAAGACTCATCGTCTGCGATAAGAGCGAAGAATACGCGCGGATCGCCCGGCGAACCTGGCGCGACGCCGGCGTGGAGGATCGAATCGAGCTGCGGCTGGCTCCGGCGCTCGATTCGCTGGGCGCGCTGATCGACGAGGGCCACACCGGCAGTTTCGATTTCATCTTCATTGACGCCGACAAGGGCAGCTACATTGACTACTATGAGCGCGCGCTGCTACTGCTGCGGCAGGGCGGGCTGATCGCCGCCGACAACGTTCTGTTCCACGGCACTGTCGCCGACCCCGCGAACCACGATGCCGACACCGTTGCCATCCGCGAGTTCAACTGCCATCTGCACGCCGACCGGCGCATCTCGCTCAGCATGGCCACCATGGGTGACGGCATGGCTTTGGCGGTGAAGCTGTGATGGCGCGTTCCGCGCGCCAACCGCTCCGTTGAAAACCACGCCCTCGCGGCGGAAAGAAAAGCCGAGATGACTCTCGGCTCAGCAGGCTTGACAGCCCGCGCCACGGCGCTCGGTTTCATCCGCATGGGAGGGCCGGAGGCCCATGGTCACTCCCTGGCGGGCCCGGCTCCGATGTATGGCGCGCCCGCCGCGAAGCGCGAAAGATGCAAGAATGATGGGGAAAGGAATGGTGCGATGAAGCGTGTGTTAATTCTGATGGCAGCGTTCGCCGTGGCAGCGATGGCCGCGGACATCGCCGGCACCTGGAAAGCGACGGCAGAGGGCCCAAACGGAACGATGGAGCGAACCTTCGTCTTCAAGGTGGACGGAAACAAGCTCACCGGAGAAACCACCAGCACGATGTTGGGCAAGTCGACCATCACAGACGGGAAAGTGGACGGGGACAACCTGTCGTTCACTATCACTGCCGACCTTCAGGGAACGGAACTGAAACTGAGCTACAAAGGGAAGGTCAGCGGCTCCGACCTGCACCTCACTTCCGAAAGAGCCGGCGATGGCGGCGGCCAGTCCATTGAATGGACCGGCAAGAAGGCTCAGTGAAGTTCCAGGCGGGAACAGGCGGATTCCAAGTCGCGACCGAAACGGAATGCCGGTAACTGACAAAAGTCGGTCCCAGGGCGCTTCGAGCGAGGTGGTCCGCGATATCAACCGGCGCATCGTCCTCAACTTGATCCGCAAGCGCCAGCCCATTTCGCGCGCCGACCTGGCGCGCGTTTCCGGGATGCAACGCAGCACCATATCCCTGATCGTCGACCAGTTGATCCAGGAGAATTGGGTGCTGACCGGGCCCACCGTCCGCTTGCCCAGGGGCCGGCGGCCCACCCGCCTGCGCCTCAATGACGAGCGGGTGATGATCGGTGTGGACATCCGTCCGGCGCAGATCACGGTCGCGTTGGCGGACGCCAACGGGAGGTTCGTCTCGCAGGAGGCGATCGTCACCACCCCGGACCCGGAGTTCACGTTGGGCCGTCTGGTCGAAGTCATCCAACGCATCGTCGCATCGTGCCGGGGCAGGAAGATCGAAGGCATCGGGGTCAGCGTGCCGGGCCGTTACATCCCTGGGTCGAACCGGCTTGTGTTCGCGCCGAATCTCGGATGGCGCGACGTGGATATTCGCACGCCGCTGATGAAGGCGACCGGCCTGGAAGTGGAAATCGAAAACGCCGCGACGGCCTGCGCGTTAGCGGCCGTGTGGTTCGACCACATGGAACAGGTTCGCAACCTGGTGGTGGTCACGGTTTCCGAGGGCGTCGGCACGGGAATCCTGCTCAATGGCCAGATCGTTCGAGGTGTGAATGGAATGGCTGGGGAGTTTGGCCATGTGCCGCTCGATCCGCAGGGTCCGCTCTGCGGGTGCGGCCGCCGCGGCTGCTGGGAAGTGTTTGCCTCCAATCGCGCGGCGCTGCGGTACTACCAGGAATCTGGTTCGGAGTCCGCCGGATTGAGCTTCCTCGACCTGCTCAGTCTTGCGGATCAGGGAGACAGGCGGGCCGAGGAGGCTCTGAAGACCATGGCCTACCACCTGGGCCGCGGCATGCGCATGTTGGTAGCCGGCTTTGCGCCCGAACGAATCGTGGTGATCGGCGACCTCACGCGGTCCTGGAAGCGCTTTGAAGCGGTGATTGAGCCGGAGATCCTGGAGCAGGTGTTGCCTGGCGGCATGGCCCCGCAGTTGATTCCCGCCCGCGAAGGCGGCGTGGCGCGGTTGCGCGGCACGGTGGCTCTGGTGTTGGAGAATGATTTCGGTGTGTGCTCGTGAGCCAGCGTCAGGCCGGCCCAGGCGCAACCAGGCGTACGAGCGCGACTTGCATTTTTTATTTGGCCAGTCGATTATAGTTTGAGGTTAGAACAAATTCGAGTTGGAACGGCCTGCCCATGGCGCTCCCTCGCGAACCGGCCTTGGCCCGGCCGCAGGGGCCAGGCATGCCTGGCCCGGCTTCCACGAGCACTGCCATCAGCATGATTACGAGACCGCATATATGAAACCACCAACTAAGAGTAAGAGCCCGAGTGTGCCTCTTTACCGCAAGCGCGATTTGCCAGTGGCGAAGCGCGTACGCGACCTGTTGTCGCGAATGACGTTGGAAGAGAAGGCCGCGCAGATGATGTGCGTATGGCAGGAGAAGGCCGCCAAGCTGGTGGATGCCGATGGCAATTTCGATTTCGCCAAGGCCAGGAAGGCCTTCCGGCACGGACGCGGCATCGGCCAGGTGGGCCGGCCCAGCGACGCGGGCGGAGGCAAGGACGCGCGCGGGATGGCGGAGTTGACCAACGCCATCCAGAAGTTTTTCGTCGAGAACAGCCGGCTGGGCATCCCGGTGATCTTTCACGAAGAGTGTCTCCACGGCCACGCGGCCATCGGTGGCACCAGCTTCCCGCAGCCGATTGCGCTGGGGGCCAGCTTCGATCCGGAACTGGTCGAGTCGCTGTTCACCATAACCGCCCTCGAGGCGCGGCTGCGCGGAGCCCACCAGGCGCTGACGCCGGTGGTGGATGTGGCGCGGGACCCCCGCTGGGGCCGCGTCGAAGAGACCTACGGCGAAGATCCGTACGTCGCCTCGCGGATGGGCATTGCCGCCGTGCGTGGATTTCAGGGCGACGCATCCTTCCGGGACAAAACGCGCGTCATCGCCACGCTCAAACATATGACCGGCCACGGCCAGCCGGAATCCGGCATGAACTGCGCTCCGGCCGACATCTCCGAGCGCGTCATCCGGGGGACCTTCCTGTTCCCCTTCGAGCAGGCGCTGCACAAGGCCGGAGCCATCAGCGTGATGGCATCCTATAACGAGGTTGATGGCGTGCCGTCACACGCCAACCGCTGGCTGATGCGCGATATTCTGCGCAAGGAGTGGGGTTTCAAAGGCTTCGTGGTATCCGATTACTACGCGATCTGGGAGCTCGGCTACCGTCCCGACACGCATGGGCATTTCGTCGCCAAGGATAAGAAGGAATCGTGCGCCTTGGCGGTGCGGGCTGGCATCAACATCGAACTGCCGGAGCCGGATTGCTACCTGCATCTGACCGAGCTGGTGCGCAAGGGCGTGCTGAAGGAAACGGAACTCGACGAAATGGTCGAGCCCATGCTGCGCTGGAAGTTTCTGCTCGGTCTGTTCGACGATCCGTATGTGGACCCGGAGGAAGCCGATCGCATCGTGGGCTGCGACGCGCACCGCGCGCTGGCGCTCGAGGCGGCGCGCTGCTCGATTACGCTGCTCAAGAACGAAGGCGGCATAGCGCCGCTCGATCTGAACGCGATTAAGACGATCGCGGTGATCGGCCCCAACGGCAACCGCAGCCTGCTGGGCGGCTACAGCGGCAAGCCCAAAACCGAGGTTACCGTGCTCGAAGGCATCCAGGCCAAAGCCGGCAAGCGGGTGAAGGTGCTCTCCAGCGAAGGCTGCAAGATCACCCAGCCCGGCACGTGGAATCAGGACGAAGTGCTCCCCAGCGACCCGGTGGAAGACCGCAAGCTGATCGCCGCAGCCGTCAAGGTGGCACGGAAAGCCGACGTGGTGGTGCTGGCGATCGGTGGCAATGAGCAGACCTCGCGCGAGGCTTGGAACCTGAACCATATGGGTGACCGCCCCAACCTCGACCTCATCGGCATACAACAGGAGCTCGTGGACGCCATCGCCGCCCTCGGCAAGCCGGTGATCGTGTTTCTGTTCCACGGCCGGCCGAATTCGATCCAGCGCGTGGCGGAAAAAGCAGGGGCTATTTTCGAGTGCTGGTATCTGGGCCAGGAAACCGGCACTGCCGTGGCGGACGTGCTATTTGGGAGTTACAACCCCGGCGGGAAACTGCCCATCTCGGTGCCTCGTTCGGCGGGCCACCTGCCGGCTTTCTATAACTACAAACCGTCCGCCCGCCGCGGCTATCTGTTCGACGATGTTACCCCGCTTTACCCATTCGGCTTTGGCTTGAGTTATACGACCTTCAGCATCAGCAACGTTCGGCTGTCGAAGCGGCGGATCGCGTCCACCGGATCGGCGGAAGTTCTGGCTGATGTTACCAACACCGGCGCGCGGGCGGGAAGCGAAGTGGTGCAGATGTACATCCGCGACCTGGTCAGCTCGGTAACGCGGCCGGTGAAAGAGTTGAAAGGGTTCCGCAGGGTCGACCTGGAGCCGGGGCAGACCGCGGCCGTACGGTTCGAGATCACGCCCGAGTCGCTGGCATTCTGGGACGTGAATATGAAATACCGGGTGGAACCCGGAGATTTCGAAATCATGGTCGGCAATTCTTCGCGGGATGCCGATCTTCAGAAGCTGACGCTGACGGTGACGAAGTAGGCCCGCAACCGCGAGTGGCGGCGTCAAGAAACGGGGCACATATGATTCAGAAACTTTCGCTTTCCGAAAAGATCGGTTACGGCCTCGGCGACATGGCTGCTAACTTCGTCTTCCAGGCGATGCTGGCGTTGCAGCTCAGCTTCTACACCGACACCTTCGGGCTGACGCCGGCTCAAGCCGGGACTCTGTTCCTGGTGGTTGGCCTCTGTGCGGCGGTTTTGAATCCGGTGATGGGCGCCATCGCGGACCGCACCAACACGCGGTGGGGCAAGTTCCGCCCGTACCTGTTGTGGACGGCGGTTCCGTTCGGCATCATGGGCGTGCTCACGTTCACCACGCCGAACCTGAGCGCGGGCAGCAAGATTATCTACGCGTACGTAACGTACGCTCTGTTGCGCATCGTATACACGGTGAACAACGTGCCCTACGCCTCGCTGACCGGCGTGATCACGGGCGACCCGGACGAACGCACCAGCATCGCCTCCTGGCGGCAGATCTTCGCCAACTCCGCGGGGTTCATCGTGCAGAGCCTGGCGGTGCCGATGATCGCCTGGTCCGGCCATGGCAACAGTGCGAAGGGCTATCAGTTGACGATGGGGCTCTTCTCGATCCTTGGTGGAGTGTTGTTCATCGTCGCCTTCGCATCTACCAAGGAGCGGATTCAGCCGGACCCGAAGCAACAGAGCTCGCTGGGGCAGGACCTCGCCGACCTGGTCAAGAACGGGCCCTGGATCGCGCTGTTCCTGGCGACCATGTTCTACTTCATCGCGATCGTGATGCGGTCGAGTGTCATGCTTCCATTCTTCAAGTACGCCGCTCGAGACCAGAACCTCTTTAGCTGGTTCAATGGCTTCGGCTTGGCCTCGCTGCTGGTCGGCGTCGCGGTTTCGTCCAAACTGTCGGCGCGATTCGGCAAGCGGAGTCTGTTCATTACGAGCATGGTGCTGACGGGCATTCTCGCCGCCGTCCTCTTCGTTCTGCCAACCCAGGGAACAACCCTCATCTTCGCTTCGGAGATTCTGCGCCAGTTTGCGTTCGGCTGCTCCTGCCCGGTGCTGTGGGCGATGATGGGCGATGTTGCCGACTACGGCGAATGGAAAACGGGCCGCCGCGCGACGGGCACCGTGACCTCGGCGGTGGTTTTCGCGCTGTGGCTCGGGCTCGCGCTGGGCGGCGCCATCGCCGGCTGGCTCTTCCAGGCGTACGGCTATGTGCCCAACGCCACGCAGACGGCCCACTCGCTGGCAGGCATTCTTTTGGTGGCGAGCGTCTACTCGGGGCTAGCCTTTTTTGCCACGGCCGTCTGCCTGATCTTCTATCCGATCACGCGAGCGAAGAACCAGGAGATTGCCGACGAGCTGGCCGAGCGGCGGCTGAAGTTCGCGCCGCAGGAAACGCCGGGGGCGTAACCGCCCGGCTCGAGTTTCTGCATTTCCGAGCGCTTGGGGATATGATTAGCTGTGTATCAGGGCACGGCTTTAGCCGTGCCGCTGAGTCACAGTAAGGAATCGGGCTTTAGCCCCTGGTAATGGCCAAACCTGCGTGCTATGCCCGCCCGGACAGGATCGTGAGTTCGGAGCATACGTTCTTCGCTATTACGAAGACCAGCCAGGGGCTAAAGCCCCATGATGGCTGCATTTTGAGGCACGGCTGAAGCCGTGCCCTGATACAAGACACGAGCTTTGGGTTTGCGCGGCCAGGTGCCGCCTAACGCTCAAATGTAGAAACTCCAGACAGGAGCGTAACTGCTCCCGCAATAGAGGCGAAATTGAAAATCATGTCTTACAAGTCGATTGTCCTCGCGGCCCTGGTGGCAGGCAGTGTGTGTTTGCCGCTCTGCGCGCAGACCACGCTCAAGGAAGCGTTTCACGACTCTTTCCGAATTGGCGCGGCGGTCAGCCAGGCAATCTACACCGGTGGCGATGCCGGCGGAGCGTCCCTCGTCCAGGCCCAGTTCGATACCATCTCCCCTGAAAACGATCTCAAATGGGAGCGGGTCCATCCCACGCCGCAAGGTTTCAACTTCGAGCCGGCCGACCGCTACGTCGAATTTGGCGAGAAGAACCACATGTTCATCGTCGGCCACTGTCTGGTCTGGCACAACCAGGTGCCGCGCTGGGTATTTGAGGACGACAAGGGCCAGCCCGTCACTCGCGAGGAGTTGCTTCGCCGAATGCACGACCATATCGCCGCGGTTGTGGGCCGCTATCGGGGGCGCATCCGCGGCTGGGACGTGGTCAACGAAGCGCTGAATGAGGACGGCACGCTGCGGCGGTCCGAGTGGCAGCGCATCATCGGCGACGACTACATCGCCAAGGCATTCGAATACGCCCACGAAGCCGATCCCAAGGCTGAGTTGTACTATAACGAGTATTCGCTCGAAAACGAGGCCAAGCGGAAAGGCGGCGTGGAGCTGATCCGCAAGCTGCTGGCCCAGGGCATACCGGTCACGGCCGTCGGCCTGCAAGGGCACTACCGCATGGACTGGCCGGGCGTCGAAGACGTCGATGCGACCATCGCCGCGTTTCAGGCGCTGGGCGTCAAGGTGAATATCACCGAGCTCGACGTAGATGTGCTGCCTCGCGTGCGGCGCGACCAGAGCGCCGATGTTTCCGCCAGAGCCGAAGGCGGCGCCAATTCCAACCCATACACAGCCGGGTTGCCCGCCCCGCAGCAACAAGCGTTGGCGGATCGCTATGCGGCCTTGTTTGGCATCTTCTTGAAACACCGCGACGCCATCACACGAGTGACTTTCTGGGGCGTTACCGACCGCACTTCCTGGTTGAACGACTTTCCGGCGAGAGGGAGGACCAACTATCCCCTGCTGTTCGACCGCGAGGGAAAGCCCAAACCGGCGTTTGACGCGGTTGTGGCCGCTGCACGCGCGTCCCGCTGAGCGTTGGTAGGGCACGCTTTAGCTTGCCGGTTTTTCTTCCTACAGGCCGTGTTGCCCGCGCCGGCGCCATGAGTTATAGTCGAGCTTCGAGAGCGCCGGGTGATGGAGCGTCACCTTTTCGCCGTTCCGGGCAACCGGTTCCGATAGCTCCTGCCGTCTGGTGGGAGTTTCTTCATTCGCAAGTCACAAGGAGTCATAGATGACCAAAATCGTAAGCGTTGTGGGCCGTGAGATCCTGGATTCCCGCGGGAATCCGACAGTTGAGGCCGAGGTTGTGCTGGATGGCGGCGCCATCGGCGTTGCGGCGGTTCCTTCGGGAGCCTCGACGGGAGAGAAAGAAGCCGTCGAACTGCGCGATGGCGATAAGCAGCGGTATGGCGGGAAGGGATGCACCAAGGCGGCCGGCCACGTCCGGAAAGAACTGGCCCATGCCGTAATCGGGCACGATGCGACCAACCAGCGAGCCATCGACCAGGCGATGATCGATGCCGATGGAACCCCCAATAAGGCGAAACTGGGAGCCAATGCAATTCTCGCCGTGTCCATGGCGACCGCGCGCGCCGCGGCCAACGCTCACTCACTGCCCTTGTACCGGTACCTGGGCGGCGCCAACGCGTGCACGCTGCCTGTGCCCTGCCTGAACGTGCTCAACGGCGGCAAGCATGCCGACAACACCGTCGATTTCCAGGAGTTCATGATCGCGCCGCACCACGCGCCGTCCTTCGCGGAGGCGATCCGCATGGGCATCGAGACATTTCACGCACTCAAGAAGGTGCTGAACGGCAAGGGATACTCGACCGCCGTGGGCGATGAAGGCGGCTTCGCGCCCGATCTGAAATCAAACGAAGAAGCCGTCGAACTGATTCTGGAAGCGATCACCAAAGCCGGCTACAAGCCATCCACCGATATCTCGATCTGCCTCGACCCGGCCGCCAGTGAAATGTGGGACGACGGGAAGTACATACTCTTCAAGTCCACCAAGAAGCCAATTACCTCCGATGAGCTCATCAAAATCTGGGAGTCTTGGGTGAACCAATACCCGATCGTACTCCTCGAGGATGGTATGGGCGAGAACGACTGGGATGGCTGGCGCAATCTGACGGTCGCTCTCGGAAACAAAATCGAGTTAGTGGGCGACGATCTCTTCTGCACCAATGCGAAGATCCTTCAGCAGGGAATCGACAAGGGACTCGCGAATGCCGTCCTCATCAAGTTGAACCAGATCGGCTCGGTGACCGAGACGCTGGACACGATGGAACTGGCGGCGCGCAATGCCTACGGATGCTTCGTCTCCCATCGGTCGGGCGAAACCGAGGACACCTTCATCGCGGATCTGACGGTCGCCACCGGCGCTGGTCACATCAAGACGGGTTCGGGCTGCCGCAGCGAGCGCATAGCGAAATTCAACCAGTTCCTGCGCATTGAAGAGCGGCTGCAAGGGCACTCGCGATTCGCCGGCCGCGCCGCGTTCCGGCGGTAGGCGCCATTGCACCTGTGGCGCACGCAGTAGTGCGTGCGTGCGCCGCGTCTAAACGACTCATTCATACCTGAGGGCGAGCGCGGGATCGACGCGGCTGGCTCTGCGCGCGGGAATTGCCGCTGCCAGCAGTGCCACGGCGAGCATCGCGCACACGGCGAGGATAAACGAAAGCGGATCGCGGGGCGCGACTCCGAATAGCAGGCTCGATATCACGCGAGTCGCCGCCAGCGCGCCGGCGATGCCGATCGCAACACCAAAGAGAACCGGAACCAGCGCTTCGCGCACGATCATCCCGATGACGTCGAGACGCCGCGCGCCGAGCGCCATGCGTATCCCGACCTCCCTGGTGCGCTGCGCCACCGCATAGGCCATCACCCCGTACAAACCCACCGCGGCCAGCGTCAGCGCGAGCGCGCCAAAGCAGCCGCACAGGTACGCGATCATGCGCTCGTGTTTGAGATTCGCATTCACGCTGTCTGCCATGCTGTCGCTCGCGAGCAATGGCACGTTCGGATCCATCTGGCGCAGTTGCCGCCCGATCGCCGCAATCACGGGAGCCGGGCTTCCGGCAACCCGCACGGCGAGATAGCGCGCCTCCGCGCCGTGGCTCCAGCTCGGTATATAAATGGCGCCCTCGTCATCGGCGTTCCTAACATCGAAATACCGGACGTCCTTCACAACGCCGACGATCTCGACCGCCGCTTCGGCGGAGTAAACGTCGTCAAAGCTGAGATGACGCCGCACCGGGTTGGCGCCGCCAAAGAGATGGCGGGCCAGCGATTCGTTGATGATACAGATAGGAGATGCGTTAACCGAGGTGTCATTGCCGCCTCCGCCCATCCCGCCAAGGGCCGCAAAGATATTGTCCCTCGGGGTAAGTGCCGGTTCGTCCTCCGGCAGGAAATCGCGGCCGAGCAGCAGTGGGATTCCTAACGCCGCGAAGTATCCCTGGGTGACCGGATTAGACATTGCAACCATGCGTTCGCCCGGATGAGGTTGGTACCCCTCGGCCGAGAAGGAACGCGACATCGAGAGCCCGCCCATCGGCGTCATCCCGGCTAGGCCGGCGGATCGAACACCTGCAAGATGGCGCGTGCGCTCCAGCAGTTCATCGTAGAAGGTGCGCAGCCGGTGGCCTCTGTATCCGGCGTGGGCGGCATCGGCGTCAATCAGCACCACGTGCTCGCGATCGAAACCCAGATCGACGTTCTCCAGATTGCGCAACGTCCGGATAAAGAGCCCCGCGCCCACCAGCAGCGCCAGCGACAAAGCGGCCTGCCCCGCGATCAGAACCTTGCCGAGCCGTACGCGCGATCCCGTAGACGAAGAGCCGCTCTCCCTGGTGGTCTGCGCCAGGTCCACGCGAGTGATGCGCAGGGCGGGCGCCAGGCCGAAAAGAACACTCGTCAGCAGCGTCAGCCCGGCGGAGAACGCCGCCAGCGTGAGGCTGGGCTGCAGGCGCAGGTCGGAATTGACGAGATGCGCCGCCGCGATGGCCGCGACGCTCCAGCGCGCCAGCGCGAATCCGGCGGCTCCGCCCATGGCGGCCAGAACCAGGCCCTCGGTGAGCAGTTGGCGGACCAGCCGCGCTCGCCGGGCCCCCATCGCCAGGCGGACCGCGATCTCCTTGCGGCGTCCGGCGGCGCGCGCCAGCAGCAGATTAGCGATGTTGGCGCACGCAATCAGCAAGACCAGGCCGGCGGCTGCCATCAACACTACCAGCGGATCCGTCGCCTGGATTCGGCCGGAAAACACGCCGCGCGCGCCGGGTGTGACAGTCGGCTTATCTTCTCCGGCGAATTTCCTGGCGCCCCGGCCAGCCTTCACTGCCGCGTCGTTGACCGCGTCGGCGGCCTGCGGCCAAATCACCCGCAGGTTGGCCTGCGCCTTCTCCATCGAGACTCCCGGCTTCAGGCGTGCCACGGAGCTGAGCAATCGCACGCCCGCCGTGTTCCAGATGGACGCGGCCGCAGGCGTGGTCAGCGGAAACATGGTCAACGGAATGTAAGCGTCCGTTCGATAACCGTTGAAGAGCCCGCCGAAACCCTTTTCGGCGATACCGGCAACGTCGAGAGGGAATCCGTTCACCGCAAACTTACGCCCGATGACGCTGCGGCTGCCCGCGAAACGGCGTTGCCAATAATCGTAGGAAAGGATGACGACCGGCGATCCGCCAGGCTTCACGTCGTCCGAGTCCATCAGCACCCGGCCCGCAGCGGCACCAACCCCGAGAGTCTGGAAGTAGTTGCCGCTCACGTAGGAGACATGCCCGACTTCCACCGCCGGCGCTCCCTCCGGCCGGACGCCGGCAGGCAACGGATGGCTGGTGCCGAGCATTCCGGAGAAGACCTGGTTGCGGTCGCGATACTCGCGATAGAAGGGGTACGTGTCGCTGCGGCCTCCTTCGATATTCACGAGCTGGCCCGGGTCGCGCGCCGGAACGGACCACAGGAGCAGTTGATCCACCAGGCTGAAGATGGCGGTATTCACGCCGATACCGAGCGCCAGCGAAGCGACGGCGACGGCAGTGAATCCGGGATTCCTGCGCATGGAGCGCAGCGCATACCGTATGTCATCGCGCGTGGTGGACATTATTTATAGGTAGCGCAGAATCTCGCGCCGGACAAGCAGGGGTACCGGTGGGACACGCTTTAGCTTGCCAGTACCAAAGGACCTGCGTGTCCGCCCTCTTTCAAGTCGCGCACACGGTTCGGCTCGCGAAAAACGCGGCCTTGCTCTGAAGAATCTCTCGCCTACACCGATATGGTGAATGTACCCAGGCACTCAGCGTGGGTAAACATAAGGAGAAAAAACACACATATGTCTCAAGCACGTTTTCTCAAGGTGCTCCTTGCGATCCTCGCGCTGGTCATCTGCACGGGCACTTTGCAAGCAGCGACCGCTACACTGACATCCAACCCAACTGCGCTTAACCTTACCTGCGACACGCTCATCGGGGCTCCCCCGGTGACGATTGCCCTGGCCTCCGTGTCGGTGAGCAACGGTAATGTTACGCCGACGCTTTCCAGCACGCTGACGGGCCTCATCGCGCTTCCCGGCTCGGCGTCGGTCGGTGCGAATCCCACGCCCACGAACTTCGTTTTCAGCGCCACTGCCGGGTGCAAAGGCATGACTGTCGGCACAACCACCGGAACAGTTACGTTCACTCCAACGACTGGTACGGCTCTCGTCGTAAACCTAAGCCTGATCGTTACGAATTCCGGGACCGCCCTGGCAGCTACGCCCAGCCCGGTGACCCTCACCTGCACCAGGAGCGCCGGCAGCGCGCCGTATACGTACACCGGGTCAAACCAGGCCGTCCAGGTCACGTCCACCGCCACCGGTGGAACGCCGTTCTACGTAAGTAATTCCGCCGGCAATAACGATGCGCTGCCTAGCTGGCTCACGGTGACGGGTAGTGCGGGAACATCTACGACGCCCGTGACGGCCGCGGTCGCGGCGCAAACCTTCACACTGACAGCCGCGGCCGGATGCGGCGCACTGTCCCTGGGGTCCACCACTTATGCGGTTCATTTGACGAGTCCCCTGGCGTCGGACAAACTCCTGCCGGTCGTCGTCACCGTCGGCGTCGCAGACCCGTTGACGGCTTCCGCGCCCGGCGTGTTGACGTACACGACTGGTACCACCCCTTCCAGTTCGGCAACCAGCACGATTACGGCAAGTTCCGCCACCTACTTCCAAATCAACACCGCCACTGTCCCACTCTGGCTCAGTGCGACCACCGCCGGCGGCGGCTTCACCGGCGTCACCGGCGGCGGGACCGCGGTAATCACCTTCGCGGTGAGCAGCGGGGCCAAAACGCTGGCCCTGGGCACCTACTCGGCAACCGTTCACCTCACGGTCTCCGGCGCACAGGACTGCACGATACAGGTCACCCTCCAGGTGAGTAACCCAGCGGCCACGATGTCGATCGTCGGGGGAACGACCAACCCGGTGACCATTAACTGGACATGGGGAACGGCCCTTCCGACGACCCTGATCACGCCGGTTTCGAGCGACGCGCCGATCGCCTATACCGTCGCACTCTCCAGCGGCGCGACTTCAACCAGCTTGAATCCGCAAGTCAGCATTCCTGGGGGAGAAGGTCTGGCCTATAGTTTCGGCAGCCCGCTCCAAGTGACGTTCCTGCAATCGGTCTTCGGCGCCGCCGCGCCCGGCACTACCCTGATCGGGACGGTCACCATCGCCCCGGTTGACACTCTTGTTAATGCGTGCGGAAGTGTCGGAGGATCGTGCGTTGTCACGATTAACGTAAACGTCCTGTCTCCAGGCGCCGTGATCACCGGCATCACTCCTGCGAGCCTGCCAACCGCCGCGGCCGGGACCGTATTCAACATGGTTATCAGCGGTTCCGGATTCGTCCCAGGCGGGACTGGTACGCAAGTGGGAATTGTCCCCACGGGCGGGTCGCTCATGGTGCCGGATGCCGCGATTGCCATCGGCACGGTCTTACCCTCCGCCATCAACCTGACCATTACAGTGCCAGCTTCGGCCGATCCGAATTTGCCCTTCTCCGGCAACGCGACTGTAACCCTGGCCGTCTGCAACCCGGCGGTCGCGCAAACCACCTGCTCCACTCCCACGCCGGCTAACAGCACTGGCGCCAGCGGTACTTTCCAACTCAGCATCGGCACCAGTCCGATTGTGCAGGCGGTTACCAGCGCCTCGTCATACGCCGAGGCAGTTGCGCCGGCCCTGCCGACCGTGGCTCCCTACGATATCCTGAGCATTTTCGGGACGAACTTCTGCGTCTCCGGCAGCACCGGCTGCCTGGCGAATGGCGCGAACGCGGTTCTGTACGGACAGACGGACCCGACAACTCTTCGCTATCTGACCGCGCTCAGTCCCGATCCGTCCTCCGCCGCCAATCCGCGCAACCTCAGCGTCACTTTCTTCCCCCACGGCGTTTCTGCGGCGGGATCGGCAATCGGAGTTGCCCCGCTGCTGTTTGCCACCAACGGCCAGATCAACCTGATCGCGCCCGCGGCGCTCTCAACCCACATCGGCACCGTGGTCGACATCATTGTGAGCTTCGGTTACGGTACGGGTGGGACCCTGCTTCAGAGTAAACCCTATCCCGTGACGGTTGTCCAAACCGATCCCGGCGTCTTCACGGTGAATGGCGATGGACAGGGCGCCGCCGCGGCACTTGTGGCGCCGACCTATGCCTTGATCACCACAACTGCTCCGGCGATCGCCAGGACCGGCGCTAACGACTCCGATAGCATCATGCTCTATGTTACAGGCCTGGGCTCGCCCGACGTCACAGGGGCTTCGGGGACCTGGTCCGCTAACTGCATTACGGCGGCTAACTACCTGGCTGCCGTCAATGGGACCATCCCGGCCGGCTCGGCGCTGGCTTCCAACGACGGACTCGTGATGCAGGGCAGCCTGATCCCGAGTCTTCCGCCGTGCCTGTCAAGCGCGACCCCGGCGAGTGCCGACCTTCCTACGGTTAAGATCGGGGGAGCGACTGCTACGCTCCAGTATGCCGGCTGGGTGGATGGTGCGGTCGCGGGGCTGTATCAGATTAATGTGCAGCTTCCCACCGTAACCCTTATCAACACCGCCTCAGGGGCAGGGACCGTGACTGGCACGGCCGCGTCCCTGCCGGTCGTGATTTCATCCAATTCGGTTTTCAGCCAGGCCACTGGTGTCACGCTGAGCGTGGTCCAGGGACTGCTGGGTACGGTCACGGACGCGACCAGCGGCCCGACCGGCGCTAAGGCCAACCCCGTTTACGTCTACAATTGCGCGAATACCGCAACAATTGCGGCGAGCACCCTGGCCATAGTGGGAAGCGAGGGGAGCGCTAGCCCCACCTACACTTACGCGATTTCCAGCAACAGCGCATCGCCAACGTTGCCGGGCACTTTGGCGCTGAACAGCGACGGAACCATCACGGGTACCCCAGGTTCCGGCGCTGCGAACTCGGTAACAGCGGTCACATTCACCATCACCGACACAGCAGCTACACCCAACCTTACCGGTGAGGTGACCATCATCTTCAACATCACCTAAACTCGGTACCCCGATTTCTTCGGGAACTAACCTCGGCGGCGGGAGCTCGACTCCCGCCGCCTTTTTTTGTGCAGCCTTCCCGTCTCCCGCCTGAATGCAGGGGGCGGTTTCTCAACGGTCGAATTCCACGGTCTTGGCGCTAGCCGCTCATCGACGACAGGAATTCGCCGTTGCTGCGCGTCTTGCCTAGCTTGTCGAGCAGCAGTTCCATGGTCTCAACCGGGGATAGCGGATTGAGGACGCGGCGCAGAATGAAGACGCGGTTCAGTTCTTCCTTGGGCAGCAGCAGTTCTTCCTTGCGGGTGCCGCTCTTGTTGATGTCGATGGCGGGGAAAACGCGCTTATCCACCAGCTTCCGCTCGAGGTGGATTTCCATGTTGCCGGTGCCCTTGAACTCTTCGAAAATCACGTCGTCCATGCGGCTGCCGGTGTCGATGAGCGCGGTGGCGATGATGGTGAGCGATCCGCCCTCCTCGATATTGCGCGCGGCGCCGAAGAAGCGCTTGGGGCGCTGCAAGGCGTTGGAATCGACGCCGCCCGAGAGCACTTTGCCGGAGGGCGGAACGATGGTATTGTAGGCGCGCGCCAGGCGGGTGATGGAATCGAGCAGGATGACTACGTCGCGCTTGTGCTCGACCAGCCGCTTGGCTTTTTCGATGACCATTTCAGCCACCTGGACGTGGCGCGTGGCCGGCTCGTCGAAGGTGGAGCTGATGACTTCGCCGCGTACGCTGCGCTGCATGTCGGTGACTTCCTCGGGGCGCTCGTCGATCAGCAGCACGAT
>OCTA010001791.1_pt1 | contig 19635 bp, 19 predicted proteins | sample 1538991 | NCBI WGS metagenome assembly OCTA01 (sample SAMEA3539302, study PRJEB22396) | soil metagenome | biome: tundra; feature: field; material: soil | place: USA | collected 2010-05 | depth 0.15 m | reverse complement strand
AGGTTCGGCAGGATATCGATGAACATGATCCGCCATGGCCCGGCGCCGAGCGCCCTGGCCGCCTCGATGTACTCCTTCTCCCGGATAGACAGCACCTGGCCGCGGACGATGCGGCCCACTGAGGCCCAGGTGAGGAAGCCGAGGACGATGATGACCACCGGCAGCCCTGGACGCAGGATGCCGATCGGGTGCACCAGGACCACGGAGACCAGCGAGATCGCGAACAGCAGGAACGGGATGGCAAGTACCCAGTCCATCAGCCTGGCCAGCACGGTGTCGACGATCTTGCCGAAGTAACCCGCCGCCAGGCCGACGATCGTGCCGATCACCACCGTGATCCCGGTGGCGACCACGCCGACGAAGAGCGAGATCCTCGCACCGTAGGCGATCCGGACGAGGATGTCTCTGCCCTGGTCGTCGGTGCCGAGCAGGAAGGTGCCCGATGGCCCGACCGGCTGCCCGGTCGGGCTCAGCCCGATTGGCGGCTGCGGCCCGCGGTACTGTGTATAGACGCCGTGCCCGGTGAGCCACGCGACCACTGGCGCGAAGACCGCTACGATCACGATGAAGGCGATGACCGCGAGCGAGATCACTGCGGCCCGGTCGTGCAGCAGCCGCTGCATGGCCAGCTGCCAGGGGCTGCGTCCCTCGATCTTCTTGGCCGCCACCCCCTCGTCGGCCGGCGAGGGCGCCTGTCCGGCGAGGCTATCGACCCCGGCGTGTGCCTCGACGTTGTAAGCCATCAGGCCTCCCTTCCGTTGGTGCGGGCTCAGGAGCCGCCGACGAGGCCTGTCTCAATAACGCGCTGGTCGGCACCGAGACTCGGCCGTGACTTCGATATGTCCTCGCCGTTCTCGACGGGGAAGTGGCAGGCGGCCAGGTGGTCTGCGGCATCCCCCAGTCTTGGCTCGAGCTCGGGCACCTCATCGACGCAGGCCTGCCGTGCCTTCGGGCACCGCGGGTGGAACCGGCAGCCGCTCGGCGGGTTGATCGGCGACGGTACGTCACCGACCAGGATGACCCGCTCGCGGCGGCCCGAATGATCTGGGTCAGGAACCGGGACCGCCGACAGCAGCGCGTCGGTGTAGGGGTGCCGGGGGTGCGCCCACAGGTCCTCAACCTGCGCCTGCTCGGTTATCTTGCCGAGGTACATCACCGCGACCGAGTTGCTGACGTGCCGGACCACGGACAGGTCGTGCGCGATGAAAATGTAGGTGAGGCCGAGCTGGCTCTGCAGGTCGGCGAGCAGGTTGATGATCTGCGCCTGGATGGAAACGTCCAGCGCCGAGACCGGCTCGTCGCAGACGATCAGCTTGGGCTTGAGCGCGAGCGTCCTGGCGATCCCGATCCGCTGCCGCTGGCCGCCGGAGAACTCGGCGGGGAACCTGTTGTAGTGCTCAGGATTGAGGCCGACCAGTTCCATCAGGTGCTGGACCCGCCGCTTGCGGTCCGCGCCTTTGGCGGTCTTGTGGATGGCGAACGGGTCGCCGATGATGGATCCGACTCGCCGCCTCGGGTTGAGCGACCCGTACGGGTCCTGGAAGATCATCTGGACCTCGCGCCGGAACGGCCGCATCCGGCGGGGCGACAGGTGCGAGAGGTCATGCCCCTCGAACTCGATCCGCCCGGAGGTGATGTCGTACAGCCTGGATATGCAGCGCGCCACCGTCGACTTGCCGCAGCCCGTCTCGCCGACCAGGCCCATGGTCTGTCCCTTGCGGACCTCGAAGCTCACGCCGTCGACCGCGTGCACGAAGTCGCGCTGGCCCTGGAAGAGCTTCCCCGACTTGACCGGGAAGTACTTGACCAGGTTCTCTACCCGGAGCAGGACATCGCCGGCCGCTACGGTGCCTGCTGAGGTGGTGTCCGCTGATGCGCTCATCGCTGCCTATGCCTCCGCCCGTGCCGCTTCGACGACCTGCGCCTGCTCCTGCCCGAGCACCTTGCCGCGCAGGCCGTCGCGGGTGGCCTTGTCCCGCGGCAGCCAGCAAGCTGACAGGTGCTCGGAACCTCCGCCGGGGGCTGGCGCCAGCGGCGGGGCCTCGGTGCGGCACCGGTCCATCACGTAGGCGCACCTCGGGGCGAACGGGCAGCCTGGCGGCAGGTTGATCGGACTAGGGGGCTGGCCCGGGATGGAACGCAGCCGCTTCCGCTCGCCTCCGTAGGCCGGCAGCGACAGCAGCAGGCCCTCGGTGTAGGGATGATGGTTCTCGGTGAAGATCGTCATCCGGTCGGCCTGCTCCATCACGGCGCCGCCGTACATGACCACCACGTCGTCGGCGACGTCCGCGATGACCCCGAGGTCATGGGTGATCAGGATGACGGCGGTCCCGAATTCCTCCTGCAGCCGGCGGATGACCTGCAGCACCTGCGCCTGCACGGTCACGTCCAGCGCGGTCGTCGGCTCGTCGGCGATCAGCAGCGCAGGGTTGAGCGCCATCGCCATCGCGATCATTGCGCGCTGCCGCATTCCGCCGGAAAACTGGTGCGGGAAGTCATCGACCCTGCGGTCGGCCTGCGGGATGCCGACCAGCTTCAGCAGCTCGACGGCCCGCTGGTGCGCCTGACGCTTGGACATCGCGTGATCATGCAGGCGGATCATCTCAACGATCTGCCAGCCCACGCGGTAGAAGGGATGCAGGCTGGACAGCGGATCCTGGAAAATCATGCCGATCTTGGCCCCGCGGACCGCCTGCATCTGCTCGGGCTTCATCGTGAGCAGGTCGTTGCCCTCGAACAGGGCCTTGCCCGAGACGCGGGCCCCGCGGGTGAGCCCCATGATCGTCTGAGTGGCCACGCTCTTGCCGGATCCCGATTCGCCGACGATGCCGAGCGTCTGCGCCCGGTCGATGTGGAACGACACCCCGCGCACCGCCCGCACGATGCCGTCCGCAGTGCCGAATGACACATGCAGATCATCGACCTCAAGTAGCGCCACGCTGTCTACCCTTCGCGGATCCAGGACACAGACAGGACAAATTGCCTGTTGTCACAGCATGCCTTACTCAGAAACTGTATTCCCGTCCGGCACCCCGCGATAGACGCTGCGGGGTGCCGGCGGGAGCACGTGGTGCTTTACCGTCAGCCGGTCGGCGCGCTCAGCCAGACATTCGTCGGGTCGAACTGCTGGATGGCCGGCACGTACACGGCGTTGTGCACATAGCTAGCGTGATACAGCGGCTGCAGCGGCTGCGTGATCGGGTAGATCGCCGCGTCCTTCATGACATCCTGGTCAGCCTGCGCCCACATGGAGGCCGCAGTGCTCGCGCTGGCCTGGGCCGCAGCGTTGTTGATCAGGCTGTTCACCGTCGGGTTGTTGTAGAAGCCGAAGTTGCTGCCCGATGGCGGGAATGCCGTCGAGCCGTAGAACAGCGGCTTGAAGAACGACGTCGCCGCGTCGCCGTACCAGTCCGGGCCCCATCCGGCCAGCGAGACGTCCCACACGCCGCGCTTGGCCACGCTCGGCACCTCCAGGTACTTCACGTAGAAGTCCGCATCCGGGACGCCCAGGCCGGTCAGCTTGATGCCGACCTTGCCCAGGTCAGCCTGGAGCGTCTGGAAGGCCTTGACCGACAAGGTGCTGGAAGGCCGGTACAGGAACTTCAGCGTCAGGCCGTTCGGGTAGCCCGCCTGCTTCAGCAGGGACTGAGCCTTGGCGACGTTGTACGGGTAGGGGTCATAGTTCGACGGCACGCCCTGCGCCCCGTTGATCCCGGCCGGCAGGATGTGAGTCAGCGGCGGGCTGAGCACCGCGCCGTTGAAGTCCTGGATCAGGTGCGCCCGGTCGATCGCGTAGCTGATCGCCTGGCGGACGGCAGCCTTGCCCAGCGCCCCGCTGTTGTTCGGCGAGTCGATGTTGAACACCACGTAGGGGTTGGAGGAGTAGGTCGGCCCCAGGTTGAAGTTCTTGCTGCCGTGCTGCATCTGGGCGACCAGTCCCGGCACCGCCGCGACTGGCGGGAAACTGTCCCACTCCTCGCCGCCCGCAGACGAGTTGGTCTGCAGGATCTGCTGGTTGGTGGTCTGGTTGCCGGTCTCGGTGACGTTGATCGTGTCGACGTAGGCCTTGCGGATCGGGTCGCTGGAGGCGTTCCACGCCGGGTTCCGCACGTACACGATCTTCTTGGTCGGCACGTAGGACTGCACCTTGTACGGGCCGTCAGCGAAGGTGTTCTGCGCCGCGGTGGCACTGGCCGGGATGTAGTTCAGGCTCTGCGCCGGTGCCGGGTTGAACGGCGGCAGGGTCAGCTCGTCGGCGAAGTAGGACGCCGGCTGGGTCAGGTTATAGGTGATGGTCGGGCCCGAGGCGGTCACGCCGGAGATGTTGGTGGCGTTGACGTAGGCCTTCATGGCCGAAACGGTCGGCTTCACCTTCGCGAAGCCCGCGCAGAAGGCCGCGTAGCCCTTGATCAGCGCGATGAAGTCGGGCAGGCCGCCGAACGGCTGCGCCGGGTTGCAGGCCCGCTTCAGGCCGATGACCGCGTCCGCGGCCGTGACCGGCGAGACCGGCGTGGTGTCCCACTGCGCGCCGCTGCGGATCGTCACCGTATAGGTCTTGCCGCCGTTGGAGACCACCGGCGCCGCGGTCGCCAGGTCAGGCGCCGGGAGGGTGGTCTTCCCCGGGATGGCGGGGTAGGCGTACAGGCCGCGAACCCACATCCGCTGGCCCAGGTAGCCGATGGTGTAGTAGCTGATGTTGTAGTCCATGTAGTCGACGTCGCCGACGCCGAGCATGTTGAGCGTGCCGCCCTTCTGCGGGGTGCCGGTGCCCGGGTTGAGCCCCTGCAGGCCGCTGGAAAGGCTGGTGCTAGACGAGCTTGAACTTGGCGCGCTGCTCGAGCCGCTGCTTCCGCAGGCGGTTGCGACAAGCGCGAGCGCTGCCAGGCCGCTGACGGCCACGAAGCTTCGCTTGGGTGTCTGCATTGACACTCTCCTCCTCCCTATCTTTCCGCTGATTCTTTTTCGCGGATCCAGTTACCGGAGGCTCAGCCGCCCCGCGGCGCGACGGCAGGCCAGCTTCGGTGAGCCGTCGCGTCATATTAGGAGCATCGAGACCAAAGTGGGAACCGACGGGGTACGCACCGGGTGAATCGTGATCCGACGGTGACCTGGCGATTATCGGAGCGCTACCTGCCGGGGGCTGATCTCGGCGGAACCCGGCAAACGGCCGCAAAGGATGACGTTCGCGGCGCCGGGACAGGCCCCGCTCACGCCCCCATCGCGTGCACACCGCCGTCAACGTGGACGATCTCCCCGGTGGTGGCGGGGAACCAGTCCGAGAGCAATGCCACGCAGGCGCGCGCGGCCGGCCCAGGGTCGGACAGGTTCCAGCCAAGCGGGGCGCGCTTCCCCCACATGGCCTCGAAGACCTCGAAGCCGGGGATGCTCTTGGCCGCCATGGTACGCAGCGGGCCCGCTGCCATCAGGTTCACCCTGATGCCCCGCGGACCGAGGTCCCTGGCCAGGTAGCGGGCGCAGGACTCCAGGCCCGCCTTGGCCACTCCCATCCAGTCATACGCGGGCCAGGCGCGGCTCGCATCGAAGTCCATCCCGACGATCGCCCCCCCGGAGCCCATCAGCGGCAGCGCCGCCATGGCCAGCGCCTTGAAAGAAAAGGTCGAGACGTGCAGCGCGACGGCAACGTCCTCCCACGGCGTCTGCAGGAAGTTGCCGCCGAGCGCCGACTGGGGCGCATTGCCGATGCTGTGCACCACGCCGTCCAGCCTGTCGGTGTGCGCCGACAGGCGATCGGCGAGCGAGGCAAGCTGCCCGGCATCGGTGACGTCGAGCTCGAGTACCGGGGGCGGCTGCGGCAGCCGCCTGGCGATGCGCTCCACCAGGCTGAGCCGCCCGAACCCGGTCAGGATGACCGTCGCGCCTTCCTGCTGGGCGATCCGCGCCACGTGGAACGCGATCGAGGCCTCGGTGAGCACCCCGGTCACCAGGATCCGCTTGCCGTCAAGGATTCCCATCGTGCTTCCCTTCGCCTGAGCTAACCGGCAGCGCCCTGCCGTCCACGGCCTCTCAGTGGCCCATGCCGAGGCCGCCGTCAACCGGGATCACCGCGCCGGTGATGTAGGCCGCGTCGGCTGATGCCAGGAACACGACGGTCGCGGCGATCTCGTCAGCCGAGGCGCCGCGGCCGAGCGGTATGCCGGCCAGGATCGCTTCTTTCCTCGCCTCGGGCAGGGCAGCCGTCATGTCGGTCTCCACGAAGCCGGGGGCCACGACGTTGACCGTGATGCCCCGCGACCCGAGCTCACGGGCCAGCGACCGGGCCAGGCCGATAAGCCCTGCCTTGGATGCCGCGTAGTTCGCCTGGCCGGCCGAGCCGAGCAATCCGACCACCGATGAGATGAAGATGATCCGCCCCCGCCGCATCCTGATCATCGGCCGGCAGGCTCGCTTCGCTACCCGGTAAGCGCCGCTCAGGTTGGTGTCGATGACGTCGCTGAAGTGCTCCTCACTCATCAGCGCAAGCAACTGGTCGCGGTTGACGCCTGCGTTGGCGACCAGCACCTCGACCGGCCCGTGCGCGGCCTCGGCCGCTGTAAAGGCCGCGTCGACCGCTGCCGGGTCCCGCACATCGCACCGCGCGACTGTCAGCCCCTCGACATTGGCGCCGGACGTGGAGGTGACGGTCACTGCGTCACCGGCCGCCGCGAGCCGGCGGGCGATCGCAAGCCCGATTCCCCGGTTGCCGCCGGTCACCAGGACAGATCGAGCCATGCTCGGGGACACCTCGCTACCTTCGGGACAGCTGACCGGTGGTGGCGAGCGTACCGGGCCGGGCGGTCGGGCGCGGGAGTGGGATAGGTTGGCCTGCCGTGGATCACAATGCTGCCAGCGCAGGGGCGCACCGGATCGACCCGGAGTTCACCGCCCGCCCGCTGCGGGAGCTCGCCGATGCGGCCCTGCAGCGAGCCGCCGAGCTGGGCGCCGAGCACGCAGACTTCCGCGCGGAGTGCATCAGGGATCAGCACATCGGGTTGTCCGATGGTCGGCTGGAGAGTCTCTTCGGCTCTGACGATATCGGCCTGGCCGTGCGGGTCGTGGTGGATGGGACCTGGGGCTTCGCATCCGCTGCCGATCTGAGCGCCGGGGCGGCGGTGCGCGCGGCGACTGAGGCCGTCGAGCTGGCCAGGGTGGCCGGCCCGATCAATGCCGAGCGGATCGAGCTTGCGCCGGAAGCGGCCTACGGTGACGTCACCTGGGTGTCTTCCTATGAGGTGGATCCGTTCAGCGTCAGTGCGGCGGAGAAGGTCGAGCTGCTGGCCGGCTGGAGCTCTGGGCTGCTCAGCCACGCGGGCGTCGACCATGTGGACGCCTCGCTGCGGCAGGTGAAGGAGTGCAAGTTCTACTGCGATGGCGCCACCACGGCCACGCAGCAGCGCGTCAGGGTGTACCCCCAGCTGACCGCGGTCTCGGTAGGGACGGACGGCGGGTTCGACACGATGCGCACGCTCGGGCCGCCAGCAGGCCGCGGTTATGAGTACCTGACGGGAACCGGCTGGGACTTCGCCGCTGAGCTAGCCGAGATACCGGAGCTGCTAGCCGCCAAGCTGGCCGCGCCGTCAGTCCGGGCGGGCCGGTATGACCTGGTCATCGACCCCTCCAACCTGTTCCTGACCATCCACGAGTCGATCGGCCACGCGACCGAGCTTGACCGCGCCCTCGGCTACGAGGCCGCCTACGCGGGCACCTCGTTCGCCACCCCCGACCAGCTGGGCACGCTGCAGTATGGCTCGCCGCTGATGCACGTCACCGGCGACCGAACCACCGAGCATGGCCTGGCCACGATCGGTTACGACGACGAGGGCGTGCGGGCCCAGTCCTGGGACCTGATCTCGGGGGGCGTCCTGACCGGATATCAGCTGGACCGGCGGATGGCGCTGCGATCTGGGTCGCGGCGCTCGAATGGCTGCGCGTTCGCTGACTCGCCTGCGCATATGCCCATCCAGCGGATGGCCAACGTCTGCCTGCAGCCAGCCGATGGCGGCCCGTCGACGGCCGACCTGATCGGCGGCGTGGAGCACGGTATCTACGTCGTCGGCGACAAGAGCTGGTCCATCGACATGCAGCGCTACAACTTCCAGTTCACCGCGCAGCGGTTCTTCCTGATCAAGCACGGCAGGCTGGCCGGCCAGCTCCGCGACGTCGCCTACCAGGCCACGACAACCGACTTCTGGAACTCGATGGAGGCTGTCGGCGGACCGCAGACCTATGCCTTGTTCGGCGCGTTCAACTGCGGAAAAGGCCAGCCGGGCCAGGTCGCGCCGGTGGGGCACGGCTGTCCGGCCATCCTGGCGCGCGGCGTCCGGATACTCAACACGGCGGAAGAGGGATCATGAGCCGACAGGCCCCGCAGGAGGATGTCGAGCGGGCACTGCAGGCAGCCCGGGGCGGCGACTGCGTGGTCATCGCGGCGGAGACATCCTCGGTCAACCTGCGCTGGGCCGGCAACACGCTCACGACCAACGGCGTCGAGCGATCCCGCCGGCTGACCGTGATCGCAGTCGCTGCAGGCCCGCAGGGACCAGCGGTCGGCGCCGTGTCCCGGGTCGGCGTCCAGCCCGGCCAGATCCAGGACCTGGTGGCCGAGGCCGAGCAGGCTGCTGACGGCGGATCGCCGGTTTCCGACGCGCAGCCGCTGGTGGGACCCGGCAGCCCGGTGCCTTCCGGCGGGACGGCCGCATCCGCTGGCAGCCCGGATGACAAGCCGCGCTGGGATGAGCCGCCCCGCAGCACCGGGCCCGGTGTGTTCGGCCAGTTCGTCGGGGCGCTCGGGGATGCCTTCGACGCGGCAGCGGCCGCCGGCCGCAGGCTGTACGGCTTCGCCGAGCATTCGATGACGTCGGCATTCCTCGGCAGCTCCACCGGACTGCGGCTGCGGCACGACCAGCCGACGGGCAAAGCCGAGCTCAACGCGAAGTCAGCGGACCTGGCGAGCTCCGCGTGGGCTGGTGCCGCCACCCGGGACTTCACCGACATCCAGGTGGCCGACATGCATGCGGGCCTGGCCAGGCAGCTTGACTGGGCGGCCAGGAAGATTGACCTTCCAGCCGGGCGCTATGAGACGCTGCTGTCTCCCGCAGCCGTGGCTGACTTGCTCATTTACCTGTACTGGTCGGCGGGGGCGAAGGACGCGATTGACGGGCGGACGGTCTTCAGCAAGCCAGGCGGGGGTACCCGGGTCGGCGAGCAGCTGGCCAGCCTGCCGCTGACGCTCCGCAGTGACCCCGGGGCGGCCGGACTGCAGTGCGCGCCGTTCGTGATCGCGCATGCGTCCGGCCGGACGTCCTCGGTGTTCGACAACGGCCTGGCGCTGGCGCCCACTGAATGGATATCAGGGGGCACCCTGGCGGCGCTGGTCCAGACTCGCCACTCGGCAGCGCTGTCAGGGCTGCCGGTGACGCCCTCGATCGGCAACCTCCTCCTGGAGGCACCGGGCAGCGGCTCGTCGCTGGACCAGATGATCGCTGACACCGGCCGCGGCCTGCTGGTGTCCTGCCTCTGGTACATCCGCGAGGTGGACCCGCAGACCCTGCTTCTCACCGGCCTCACCAGGGACGGCGTCTACCTGGTCGAGAATGGCGAGGTGACCGGCGCGGTGAACAACTTCAGGTTCAACGAGAGCCCGGTCGCGCTGTTGCCCCGGATCACCCAGGCAGGCGCCAGCGGGCCGGCCCTGCCGCGGGAGTGGAGTGACAATTTCAGCCGCGCGGCGATGCCCCCGGTGCGCGTGGACGGCTTCAACATGTCCTCGGTCAGCCAGGCAAGCTGACCGGTCAGCCAGCCAGGCAAGCTGGCCGGCCGGCCAGCGCGCCCGGCGGCCCGGGTAATCGGCCCGGGTAACGGGTCAGGCATCCTCGAGCCGGAAGCCGACCTTGAGCCCGACCTGGAAATGGGCCACCTGGCCGTCTACGACCTGCCCCCTGATCTGGGTCACCTCGAACCAGTCGAGGTGCCGTAGCGTCTGCCCGGCCCGCTCTAGCGCTCCCCTGATCGCCGGCTCGACACCGTCCGGCGAGGTGCCGACGATCTCAGTGACGCGATAGGTGCGATCGCTCATCTCTGCCTCCATACTCGACACTCGTGACTCCCAATTCCGCCCAGATGCAACGCCGCGCTCGAGGGCTGCTGCCCCCTGCGGTCTATGACTACTACGGCGGGGGCGCCGGACGCGAACGCACCCTGCGCGCCAACCAGAAGCCCTGGCGGCGCGGCTGGCTGGCCCCGCATGTGCTGCGTGATGTCTCGGCCGTCCATACCGGGACCCGGCTGCTCGGAACCGCGCCCCCACCGCCTTCCACCTGCTGGCCCACCCGGGTGGCGAGCTGGCCACCGCGGCCGGCGCGGCACGAGCCGGCACGCTGTGGTTCTGTCCACCAGGAGCACCTGCCGGATCGAGGACGTCGCCGAGGTGGTCACCGCCTGCGGCGGCGCATGGTGGTTCCAGGTGTATATCATGCGCGACCGTCACGTCACGGCCAGCATCGTAGCTCGGGCCGTCACAGCCGGCGCGAGCGCAGGGACTCCGGCGACGGCGTCATCTCGGCAGCGGATCTGGAGGTCAACACCGGCCCGCTGGCTGACCTGAGCTCGGCCGAGCAGGCAGCCGACCTGACCTTCGCCGACATCGGCTGGCTTAGCGATATCAGCGGCGGCCTGCCCGTCGTGGTCAAGGGCGTGCTGCGCGGGGACGACGCACTGGCTGATGTCGCGGGCCTCAGCGCGGCCGGGCTGGCCGTAGCAGCGGTCCCAAGGTGACGTCGCGGCCGGGCCCGCATACCGTGGAACAGTGAGAGCTATCCACCATCCCCGGCGGGACCGCGCCCAGATGGTGACCGAGGCGCGGCTGTCGCGGTCGGCCGATATTGCCTACCGTGAGCGCCGGTACCTGGTGATGATGGGCATCCGGCTTGCCTGCTTCGTGATAGCGGTCGTGCTGTTCGTCAACGGGGCTGGCTGGCTTACCGCCATCCCTGCGGTGGGCGCGATCATCATCCCCTACTTCGCGGTGATCTTTGCCAACGGCGGCCGTGAGCCGAACAGCGGCGGGGGCTTTCAGGCCTACGAGCCGAGACTGCCGGACCGGTTCACCCCGGCCGGCCCGCCGGATGCCGCGGCGCCGCAGCGCCGTGCGCCAGGACCCGGCGAATCAGGCACAGCGGGCACCAGCGGCGAGTCTGGCCGCCCGAGCTGATCTGGCCAGGAAAAGGGCCCCCGAAAACGGTCGATGAGCGAGGATCGGCCGGGCTCCGTGGCGAGATCCGCTTCTAATCCGGTCTTGACGCACAAGGGGGGGGTTCGGTGTAACATGCTTACCGGTGCTCTGGTCCCCCGCCGGGGCACCGTTGCCGGCGTTCCGGGCCCCCGTCGGAGCGCCGATGAATGCGACGCCGGGTGGTTTGCCCCCGTAGCCACCCGGCGTCGCTCAATCTTTTTCCGGCACAGTCAGGTACCGGCTGCGGTTTTCGCAGCACTCGCCTCACTCGGTCTTACGGAACTCGGCAATCGCCACGAGCATCATTCCGATCCCCATGATCGCGACTATGCCGAGGGAAAACCACACGGGTACGAGCCAGCCGCCCCAGGTGATGCCGGGCGCCAGATGCTGATCGAAGGCCGGCGAGATGTTCAGGTGGCTGAAGACTGCATGCCGCATCGGGCCGACGACATAGGTAAGCGGGTCGATGCGGGTGAGCACGCTGAGCCAGGCGGGCAGGCCGGTCAGCGGGTACAGGGCACCGGACAAGAAGAACAGCGGCATCACCAGCATCTGCGTAAGCGCCATGAACGCCTGGAACTGCTTGATCCTTGCGGCCATCATGACGCCGAACGCTGTCAGCGTGAAGGACAGCAGTAGCAGCTCGCCAATGAGGGTGAGGATCAGCACCGGGTTATAGGGCACATCGGCGTACCAGGCCAGGATCAGGAAGATAACGCCCTGGAAGGTGGCGATGGTAGCCCCGCCCAGACACTTGCCGATCACTATGGCCGCCCGGCTGACCGGCGCGACCAGGATCTCCCGGAGGAAGCCGAATTCCCGGTCCCAGACGATCGAGGCCGCCGAGAAAATGGCGGTGAACAGCACTGACATTGCCAGTACGCCGGGGTAGATGAAGGTCTTGAAACTGACGCCCGGCGGCATGCTCCGGCCCGCCAGCGAAGCCAGGCCGGTGCCGAGCACGAGCAGGAACAGCACCGGCTGGATCAGCGAGGTAATAGCGCGCAGCCGGTCGGTGGAGAACCTGATCAGTTCCCGCCGCCAGATGATGCTGACGGCCCGCACGTCGTGCCGGAGGCCCTGCTCAGGTACTGCAATCCTGATCTCCTCGGCCAGGGCAGCTTCCGGCGCGGTCGCGCGGCCGGTGGTCTGGGTCGCCATCTGCTATCGCCTCCCCCGGAAGCGCGCAGCCATCTGGCGCATGGCGTCGGCGCCTGATGCCTCGGCGTCCCGGATCGTCGTGCCCGTGTAGGACATGAACACGTCGTCCAGCGACGGGCGGGAAACACTGACTGAGCGGATCGGCACAGACAGCCCGGCGAACAGCTTCGGCACGAACTCCTCGCCGGAATCCACCGAGAATGTCACCGCGCCCTCGTGGACGGCCGCGTCGATGCCGAACCGGTCCGCGAGGGCCGCGATGGCCGCAGCATCGTCGGCCGTATGGATCTGCACCCGGTCCTTGCCGATGCTGGCCTTGAGCGCTTCGGGGGTATCGATGGCCACGATCCTGCCGTGGTCGATGATCGCGATCCGGTCGCAGTGCTCGGCCTCATCCATGTAGTGCGTGGTGAGGAAGATCGTAATATCCTCGCGGCCCTTGAGATCATTGATGTACGCCCAGATCGAGGACCTGGTCTGCGGGTCAAGGCCGACCGTGGGCTCGTCGAGGAAGAGCACGTGCGGCGCATGCAGCAGGCCGCGGGCAATCTCCAGCCTGCGCTGCATGCCGCCGGAGAACGTGCTGACCAGGCTGTCCCGCCGGTCCCACAGGCCGACCATGTCCATCACCTGGCGCATCCGCGGCATCACGGCGGCCTTCGGCACTCCGTAAAGCTCGGCGTGGAATCGCAGGTTCTGTGCGGCCGTGAGGTAGCTGTCCAGCGTGGTGTCCTGGAAGACCAGGCCGATGTTGCGACGCACCGAGTCCCGGTCGGTCGCCGCGTCATGACCCGCCACCCGCGCCGTACCTGAGGTGGCGTGCGCCAGGGTGCAAAGGATCTTGATCGTGGTGGTCTTGCCCGCGCCGTTGGGCCCGAGGAAGCCAAAGGTCTCCCCCTGCGCCACCTCAAAGTCAATGCCGCGGACAGCCTCGACCTCGCCGTATCGCTTGGTCAGGCCCGCAACCGCGATCGCCGGCTGCGCGCGGTGACCGTCGCCGCCCGGGCCAGCCCCGGCGGTGCCGCTGACCTGCGGTCCGCCGGGCGCTGTCGCGGCGCCGGGGCTTGCACCCGCCTGCGCTGTCACGGTATTTCTCCCTCGCGTCCGTTGCCTCGAGCCTAGCCGGGCCAGGCGCGGGCGCATGCGCCTGACTATTCGCCGGAACTGTCCGCAGCTTCCTCGTCGTCAGCGGCCAGTACCCGGTAGAGAGCCTTGCGGGTATCTGCCAGGATCTGGCGCGCCTGCTTGACCTGACCGCTGGTGCCCGCGCTGAGGACCTGGTAGCCGGCGATGCCTACCTGCCTGAGCATGTTGCGCATCTCGAGGGCGGAATCGCCCACCGAGCCTGCCACCGCGTCCCACGGGGCTCGGACCTCGTCCGGATGCTCCTCGACGTAACCACGGCCCTCCTCGGTGAGGTGGTAGCTCCGCCGGCCGCCCTCGTCGGCCTGGGCACGGATCAGCCCCTCGTCCTCCAGCTGCTGCAGCGCCGGGTAGACGGATCCGGGGCTGGGCCGCCAGACTCCGTCGCTCCGCTCGCCGATCTCCTGGATGATCTGGTACCCGTTCATCGTCTCCTGCGCCAGCAGCGCGAGTGCAGCGGCACGGACGTCGCCCCGCTTCGCCCTGGGGCCGCGCATCATCCGCGGCTCGCCTGACCATGGCCCGAATCCCCCCAATCCCCCCGGGCCGCCAGGAAATCCCGGCCGGCCAGGGAATCCTGGGCCCCGGGGATGGCCACGGCGGCCGCCGCCCCGGCGCGGCCAGCCGCCCTCGTCGGTGCCACGTTGCCAGATGTCTTCTGAATGCATTACTGCCTCCTGTTGTCTGCTCCGGCAAATCCCTAGTGGATAGTCGCCGGACTACTCAGATAGGTCAAAGATATATCGTTATCATCGTCTTGGCAACCTGCGGCCCGCCGCGCGCCCGCCGCCGCCGGCTGCTGAAGATAGCTGGCACCGGCCGGAGGAGTTGCGGCACCGGATGCAGTAGCTGAGCCGACCGCCAGAGTTGCCGAACGGCCCCGCCGCAGTAGCCGGGCCCGGGAGGAATTGCCGGGACGCTCAGAAGAGGAAGGCCCGCTGAGCCCGCCTGGCGACGGCGGCGGCCTGGTCGAGCGCGGCCTGGCGAGCCCGCATCTGCACAACGTCCCTGGGGCCAGCGGAACTCATGTCTGGTCAGGTCCTGGCCAGGATCCGGCGAGCCGCTGGAGCGCGGCGGCAGCGGCGTGCAGGTCTGTTCCGCGGCCCACCGCAACTCCGAGCAGGTAGGCGGTCAGCGGCGCGGCGGGCCGCTGGACTCGGTGGGCGACCTCGCGCGCGAGGTCGAGCACCGCGCGCGTGTCGGCGATAGCCGGATCAATGCCAAGTTCGGCGCAGGCCGCCTCGGTCCAGCTGTCGAGCGTGGTCATCCGCGTGCCTCCCGCGTCGTATCCGCAGCGTGCCGGCCCGGCACTGCTGCGGCGGGCCAGCCGCGGGCCAGCCGTAGCTCGTCCGCGGTATCGCAATCGAACCATGGCGGCGCCTGCCCGCCGCGCAGCCGGCAGCCCACCAGCACCGGCAGCAGCGGCTGAAGCAAGCCGCGCAGCGAGGAATCCCGGTACGCGCCGAGTGCCTCGCGGAGCGCGGCAGCGCGCCAGCAGCTCACCAGCCATTGCGGTTGCCCGCAGTCGTCGACCAGCACGGCTCCGCCCGCTCCGGCAGCAGGCCCGCCGCCGGAGATTCCTGCTCCGGGCCCGCTCGCCGGCGGCCCGGTCGCTGGCCGGCCGGCCAGACCCGCGGCGCTGAGCAGCAGCCGGATCTGCGCAGCCCGGAGGAAGGGAAGGTCAGCCGCCAGCAGAACGACCGCAGGCCGGTCAGTCTCGGTCATGCCGCGCCGGAGCGCTGGCACCGGGCCGGACCCTGGCGGGTCCTCGGCGACGAACGACACTCCGCCGGGCGGCGGCGGGCTGAGCGTAGCGAGCCCGGGCCTGGCCGGGCCCACCACTATCACGGCGCGGGCCCCGGCCGCGGTTGCCGCGGCGGCCACCGAGGCGGCCATGGTGGCGCCGGCCACCACGAGTCCCGGCTTGTCCGCGCCGCCCAGCCGGGCGGCCCGGCCGCCAGCCAGCATGATCGCGTCGAAGCCGCCAGCCTGGGATGGCGTCGCCACTGCTGCCTCGTCCCTCAGCCGCCGATGGCCGACATGGGCCGGGCCGGCTGCAGGAATCCAGGATCGTTGATGCCGTGCCCGGGCAGCTTGACCGCGACGGACTGCCGCCAGATGGCGGCCAGCTCATCATCACCGGCACCCGATCGCAGCGGCCCGCGCAGGTCGTTCTCGGTCCTGGCGAACAGGCAGTTACGGACCTGCCCGTCGGCGGTGAGCCGGACCCGGTCGCAGGCCGCGCAGAACGGCCTGGTCACCGAGCCGATCACGCCGACCCGCTGCGGCCCGTCGTCCACCAGGAACGCTTCCGCGGGCGCAGATCCGCGGCCTGCGGGATCATCCGCGGTCAGCTTGAAGTCGGCCGTCAGCGCCGCCAGTATCTCATCAGCGGTGATCATGTCCTCGCGTCGCCAGCCGTGCTGCGCGTCCAGCGGCATCTGCTCGATGAACCGCAGCTGATAGCCCCGCTCCAGGCAGAACCGCAGCAGCGGCGCCGCCTCATCGTCGTTGACGCCGCGCATCAGCACGGAATTGACTTTGATCGGCGCCAGACCGGTCGCCGCCGCAGCCGCCAGGCCGGCCAGCACGTCGTCCAGCCGGTCCCGGTGGGACAGCCGCTGGAAGGTGGCAGGCCGCAGGGTGTCCAGCGAGACGTTGATCCGGTCCAGGCCCGCCGTGTGCAGCGGTGCCGCCAGCCGGTCCAGCCCGATGCCGTTGGTGGTCAGCGAGATCTCCGGCCGGGGGCGCAGCGCGGCGGCCGCCGCGACAATCCCCGGCAGCCCGCGGCGCAGCAGCGGCTCTCCCCCGGTGAACCTGACCTCGGTGATGCCGAGCCGCTCGACCGCCAGCCCGATCAGCCGCACCACCTCGTCGTCGGTCAGCAGCGACGGGTTCGGCAGCCAGTCCAGGCCCTCGGGCGGCATGCAGTAGCTGCAGCGCAGGTTGCACCGGTCGGTCAGGGACACCCGGAGGTCGGTAGCCACCCGTCCGAACGAGTCGGCAAGCACAGCACCACCTCCAGGCCCCGGGACATATCCGGCGCAACGACCAGCCTACGTGCGCAACATGCGCAACCAGCGATCGCGCCGCACCATCATCAAGGCACCCGCCGCTGATTTCGTTCCCGCCCCGCCCCGGCCAGGTGTCCGCCAAACAGATGATGGCGGCCTAACCGCCTGGCCGGCTGTGGTCCGCGTCCGGCCCGGAGATGCTGGCCTTATGACGAAAACGGCAGCGGGCGCAGTCCGCGTCCGAGGACTGCGCAAGGGCTACGGCGATGCGACAGCGCTGTGCGGGATCGACCTCGATATCCAGCGTGGCGAGGTCTTCGCCCTGCTCGGGCCGAACGGCGCGGGCAAGACCACCGCCATCGAGATCATGGCGGGATACCGGCAGCGGGACGCTGGCGAGGTGAGCGTGCTCGGCACCGACCCGGCCACCGGCGGCCGGGCGGGCCGCTGCTGGCGCGCGCGGATCGGCATCGTGGCGCAATCCGGTCCGGGTCTCCCCGACCTGAGCATCGCGGACATCGCGGACTTCGAGGTCGGTGGCGTGCCGCGATCGCTGGCCACGGGCACGGAGGTGGTGCTGCTGCGGGTGTGCCAGGAGGCGCTGGCCAATGTCCGCAAGCACGCTGCCGCGCGGCGCGCGGTGGTCCGGCTCGCCTACGGCCAGGACGAAGTCCGGCTGGAGATCTGCGATGACGGGACCGGCTTTGATCCGGCCCGGGTGAACGGCGGCTACGGCCTGCACGGCATGCGGCTGCGGGCGGCGGAGGCGGGCGGGACCCTGACGGTATGCAGCTCGCCGGGGGCTGGCACGTCGGTCAGCGTGGCGGTGCCGGGATGACCCGCGACACCGGGCCGGCTACCAGCGACATCATCCGGGTCCTGGTTGCCGATGATCACCCGGTGGTCCGGGAAGGGCTGCGCGGGATGCTCGCCGGCGCGGCGGGCATCCAGATCGCCGGCGAGGCGGCGTCCGGCACCGAGGCGGTCGCGATGGCGGCCCTGTGTCAGCCGGACGTCATACTCATGGACCTGCGGATGCCGGGCGGCGGCGGGGTGGCCGCGATTGCCCGGCTGGCCATCGAGCGGCCGGAGATCCGGGTGCTGGTCCTGACCACCTACGACACCGACGCTGACATCCTGCGCGCGGCCCGCAGCCTGAGCAGCTGTCGGCGCGGGAGAGCGAGGTACTCGCCCTGGCCGCCCGCGGGCTGACCAATTCCGACATCGGCAGGAGCCTTTTCATCAGCGAGGCGACCGTCAAGACACATCTGCTGCGGGCCTGCGCCAAGCTCGGCGTCTCCGGCGCACGGCCGCGGTGGCCAGGGCGATGGAGACGGGCGCGCTCCGGCCTGGCGGCGCCCGGTAGCATCTGCTGACGCCGGCCACCGCTGCACCGGCCAGCACGGGTCCGTGCGGTCGCAGCGGCTGAGCCCGCCGGCGAAGCCGAATCAGACCTGACGGGTGGGCAGCATGACCGTGCGAGGCGCGATCTGGCGCGATCAGCTCGCGGCGGCGGAACGGGCGGCGCTCGGCAGGGGTGACGGCGATATCCCCGATTTCCGGCCGGACGTACTGGTCGTCGGCGGCGGCATCGTCGGCGTCGCTACCGCGGCCGCCTGCCATCAGGCCGGGATCGGCTCGGTGCTGCTGATCGAGACGGGACGGCTTGGCGCCGGGGCAACCGGAGGCGCGACCGGCTTGCTGATCCCTGAGCCGCATCAGTGGAGTGACCCGGAGCCGCTCGTCGATCTGGAACGCGCCAGCCTCGAGCGGTGGCGGGAACTCGAGCAGAGCGTGCCGGGCGGCGTCGGGCTGATCGAGATTGACTGGATCGGGCTTGCGCCGCATCCGGGTGGTTTCGCGGCGCACCAGCCGCCTGCGGTCGAATGGCTTGCTCCCGGCCAGGTGGCGCAGCTGATTCCCGGCCTGGCCCGGTCGATGGAGGGCGCGCTGATCCGCCGCCAGGCGCGGGTCAACCCGCTGCGGGCGGTGGCCAGGCTGGCGGCCGGCCTGCCCGCGGTGGTCACCGGGGTCGCGGCCACCGGCGTCACGATCAGGGCTGACCGGGTCCGCAGCGTCCTGACGTCGGCCGGCGAGATTCACCCTGGGGTGGTCGTCTTCGCCACTGGCCAGCCGCCTGTCCTCGACGGCCTGCCGCTGAGCATCCCGTCCGACCGGGTCAAGGGCCATCTGCTGGTTACTGGGCCGGCGTCCGTCGTGCTGCCCGGCATCGTGGCGCCCATCGCTACTCAGATCGAGGACGGACGGCTGCTGGCCGGCGGCACCTTCGATGTCGGCGACGAGAGCCCGGCCGTGCAAGGCGAGGTCATCGAGTCGATCATGGACGGGCTGGCCGCGGCGCTGCCGGCGCTGGCCGGCCTGCCCATTGCCTACCAGTGGTGCTGCTTCCGGCCCCGGCATCCGGACCGGCGCCCGGTTATCGACCGGGTTCCTGGCCTGGAGAACGCGTGGCTCACCTCGGGTCACTTCCGCACCGGCATCCTCAACGCGCCGGCCACCGCCGCCGTGCTGGCCCGGTGGATCTCGGCCGGCCAGCCCCCGGCGGAGCCCGCGACCTGGGCAGCGTCGAGATTCAGCCGCTGAGCGCCGGCGCCGGGCGGGCCGGCGCTGGCTGCTGGCGCGGCCGGACTTTCCGGCGGTCGTCTGGCAGCCGCTCGGTGACGCCGATCCGGTCGAGATGTTCCAGCAACGGAATCACCACCCGCCTGGTGGTCTGGAGCGCCTGCCGTGCAGCGGCGGCGGTGAACGGCTGCGGGAGCGTGGCGAGGATGCCGGCGGCCGCCTCGTCCCCGCCGGGCGCGAGCACGATCTGGTCGCTGATCCGCAGCAGCATCCCGGCACGCTCGGCTGCCGCTATCGCCCGGACATCAAGGCCCAGCCGGTGCAGCCGTTCGGCGGCGGGCGCGGCGAACGGAGCCGCCGCGAGCTCCGCGCGGATCACCCGCACCGCCGACCTGACCGCAACCGGCAGCGCCGGGGCTCCGGGCAGCCCCGCGGCGACGGCCACGCCGACGATGCCGCGGGGGAACAGGAACGTCTTCGGATCGGTCTGATCGCCCGAGGAGT
>OCTA010001790.1_pt1 | contig 19635 bp, 19 predicted proteins | sample 1538991 | NCBI WGS metagenome assembly OCTA01 (sample SAMEA3539302, study PRJEB22396) | soil metagenome | biome: tundra; feature: field; material: soil | place: USA | collected 2010-05 | depth 0.15 m | reverse complement strand
CATGTGGATAACAAGCGACTTGCATTAACGGCAACCGTCTTTGGCATCTCATGGCGGCGCTTGCCGGCGACCCTGAGAATTCAATTCTGGAGGCCGGAGGCGTTTTCTGTAACCTGCGTGGCTTCGTTGGTGTAGAACTGCTGGAACCCCGCCCGCCTCCTTGTGAAAGAGCCGATTCCCGAACTCCCGCTGAACGCGTCGCCCGGCAGGCCGGTCGACGGCTGCGTCATCGAGGCGCGCGGCCTGTGCAAGAGTTTTGGCGGCCAACGGGCGCTGGATGACGTGAACGTCCGGGTGCCCCGCGGAACCATCGGGCTCCTCGGACCCAACGGGGCGGGCAAGACGACATTCATCAAGTGCCTGCTAAGCCTCGAGTCGCCGAGTTCGGGCTTCGCCAGCGTGCTCGGACGGGAAATCCAGGCGGGAAACCGGGCATCGAGGGAAAGGGTCGGATACAGTCCCGAGCTGGACTGCCACATACCGGGAATGGCCGGCTGCGAGTACGTGACGTACTGCGGCCAGCTCTCGGGGATGCCGTTTCGCGGGGCGCGCCAGCGCGCCCACGAGATCCTGGATCTCGTGGGCATGGGGCAGGAGAGGTATCGCCGGGTGGAAACGTATTCGACGGGCATGCGGCAGCGCGTGAAGCTCGCGCAGGCCCTGGTGCACGACCCTGAGCTCGTCTTCCTGGACGAGCCGACAAACGGCCTGGACCCGGCGGGTCGCGAGCACATTTTGCGGCTGATCGGTTCGCTGTGGCGGGATCTGGGGATCAGCGTCATCATGTCATCGCATCTGCTGCGGGACATCGAGCGGGTGTGCGACCGTGTCATCATCATAGGCCGGGGCCGCGTCCTCGAGCACGACAGCATTGCGGCCCTCAAGGACAGGCATCGACGGATCGTGGAAATTGCGCCGGCCGCGGAGACGGACCGCTATTCGGCGGTCCTTGCGAACGAGGGACTCAAGGTGTCCCGTCTGCCGAACGGGCGGCTGCGCGTCGAATCCGAATCGGATTCGATCGAGTGGGTTCTGAGGCTGATGGGGGCGCACGGCCTGCCACCGGCGGAAATCGTTTCCAATCCCGATGCCCTGCATGAACTGTTCGTGAAGGCGATTTCCGATGCAAATGGAGGCTGAACTGACGCTGAGCCGCTGGAACGGCCGGCCGGGCGGCATCGGCTACCGCCGCCGGGTGATCATGTCCGCGGGATTGCGGCACCTGCTCGGGATGAGGTTCTTCCGCGGGATCCTGATCGCGGGGTGGGCTGCGGGCATCCTTTTGGCCGCAGTCGGATTTCTTTTCACCCAAACCGTGGCGACCGGCGGGTGGCTGGAGGCGGTGGCGATCCGCCTGGGACCGCGTGTCCATGCCCTGTCATCCGCCCTCAGCGGGTTTGTCCTGCTTTATCCGGACGTCTGCATACGGGGGCTGTTCACGATCCTCTTCTGGCTGCAGTCGTGCGTGGGCGCGGGGCTGAGCCTGATCGCGCTGACGGCGATGGTGCCCCGGCTTGTCACGCGCGACAGGGCGGGCCATGCGCTTACGGTTTACCTGTCGAGGCCGTTGACCGGCGCCGACTATCTGCTCGGAAAACTAGGGACGATTGCAGGGGTGCTTGGGCTGGTCTGGACCGGCCCGCTCCTTTTCGGATGGGTGCTGAGCATGCTCTTCGCGCCGGATCGCGATTTCCTCCTGTACTCCATGGTTCCGCTCCTGCGGGCCCTTGCATTCAACGTCATCGGCCTCGTCGCGCTGTCTTCCATTGCGCTGGGTGTTTCAGCGATCAGCCGGTCATCGCGGACGACCATCATCCTTTGGCTCGGGCTGTGGCTTGTCGCGGGATCGATCGCCAAGACGCCGGGCACGCCCGCCTGGATGCAATGCGCCAGCTTCAGCCACGATCTCGGCGAGGTGCGGGAGGCCGTGATCAACATCGGCGACGTGCTGACGGAGGCAGGCACGCAACTCCCGCTGTTCGACCGCTCGGCGGCCCGCAACCTTGCGCGGGCGGGCGAGAAATCCGAGCCGGTCGATCTGGCCGGAGCCCTGGCCGGGCTCGGAGCTTTTGTCGCGCTGTCGTCCTTCGTGTTCTTCCGCAAGCTCCGCCCCGAATGAACGCAATCGTCGAGGCAGAAAATCTCAGTCGCTTCTACGGGATCATCCTGGGGTTGAATGATGTGACCTTCGCCGTGCGCCGTGGGATAACCGGGGTCGTCGGGCCGAACGGCGCGGGCAAGACGACTCTTTTCCGGCTTCTGACCGGCCAAATCCGGCAGAGTTCGGGCGCGCTTCGCGTGTTCGGCGAGAGCCCGTGGAAGAATCCGTCCGTAAAGGCCCGGGTCGGCTATTGTCCGGAATCCGAGGAGGTCCCCGCGGACCTGCGCCCGGTGGAATGGCTCGTCGGGCTGGGGATGCTCTCCGGGTTGCCGAGGGCCCGGGCGGGAACGCGGGCGGAAGAAATGCTGGGGCGGGTCAAGCTATCGCCGGAACACTGGAAGAAGCCGCTTGGCGCCTTCTCAAAGGGCATGCGCCAGCGAGTCAAGCTCGCGCAATGCCTGCTGCACGAGCCGGAGCTCGTGATCCTCGACGAACCGATGAACGGCCTGGATCCGATGGGCCGCGAAGATTTTGCAAACGTGCTTCGAGACCTGGCATCGGGCGGGAGAAGCATCATCGTCTCAAGCCACATCCTTCACGACCTCGAGGCCCTGTGCGGGGATTTTCTCCTGCTGAAGTGGGGGCGAATCCCGCGTTCGGCCAACGAGGCCCTTTCGCAGGAGGCGCGGGTGCGCTGGCCCGAGGCGGCAACCTTCCGGTGCGAATCGCCCGAAAGGCTCGCGCGCTATCTGTTCGGCGAGCGGCTGATCCTGGGTTGCGAAATGACCGAGGAAAGCGGGATGCTCCAGGTTCGCTGGCGCGATCCAGACCGTTTTTACGACGGCTTCCACCGGTTTCTCCTGGAAAGCGGAGTGCGGATCTTTGAAGTGCGAAGCGCCGCCGCCGGCCTCGAAAAGGCAATCGAGGCATCGCCCCTGCCATGAATGCGCCGGAGCCACATCCCGCTTTTGACCGCCCGCTGCCAAGCTGGTCTTGCGCCTGGGGAGGGATCTGGCGCCTGACGGCCGGCCGGTGGCTGAATCTGCGCCACGCTGCGAACCTCGTCGGGATGATCGCGCTTCTCGTCCTGATTGCGTATGTGAATTCCCGGTGGAATCGGCCGTTTACGGAGGCGCGTTATGCCGGGTGGATTTGCAGCTTCTACCTTGGCTTTGTGATGCCCATTTTGGTCCTCATCTCGGGAGGGGGGGCGATCCGCGACGACATGAAACCGGGCACGGCCGATTACCTGTTCACCCGCCCGGTGCGGCGTCCGGTGTACGTTTCCTTCAAGTACCTTGCCCACATGGCCTGCACCCAGGCGGACTACCTCCTGGCGCTCGCGGTCCTGACCGGATTCGGGGTCCTTCGCGGCGCGCCGGGCATGATCTCGGCCGCGCCGCTGCTCCTGCTCGCGCAGGTGGGGGGGATCGCGGCCTACGAGGCGCTCGGAATCCTTTTCGGGGTCCTGACCTCCCGTTATGTTATCGTCGGCCTCGGCTACATCGCCATCGTCGAATTCGGCATCGGCAACATAAGAACCCAAATCAACCAGATGGCCATCGCCCGGCAGGTGCGCAGCCTGGCTCCTGTCTACTCGATCCAAACCGGCGCCCGGACGTGCGACTGGCAGGCGGCGGTCTCGGCCGCGGGCATTCTGGCTGCAGCCTGTGTCCTCCTGATCGCCATTGCGGGGACAATCTTTTCATTCCGGGAGATGGCGGGCGGGCAGGCCCGGGAGGACGGACTGTAACTTCGGCGGCTTATGATGTGTACAACAGGACAAAGGCGCCCGTGGTGTCCCGCAAATCGGCGGGCACCGGAAGGCCCTCGAAAAATCAACAGAATCAAACCGTGAAAAAGATCCTTGCCTCCCTCGCTTTTGTCCCTTTCACGCCCTTTCTGGTTTGCCCGGCGGGAGCTCAATTCAATCCCGCGATCGCGGGCGCGGACTCTCAATGGGTGATTTACGCGGACATGAACGGCCTGCGCGCGAGCAAGATGGGAAAGGAGCTGATTGCGCAGGCCGAAACGGCGCAGTTCGACCCGGGCGGCATCAAGATTCACGTCGACGTGCAAAAGCTGCTGGCGACAGTCGGGACAATCACGGCATACGGGTCCAACTTTGACAGGAGGCCGGAGCAGGTGAACGGCACCTTGATTATCCAAGGGACGCCGGAAATGCGCACGATCGTCCGGGGCCTCCTGACGGAGGCGACGGTTTCGTCCCCCGACAGGGTGTCTGAATTGAAGAAGTTGCCGTTCGAAGCGTATGCGATTTCGTCGGGAGCCCCGGCTGCGGCGGCAGGCGGTTCCGATTTGGCGGCCGGACGGGTGGTGATTGCGTTTCCTCCCGAGCCGATCGTCCTCATCAGCAAGTCGGAGGCGCAGCTGCTTCGGGCCCACGAAGTGTTTGCCGGCCGGAGTCGGTCGCTGGCACAGGTCTCGTCCTCGCCGCTCAAGAGCCTGGTCGCGAATCCCCAGGGCACCTTCCTTTTCGCCGCTGCGGTCATTCCGTCCGCGGACAAGCTCCCTCAGGACGACGGTCCCCATGCCCGAATCCTTCAAATGGCCAGGTCCGGGTCGCTGGCCGTCGGCGAGACTGGGGAAAATACTTTCGCGCACGTCATGCTCGTGTCGAGTTCGGCGGAGATGGCGGAAAAGCTCGGAAGGATCCTCGACGGCATGGCGGCTATGATGTCGCTCGCCGAATCCAACGACCAGGCATTGAACGAGTTCCTGAAGTCGGCTGCGGTCGTGCGCGACGACAACACGGTCGCCCTGGACCTCTCGTATTCAAGCGCCCGCCTGGCGGAAATGATTCGCAACATGCTGCGGGAGCAGGGCCGCGGGCTGCAGGGGCTGCAGGCGAGGCAGCAGGCCAAGAGGGCGATCGAGGATCAGCACAAGGCCATCCTGGCGATTGATGTCAACGGCAAGCCCATCGCGAACTGGCCGGTCGCTTCCTCGCCAGACAACGGGCAGACGGGAAACACCGGATGGGCCTGGTTCACGCTCGACCGAGTCCACCTTGCCAACGGCACATCCGTCACATTGACCGGACGCCGCAATGGCGGAGACGAGGCGCAATTCGACCGCGTGGAGGTCACGCCCGCCGAAGGCCCCGGCCCGGCGCTTGTTTTCCGGCCCCAGTACATGAGGCTGGTGGGGTACCGCATGGTCAACAAGGACCAGGACGGCGGGGAGAAGTCCGGGAGAAGAATTGCGGCCACCGGACAGGTCGCCACAGCCCAATTCGATTTTCCCGGCAGCGACGGGGTGTACAAGGTGCGCGTGCATTACCTTGCCGTGCCGCAGGGAACGGCGACGTTCACGCTGAGCATCAAGGATTCCGACGCAGCTTCCGAAGAGACTGCATCGCATGACAATTCCGGCGCTTCAGAGCCGCGCTGAAGTGGGGGCTCCCGCCCTCGACGTGCGCGAAGCGGACGAGGTGCAGCTCGTCCGCGATTCCGTCGCGGGCGATGCGGGGGCCTTCGACTGCATCGTCCGAATCCACAGCCCCAGGGTCTTTCGCTTCCTTTGCCAGATGACCCGGCAGCGGCAGGACGCGGAGGATCTCACCCAGCAGACCTTCATCCGGGCATTCCACAACCTCGGTCGGTTCGACGCTCGCAGGCCGATCATAAACTGGCTTCTGACGATCGCGAGGCGCTGCGCGCTGAATCACTTCCGGTCGGCGAAGAAATGGGAGGAGCTTCCCGGGGATGCACCGAGCGACGCGCCATCCCCCTCGGGCTTGGCCGAGCAAAAGGAGCAGGCCGCAAATCTCTGGGCGCGGGCGCGGGCGCTTCTCCCAAAGAGGCAATTCGAGGTGATGTGGCTCAGGTTCGGCGAGAACCTCTCGACCGGCGAGACGGCCGGACTGATGGGATTGACCCGCACGCACGTGAAAGTTCTTGTTTTCCGCGCGCGCCAGAAACTTATGAAAGGAGAAATGCCGTCATGAATGCTTCGACAGAAGAACGGACGCGGCTCGCCTGCCGCGTTGTCCGCGTTTGGGCCGCCATTCGGGAAAGGGAGACGGGGTCGTCGGAGGCCTCGTTGGAGGCGCGTCTGCCGGCCGCGACGTTGAGGCACATGGCAGTATGCGCGGAGTGCCGGCGCTTTTTTATCGAATCCAGAGGCCTGGAGCGCGCTTTGGAACGCGATGCGATCCGTGAAAGGCCGCCCATTCCGGAGGGACTCGACCGCCGGGTGTCGCTTGCCGTCTCAAGGTCCCGGCCGCCGCGGACCGGGGCATTTCCGCGCCTGGCGATCGCGGCATGCGGTGTCGCGGCCGTCGCGCTTGGAGTGATCCTTGCAGAACGGGGCTTTCGCGCCGGGGAAGGCGGTCAGGCATCCCGGCGTGGCGCGACCGAAGAGGCGCAGCTTGCGGCGGAGGTCAGGACGCTTCCGGGCGCGCTTTGGGACTCGGCGAAACCCGCCGCCATCGCGGTTTGGAGGGAGGATCCGCTCCGGAGCGAAGCGGACGCGCTGTTCTCGGACGCGCAAAGCGCCGTTGGCTTTCTGAAGGCCAATTTTGTTCCGGACTCCGAGGTCCGGACCGGCGCCGCGCCTTCGTCCTAGCCTGCTAGTTCTGGCCGCGACCGCCGATGCCCTTGGTCGTGGAGGGAAGCTGCTTGGTCGCCAACTTTGGACGGAGGGCCCGGGTTGCCTTGCCGGCCTGCCACATCTCCGAATTGCCGAGAGCGTGCAGTTCCCTGCCCAGGACTTGCTGGTAGTTGGGCGCTCCGCAGGCTGAAAGGACGCGGGCGCATTCCTTGCCCGTCGCGACCCTCTTGTAGAGCTCCCGGAATACCGGCATGACGGCCTTCTTGAACTTGGGCTTCCAGTCGAGCGCGCCGCGCTGGGCGGTGGCCGAGCAGTTCGAATACATCCAGTCCATGCCGTTCTCGCCGACCAGGCGGATCAGGCTTTCGGTGAGTTCCTCGACCGTCTCGTTGAAGGCCTCGCTGGGGGAGTGGCCGTGTTTGCGCAGCACTTCGTACTGGGCTTCCATCACGCCGGCCAGGGCGCCCATCAGGACGCCGCGTTCGCCGGTCAGGTCGCTGAAGACCTCCTGTCGAAACGTAGTGGGGAAAAGGTAACCCGAGCCGATGGCAATGCCGACCGCAATGCAGCGTTCGCGGGCGCGGCCGGTGTAATCCTGCGCGACGGCGAAGCTGGAGTTGATGCCGGCGCCGGAAAGGAAATTGCGGCGCACGGACGTGCCCGAGCCCTTCGGGGCGACCATGATGACGTCGACATTTCTCGGCGGATTGACGCCGGTCTGCTTCTTGTAGGCGATCGAGAATCCGTGGGAAAAGTAGAGGGCGTTGCCGGGCTTCAGGCATTTCTTGATCGCCGGCCAGATGGCGCGCTGCGCCGCGTCGGAGACGAGCATCTGGATGATGGTCCCGCGTTGAGCGGCCTCTTCCATGTCAAAAAGGGTCTTTCCGGGCACCCAGCCGTCGTTGACGGCGCGATTCCAGTCCCGTTCGAACTTCCTGGACTGGCCGATGATGACCTTGAATCCGTTGTCCTTCATGTTCAGCGACTGGGCCGGGCCCTGGACGCCGTACCCGATCACCGCGATGATCTCCTTCTTCAAGACCTTGCGGGCTCTTGCGATCGGGAACTCCTCCCGCGTGACAACTTCTTCCTTCACTCCGCCGAAATCAATGATGGCCATACGTTTTTATCCTTTGGGTTGATTACTAGACTAACTACGGTAAGAACGAAAAATGGAAATGCGAGCCACGAGACTGGATCGAGAATGAATGGGCGAAAGGGCAAACTGACCCAGCACCTGTGCGTCAAACCGCGTTTGTCCTTTCCTTTTGCCTGCGAGCTTGGTTGAGTCCGCGACTCAACCGCAACCATGCATACCCACCGCCACACCATCTCGGTATTGGTCGAGAACAAGTTCGGCGTGCTGACACGCGTGGCCGGGATGATCTCTGGTCGCGGCTTCAACATTGACTCGCTCAATGTGGCGCCCACGCACGAAGCGGCGCTATCGCGGATCACGATTGTGCTGCGCGGCGACGACAGCTCTCTCGATCTGTGCACGAAGCAGTTGCGGAAGCTGGTCAATGTGGTGGAGGTCATGGACTTCAAGGACCAGCTGGCCGTCGCCCGGGAGCTTGTCCTCGTGAAGGTGAAGGCCGACTCAAAGGCCCGCCCGGAGATCCTCCAGATCAAGGACATCTTCCGGGCCAAGGTCGTAAATGTGACCCCGGACAGCCTGATGATCGAGGCCACCGGCGACGAGGAGAAGGTGAATGCGTTTCTCGGATTGATCGAACCTTTCGGCATCATCGAACTCGCCCGCACGGGCCGGCTGGCCCTCAGGCGTTGAGCGTTTGGGAGCCGCCGGCGTTTCGTCAGCCGCCTCCGGCGTCTTGTGATATTTAGGGGAGCGGCCACAGTCCTCATTCGGAATCGTGAAGAAGCTCGTCATCGCCACCCGCAAAAGCCCGCTCGCCCTGGCCCAGAGCGAGCAGGTTGCGGCGCATATGGGCGCAGCCCTGGGAACCGGAGCGGAGCTTCTGAAGATTGTGACGACGGGCGACCGGCAGGCCGACTGGTCGCTTGAGCAGAAGGGAGGCAAGGGGCTTTTCACGGGGGAACTCGAGCAGAGCCTGCTTCGCGGCGAAGCGGATGTGGCCGTGCACAGCACGAAGGACCTGCCGGGCGAGATGGCCCCGGGCCTCGTAATCGCCGGCTACCTGCCTCGGGCCGATCCGCGCGACGTCCTCGTCATTCGGCCCGGCCTGGCCGGACCAAGGCTCGTCGCGACGGACAGTCCGCGCCGGCGGCTGCAATTGGCGCTGCAGTTTCCCGGCGTTGAATTCATCGGGATACGCGGAAACGTGGACACCCGCCTTCGGAAGATCGCGGGGGGGCTGGCCGACGCGACCGTGCTCGCTGCCGCCGGAATGGCGCGACTGGGCATACTTGCGTGGAACGGGCTTGAATTCCGGGCGCTTGCATTCACCCAGATGGTGCCGGCGGTCGGCCAGGCCGCGATCGCGATCCAATCCCGCGCGGACGATGCGGCGCGATTCGCCGGTCTGTTCGACGCCGCGACCGCGCGCGCGGTGTCTGTCGAGCGCGCATTGCAGTCGGCGCTCGGCGGCGGCTGCCATACGGCATTCGGCGCCCACGCGACCGTTTTCACGCTCCATTTCTTCCACGAGGATACCGGGATTCGGACGCTGGCACTCAGCCCCGCGGACTTTGAGCGGCCCGAGGCTGCCGCAGAGCGCATCCTGAAGGAGCTGGGGCTCAAACCGCAGAAGGCGCCCCGCTGACCGTCCGCCACATGTCCTCCATCACGAAGACCCCCCTTTCCGGCCGCCGCGTCGTGGTCACACGCGCCCGGGACCAGGCGCCGTCCCTGTCCGAACGGCTGGAAGCGCTCGGCGCGGACGTGATCGAGCTGCCCGTCATCCGAATCACCCGGGAGATTTCGAAGGAAGCCCTCGCCGACGTGATGCTCGAATTCGCAAGCTACGACTGGCTTGTCTTTACCAGTGCAAACGGCGTCCGTTTCTTTTTCGAAGAGTTTTTCCGGCTTTTCGAAGACATTCGCTCCCTGGGATTCATTCGGATCGCGTGCGTGGGCGATGGCACAAGCCGCGAGCTCACTTCCGGGATGCACCTGAAGGTCGAATGCCAGCCGGTTCGGGCGACCGCCGAGGCGCTGGCCGAGGCGTTGATCGGGACGGACAGCCTGGACAACGCGAAGGTTCTCGTGATCACCGGGAATCTCAACCGGGACACGCTTGTGCGAAAACTGGAGGGTGCCCGGGCGATTGTGGATTGCCTTCAGGTCTACAGGACCGAAAGCGCGGATCTGGCCGGAACGGCCGCCGCGGCGGACTTTTGCAGGCGCGGGGCGGATGCGATCCTTTTCACGAGTTCATCCTCCGCGGAGGCCTTCGCGGGCCAGCCGGCCTCTCTTGCCATCGGCCCCGGGGCCAGGCGCCCGCTCGCCGGAAGCATCGGACCGCAGACAAGCGCCTCGATGAGAAAATGCGGCCTCACCGTGGACTTCGAGGCCGAAAAGCCCGGTTTGGACGGGCTTTTGGAGGCTTTGGTCAGCAAGATAGGCCCTCAATAACCCACCCGCGTGAAAGTCCCCTTTCTCGATCTTTCCCTCCAACACCGCGCGCTGCGCGGCCCCATTTTGGAGGCGCTTGCGGCGACCTACGATGCAAACCGATTCTGCCTTGGGCGGGACGTCGAGGACTTCGAGCGCAATTTCGGCGCTGCGCTGGGCTATCCGCGGGTCCTCGGGATGAACAGCGGCTCCGCGCCGTTGCACGTCGCCTGCATGATTGCGGGATTCGGTCCGGGCGACGAAGTGATCACAACACCCTTCACGTTCATCGCCTCGGCCTGGGGGATCACCTATGTCGGGGCGAAGCCGGTGTTCGCCGATGTTGAGAAGGAAACGTATAACCTCGATCCGGCCGGGATCGAAGCCGCCGTCAGTCCGAGGACGAAAGGGATCGTGGTCGTCCATCTATTCGGCCAGCCGGCCCGGATGGACGAGATCATGGCGATCGCGCGCCGCCACAATCTCTTTGTCATCGAGGATTGCGCACAGGCGGTCGCGGCCTGTTACCGGGGGACGCCCGTCGGGCTCATTGGCGACTGCGGCACGTTCAGTTTCTACCCGACCAAGAATCTCGCCGCGTGCGGCGAGGGAGGGGCCTTTGTTTCGAGGCGGGAGGATATCCAGACGCGGGCGCGGCATATCCGGGTTCATGGTTCGGACCGCCGGTATTTCCACGACGTCGTGGGGGGGAATTTCCGGATGGATGGGTTTCAGGCCGCGGCTCTCAACGTCAAGCTGCCTCACCTGCCGGCATGGACGGAGCGCCGGCGGGAGATTGCGGAACGCTACCGCGCCGGCCTGAAGCGCGCCGATCTGCGGCTCCCGGGCGTCCGGGAATACGGGAGGAGCGTGTACCACCAATTCACCGTGTGCCATCCGCGGCGCGATGCGCTCCGCGAACATCTCACAAGATGCGAAGTCGGCACGGACCTGATCTATCCGGTCCCGCTGCATCTGCAGAAGTGTTACTCAGGCTTGGGCCTCGGCCCGGGATCATTCCCGAATGCGGAAGAGCTTTGCACCTGCTGCATCAGCCTGCCGATCTTCCCGGAACTGACGGACGCGCAGGTCGATCACGTCATAGCAAGCGTCAATTCGTTCTGACGCGAAGGACGAGCCATGGTCGGCGCAATTCGATTCAAGGTCTGCGGGCTGACTTCGCTCGTTGACGCCGATTTCGCCGACCATTGCGGGGCGGACTATTTGGGATTCATCCTCCATCCCGGTTCGCCCAGGAAGATCACACTCGACCAATTCAAGTCCATGCTGCCGAGGCTGGCCGATCGGAAGAAGGTGGCGGTTTCGGTCGAACCGGCGCCAGCCGCCCTCGCGGCAATGGTCGATGCCGGTTTTGACAGGTTTCAGATCCATTTTCGCGAAGACCTTCCGGTTTCGAGGATAGAGGAATGGTCGCGCGCTGTGGGAGCGGATCGCCTGTGGCTGGCCCCGCGGCTGTCCTCCGGGAAGGTCTTGCCCGCGCCCATTCTGCCGCTCGCGGACACCTTTCTTCTGGACACCTTTCAGCCGGAAGGCTTCGGCGGCTCGGGCCGCCCGGGCGACTGGAAGAGCTTTGCGTCGTTGCAAGAATCGCATCCCGCCAAGACATGGGTACTGGCCGGAGGGCTCGGCCCGGAAAACATCGGATCTGCGCTGGCCGAGTCCGGCGCCCGATTCGTAGATGTGAACAGCGGCGTGGAGGCGGCTCCCGGCGTCAAGGATCACGCCAAACTGGAGGCTTTCGTGCTGGCGATCCGTCGGGCGGCGGAGGCGAAAGATTGAGGCAAGCTGGATAACCCAGCCTGCGACTCTTGTTGGCCTCTTCCACGCCTCTGTGGCGCGGAGGGAACTTATGGCAGAACCATAAGTTTCCCCAGCCTGTTTGGCGTGGGCTCTGGGTCTTGGCCAACTCGAGTCGCAGGCTGGGTTATCCAGTTTGCCTTAATCTTCTATCTTATCGCGCCCTCGTGCTCGAGCAGCCAGCGCTTGATCGTTTCGCCGAAGGCAAAGCCAGTCAGCGAGCCATCGGACCCTATCACACGGTGGCAGGGAATAATCAGGCAGATCGGGTTCGCCCCGTTGGCCTGGCCGACCGCGCGGGGGGAACTGCCGAGTTCGCGCGCGATCTGACCGTAGCTTCGCGTCTGCCCGGCGGGGATCTTTTGAAGCGCAGCCCAGACCCTTTTCTGAAAATCGGTCCCCTGGGGGGCGAGCTTCAGGGAGAACCTGGCGCGGGCCGAATGAAAGTAATCCGTGATCTCAGCCCGGATCCCGGCCGTTTTCGCCTCATCGCGGACGGCGTGCGCGCGGGTCAGGCGTCCGCCGAGCGAAGCCCTGTCGCCAAACGCGGTCGCAACAACGGCGCCGGACGAATCGACGGCCACGGAAAATGGGCCGACCGGAGTCTTGAATGTGGAGTAATGGACGGTTTCGGGCTTCTTCATGGGGCTGGTTTGCCAAATTGCCAGAGGTGGGCGGTTGCAAGGCTTCTAAAGGGCGAGAATACGGCCATGAGCCGTCGCGTGGCATCCATATCCGGGCGCTCCTCGAGACGCAGCAGGGCCTGCAGACCGCTTGTGACGCCCGTGTCCCCGAGCGGGACGCAATCGGCAAAGCCCAGGGAGCGCATCATGAGATAGTTGACGGACCACGGCCCCAACCCGTGGACGTCGAGAAGGGTGCGCTCGGCCCGGGTGGCCGACGCGAGCCGGAGCCGCTCCAGGTCGAGCTTGCCCTGGGACACAAGGCGGGAAACCCCGACGAGATAACCGGCTTTCTGTCGGGAGAACTGGAACGGCTGGAGGTCGTCCGGCGAAAGGTTTGCGATGTCATCGGGTTCCGGAGGCGCGAAGAGATCCCCGGCCGCGCCGGTCCGATTCAACCCGAGCGCGCGGCCGGTCCTTTCGACAAGCCGGCGCCTCAATAGACAGGCGAATTGAAAATTGATCTGCTGGCCGATGATGGACCAGAGAAGTCCGTCAAAAACCGAATGAGTCTGGCTGATCCGGAGTCCCGGGCGGCCCTCGACGAGGCGGGAGAGCCCCAGGCGCTTCGCCAGGCGCGCGAAAGCTTCGGCGTCCCCGTCCAGGCCGAGAAGGCCGGCGACAATCTCGTGGGCTGCGACCCCGGGCGGGCGGCCGGCAGTCCCCGCGCGGGCCGATGTCTTGCCCGCACTTTGCTGCGACCGGCCGTTCCCTGCGACGACATCGAACCGGACCGAGATTCGGCGGGTCGAGAAAATCAGGGTAAGCAAAGCCGGCGTCCCATCCAGGCGCACGGCCGCCTCATACATATCGCCGGAAAGCCGCTCGGTGATCGAATGGGGATCGCGGCTCAGCGCCCGGCGCAGATACGGAAGAGGGTAGCCTTCGGGCAGGGCCACCGTGAATTCGGGCTGCGCCCGTATCGCGCGATAGGCGGTTGGAGTGAGGCCCGTCAGTTTCCGAAAATGCTCGTGCAGCACGGAAATGGACTCGAAACCGGCGTCGCCGGCGATTGCAAGGAGCCGGTCGTCCGTCTCGACCAATCGCCTCTTTGCAGCGTCGATGCGGGCCCGCAGAAGCAGATCGGCCGGGGTCGTGTGAAAGTGCTGGCGGAAAAGCTCAAACACGCGGGTGGTTCCAAATCCCGACCGGCGGACGACGGCCGCAACGTCGGGAAAGTTGCCGGGTGCGGCGCGAATCTCCGCGACCAAGTCCTCCACGGATTCCAGCACGGGATCGGCCCCGCGCGCGAAATCGTCCGGATGGCATTTGCGGCACGGCCGAAATCCCCCGGCGCGCGCCGCCTCGCAGGTCGGGAAGAACCGGACATTTTCAAACCTGGGCTTCCGCGCTTTGCACGAGGGAAGGCAGTAGATCCCGGTGGTGCGGACGCCTGTGAAAAAGCGCCCATTGTAGGCGGGGTCTCCGGCCAGGAAACGCCCGTACATCTTGGACGCGGTCATCTTCATCCCGCCAGTGTAGCACAGAGCGCGGCAATGTCGTCCGGATTATTTCGCAGCAATTCCGGCCGTGGACGCCGGTCTGCGGTAGGGGGTTAGTTTGCCCGACCTGCAGCCTGCCGGGCCTGTGCTAGCAATTCCCAAACGCGCATCAATACCGGCGTGGGGCCCCATGGCGTTCCGCCGTCCCCCAACGCCCAGATGATGCGCGTAAGCTGCGCATGGCCCTTGCAGGCTGCAGGTCGGGCAAACTGACCCCCTAACGGGCCTGCTTCGGTGGCGGCTTGATGGGCCGGGAAATTGGTCTGGCGCCTCGAAAAATGGGAACTAAGCTACCCTGCATACGTCCAGCTGTTGTCGTACAGATGATAGAAACCCAAAACCTGCTATAATGACCATGAAATCACTCCGCACGCTAGCCACAGCCGTTGGCGCTGTTTGCCTTCTTGCCGTCGCCGCATTCGCCGGCGATCCGACCGGTACCTGGACTTGGACGGCCCCCGGAAGGGGCGGCGGCCCGGGCCGGCCCACCAAGATGACGCTTCAGTTGAAGGACGGCGCCCTCACGGGAAGCGTGGCCGGCCGAAACGGCGATACCGCGATCGCCGATGCCTCGTTCAAGGACGACGCAATTGCCTTCTCCGTCACTCGTACTATGGGTGACAACACCATCACAATGAAGTACGTAGGCAAGCTCGATGGAGACGCGATCACGGGCACTTTTGAACGCCCCAATCCGGACGGCGGCGACCCGGTCAAGGTGGACTGGAAGGCCGCCCGGGTGAAGGACGCCGACGCGGCGAAATAGCCTTGGCCTCGCACCAGCCGACCCCGTCACTCCAGGACCAGCCGGTATCCAATGCCGGATTCGGTCTTTAGGTGGCGGGGCTGGTTGGGGGCATCCTCGAGCTTTTGGCGGAGGCGGCCGACGTAGACGCGCAGGTACTGCGTCTGCTCCTCGGCGTTTGGACCCCATAATTCCCGGAGGAGCTGGCGGTGTGTGATGACCTTGCCTGCGTTGATGACGAGCAGGCGCAGGAGGGCGTATTCCTTTGCCGTGAGCCGCACTTCCTCCCGGCTGCGGGTGACAACCCGCCGGATGAGATCCACCTCGATTGAACCGAACTTGACCACCTTCAGGTCGTCGCTGGGCTGGTTGCGCCGGAGCATGACTCGGATCCGGGCAAGAAGCTCGCCGCCGCTGAAGGGTTTTGTCAGGTAATCGTCCGCGCCGGAATCCAGCGCTGCGATCTTTTTCTCGTCCTCGCCAAGGACCGAAAGGATCAGGACCGGCACCTGGCTCCACTCGCGCAGGCGCTTGAGGACCTCCAGGCCCGGCATGTCGGGAAGGCCGAGGTCGAGGATGATGGCATCGGGCCGCCGAAACGTGACTTCGCTGATTCCCACGCCCCCCGAGTCGGCTTCGCGGACCCCATAGCCTGCGGCTTCCAGGGTGACCCTCAGGAGGCGCCGGATCTGCACCTCATCGTCGATGATGAGCAGCTCGTGTCTTGGAGCGTCTGTCATTCTGCGGGAATATCGCCGTGCGGCGTGCACGGCAAGTAAACGGTGAACACGGCGCCGCCCCCCGGATTTTCGCCGGCGACCACGTCGCCGCCCTGTGCCGCCACAAAGCCGCGGATGATCGACAGCCCGAGGCCCAAACCGCCGGCCCGGGCCGCGTCTCCGCGCTGGAATTTCTTGAACAGGTGTTCCCGCATTTCGGGCGGAAGGCCGGGACCGCGGTCGGCAACCGTGAAGAAAACGCGGCTGCGGGCGCCATCCACGCCGGCGGCCAGAAAAATCGGGGTTCCGCCCGGGGTGTGGAGCGCTGCGTTGAGGAGGAGATTTGCCAGAACCTGCTCCATGAGGGCGGCATCCGCCCGGAAAAGCGGCATGTCGTTTGGAACGTCGACTTCCAGCGGATGTCCCGCCAGCGACTCGCGCACGCCTTCGAGCGCAGCATTGACGAGGTCCGAGGTGTCGCACCAGTCCAGCTTGGGTTTCAGGGTGCCGGACTCCAGGCGCGTCTGATCGAGGAGATTGTTCACCAGCCGGGTCAGCCTCCGCGTGGCGGTTCGCATTTCCTCGACGAGCGCCAGATGGGCGGAACCGCTGGCGGAGCCGATGTTTTCAGCGACGGAACCCAGGACTGCCAGGGGCGTCTTGAGCTCATGCGAGACGCCGTCCAGGAGCGTCCGGTGGAGTTTTTCCGACTCCGCGAGCAATTTCTCCCGCTCGCCGGCGGCCCGCAGCTGCTCGCTTTCGGCAAAGAGGGCCATCTGGCTGGCGAAAACGGCGATAAGGTCGCGCTGGGCGATCGACAGCGCGGTCTCCTCGGGCACGCGAACCACGAGAACCCCCAAGGCCTTCTCCTCGCGGACCAGCGGCACGTAAAAACCCTTGGCCGACGGGAGGGTGTCGGTGAACCGGCCTGCCTGCTTCCTGTTTCGCCAGACCCAGTCGGACACCGCCCGCTCCCGTTCGTCCACCGTAAAAGAGCCCGCAAAATGGGGCGTCAGCCCCCCGGAGCCGGCGTCGTCCGCGAGAAGCAGGGCGGTTTTTGCCGAAAAAAGCTCATCGGCCTGCCGGAGGGCCACGAAGACGCCTTCATCGAGGGTCTTCGCGGTCCCAAGTGCCCGGGTCAGGTGAAAAAGGGCGGTGGCGCGCTCCTCCCGGGCGCGTTCGTGCCGTTCCTGGGCCCGGATGCGCGCGGTCAGCTGCCCCGTGATCAGCGCCACGACCAAATACATGGCCACCATCATCCCATCGTCGAAGTTCCCGATGGCAAACGTGAACACGGGCGGGATGAAAAGAAAGTCCCACACGAGCGCGCTCACGATCCCCGCCAGCAGGATCGGCCACCGGCCGACGCGCAGGCTGAGCGCTATGACGGCCATCATGTAGATCATGCCGACCGAGCGGTACCCGGTGACCGGGACGAGGAACCAGCTCCCAATAGTCACGGCGGCAAGGACGCCCATGACCTCGACGTATTCAAGGATCGGCGACACCGAGCGCGGCGAAAGGTCGATCCAGACCCCGGCCGTGTCGGCGCGTTCCGGGGGGACAACGTAGATGTCGATGGGCTGCCGGATGCGAAGCAGGCGGTCGGCCAGGCTTCCGCCCCGCACCGTGTCGAGCCAGCGCGGGCTGAGCGACTTTCCGACGACGATCTGGGTGGCCTTGTTCTGCAGGGCCGTCCGGACCAGGGCGCCGGCGACGTCCTCGTCGTGGGTGACCAGGACCTCGGCGCCGAGTTCGCGCGCCAGGGCGAGATTGCGGTCCAGGCGCGCGCGGGCGTCGGCCGCCAGCGTGCGCGAGGACTCGACGTTGACGGCGATCCAGGCCGCCCCCTGGGCTGCCGCCATGCGCCGGGTCCAGCGGACAAGCTGCGTCGAGGAGGGGCTCGGGCCGATGGCGACGAGCAGCCGCTCGCCCGAGCGCCAGACGGTCTGCTGGGAACCGAGGCTTCGCACCTCCCGCAGGCGCTTGTCCATGCGCTCGGCCGTGAAGCGCAGGGCCAGTTCCCGCAGGGCCATGAGATTGGCTTCCTTGAAGAAGTTTTCCGCAGCCGTCGCGGCGCGGTCGCCGATGTACACCTTGCCGTCCTGCAGGCGTTCCAGCAGCGCTTCCGGGGTCAGGTCGACGAGTTCGATCTCGTCGGCGAGCTCGAGGATAGAATCGGGCACGGTTTCGTTCACCGGGGCCCCGGTGATCTGCCGGACGGCGTCGGCCCGGCTCTCGATGTGCTGCACATTGAGCGTGGTGAACACGTTCAATCCGGCATCGAGAAGCTCGATCACGTCCTGATACCGCTTGGGATGGCGCGACCCGGGCGCGTTCGTGTGGGCGAGTTCGTCGACGAGTACGAGCCCCGGCCTGCGGAGGAGCACGGCCTCCAGGTCCATCTCCGTCAGCTGGATTCCCCGGTATTCAATTTGCTTTCGGGGAATGACGGGCAGGCCCTCAAGGAGCGCCATCGTCTCCGCCCGGCCGTGCGTTTCGACTATGCCTACGACGGCGTCAATCTTGTCGCGCAACTCCTGCCGGCCCGCGCTCAACATGGCAAAGGTCTTGCCAACGCCCGGGCACATCCCGAAAAAGACCTTCAGGCGTCCGCGGGAAGAGCGGGCTTCCTCGCGCCGGAGCGAGGCGAGCAGGGCGTCGGGGTCTGGGCGGGGAGCGGGTGTCACGATCGGGCGGCGCGACCCACTTTATGATATGCGCCTGACGATGCGAGAAATCTCAGCGGGCCGGAATTTCGCGGTCCAGGGTCAGGTTGAGCTCCAGGACGTTGACGCCCGGCTCGCCGAATACGCCGAAGGCGCGGTCCTGGGTGCAGCTGGGAATCAGGGCATTTACGGACCCGACCGTGGCGTGGCGCGCTTTCGCAACCCGCGCGGATTGGAGGATCGCGTTGGCGACGCTGATGTGCGGATCCAAGCCGCTTCCGGATCGCGTCACCGCATCGGCGGGGACGGAATCGGACGGCTGCAGAGAGTTCGATGCGCGATAAGCGGCGACCAGGTCCTTGATCCCGTCAAAGTTGCTCGGATCGTTCACATCCTTGCCCTGGGCGTCCTTGGCGTGGGAGCCGTTGGCAAGCTTGGCGCTCGTCGGACCGTAATTGGTCCCCGAAGAGCTCGTCGAATCGTAGCCGGTGCCCGCCGCGGAGGGACGGGGCTGGAAGTACTTGTCCGAGGCGAAGCTTTGGGCCAGCAGGGTCGATCCGCGAACGGCGCCGGTTTGGTCGGCCACGAGGCTTCCGCCGGCCTTTGCCGGGAAAAACGCCTGCCCGGCCGCCCAAACGGCGACCGGGTAGGCGATGCAGCAGACAACTACCAGGAGAAAGGTGAGAAAGAATGCGGTCCTGAGATCGGAAAAGAGCGTTTTCATGGTTCAGACGATGTGGAGGGCGTTGATGAGCAGATCGATCAACTTGATTCCGACAAACGGGATCAGAACGCCGCCGAGGCCGTAGATGAATAGGTTGCGGCGCAAGATGGCCGCGGCGCCGACGGGCCGGTAGGCCACGCCGCGAAGGGCCAGCGGGATCAGGGCTATGATGATGAGGGCGTTGAATATGACCGCGCTCAGGATGGCGCTCAGGGGCGAGGCGAGGCGCATGATGTTGAGCGGCGCGATTGCCGGGAAGGAGCCGACGAGCATCGCCGGGATGATGGCGAAATATTTGGCCACATCGTTCGCGATGCTGAACGTCGTCAGCGATCCCCTGGTGATCAGGAGCTGTTTCCCAATCTCGACGATTTCCAGGAGCTTGGTCGGATTTGAATCCAAATCCACCATGTTGCCCGCCTCCTTGGCCGCCTGAGTGCCCGTGTTCATCGCGACCCCGACATCGGCCTGGGCGAGCGCCGGCGCGTCATTGGTGCCGTCCCCCGTCATCGCCACCAGGTGGCCCTTTGCCTGCTCGTCGCGGATTCGGGCGAGCTTCATTTC
>OCTA010001788.1_pt1 | contig 19639 bp, 12 predicted proteins | sample 1538991 | NCBI WGS metagenome assembly OCTA01 (sample SAMEA3539302, study PRJEB22396) | soil metagenome | biome: tundra; feature: field; material: soil | place: USA | collected 2010-05 | depth 0.15 m | reverse complement strand
GGTACGCCTGAGCCGCGCGCGGCGCAAGTTCCTGGATCGCATGCGCGCGTGGGAAGCGGAGGAGCAACCATGAAGAAACACCCAACAGATCCCGAGCCTCGCTTCCGCGACCGAGACAAGAGTGGCGCGCTGCCGGAGGATCGCGCGGGCGCGCTTATTCGAGGTGCCCTGGTTCCCGCCGAGCCCGACGCTGTCCAGTTGGCGCGCATCGAGCGGAATCTCCACGCGCACGGTTCGATGGGAGGACGATCGCCACGCATGCTGCGCCTCGGGCTCGCCGCCCTGTTCCTGATCGTTGGCGCAGCCACGGTCAAGGCCTACGAGCTGGCGCACGTCGCTGGTTGGCTGCACCGCGATCGAGGCGCGGTTTCGCCGCCCGAGAAGCCGAATTCGACCAAGCCAAACAAGCGGTCGGCGAAGACAGCAGCATCTGCACGCATCCCAAGTGAAACTGAAGTCCCCGCCCCGGCGATCCAGCCCCTGCCAGCGACGCCGGAAGAAAAGCCAGGTCCAGACAACGCCGCTCCCGAAGGTGCGCGCAAACCGCCACGCCCGGTTCGTCGAGCCGCGCTGGCCGAGATCCCGGGGAACGCGGCGACCGCGACACCCGACCCATGGCAGCGACAGCAATCCATGGTGCCGCCGGTGGCTGCTGCCCCGATCGCGGTGAAGGCCCCGGTCTTGCCCGCCAGCCAACCCGCCGCCGCGGCCTCTGACGAGATCCGCGGCCTCGATCAGGCCATCGGGCTTCTGCGCCGCGACCGCAACGCCACCGGGGCCCTGGCGGCCTTCGACAGCTACCTCGAACGCTACCCGCACGGCATTCTCAACCGCGAGGCGCGCGTGGCCCGCATCGATGCCCTGCTCATGCTCCAGCGGACGAACGCGGCACTGGCCGCACTGGAAACCCTGCCCTTCGACAGCGGAAGGCGCTCGACCGAGCTGCAAGTCGTGCGCGGCGAATTGCGCGCGCGCACCGATTGCACGGGCGCCGAGCGCGATTTCAGCGCGGCGCTGTCGCACGCGCCCGACGCCGGCCTGCTGGAAAGAATCTTGTACGGCCGTGGGGTGTGCCGGTCGAAGCAGGGGAACCAAGCCGGCGCGGCCGAGGATTTCAGACGCTACATCGAGCGCTTCCCCGATGGCACGCACGCAGCCTGGGCGCGCAGGTGGCTGGAGACATCTGGCAAATCGTCAACAACCGGTGGTTAGGTTTCCATCGGCCGATGCACCCAAGTGCCAATTGAGGAGGCCAACATGAACCGGACCACGTTGCTTGCGGCTTTGACTCTTGGGGCGCTCGCCTGCAAGGCTGACCGTCTTTTGGTGGGAGAGAGCGATTTCGACGGCGGCGGCACCTCGCCGAGCAGCACGGGTGGTGGAATTGTTCCCTCGGGCACCGGCGGTGCCGCGGATGCCGCGGGATCAGGAGGTGCTCCGGGTACCGGTGGCGCGGCTGGGCTCGGCGGAGTTATCCCTATCTCGTTCGGCGGAAGCGGCGGAACTACCGTGCCCCCGCCCGTCGCATGCGGCAACGGGATCCTCAATGCGGGAGAACAGTGCGACGACGGCAACACCATCTCCGGCGATGGTTGCAGTCGCCTCTGCCAGCTTGAGGACCCTTGTCTCTGCACCGCACCAGGGCAACCCTGTCTCTGTCGCGCCACGTGCGGCAATGGGATCCTAACCTCGGACGAAACCTGCGACGATGGCAACACGCTGGGCGGCGACGGCTGCTCCGCCGATTGCAGCACCGTCGAAAGGGGCTGGACCTGCCGCGTGCCGGGAAGACGCTGCACCCCCCTTTGCGGCGACGGAATTATCACTGGCGGAGAGACTTGCGATGATGGCAACAGCCAGAGCGGCGACGGTTGTTCCAGCACGTGCCAGCTAGAGCCTGGCGCCGACTGTCCAACACCGGGGCAGCCGTGCAAGCTGGCCGTGTGCGGAAACGGGATCCTAGAGAGGACCGAGCTGTGCGACTGCGGCACGGATCCGAATCATCTGCCGAGTGGCTGCAAGGCCGTGAACGGTCTGTTCTACGGCGACGGCAAGGGTTGCTCCAACATGTGCACCAAGGAGCCGACCTGCCAGGACAGCTCGGGCAAAACCCAGGCCTGCACCGCAACCTGCGGCGACGGCAACCTCGATCCGGGCGAAGAGTGCGACGACGGAAATCTGCTCAGTGGCGACGGTTGCTCGTCGAGCTGCAAGATCGAGGCTGGCTTCACCTGCTCGACCGTGACAACGCAGGGCTCTTCGGCTTGTACGCAGCCAGGGAACACGGGCCAATGCCTCCAGCTTCCCGTCATCTACCGCGATTTCCAGCCCGAAAACGTCTCGCCTGGCGGCCATCCGGACTTCTTCTTCCTGGGAACCAAGATGGGCGGCTCCCAGTCACCCACCACCATTTGCGTTCCGAACTCGGCGGGCCCGTCCAGAGGCAACGACTCGATCGCGCGCTGCTGGGGCATTGCGGACGCGACACTTCTCAATGGCAAGCCGCAGCCGGGCGCGACAACAACCTGCGCCTGCCAGTTCAGCGACTGGAATTTTCCCAATTCCAGCCGCATTCCAGGCAACTACACGCTGGCCGCCAACGACAGCCCCCTTTCAGACGGAAACGGCGGCTATCTCGGCGGCGGAAGCGCCGGTGCCCCTGTCAGCGTAGCCGGCAATGCTGGGACTTCCGCGGGAACGATGCTGGGGTTCACCCCGAGCGCTCCAGGTGGCCCGATTTGGAAGGGGACCACGCCGGCCTATAAGGACGCCAATAGTTTCAAGCAGTGGTTCAATGATGACAGCACGGTCAACAAGACCTTTGCGGGCGTCATTGAGATGAAATCCATGGGTACGAATATTTACCAATACGCCAGCACCGTGCACCTTGCTCAGGGCGGGTTCTACCCTCTCGACAGTCTAGATCCGAGCCAGGCCACACTTTGCAATCTTTCGCCGTATTGGAACCATGGCAATGGGAATCCTATCTGGACCACGTGCACGGGCGATCAATATCTTTTCCCGCCACGCGTGATCCAATCGGATTGTCCGACTCAGAACCCGATCACCAACGGCTGCTGGGTCACGGCGGTTCAAGGCATCAAGCATGATTCCTACTTCACCGAAGAAGCACACTACTACTTCGTCTATGACGGCAGCGTCGGGTTCGACGTGCGGGTCTTCGCCAACGACGACCTCTTCCTTTTCATCAACGGCAAGCTGGTTCTCGACCTTGGCGGCGTTCATCAGCAGTTACCAGGCATGGTGACCATCACTGGGAATCCTGGCAATGCGACGATCACCGAAGGCGGATGTCTGGATCCCGCGGGCAACATCACGCAGATTTGCAATCCGACCAGCTCCATGGTCGCGCCCCAGCCTGTGTCGCCCGACGACTATCGCACGCGCACGCTCAGTCTTGGGCTGGTTTCGGGTCTGACCTACGAGCTCGCCCTATTCGGTGCCAATCGCCAACCGACCGACTCGAACCTACAGATTTCCTTGAACGGGTCCACATCCAAGCGATCCGTGTGTGTCCCCCGCTGTGGCGACGGCATCGTCACGGCTGGCGAAGAGTGCGACTGCGGCGACGGGACAGTCACAATACCGCCCGACTGTCTCGGGTCGAACAACGACAGTACCTACGGTGGATGCACGACCCAGTGTAAATTTGCCGGCTTCTGCGGCGACGGCATCGTCAATGGGCCCGAGCAGTGCGATCTCGGCAAAATGAACGGCGATGCGCCCCTGGGAGCGAACGGTTGCACCCTGGGCTGCACAAAGCCGCACTACTGCGGCGATGGCATCGTCGATGCCAACCTGGGCGAGCAGTGCGACCTTGGGGATCTAAACGGCCTACCTGGCCAACCCTGCGACACCATGTGCATGATGTTTTTTTACTAGCCGCTACGGCGGCGGCGTGATGGTGATCTTCGAAATGTAGACCGTCACGGTCCCGGCGTTGCTGCTAGTGATGGCGGCTGTGTTCATCACCTGAATGCCAATAGCAGCGGTGACTGAGGCACAGTACTTGGTGCCAGCAGTGGGCGACACGTAGTCGGTAACCGACAAGGTGAGATCCTTGAACCCCGTCGCGGCGGCGTAGGCGTCCAGGCTGGCTCCGCCCACCGTGACAGGGTTGGTCCAGGCGTAGCTCGATGTCGCATCTCCCTGAGCGTAGGCCTGAATCTGAATCGGGACTTGCGTTGTGCCTGGGTTGTCGACGGCCAGGCTGAAAGTCACCGTCGCACCGACCAAGCTGATCGCCGGTGCGAAGTTCTCGACGGCCAGCCCGAACGGCTTGTACGCAGCGGCGCCTGAAACGAAGGGCACCGAAAGCGCGCCGCAACCGGAGGTGGCGCTGCAAAGCGCGGGTTTCGCCTTCGGACCCGCGGTCACATAGTTGACCTGCGATCCGCTGACGCTGCCTGGTCCAAGGACCAAAGTTCCGGCCCCGGCCGCAAAGTTGAAGGTTTGGGAAACCGTGGACTTTGTCGTTCCGCAGCCGGCTGTTGTCGAACCACCCGCTGCGAGAGTGCCGCCTGTGGTGACCGCGCCGCCGGTGCCCGCCTTGCCGCCCGATCCGGTGACGCCTCCGGTGCCGACGGTGCCGCCAGCGGCGGTGGCACCGCCCGATGCCGAAGCTCCCCCTGCGGAAGAGTCACCACCCGATCCCGTGACTCCGCCTGAGCTAACCACGCCGCCGGTCGATGCACCACCCGATGTCCCGCCCGACGAATTGCCGCCTGAACCCAAGGCACCTCCCGTGCCGATGGCGCCACCTACGGGCGAAGCACCACCCGATCCCACGCCACCCGCGCCAGCTGAACCGTCTCGCGCAGTCGTTCCGCCCGATGCCACAAGGCCACCGCTGCCGGTGATCCCGCCGGTCGCGCTCGTACCGCCCGTGCCCGCAGTGCCACCGCCCGTCACAACCTCACTATTCCCGCCTGCGCCGCCCGTCGCAGCCGTTTCGCCGCCCGAAGCACCTCCGGTCTGGGGATCGTCGCTGCAAAGGCCGCTCTTCGCACATGCCGCAACCTCCTTGGGCTTGTCGAGATTGACGCAACCCGAGCTCAGGGCCAGCAACAAAAGGCAAAACGAACCACCGGCTTTCATCGAAGCGAACGCCCTCCCTTATTGTGGGATCTAGTCGCGATCTTGCAGAGGCGCAAGCCCTTTGCCGACTGCCAGATTCGCAACCGCGATCTTTGTCACTGGAGATGCCAACGCCGAGCCCCGCTGACCACCGTGGTCGTGACCCCTGGGCATCGGCGTGGAGGGCGGCTTTCCCCTCGGGTTTATGGTTCCGCCCGAGATCACGGTCCTGGATTTGGTTCCTGCCGCCGGCTCGTAACCGTTCGCGATCCTCTGCATCATATTGATGGCGGGTGAGTGATCGGATCGCATGCCCCACGTGGCCAGGCACGCGGGAAAGCCTAAACGTCATGCTCAAGGTACTGATTGCAAAGGAACGGACACGTGGGGAGGCGCGCGTCGCGGCCACGCCCGAGACCGTCAAGCGATTGGTCAAAGAGGGACTCGATGTCGCCGTCGAGCGCGGGGCAGGCGAAGCCGCCTATCTTCTCGACGATCGCTTCCAAGGCGCGGGCGCCCGCTTGATCACGGATCTGGCTGCCGAATGGGCGACGGCGGACGCCGTCTTCAAGGTCACGCCGCTGGCCGCGAACGCGCAACTGGGTGCCGACGAAGCAGCGGCGCTCAAGCCCGGCGCCTTGGTCATCAGCTTCCTCCAGCCCTACCGCAATCTGCCCATGGTCAAGACCCTGACCGCGGGCAAGGTCACGGCCCTGGCCATGGAGCTGGTTCCGCGCATCACGCGCGCGCAGTCCATGGACGCGCTGTCGTCGCAGGCCAACATCGCCGGCTACAAGGCGGTGCTGCTGGCTGCAAGCCACCTCGGGAAATATTTTCCGATGCTCATGACCGCCGCGGGCACGATTCCTCCGGCCAAGGTCGTGGTCATGGGCGCAGGCGTGGCCGGATTGCAGGCCGTGGCCACGGCCAAGCGTCTCGGTGCCGTGGTCTGGGTTTCCGACGTGCGTCCCGTCGTGAAAGAGCAGGTCGAATCCTTGGGCGGCAAGTTCATCGATTTACCCGCGCAAGAGTCCCAAGAATCGGGTGAAGGCCAGGGCGGCTACGCCAATGAAATGAGCAAGGACTTTCTCGCCCGCCAGCAAGCCATCATCAAGGAGCACATCACCACCGCCGACGTCGTGATCACCACCGCGCTCATTCCAGGTAAGCCCGCCCCGCGCCTGGTGACAGCCGACATGGTGCAAGCCATGCGTCCAGGTTCGGTCATCGTGGATCTGGCGGCCGAACAAGGCGGCAACTGCGAACTCACCGTGGCCGACCAAGAGGTCGTCAAAAACGGCGTGACCATCCTCGGTCACACCAACCTGCCCTCGACCATGCCGCTCGACGCCAGCACGCTCTACGCGCGCAATGTCTTGGAGCTGGCCCTGCTGGTCTTCAAAGGCGGCAAGCTCAATCTCGATCTCAATGACGAGATCATCAAGGGCGTGCTGCTCACCCACGACGGCCAAATCACCCATGGCCCCACGGCCCTTGCCGCGAAGGCCGCGCCATGACAGGTGGCCTGCTGATTTCGCTCTATCTCTTCACGTTGGCCGCCTTCCTCGGTCTTGATGTCATTCGAAAGGTTCCGCCCACGCTCTACGCGGCGCTGGCCACGGTCATCGGCGCAGCGGCAGCACTGGCGATGGCGGTTGCGTTGACGGCGGCATGTAGCGGCGGCAGATCTGCGCCTGCGCTTCTGGGAACGGTGGCCGTCGCCGTCGGAACCTGCGGCGTGGTCGGCGGGCTTGTGCGTGGCAAACGCATGTTGCGCGGCGGAGGCGGCAAACCAGGCGGCAAGACATGATGGCTTCCGTCCTTGCTTCGCTGCGCACCTTCGCGGTTCCAATCCTCTACATCGCCTCCGCCGTCTTCTTCATCGCTGGGCTGAAGGCCACGTGCAAAGTGCGCGCGGCGGGCCGAGGCACGACCTTGCTCGCCATCGGATTTCTTCTGGCTTTGGCTGGAATCGCCATCGAAACCGCGGGTTCCGATCTCAAGTTGGCACTGGCGGGTGTCGCCCTCGGCGCGATCTTCGGATTGTTGATCGCGTTGCGCTCTCGAATTGCCCTTGGCCGAGGCATCGGTCCCCTGCTCGCGGGCGCGGGCGGTGTGGTATCCGTGCTCGTGGCAACCGCCGCGTTTCTCAGCGAGGAGGACTGGCCGCTCGCCGGTGCGCTTGCCCTCACGGGCGGACTGCGCGGAGCCGCCTTGGGGCTGGCCATGTTGGCGGGCCTGAGCGCCCTGGTGTTTGCTGTGTTGGCCGCGTTTGGACCGGCCGCGCGCGCCTCGGGACAGCCAGCAGCGGTGGCGCTGTCCGCCTCGGCCTCTGGCCTGGCCACGGCAATGGTGGGTTTTGCCCTCGGCAATCCCATCGTGGTCACGGTGGGCGCGCTGGCCACCACCGCGGGCTGGACCTTGGCGGCCATCGTGGCCCAGTCGCTTGGCCGCAAGCCGTCCGAAATCGTTCTTCGGCCAAGTAGCAAAACCGGCAAAACGGGCGAGGAGTACGGCGACGTGCAAACCTGTGGCGCCGAGGAAGCGGCGATGGTGCTCGAAAACGCGCACACCGTGGTGATTGTTCCCGGCTACGGCATGGCGGTCGCGCAAGCCCAGCACGCCGTGCACGACGTAGCCAAGATGCTAGAGCAGCGCGGGGCTCAGGTCTTCTACGCCATTCATCCGGCAGCCGGGCTCATTCCCGGCCACATGAACATCCTGCTCGACGAGGCCAAGGTGCCGGCGGCGCAGATCCTGGAATGGCAAGCCGCCAACACCAAGCTTGCCGAGGCCGACGTCGCGTTGGTGGTCGGTGCCAATGACATTGTCAACCCCGCCACGCAAAGCGATCCGCACAGCGCTGTCTATGGCATGCCCCTCATCGACGTCGGACTGGCCCGCTCGGTGTTCGTCATCAAGCGCAGTCTGCGGCCGGGCGCCGCGGGTATGAAGAACGCGCTTTTTGAAAGAACAAACACCACCCTGATCCTTGGCGACGCCAAGAAGGTCTTGCAGGCCATCGGCGTCGAGCTCAAGGCCCAACTTCCCAAAGCAGCGGCGGCATAAACATGGACACCGGCCTCATTCTCTGGACTGTGATGATGTTCGTTCTGGCGGGCTTCGTTGGGCACCACGTGATTCATGGCGTGCCGACGCTGTTGCACACGCCGCTCATGTCGGCCACCAACGCCATCTCCGCCATTTCCGTAGTTGGCGCCATTGTGGTCGCGGGCTCGCAATGGGAATCGGTGCGGACGATTTTAGGCGTGACCGCCGTGGCCGCAGCCATGTGCAACGTGGTCGGCGGCTTCCTGATTACCGAGCGCATGCTCAAGATGTTCAAGGGCGGCGGCGACGCGAAAGGCAAGGATCGCTAGCCATGCCACCCGAGCAAATCATCGAGATCGCGTATTTCGCCGCAGCGATCTTGTTCATTCTCGGCCTCAAGCTGCTGTCATCGCCGCGAACCGCGCGGCGGGGCATGCACCTGGCCGAGATCGGCATGGTGGTGGCCATCGCCGGCACCCTGCTCGACCACCACATTATTACGTACACCTGGATCATCCTTGGCGCGGTCATCGGCATCGCTGCCGGCGCCGTCATCGCCGTGTGGACCCCCATGACCGCCATGCCACAACGGACGGCCCTGTCGCACGCCTTTGGCGCGGCCGCGGCGGCCTTGGTCGGCATCTCGCACTTCTATTCCGAGGGCGCGCATCTTCAAAGCGGCACCCTGGTCGCGCTTGGCATCGAAGTTCTGCTCGGCAGCCTCACCTTCACTGGCAGCATGATTGCATTTGCCAAATTGCAAGGCTGGCTTCCCGGCGTGCCCATGACCTTCAAAGGTCAGAACATCTTCAACATGGCGTTGCTCGCTGGTATCGTGACCGCCACGGTGTGGGTCATCGCCAATCCGCAGGCCAGTTGGCTGTTCTACGGCATGGTGGGCCTGGCCCTGATCTTCGGCGTGCTCTTCGTCATTCCCATTGGCGCCGCCGACATGCCCGTTGTCATCGCCATCCTCAATTCCTATGCCGGCCTTGCCGGCGCCGCGACCGGCTTCGCCCTTGACAATAAGATCCTGGTCATCGCCGGCACCCTCGACGGCGCCTCGGGCCTCATCCTGTCCATCATCATGTGCAAGGCCATGAACCGCTCGATCGCCAATGTGCTCTTTGGCGCTTTTGGCAAGCCGCCCGAGGGCGGTACCGATGCCAGCGTGAAGGGCAATGTTCGCGCCATCACCACCGATCAAGCGGCCGATCTCTTGGCCGCCAGCATGACGGTGATCGTGGTTCCTGGTTATGGCATGGCCGTGTCCCAGGCCCAGCACGCGGTCAAGGAACTGGCCGACGTACTCGCCGAGCGTTCAATCGACGTCAAGTACGCGGTACACCCGGTGGCTGGGCGCATGCCAGGTCACATGAACGTGCTGCTGGCGGAAGCTGGCGTGCCCTACGACCAGCTTTACGACATGGATCACATCAACGACGACTTCCAGCGCGCCGACGTGGCCATCGTCATTGGCGCCAACGACGTCGTCAATCCCGCGGCTCGCAACAACAAGGCCAGCCCCATCTACGGCATGCCCATCCTCAACGCCGACCAAGCCAAGTCCGTGCTGGTGCTCAAGCGCTCCATGGCGCCTGGGTTCGCCGGCATCGAGAACGAACTCTTCTACATGCCCAATTGCATGATGGTGTTCGGCGATGCCCGCAAGACCGTGACCGAATTCTCTGCGGCGCTCAAACGGCAAGCCAAGGCGGCGTAACTCGTGCCAGAGGACAGCCTCCATCTGCGCTCTGGACCGTGCATACTGTCGAACGAAGTCGCCGCCCGCTTTGTTTGACGGAGCTGACCCAAGACGCACGGCCGTGACCACTGCGACCTTGAACGATCGAAAGTTGTTCACGCATGGAGGCTTCCAATGGGGCTTGTCGGGTCGAACCAGCTTTGCGTTAGAGGGGTCTGGCACTGGCTTGGCACGTTGCGCACGACTGCGGTCGGGCTTCTGCTGTTGCAAGGCGCCTGCACCTCAGGCGGTTCGATCAACCAGGGAACGTCTCCCACCCCCACATCAACCACGACCACGACCAGCACGTCGGTGACCAAGGATGATGCTGGAACGGTTTTCGTGTCGCAAGACGCGGCGGCCAAGCTCGACACGCCCATCTGCGTGCCCCTTGCCTGCACCTCAGCCACCGGGCAGTACTGCGGAACCATCGGCGATGGTTGCGGCAATACCAAGGACTGCGGTGCCTGCCCAACCGATCAGGTGTGCGGCGCCGGCGGACCCGGCATCTGCGGCGGCGGCGCCAATTGCACGCCCAAGTTCACCTGCACCTTTCCGGGTGGTTCCTACTGCGGAAAGATCGGCGACGGCTGCAACCATCCTCTCGATTGCGGCGTCACCTGCCCCACGGCCGGCTGGACCTGCGAGAACAATACCTGCGTCGGCCCTGCCTCGGTCTGCACGCCACTGACCTGCGATACCGCCGGCGGTGGACGCTACTGTGGCAAGATCAGCGACGGCTGCGGCCGCGAGCTCGACTGCGGCGCCACCTGTCCCAAGTCGGGCTGGTCGTGCGTGGACAGCATCTGCAAAGGCGCCCCGCCCGCCTGCACGCCCGTCACCTGCGACACAACGGATGGCGGTCGCTACTGCGGTACCATCGGCGACGGCTGTGGCGGTGGCCTCGACTGCGGCGCCACCTGCCCCAAGGCGGGCTGGTCGTGTACGGGCAACGTCTGCGTCGGCGGCGCATCTTGCGCCAAGGTTTCTTGCGACACGGTCGGGGGTGGGCGCTACTGTGGCACCGTCGGCGATGGCTGCGGTGGATCCCTCGACTGCGGCGCCACCTGCCCCAAGGCCGGGTGGGCTTGCACAAGCAACGTCTGCACTGGCGGCGCTGGGTGCGCCAAGCTAACCTGCTCGCCAACCGGGGGCAACTACTGCGGCAGCGTGGGCGACGGTTGCGGCGGATCGCTGATTTGCCCCGCGACCTGCCCCACCGCCGGCTGGACCTGCAACAACAACATCTGCGTCGGCGGCCCGACCTGCACCAAGCTGACCTGTGCGCCCGCGGCCGGCGGCAACTACTGCGGTTCCATTGGCGATGGTTGCGGCGGATCGCTGACTTGTCCCGCGACCTGTCCCACCGCTGGCTGGACCTGCACGGGCAACGTCTGCGTCGGCGGCCCGGCCTGCGTGAAGCTAACCTGCGACGCCAAGGGCGGTGGACGCTACTGCGGCAAGATCGGCGACGGCTGCGGCGGATCGCTCGACTGTGGCACCACCTGCCCGACCGCCGGCTGGGTATGCGGAACGGGCAACGTGTGCATCGGCGGCCCGACCTGCACCAAGGTCACCTGCGATGTGGCCGGCGGCGGACGCTACTGCGGCACCATCGGCGACGGCTGCGGCGGAAGCGTCGACTGTGGCGCCACCTGCCCGGGCGGCGTGACCTGCGGCAGCTCCATGCCCAACGTGTGCGGTGCCGTCGGGGGCTGCACGGGTCTTTGTGCCCAGGTACCAGCCTGCGGCGGCGACAAAACCAAGACCAGCATCAGCGGAATCGTGTACGACCCAGCCGGTGCTTTGCCCATCTACAATGTGGTTGTCTACGTGCCGAACGGCGCTCTCGATCCTATTCCCACCGGCCCGGCGTGCACGACTTGCGATGCCACGGCCTCGGGCAGCCCCATCACCACTGCGCTGACCGACGCCCAGGGCCGTTTCAAACTGACCAAGGTCCCGGCTGGCAGCAACATTCCGCTGGTTATTCAAATCGGAAAATGGCGTCGCACTATCACCATCACCACCGTCACGGCCTGCGTGGACAATCCCGTCGCGGACAAGACGATTCGCCTGCCGCGCATAAAGAGCGAAGGCAACATGCCGCAAATCGCGATGGTCGTGGGATTCTCCGACGGTCTCGATTGTCTGTTGCGCCGGATTGGCATCGACGATTCCGAATTCACGGCCCCAACTGGCACGGGCAAGGTGCACCTGTACACCACGCCCAAAGCGGCCGCCAACTTCGATCCAAGTCTCAACGCCGGCGCGGCCTATGGCGACGCGGCGGTGCTGTGGGCTACCAAAGCCGCGATGATGAACTACGACATGTTGGTCATGTCTTGCGAGGGCACACCCAACAAGGATCTGAAGACCACGGCGATGCACCAGGCCGTAAAGGACTACGCCGATGCGGGCGGAAAGCTCTTCGGTTCACACTGGCAAGACGTCTGGGTCTGGGCCGGCCCCGCGCCCTGGCCGACCGGGGTGATCAACTTCCCCATGAATGGCGCCAGCATCGCCAACCTCTCTGGCATTCCCGACGGGTTCATCGCGAACATCGACACCACCTTTACCAAGGGAGCGGCCCTGGCCGACTGGCTGGTGGCTATTGGTGCCACGCCCACGCGCGGGCAATTGCCCATCAATGGCGGCGAGCACAGCATGAATCGCGTGGTCGGCGCATCGACCCGTTGGATCTACGGCACCGACACCACCAACACCAGCTACCCCGATTGGTTGGTCTACGCCAGCTTCGGCACGCCGGTTGAACAGCCCGCGACGGGCACGCCCAATTACTGCGGCAAGGTGGTCATGACCGATCTGCACGTGTACACGGGTTCGGGCAAGAAGGCCTTCCCCAGCGGCTGCGATTTGACCAAGGCTGCCACGGCCCAGGAAAAGGCCCTCGAGTTCATGCTCTTCGATCTCTCGGCCTGCGTGCAGGTGGACACGGCCCCGCCCGTGCCACCCCCACCCGCGGCTGGAAGCCCCGCGCCCCCCGCGCCCACCTCGCCGCCCGCGTCCCCGCCACCGCCATCTGCGGCGCCACCCGCCCCCGCGCCAGCGCCAGCCGCACCGCCACCGCCTCCTCCCCCAGCGGCGGCAGCGCCGCCGCCACCGCCACCGCCGCCACCGCCGCCACCACCACCGCCACCGCCACCGCCCATTTTGTAGGCGAAAGATAGACGACTCGAAGATCCTACGCTTCCGTTCCTCGCAGCTTGTCGAGCAGACGCGGCAGCTTGAGGTAGGGCACGAATTCGACCTCGAAGCCCCCATCGCGGTTGACCAAGGCCCCGCGAAAATGCGGCGCGACGCCCAGCCGCGCGGTAGAGTTCCTCATGGTTGGTCCCCGGCACGAGAACCGCGGAAAGCGAGGATCCTCAATGTCCACGGAGAACAAGTGCGTTTCGATCCTGACCCTTATCGTTGCTGCGTGGTCGATCGAGGCTTGCGGCAGCAAGAACAGCGCTGGCGGCGGCGGAATGGGTGGTGGACGAGGCGGCAGTGGTGGTCCCTTGGCCACGGGCGGCACTGCTGAGACCGGCGGCACCACGAACACAGGAGGGCAAACGAGCACGGGCGGCGCCAGCGGCGGAAGCGCGGGAACCATCGGCACGACGACAACCGGTGGTTCGACCAGTACTGTGGGCGGAACTCCCAGTGGCGGAACTCCCAGCGGTGGAGCTCTCAGTGGTGGTTCTCCCAGCGGTGGAGCTGCCGGTGGATCCACCAGCAGCGGCGGCGCGCGCTTGGACGCTGGTGTGGTTGCAGCCACCGGCGGAACCATCGGCAGCGGCGGCGCGCTCTTGGACGCTGGCGTGGTTTCAGCGACGGGCGGCGCTACCGGCAGCGGCGGCGCGCGTGCAGACGCTGGCGTGGATCGAGCTACCGGCGGACCTGACGCCAGCGCCGGTGCAGACGCGGGGGGAAAGACCGGTGCGGCCCAGACGATCAAGAACATCAACTACGCGGGTACCTCAGCCGCGTCCCAGACTCTCGATCTACTCTTGCCCGCCAATGCGCAGCTTCCGCTTCCGCTGGTCGTCCGCATCCACGGCGGCGGGTTCAGCAGCGGCGACAAGTCGGGTGAGGAGACGGGCACAACGGCAAGTGCGATTCTGGCCAAGGGCTATGCCCTGGCCGGCGTGAACTACCGTCTGTCGGGTCAAGCGCTCTTCCCCGCCGGAGCCCAAGACGTCAAGGCCGCTGTACGCTGGCTGCGTGCTCATGCCGCCCAATACGGATTGGACACCGACCGCTTTGCCTGCTGGGGCGAATCGGCGGGCGGCTACATGGTGGCGATGCTCGGGGTCACAGGGGATCAAGCCACCGTCTTCGATGACGACTCCTTGGGCAACCCAGGGGTTTCGAGCGCTGTCGCTGCCGTGGTGGATTGGTATGGCCCGACCGATCTCGCGATGATGGACAGCCAGCAGACAGCCAACCCTCCTGCCAGTTGCCCGACCAGTTGGCTGCAGCACACGCCGGCGACCTCTCCCGAGGGGCAATGGCTCGGCGGCGCGCTCAATACGCCAGCCGTGAGCACCAAACTTACCCAGGCAAACCTGGTCGCGTACGTCGCAACGGCCAAGACCCTGCCGCTGTTCATCATCGCCCACGGCAACAACGACTGCAACGTGCCGTGGGGTCAGTCGCAAGAGCTCAAGGACGCGCTGGCCAAGGTGGGGAACACGGCCAATCTGACCATCATCCCCGGCTACTCGCACGGCGACAGCCGGTTCGAGACCACGCAGACCACGCCAGACCTGAATTTGCTCGCCGCGCTTTTCGGGCGCTAGGTCTTTCTCATGAGCTTGAAAGACTGGGTCGAGCGCGGCGAATCCCACGCCCATCCCTACGACGTGAAGATCCACGTCGGGGATTGACCATTCTCCGTCGCTGCCTCAGAAATCTGATTTTTCCAACGCCGCGCCCTTGGAAAACCAGGTCTCGAGGTCTGGTATGTGCCTTGCTAGCAACACGAGCATGGGAAAGGCATGCGCCGTTCTGATTACGGCCGGGGCAATGACTTGGACAGGTGGTTGTTCCAGGTCGGGGTTGACCCAGGGCCATACGCCGAATCCGCCGGCCGATGCGCGATCACCTGGCGCTTCGGGCAACGATGCGAGCGGGGAAGCCGATATTGCGTCCCTGAGGCCAGATATTCAAGCAGGCGCGGATTGGGCGAGCGATTCCCTGCCAGCCGACAGCGACTGCATCGTCGCGGTCCGGACCGATACGTGCTGTAGCGATCCGTTCGCCGTCTTCCGGGAAGACATGCTGAAAGATCCGTGCATCCAGCCCTACCTGTCGACAACCTATTCCGCCGCTTGCACTGCAAAGCAACCTCCGGGTTGCGAGTTGGTGGATTGCGCCTTCGGGCTCCCGCCGACGCGAACGGCGGGGCGGGGCCCGGATGGCGCGTGCCAGTTCATAAGCGAGTGCGCGAGCGACGGCGATTGCACCAACGCGCTCGACCTGCGCGGCTGCTGCGGGTGCCCTGCCGTCTACCCGCGCGCGCTGGTGGCCACGGATCCATGCCTCCAAGATCTCGCACCCGGATCGGCATCGAACTGTCCATCCACCACGTGCGGCGCGGTTCGCTGCGCGCAGCCCGCGTGCTCGCCGCAGGTCGCGATATGCACGAGTGCCGGCGCAACGGCCGCCGTGGGATTGAAAGTGTGCGGTGGAGACCCCAAGGGCGCGCCACCGCCACTACCGTGACCGCGGCGTGATTCACCGCCTACTTCGCCGGATCCACCAATGCCTGGTAGACCAGCGCGCGGGAGAGGTTTTCCATGTCCGGCATGCCGGGCTCGGAAGCCAAGCGCTGGACCATGCCGACAAAGACGAGATCGTTCGTCGGATCGATCCAGAACCAGGTGCCGGCCAGGCCATTCCACAGGAAGGAGCCCTTCCCGGCCGTGCTGCCAACCTTGATGGGGTCGTCGAGCACCGCGAAGTCATAGCCAAAGCCCAACCCCGGTTGCATGGTATAGGGGCCTATTCCGAATTTCCCCGTCAACACGCGCTCGGGCAGATGATTGCTGCGCATGAGTTGCACGGTACTGGGCGAGAGCAGACGCACGCCCCCGAGTTCGCCGCCACCAAGCAGCATCTGTGCAAAGCGAAGATAGTCGCCCGCGGTCGAATACATGCCGCCGCCCCCAGACGGCATGCCAGGCGGTTGGCTGACGTTTGCATCGTGGGGCACGGCGGCCAGGCTCGATTGCGTCGGGTCCGGCTTGTAGACCGTCGCAAGTCTCACCAACTTGTCTTTCGGAACGAAGAAGTCGGTATCTTTCATACCGAGCGGTGTGAGGATGCGTTCGCGTACGAAGTCCGGGAATGATTTACCTGACAGCTTTTCGACCAGGTATCCTTGCACGTCTACCGAGACACTGTATCTCCAGGCTTCTGCCGGCTGATAGGCGAGAGGCAACTTGGCGAGTTGGGCAATGAACTCCTTGAGCGACCACGTCTCGAACAGTTCGGACTTTCGATACAGCTTGTCCACTGGGTCGTCGAAGATGCCGTAGGTAAATCCCGCCGTGTGCGACATCAACTCGCCGATGGTAGGCGCGTGCGCAGGCGCCACGAGCTTCAAGTTGCCGTGCTTGTCCGTGCCCGAATACACCTTCAGGCCTGCAAATTCCGGGATGTACTTCGCGATCGGATCGCTAGGCTTCCATTTGCCTTCCTCGTACAACATCATCATCGCCACGCCCGTGATGGGCTTCGTCATCGAGTAGATGCGGAAGATCGTGTCCTTCTGTATCGGCTTCTTGCTCGCGATGTCCTGTTGCCCGTAGATCTTCTGCCCGACGAGTTTTCCGTGGCGGGCCATCATGGTGACGATGCCGGCAAACTGCTGACTGTCGACGGACTTCTGCAAAGCCGCATCCAGCGACTTCAGTCGTTCGACCGAGAAGCCAACCGAGCCGGGTTTTGCTTCCGGCAAGGGACTGCTCTGGCCGTACGCACTCCCGACGGCAAACAACAAGAGCCCACACGAAAGAATCGAAGCAAGTCGACGGCTTTGCACGATGCACTCTCCTGGTTCAAGCCTCTAGGCGCGTGCCTGGAACCCAGGCACAATCATCGACGCCAGACGCGTGGGATTTTGCACGCCTTGTTCGGCCATCCATCCGTTCGACCGAGCAAGAAGTTCTTCGCCACGACTTCCGCCGACGATTTCTCCCAGCCACCTTCGCCCAGACTCCGCCAGCAGGTTGGCACCGGCTGCTTCGGCGGTCGCGACGGCGCGCTCAAGCGCGGCCAGGCCAGCACCACGCTCGGCTCTTGGCGAGAGCCAGTGCACGCCAGCCTCGATGGCGGCCCCCATAGCCATCCCGGTCTGATGATCGGCCTTGCGCAAGAACCGCACGCTCCGCAGCGCCTTGCGCAGGAACGAGGACCGCTCGGCTTCGCGAGCGCCCTCGGCCATGGCCAGGGCGACACGAGCCCAAAGCCAAGCGTATTCCAGCCGGATCCCGTTGATCTTGAGCATGGCCGAACGCCGAATTCTAGAGTCCTCCGCGGAGATTGTCTGATACGCCACGTCCGGTTGCCCGGCGTAGAGCGCTTGTTCACAACGCGCGAATAGGTACGTGAAGTGTTGGAGCTGATACCTGTCGCCAGGCCACGGGTCGAGGATCCCCTCGATGTCTTTGCGCGCGCGCGGGAGGTCGTCCCGGATGAGCCACACAATGGAGTGGTAGGTGCGCAAATTCGTCGCCAGGTAGAGGTCAGACGTGCGGTCGGCATCGGCGGTGTAGCGATCGAATCGCTCGCACAGTTCGCGCAGCCGCCCCGCCATGCGCAAGGAGAAGCACGCGAAAATGCGCGTGGTCGCAATCTCCCAACTGACGCCGTGGCAATGACTGAGGAAGTACTGCTCGACAGCGGTGAGATCGTTCCGTGCGGCTTCCCATTCACCCGAGAAATAGTGGACCACGCCCCGGCACATCATGGTCAAGCCAATGGCGTGGGGATCCGCCGACCGCCGCGCCAGCACCTCGGCCTTGGATAGCAGCTGCATGGAGAAGCCAAAATGCGACCTGCCAATCGCCGCGATTTGCCCCGCCAGCACGGAAAGCCCCTGGGACACGCGGCGGATGTCGCCGGTCTTGAGAGCCAGCATCAAGAAGCGCAGCAGGAAATCGTCGGCGTGAAGAATATCCACCACGCCAAGGCCGATATTCACCGACCACAGGACATCGAGCAGTCGCCTATTCTTGTCGGAAATGCTCTCTGCCGGCCGTTCCACAAAGTTCGTCCCGCGCAGGCGCAGCCAAAGCAGGCGCCCCGCCACCGACAAGAATGCGCGGCGCGGGTCTGGCGCCAGGCGAAGCCCGGCCTGTTTGAGCACATCCTTGAGCACCTCAAGCCCCTGCGCGATCTGGCCACCCCGCAGAAGTTGCTCGGCCGCGAGATGGTACAGCCACACCGATTGCGTGCCATCACTCATCGCCGCCGCGCGCTCATAGGCCTCGGCGGCCAGACTGGCGTTCCCGCTGCTTGCGCGGCAGTCGCCGAGAGCGCGCAGCAATTCGATCTTCGCCGTGTCGTCGGATTCCAGTGCGAGCGCGGTCTCGTAGAATTCAGCGGCTCTGTCGAAGGCCAGCTTGGCGCGCGCCTCCAGGGCGGCGTTGCTGGCATAGCGCTTGGCCCGATCGTGGTCGTCGGCGGAAAGCCAGTAGCGGGCGAGCCTATCGGTGCGTTCGTGATCCCACTTTTCAACAGCCTCGGCGAGCTGGCGGTGAAGCTTCCGCAGGGTCGCCTCGTCGAGATGGCGCACGACCGCTTCGCGGATGCGATCGTGGTAGGTCACCACGGTGTCTTCACCCCGCCGGCCCCGACGGCTAACCAGACGCTCCTCGATGAGCGCGGAGATCCCCCGTTCCCACGCCTCGGATCCGAATGCGACACCGATAGCGCCCGCCAGCGTTTGTTGCGGCAGGGGATCGCCGGCCATGGCGACGATCTCGAGCAAGCGCTGACTTTCCTCGGGCAAGGCGCCCACCCGCTTGAGAATCATCCCATCCAAGTGGAAATTGCTTCCGTCGGGCGGTGCCGCCAGTCCGCCGTCGGGCAATACCATGCCGACGAAGTGTCGCACCAGCTCGACGACGAAAAGGGGATTGCCTCGCGCTTCACCGACAATGGTTTCGGCGATGTGCTGCCTGAGCGCGGGCACGACATGGTCCCTATCGATGAGGTCATCCGCCAGGGTGCGGATGTTTTCGTTCGACAAGGGACCCAGAGTGATGACTTCAACACCCGGTTGCGCCTCGACCTCGCGCAACAGGGATTTCGCGATACCGAGGTTGCCGTCGGAGAGCGGACGGCAGTTCAGAATGAGGTGCAAGGCGGGCGCGCCCGGTTGCCGCATGAGAGCCCGCAAGAGGGCGAAGCTATCGAGATCGGCCCACTGAAGATCGTCGATGAAAATCACGAGGTGGTGCAGGCGCGCCATGCGCACGAGCAGATCGCAAAAGGCGCCGAACGCTTGGTTGCGCAGCTCCTTGGCGTCGCGCAGGGGGGCCACGGCGTAGCGATCGTGGGTGATGAGCTTGAGCCTGCGCAAGACGGGAAAGATCTCGGACAAATGCAGGATTCCACCGGGTAGAACGTAGGACAAATCTTCGTCGCCGAGCTTGGCCAGGTGATGGGTCAACGAGTCGACGACGCTGTCGAACGCCTTGAACGGCAAGGCCTCGCGCTCGTGACAGCGCC
>OCTA010001785.1_pt1 | contig 19650 bp, 11 predicted proteins | sample 1538991 | NCBI WGS metagenome assembly OCTA01 (sample SAMEA3539302, study PRJEB22396) | soil metagenome | biome: tundra; feature: field; material: soil | place: USA | collected 2010-05 | depth 0.15 m | reverse complement strand
CGAGATTGGTCAGTGACTGGAGTTCAGACGTGTGCTCTTCCGATCTAAACAGAAGAGCACCGTGCTCGAATTTCCATGGCGATCAGTTGCTGCGGGACTTGGAACCGGATTGCTGACCACGCTGCTCTTCTGTTTGCCGCCTCTGCTCGATGTGCGCGGAGTGCGACCGGTGCTTGTGCTGCGCAGACTGGTCGAATCAGGACCTGAAGGCATTGGAGGATGGTTTGCGCGGTGGTGGGCGCGCCGTTTGCAACTCGGACTCTCGGTCGTAGTTTTGGCCGCGCTAGGAGGTATTGCCTGGGCGCTATCCGATTCAGCTACCGTAGGAAGTATATTTGCAGCCGGACTCGCTGCGGCATTGATCGTGCTGTTGATTCTATCGGCCATCGTGCTGCGATCTTTGCGGGCGCTCCTCAATCGCGTTCGGCTTCGACTTCCCTCTTCGCTGCGCCATGGATTAGCCAACCTGTACCGCCCAGGCAATCAGTCGGCTGCAGTGCTTGCGGCTTTAGGCACTGGGGTGATGCTGATACTCGCGGTTTATCTCATGCAGGCAGCGCTATTGCGCGAGATTCGCGAAACCGCTTCGCCGACGCTCCCAAACATCTTTCTTATCGATGTAACGACGGACGAAGTTGCTGGGGTCAAGGCTTTCTTTCAACGTCAACCAGGGGTAACGCAGGCTCTCGATCTAATGCCTGTCGTGACGGGGCATTTTGTTTCAGTCAACGGTAAGACTCTTGAACAGATGAAAGACCAGCATTTTCCGCGGCGCATGCTCGAAAGCGCTGAATTGAGTTGGGCGGACGCTTTGCCAGCTGGCGACAAAATGACGCAAGGCAAATGGTGGACGAATGGAGCTGTTCAAGAGATGGCAATGGGCGAAGGCGTGGCCCAGCGATTGCATGTTGGGGTAGGCTCCTCTGTCGAATTGGAGACGTCGGCGAGCGGCGTGCACAAATTGAAAGTAACAGCAATTTATAGAGCAGATGGCGAACACCTCGGTGCACGCGTGCCATTTGTTTTGCCTTCCGGCCAGCTCAAAGATGAGGTAGCCACGTGGTACGGTGGCGCGCATATCGATCCCAAACAAGTTGGAACTTTGGAACGTGCTCTATTCGTCGCCTATCCGACCGTTACCGTGATCAACATTGCAGATGTGCTGGTTCGTATCGAAACAGTGGTTGATCAGATTACGTTTGTGATTCGCTTCCTTGCCGGATTCTCCATCTTTGCTGGACTGACCATCTTGGCATCGAGCATCGCCAGCACGCGCTTCCGCCGGATGCGCGAAGCTGTCGTCCTTAAGACTCTAGGCGCGACTCGGATGCGGATCGTCCGCACCTTCAGCGTGGAATTCAGCGTACTCGGACTGCTGGCGGGACTGGTCGGCGTGATCTTTGCCAATGCGCTGACGCGGGTGCTGCTGCACAGGATGCAAGTAGGCTTTCATATTGAATGGTCGGCTACTATTGTGGCGCTGCTGGGGACGGCGGTGTTAGCAACCGCAACAGGATGGATTGCCAGTTATCGGATTCTTGGACTGCGTCCTTTGGAAGTGCTCCGCGAGGAGTAGTGTGCTTCGCGGAAGACCTGTTTGAAGATTCCGCGATTCATTCGCCCAGAGCCCACGGGCCCAGTGGAATACCTAGAGACGGTGGCGCTGACCTTGGAGTCGATACTGGATAAAGTCAGCTGTAATCGCGGCAGATTTTCTGAGCCGAGTTTCATTGCTTCCTCCGCGAGACACCACATAGAGACCTAATTTTCTCGACTGCGGCCCTCTACTCGCGGGTCAATTCGACACGACGGTTGCGGGCACGGCCTTCAAGCGTTTCGTTAGTGTCCACGGGACGCGACGCCCCGAAGCCGTCTGTGGATAGCCGCTCCGCAGCGATGTGGTAGCGGGTGACAAGTACTTGCTTTACCGCGGCGGCGCGACGCTTGGATAAGTCGAGGTTATAGGCGTCCCCGCCGATATTATCGGTGTGGCCCTCAACAGTCAGCTTCCAACTAGGGTTATCGGTCATTGCCTGCACGATCTGCTTCAGCACGGGTTCCGATTCCGGCTTGATGATGTCTTTGTTGAAGTCGAAGTAGATACCGTACGTGACAGCACGCTTCTCTTCGGTGAGTTGCTTTTCGACAACATTGACCGGGTGCGAAGTTTTGAACTCGATCTTCACAACTTCAACGCGGAATTTTCCCTCGTGAAAAGCAGGGTCCTTTTCTTTCCAAAGCAGAACCAGCGGATCCAAAGGATCGTCGATGACATAGATATCAGCAGCAGCGTGATTGGGCCGATACTTTTTAGCTCTCGGATCCTTACCGATGGAATCAGTAGTTCCTGCCAAGTGGATAGCCGGAAGCGTAACGCGTTCATCATTCACGATCATGGGATAAGGAACATCCTGCGGTTCCACTCGTGTAAGTAGGCCCGCATCGTGGACAGGCTTTTCTTCATCCTGGCCGTACGGCTGGAAATCGAGATACACAACAGAAGTTTTACCTGAATTCTTGATCTCGCTAAAGGACTTGTCTGACAGCCTGAGCCTGGTTACATCGTGTATGAGATGGGGAATGTGTTGGCCCACCACGGTTATGTAAGTGGCGGCAGATGCAAGGTCCGCATTGCATACAGTATCTGTATAGCTTGACGCTTTCACCTCATGACCGTCATCGGCCTTATAGATCCCGGTGGTGTTTGTCATGGTAATTGCTTCAGGCTTCGTTGCACCCAAAGTAATTCGGCTCTCGACGTCTTCGTACTTGATACCCCATGCGGTGGTGATCACAGTGCCAGCTTGCAGAGGAATGCGCGCAGCGGCCTGCGACGGATAGGGCGCAGCTGCGCAAGGTTCTACAGGATCCCTGTCCGAGACGCTCTGCACGAGGTCGCCATCATCGTTGCCGCCCAACATATTGGCGAGGTTGCCGAGAAGGCCGCCAGGGCCACTCGGCGAGGTTCCCGGCTTTGTGTCCCCACGTTTGTCACCGGGTAATGCGCCCGGTGCAATGGTGGAAGGAGACGTTGCACTTGATTCCGCCTTGTGAATCATTGTTGTTACCTTCTGCTTCATCTTGTAACCGACATAAACCATGCCGCCAATCCCGAGAACGGCGACTAGAGCCAGCACCGCGAGGGCGACAAGAATGACAGGAAGGCATCCACTCTTCGAAGTCGATGCGGGCGGTTGGGCGGGTGAGGCAGGTGTTTGTTGCCAGGTCGTTGGGGGTGGTGGCGGCGGTGCGGTAGGTGTTGGCTGCCAGCCCGTTCCAGCCGGCTGCGTTGAAGTTGTGGGGATTTGCTGCCACTCCGCCGCAGATGGTGGCGCAGGTGTAGCAGGTGTTGGCTGCCAGGTCGATGAGGATTGTGGTGGCGGTGCTGCAGGAGCTTGTTGCCAAGTCGGTTCAGATGGCGGGATCGGCGTTGTAGAAATCTGCTGCCATTCCGTTGCGGCCGGTTGCGTGGACGTGAAGGACTCATTAGGCTCCGAAGATGCCTCCAGTGGGAATGTCGTGTCCGGGGGCGGCGTCGAGCCGGGTAAAGGCGCGATGCCGGGCGGTGCCGACGGAACAGGAACATCGTGCGCATCCGTGGCCGCGGTGTCCGTCTGAACCGGCACGCCGCAGCGCGTGCAAAATCTCAGTCCTGCCTCCAGCGGATTACCGCATTTCGTACAAAATTTCATGACCTTCAACCTCCGCCTTTAGGTGTGGCGCACTTGTCTGGAATTTGGGTAATTCCGTGAAAAAGTCCTAGACTGGGGCCCTTCATGAGTGACCCGGCTCGCTCAACCTTGTGGCTCGTAAACGGAGACAGGAAGAAGTTGATAGCATCCGTCACCCAGCCCGGAATTGAATAGCCAACTCCGGTATCGATGTAAGCTTCAATCGTTCCTTGCCTGCAAGGAAAACCGATGTCGGGCGCGCGCAGCGCGGTGCCGGCAAATCGCAGCCCCGCATACACTCCGGAGTTGAACCCAAAAGCACCAATACCCACCATGGTTCGAACATCGAAGCCCATGACGAGAGAATTTATTCCAACCGATATTCCTTCGGTGGTATTGCCAAGATCGGTTTTCGCACTCACGTTGGTGGGTGTTGTTACTCTCCATCCTCCCTGCCAGTAACCCGCATTAATACCGCCGCCAAACGAGTAGTCGCCTTCTGCATTCAGGACGGATGTCTTGGCGCTGAACGCAGTGTCGATCGAGAAGGATGAATTGAATGTGAGTGCCAAGGGCACGGGGCCGCCCAATGGGATGGAGAGATCCACCGGCAACCAGACCTTTTTGTGAAAATTGACTTTGAATTCCTGCGTGCTGGATGCGTTGATGTGCAGTTTGAGGCCGACTGCGCCCTTCATGCGCACGCCGCAATCCTGGATGGTGGCGTTCTTGATGTGAAGAAAGAACTCGATTCCGGCGTCACGGATGTTCACCAATCCGTACGCGTTCAAATTGAGACCGTTCTTGTTGTAGAGATACTGCACGCCGATTCCCTTGGCCCCGGAGATGGCTCGAGAAGTGACGCTCTGCAAATTGACCTCTGGTACCGGACCCAACGTTGTAGCTGGGGGAAAATTCTGGATTGGGATGGTTGGCGCGCGAATGCCGCCCACACCGGGAACGCCGGGCATCTGAAGGTTCTGCCAGGCTGTCGGGTGCAGTTTCGCCCAGGCGAAACCCGGTTGCTTTAAGCGATTGATAGAGGCCGTCCCACGCACCAAGGTTGGTGACCAGCCACGACCTACCCGTCGATAGGAAAGCCGACGTCCGTCGGCATACGTTTTGATCATGGATGCTGGCGTCCATGTTCCACTTCGCGACACCTGGGAAATGATCATTCGCTCATCAACATGTTCGGGCGATGCTTTGCGGAGCGAACTTGTCTTCGTTTCCTTTGCAGCGTCGGGCGAACTGTCGGGCGGCTCGGGGTAATCAGGAGCCACATACGAGACCATGTTGTTCATGTCGATTGGCTGACTCATCGCGAAATTCCCATTGCGAATGACGTCCGTGATCTGGATCGGTCCTAGAATTACGCTGACCTGATCGCCCTGGCGCTTGAGGCTCAATACACGTCCCACGGCCCGGCTTGTGGCGAAGACGATCTTACCCTCTTGAAAATCGCTGACTTGCGGCGCGTTCGCGTCAAAGGTCCATGTCATTCCGTCACCCGCAATCGACTTGATGGCCTTGTCGCCGTTCTCCATCAGAATGATGTCGGGCTGATACTCCACAGAGGGATCTCGTTTAGGCGAGACTCCAAACTTGATCTGTGATTCGGAAAGTGTGTGCGGATCGATAGGGTGAAGGACCGTCGCATCCTGATGCTGCTTCATGTCGAAGATATCTACATCCCCAGATGTAGAACTGCTGCCCGAACCAGCGGAACCGTGCTGACCGCCGGTCGGCGATGCAGCATGTTTGCACCCGCTGATCACGACGCAAACGATGAACGCCTTGAGCAGCGTCATGCGCAGGGCTGAAACTCCGAATTTGGAAGACAGTCGATTGCGAGACTTCATAACAGTCCTGCTTGTTTCGCTGCGAGGGCACCGAGGACCGGGATTCTGAATTCCTTGCCCTGATAGGCGCTGTACATGAGGAATGCCCACAAGCAAAACCCGCCCACCATCATTAGCAGGTTGATGGGTGTTTGAATGAAGAAGAAAATACCTTTGGTGATTGCGCTCAGGACAAGACCCAGAATCGTCCACACGATCCAGAAGCCGATCCATGCGAGATTGAAGAAAAGCGACTGGAACGCGTGAAATCGGACGAATCGGTCAGCTTTGTAGGGATCGATAACGAGAAACAGGATCGCCGTAAAGATTCCGGCAAGATACGCTAGGGCGCCGGCGGTGTTGGTACTCATGCCTATTGCAGCGGGGGCAGCTGAGACGGCGCCGGTTTGTCCAGTGGCCGCACCGCAGGCTCCACAATGCGATGCCCCTGCACTCAATGGTTTTCCGCACGATAGACAAAAGCTCATTGGCCATCCCTCCTATTTGCCTGCAATCAATGTTGCGCAGTTTGGCCCCGTCCACGGTGGTCTACAGAGCCTGTGGTGCGAGCTCAGATTCAGAGATTAGCTACAAGTTTCTTAGCCAGCGGCTTGATGGCCTCTGTGCTGCAAGGACAGGACATGTACATGATGCGAATCAGCTTGTCGCCCTTCCGCACGAACATCATTGAATCTGCCTTGGAAAAGGCTTCATCTCCAATGCCGTCGATGGCGTCGATGCTGCCCATACCGCCCATGCCGAGTACCTTGGAATTCAGCCGCATCTGTTCCTGGGCGGAGTTGGTATCAATTCCGAAGGTCAAGACCACCACGTTCCCGTCGGCAGTCTCGGTGTCTGAGGTTTCAGTCTTCGGCAGATTGCTGCCGATTACTCCTGCGAACTGCTCAATCATTCCTTGCGTCTTCTTGTCGGCCCCACGTGCTCCCACCATGGCGGCGGTGTGTTTCGCAGCCATGTCAGCCGCTGTCCCCTTGGCAAAGTATGCGCAGCCCCCTTCAGCGGGACGGCTCTCGGTGATAGCGATGCCGAGCGCGAGACTTACGTCCTCTTTGCTAAGGAGGTGGCACGCTTCGCCGGCAGGTGCATCACTCTTGTCAGCAACTTTAGTCAGGGCTGCGGGACTATTCTCCGCTCCGGGCGAAGAAGGTGTCGACTCCCCAAGAAACTCGTTCCGGTACTGATGGGCTTTCTGGCTAACCTTATGAGCCACGTAAATGACGCCGCCAACCGCCAGCGCGCCACCGACGAAGATGATAACCACCGCAACGACCACAACCTTGACCCACGGACTCGAACCCTTCGCGACAGTGCTCGCCGGGGAAGCGCAAGGCGGAGCCGAGGATACAACGGGCTGCGCAACCGGCTGAAATTCGGGCACCGGCGATGAGCTTGCCGCATTTTGGGTACTGGCTCCGCACGATCCACAAAAGGCGGCGCTGTCTGAAACCGGCTTTCCACATCCACCACAAAACTTGCTCATCGTACTTCCTCCTGAATTCGAATCGGACTAAAAATTGCGGACATTAGATACCCAAAATATGAAAAGCTGCCAGAATACCTGTTCAGCAAACATCGACCGAAATCCTGCCCGATGGACAATGGAGCGTAAAGACGGCCTCAACCCCGAGGAGATTTCTGCTTGACGCAGCTCAATCTTGCTAAGGAACAAACTCGCCGGTAGATCACGACTTGATCGGGCAGAGATGTTTGCATGGGCTTGGTCACCTTCATGTGCGACATCAGGCAGCGAGCAGCGTTCTGTAGTCAAACTAATCGCGAATCAACGCAGCATTAACCACTAACCCTATTGTGAACATCAACTTGCGGGTCTAAATTAACGCATTCGAACAGGGCAACGCCCATGCTAGACTAGTGACCCTCCCCTCTACCGAGGCGTAGCCATGGATGAAATGAATCAAAGAACGACACTTTCATCCGCGGCGACGTATCGTTTCGGGCTGTTCACCCTTGATGTCTCGGCAGGCTCGCTCACACGCAGCGGAATTCGGATCAAACTGCAGGACCAGCCTTTTCAATTGCTCGTATTGCTACTTGAAAAGAGTGGCGAAATCGTGACGCGCGATGAGATTCGTCAGCGGCTTTGGGAAAGCAACACCTTTGTCGACTTCGACCGAAGCTTAGGTGTTGCAGTTCTCAAAGTTCGCGAAGCACTTGGAGACAGTGCGGCCAATCCTAGATTTTTAGAGACGGTACCTCGCCGAGGTTATCGATTTATTTCCCCGGTCTCCGTCGTTCCATCCAGCCGTCCTCCTGTCGTGTCCGAATCGGTCGTGGCAGAAAATCTCAGCTCGCGACCGGTTTCTTCCCCTCCTTCAAGTACCATTCCAACTCCTGGCTCTATCACGGACGAGCTTTTAAGCAGGTCCCGCCGGAGGAGAATCGGATACATCGCCCTTGCGCTTTGCGTTACAGTCGCATTGGGATTTTTCGCTTTTCGCTTCTACCGCCCACCGCACCGACCTGGAATCCCTTCGAAATTAGCCTCGACCCAACCGAAACTGCGGCGTTCGGTCGCTGTGCTCGGTTTCCGCAATGTCGCTGGGGGAGCAAATCAAAACTGGCTCTCGACTGCGTTAACAGAAATGCTCAATACAGAGTTAGCCGCCAAAGGCGATCTTCGCATGGTGTCCGGTGAAGACGTCGCCAATGTGAAACGTGACCTTTCCTTACCCGTCGAGGACACGTTGGCAAAGAACACACTGGCCCGCCTGGGGTCGAACCTCGAAGCGGATATCGTCATCGTTGGCTCCTACACCCTGCTCAACGACGGAGGCAAGAATCGAATACGACTGGACATTCGGGCACAGGACACAGCTCTAGGAGAGACGATCTTTGAATATGCCATCACAGGAAACGAGAATGATCTGTTCGACCTAGCCTCGCAGGCAGGATCCAGGCTCCGCGAAAGCCTCAACCCGTCCATGAGCCTCGCCCCAGAAACGGAAACCTCGAGGTTCGAAGGATCCAGCAATCAACTGGCGTTGCAGTTTTACAGTGAAGGCCGCGCTCGGCTCTATGAGTTTGATTTTGTAGGTGCACGGAACGCCTTGCAAAGAGCCGTCGCCGCCGACCCAGGCTTCGCAGCTGCCCATTCCGCCCTCTCGAACGCCTGGGACAGTCTCGGTTACGAGTCCCTGGCTCGCGACGAGGCAAAGCGCGCCCTCCAACCCGGGCGGGATCTGCCGCAGGAAACAGCACTTGCCATCCAGGGTCAATATCAAGAATCGATCAGGGACTGGGCGAACGCAGCGATCACCTACCAAAAGATGCTTCAGCTCTTTCCCGACAACCTTGACTATGGCCTAAAGCTTGCGAAGGTGCAGCTCAATATTAGCTCGGCAGATTCTAAACACACCCTGGCAATGCTCCGGGCACTTCCTCCCCCGCTTGGGGATGATCCACGCATCGATTTGATGGAGGCTTCCGTGTTGATCGGACAGGATCTACCGAAAGCTCGGGCCGCAGCAGAGCGAGCAATCGCAAAGGCATCGGCAAAACGAGCCACTCTCATGGTGGCGCGCGGATACGGAATTCTCTGCCAGCAGGATTCGAGTTTCGGAGGTTCCTTAGATAGATCCATTTCAGAGTGCAATCTTGCTCGCAGCAGTTATGCCAGCGCCGGGGATCAAAACAACGCAGCTCGCGCCCTGAACGACATCGCAGGCGTCTACTACCAGCATGGCGATCTGCTCAAGGCTCAGGGTATGTGGGAGAAAGCAATCGTAGTCTTCCGGAAAGTAGGAGATACTGAGGGTCTAGCGGCCTCTTCCAACAATGTTGGAGACGTATATCTGACCACTGGGAAACTAGCTGAAGCTGAAAAGCTGCTCGGACAATCCTTAGCCGGCTATCGGCTCGTCGGAGATCGCACCGGTGTGGCACTTGCAATGGTTGACCTAGGTCAGATCGCACTCGACAAAGCAAATCTGTCAGAAGCCAAGCGAGACTATGAACAAGCAATCACGATCGGGACCCAGGCTGGAGACAAGAGCTCGACCGCCTTCGGTTTCGCGGGACTCGGCGACATATACCTCGAGCAAGATCAACTAGCCGAGGCTCGCAAGCAGTATGAAACAGCAATCAAACTCAGAACCGAGCTTGGTGAAAAGCAGAACATCCTCGAGACGAGGATCGCTCTCGCACGTCTTGCAATTGAAGATGGGCACCCCGTAGTTGGAGACTCCGAAGCTCGTCTCTGTAAAGCTGAGGCTCATGAACAAGAGCTAGCCGACGATGAATTACGGGCGGGTTTGGTGGTCGTGAGTGCATTGCTGAATCAGCAAAAGTATGCCGACGCAAAACGTGAAATCGACGCTCTCGGTCCGCTCGAAGAAAAGAGTCAGGATCGGAAGTTGCACTTCTTAGGTTCTCTGGAGCTAGCTCGCGTTCTCTCTGCCGATCACGAGTTCGACACATCACGTAAGATCCTCGAGAAAGCCGAAAACGAGGCTGAGGCATCCGGATATGCTGGCGTCGCCGGGGAGGCCCGAATGACGCGGGCCGAAGTACAAAGAGAAGCTGGCGACGTGCTTGGTTCGAAGCAACAGCTGAAACTGGTCGAGGGTCGGGAACGAAGCGCTGGCTTACTCCTTTTGGCACGCAAAGCCGGGGACTCGGCTACGAAATGAAAGTCCACGGTTGGTATCCGGCTCATCTTCTCGCTCGGCGGCGATACGACTAGCTCGCTTAGAAGCAGTCGCTTCGCGTCGGCAATGCTTATGCACACATGAAGAGTCTTGCGGCAAGCCCTGTCTAGGAACCCGGTGAAATGTACCGCGGTTTATTGACTGACCGGTATAGGCATGCGGCCACGCTGATCTCGCCTTGGCTCGCTCGTGTGCGGAGCCAGCATCATTCGCGAGGTTAATCCCTCTCCGCGCGACAAACCCAAAAGAGCTCACTTGATTTCGCCTCGAATCACAGTCACGGGCCCAAGCAGTCCGGACGGCAGGAGCGGAGAGTTGGCCCTGTACGGCTTCACGTCTGCAAAAGTAAACCTCGTCGCTCCTGGTTGCTCGTCTCCGATCAACCTGTTCACCCATGCGTTCACCACCTTGATGGAGATCTCATTCGGTCCCGGCTTCAGAGCAGAAGTCACATCTATACGGTAGGGTGCGTGCCAGGTTTCTCCCATCTCTTTGCCGTTAACTGTGACTACAGCCAGGTTTCTCACTTCGCCCAGGTCTATCCAATACCGCGCACCCTTCTTGAACCATTCGACCGGGGCCTGAATTTTTTCGGTGTATGTTCCCACCCCTGAGAAGTACTTGATTCCAAGGTCGCTATTGGTGCTCCAGTCTGAAAGCTCGTTCATGGTGATCGAACTGGGAGCTCCGCGACCGGATTGAAAGCTGACGTTCCAAGGTCCACCGATCGTATTCAACTTCGTTTCGGCTGCTTCAGGAATCGCGCAAAATTTCGCGGATGTTGCTTCACGGAATACAACAAATACGGTGCCCCACGGCTCGAGGTGAAGCGGGACTGTGGTGCGTCCGTCGCTCGCCTTGAACGATGCAAGCTCTTTGCTTCCATTTTCGGCGTGCCACAGCTCCGGCACCTTTCCAGTCACTCGAAAAATCGCGTCGATATCTGCGTCGTGATCGCTCCGGTTGTCGACAAAATAGACATCGCCTTCCTTGAGCTTGCGATGAACAAATTCGACGTTCGAATCGCCGCCATGTTTTGAAAAATCGAAGTCCGGCTTGAGGTTGAGAGTAGTGAACACTTCGGAGAGTTTTTGACCTGCATACACTATGCCCTTCCCGACCTTTTGAACTCCTGAGCCATCACCGAATAATAGTGAGGAAAGTCTCGCAAACTCTGCTTGATCGTCTCCGAGGCTTGGATCATCTATGGGCTTCGGACCTGCCACAACCGCGCCCCCCTCAACTAGTCTGTTGATGGCGCGCAGAACCGGAAGTGACATGTGGCGGCTGTACGGATCCAGACCCAGCACCTTGTACCGCATTCCGCTTTTTGTGACGATCTCTCCATCGACCACGCTTAGTTCATGAATCAACGCGTCCGCATTGATGTAGTCGAAACCGTAGCCTGCCGGAATGTCGGGAGCCGTGTTGGCGAAGATGGCGGTGAGATTGGAATCCTCGCCGTAGAAGTAAACGAGATCAGCGCCGAAATGGCCCTGCTGCAACAGGAAACTGGATCGCGCAAGGTAGTCGATCCATGGTCCCGCCTGCTCCGCCCAGGTTTCATTGCGATTGAACCATTGTCCAAAAGGCCCAAGCGTCAGCCCTGGAGCTTTTCCGATCAGAGGCTGATGTGCTGATTCGTGGATGACGAAGCGATTAATTCCATTCAGCAGTTCCTGGTCCGCAGTCGGTTTTAGTGTTGCCGGTGACCAAGCCCAGGGTGCTGCAGCCGCTGTCAGCGACTCTGCCGCAGCAAGGTTTTGGCCATAGATGTGAGCCACAGAGGCTGATTCACGATCGTCGGCGTTGTAACCGTACTGCACATTATTGACTCCTGGACGCTGCGTCCACATAGCACTCATCGGAATTTCGTTAAGTTTTTTGACCTCCATTCCGTCAGCAACAAAAGCGCGCCGCACCTCGTGAGATTCTCCGTAGTGGGCCATGCCACGCTCGTGGAGAGTCTCTTCAAGTTGACCGTAGTGTTCGGTGGCAATGAGGTCTGCAATCGTCTTGCGGAAATCCCAAAGAAACCGGTCGCTCGCTTCTGCGCTTTCGACGACATGGCCTGCAAGTACAGGCAACCACTGTGTCGCGTCGTATCCGTGAAGCTTTTTGAATTGCGCCAGCATGTTGTCAGTCCAGTTTTGTGAACCGGCCTCCCAGCTGTCGTTAATCACATATCGGATGCCCTTTTTTCCCATCTCATCGGCACCGACCGTTTCCTTATAACTATCCAGATATTTCTCGAAGTAGTCTTTAACAAATCGTCGATCGAGCTTGTCAACCTCGAGACCAGTCGCTTCGGGCGTAGCAGGGTGATTGGTAATCCCAAGCAGAGAATATCCAATTCGCAGAACCTGCCACTTTCCTTCTGGCGGAGTCCAGTCCAGCGTGCCGTCCGGATGCATCTTCTCCGTGATGTCGATGACGTCAGACTTCCGGATCGCTTCTGTTGAATCAACATGCGGAGTCGCGAACTCGTACAAATCGTTTTCCGGTACAAATGCGGCTTTCTCTTCAAAATGGTTCACCACTGGATCAGAGTGAAGAACCAATTCAGCGAGTTCATAGTAGGCGGGCTTTGACGATGCGTTAGATCCGAAAGCGGACGGGCTGAGACCGTCCGCCCATGCGGGCGGAGCAGGTGGAGGCGTCCGCTTAAACGTAACGCGAAAGTATTTCGCCTTGACGGGCTCGAAGGCGATGGTGCGTTGGGGAGCCCTTCCTCCATTGAGGCTGGCTACCTTCTGGAAGTTCTCTCCATCGTCGCTCGCCTCCAGTGTCTTATCAGGAGCTCCCGTTCCCCAGACAAGTCCCTCTCGAAAACCAGGATCGGTCATCACGTAACTCACCGCGCGAATTGTATGTGGAGAAGAATATTCGAATTGGATCCATGACTCCGAACCCTCAGCAGGGATCGGGACTCTGGTCATTTTTTCAAGATCGCCGTCGCTCAACAGCGCGGCATCAAGTCCGTCTCCGCTCGAGGTAATTTTAGGCGGTGACGTGTCCTGCTCAGATTGCCCTGTTGGGATGCGGAAGGCTACGACGACGGCATCTGCATAGAACTCCGGAGTGGTCTTCGGTCTTGATCGTCCAATCTGCTCGCGGAACCCCATCGTCTGAAATGCTCCAGTTTTGGAGGGTGGATGTCCAAGTTTGCCGGTGAACGGAGTTCCGCCTTCAACCAGCGTTTCACTCCACACGTACTTTTTCATACCCTGCGACGGAGGCACCCATGGTCCCCCGGATTCGCTCCAGCCCGGCGAGCCAGCAATCGCCATCTCCATGCCGTACTGGTCTCCGAGTTGAATGGCATACTTAAAAGCTTGCTTCCACTCGGGTGTCATGTATGCCAATCTTTTATCCACAACTTGAGGCGTCTGAAGTGCGGCATCGAAGTTCTGGAATCCGGCGATTCCCACGCGATGCATCCAATCCAAATCGAGCTTGATGCCCTCCTCGGAGATATTTCCGTTCATCCAATGCCACCAGACGCGAGGACGTGCGGCGCTGGGCGGATTTTCAAAACCCTTCCAAAGCGGGTCTGATGAATTCTGCGCCAGCACTCCAGCCGCGAAACAAAGAGAACCGATTGCGTTTGCGAGGATTAGTGTCCGAACTCGTGTCATTGCTCGTGTAACTCCGAAGAATTCCGCCGAATTGACTTCCGCTTCTTGCGCGAATCGAGGATACACGGTTCAACCTGGGGTTTGCAGAATCGAGTGACGTCCCTTCCTTCGAAGAGACCAAGCCATCCGGATCTGCCGCGTTTTAAGTTCTACGTGCCAGTGTGCGTCCCCCGGTTGATGCATTATGGCTTGGTCCCGGTACGGCCGAGGGGATCTTACTGCATATGGGCGAGCGCCTTGCGCAGTTGTCTAGCTGTGACCACGGGCGGCACTTCAATCCAGCCGAGACGGTTTGCTTCTTTCTGGAACTCCTTTTCGGCCCTTTGCGTAGCAATTCGTTTTTGCACCGCATCCTCCCACCCGGTGATCTCCTCAGCGCTCTGATACTGGTTGTCGTACATGCCAGGTTTGCCGTTGGTGTGGGTAAGCCGGTAGAACTGCATCTTCTTCCGGTTCGTCGGATCTTTGTGATCGTAAACATGCACGATCCTTTTTTTCATGTCTTTCTCTTTTTCGCTGGTGATGCAGTAATACTTCGCACCGACTTTTGTACCTGTCAGTCTCTCGCCCGAAATGTCGAAATCGTACGATTGGGGGTGGGCGAAGTCTTGAATGAGAGTACCGCTGAAAGATTTACTCCTTTGAGCGAGTTCCAAAACGAGCTCACGGTTATAGATTCCGATAACGTTAATGTCAACCTTAGCCATGTCATGCTCCTTGGGCGTTCCATTGCGGAAATCGCCAGTCCAGCAGGAGCCGGCCAGCACCGTCTCCTCTTTGAGCTTGTAAGCGACATTTTGGTACGAAGAGTTTCACCCGGCGCAAAGAAGTTGTTGATTTGTCCTTCGAAGTGTCCGCCAACTGGCGGGATTGCCATTGTGGTGGCGCTTGCGGAAGATGAACACGCCGCAAACTGATTGGAACCTTGGGGAGTAGTCTGCCAGATTCGGTCCCCCGAACTAGGTATTTGAAGGACTTGCTAAGCGGAATAAATGTTTTTTATGGCTTAAAGATATTGGTTGACCCAACGTATCGCAGATTGTATACAAATACAAAAGCTGGAAGCTTGCCAAGGCAAACCTTGGTGGTGAAGATAGGAACTCGGTTTGATTTAGAGGCGGGAGCGGGGGCCGTGGTGCCAATGTCAACACCGAAGATAACCAAGACATTCAATCGCCGACTGTTTGCACAGCGAGCTGCGTCTGCTGCGGCACTGATCCTGCTGCCGCCGACCGACCTTGCGGCCGAGCAAAAACTCGACTCTGAACTGGATCAGAAGCCCGATGACCTCTCCGCGGCAGACTGGGAAGTAGTGCGGGCCCGACACCAGAATCTGCTTCGCATGTACGGTGACCGCCTATCAGCCGATGAGAAGCGGCGATCGCTTCACGTCCTGATTACAAATCAGCGCATGCTGACTTCCATCCGTTCCTTTGCTGTGCAGAACAACGATCCATCGGCATGCACATTACGGGTAGTCCTCTGAAGTTGAAATCCCGGAATCATTTCAAGCCTCACTTTCATAGACCCTTCGGCCCCTTCACACGTTCCGTCATATTGCCTCGGAGACTTCAGACAACATGCTCACGCCGGATACATGGTTTATGTCCGTTCGGGCTCTCGGAGATGCTATCCGCGAACGCCGCATGTCATCTGCGGAACTGACGGAGGGCTTCCTCGAGCGGGCCCGCACCATCGGTAAGCGTCTGAATGCCTTCGTCACGCTGACTCCGGAACTTGCCATGCGCCAGGCTCAACAGGCGGATGAAGAGATCAAGGCAGGAAAACATCGCGGCCCGCTGCACGGCGTGCCTTACGCTCTCAAAGACCTCGTCGCGGTGAAAGGGTATCCGACAACCTGGGGTGCGGTTCCGTATAAAGATCAGCGTTTCGACTTCAACGCAACCATCGTCGAAAGGTTAAATGACGCCGGTGCTGTGCTGCTCGGCAAAGCCGCCATGATCGAACTTGCTGGGGGTCTCGGATATAGTTCGGGAGCTGCATCGCTCACCGGTCCGGCACATAACCCATGGAACCCGGAATGCTGGACGTGCGGATCCTCGAGCGGCTCTGGAGCTATCGTCGCCGCCGGCCTCGCACCGTGGGCTTTGGGTTCCGATACCCGAGGCTCCATTCTTTGCCCTTCAGCCTGGTGCGGAGTGTCGGGACTGCGACCAAGCTTTGGGCGCGTCAGCCGCTACGGCTCCATGGCCATTGCTTACAGCATGGATAAGCTGGGCCCTATGGCCCGCACCGCTGAGGACTGTGCTCTCGTGCTGAGCGTCATCTCCGGCCATGACCCGCTCGACCACGACTCCATTGCTGCATCACTCCCGGCGTTCGCTTTGGAGTCCACTGATCCCACTTCTGGCAAGCCCTTCCGCATCGGCCGTCTTACCAACGTCTACAGCGATACTGATCCGCAAATTGAGAAGGCACTCGACACCGCATGCACCGTTTTTGAGAAAGCCGGCGCCACAGTTGAACCTTGCGAGTTCCCGGACGGCCCCTTTGAAGAGGCTGCAGAATTGACCATCCTGATGGAAGCGGCCAGTTCCTTTGACCAGTTGATTCACTCGGGCGACTGCAAGCATCTCACCGATCCGCTCGGTCAGATCAACGGCTACATCAGCGAACAGTTCTCGGCAACCGACTTTCTCCACGTACAGCGCGTGCGTCCCATGCTGCAGCGGCTGGCAAACAACATGTTTGATCGCTTTTCGGTGTTGATATCACCCACCGAACCAAGTGCGGCCCAACTCTTGTCCGCCAAAGATCCGGACGACTCAGATTCTAAAACCAAATCGAAATTCCACATGGATCGCCGGGCCCCGGATGGTGTCTCCAGTCTTTGCGGACTGCCTGCCATCAGTGTTCCCTGCGGTTTCAGCAGCAAGAAACTTCCCTTCGGCATGCAGATCATGGGACGCGCCCTTGAGGACAGCGAAGTGCTGCGAGCTGCTCGTCTCTACCAGGCAAACACCCGCTGGCATTTGGAACACCCAAATATTTAACGACGGCTTCGAGGTCCCCGAAACAAAAACCATCTCAAACCGTCATTTCGCTCTGCCGCTCACTGGCTTTCTTTTCCCGTGTTGCTCTCCGGCCCTTGTTCCTTTTTTTAAAAGTTTCGTCTGCATCGGCGATCATCTTCCACGACTCAGGGATTTGCCGTTGCCGCGTTGCCACCCCGTACCCAATATTTCGTCACCGTCACACTTCTCAAGGAGGTAGTATGAAAAAGTTATTCATTTTCGCTCTCGTGATCTTGACGTTTGCTTCCCCACTCGTTTTCGGTCAGGTCGCTATCACCGGACAGATCCGGGGGACAGTGACGGACCCCAAAGGCGTCGCTCTACCCGGCGTCGCCATCACCGCCAAAAGCCCTGCCATGATGGCGCCGCGCAAGCTCGTCACAGATTCGACTGGCGCTTACCTCTTCGATTCCCTTCCGCCCGGCAAATACGAACTCACATTTACCTCGCAGGGATTCAAGACCGAGGTCCAATCCGACATCGCCATCACACCCGGATTCACTGCCACGATCAGCGTGAGATTGCAGGTGGGGGCAACCGAACAATCCATTGTCGTCTCAGCGGAATCGGAGGTCGTAGATACTGCGAACAACACCACCGCAACCACATTTGACGACGCGCTTCTGCAGGGCATTCCCAGCGGTCGAGATAACTTCTCTACCGTTGCCCAGGCACCCGGCGTCGCCAGCAGCGACTTCGATATCGGAGGCAGCCAGAGCTTTCAGCAGTCCGTCATGCAGGTGCACGGTAGTTTACCCGGCGACCAGGTTTACAGCTTCAACGGCCTGCGTCTCAATTGGCCAGGGTCGACCGGCGGGTACACCTCTTTCTATGTCGACAACGATTCGCTCGCTGAACTACAAGTCGTCACCGACAGCGCCCAGGCCGAGGTTGCGGTCGGCGGCGTCTACATGAACCTCGTGCCAAAATCCGGCGCTAACACCATGCACGGCCTGGCGGCAGCTTACTATCAGTCCGCAGGCACCCAGGCCACCATCAGCGACCCGGTTTATGACGGCTCTCCGGTCAGCGCAGGCACACCTTTCATCATGGCGCGCGACGTCGCCACCAACCTCGGCGGTCCGCTTGTCAAAGACAGGTGGTGGCTCTTCGGCTCCTGGCGGCTTTACGACTTGAAGGAAAGTGTCCTCTCGGTACGCAATCCGGACGGCACACCCACCACCGATCCCAATCATCAGAGTAACCTTACGGTTCGCAGCGACTACCAGCTTTCGGCCAACAACCACTTCGACTTCGTGTGGTGGTACAACGAGCAGAACCGCTTCTTCCGCCGCGATACCTCCTACGCCTTCGTAAGCGCCGACGCTGCGTGGCGGCAGATCGAGCCTGCATACATTCTGCAGGGAGAGTGGACCAGCACCCACCATAACTTACTTTTCGACACGCGCTTTGGCTATCTTCACCAGATCTTCCCGCTCAGCAACCAGACCAGCACCCCAACGACCGCGCTCAACCGGCAGGACAGCCCTCTCTCTACCGAGTCGGGCGCGCCCCCATACTCCTTCGTCAACCCCGCCAGCGTCTTCTCTCTTGCGGAAGGCGTTTCGTTCTACAAAGACAATTTATGGGGCGCTACGCACAGCTTCAAGTTTGGCGTCGATACCTCGGTAAATCGCAACGGCTACAACTACACTGTCGACAACGGAATCAACGCCATCTACAACAACGGCACACCGATCGAAGTTATTGCTTACAACACACCTGTCGACGTGCGCAGTATCTACCATGAGACGGCTGCCTACGCACAGGACTCCGTCACCGTCAAGCGAAAGCTGACACTGAACCTGGGCGTCCGCTACGACCACTTCAACACCTTTTATCCCGCACAGACCAGCCCTGCGGCAACATTCCCGGATCTCTTCACCCAGCGCACTTTCCCACAGTCACCCAACATCGCTACGTGGAACACTTTCCGTCCGCGTCTGGGCGCGGCCTATGATCTGACCGGGAAGGGCAAGTCGGTTCTACGCGGCTTCTTCGGCCAGTTCGACATCATCGAAGGCGCTGAACTCGCCGAACAGATCAATCCCAATGGCCTGGGCGACCAGGTCTATACATGGAATGACACCAATGGCGACGGCATTCCGCAAACAGATGAATGGAAGATTCCCGCGAATCTGCTGGCTCAGTCTGGCGGCGTCGTCACCAAGGTAGATCCAAACCTTAAGCGCCCCTACTCCAACCAGATCAACGTCGGGTATGAGCAGCAGGTCTTGTCGTCGGTGAAAGTAGGCGTCAACTACTACTTCCGCAACATCAAGAACGAATACGCCGAACGCAATCTCGCTATCCCCACGTCGGACTATATTGCCACCACGGCCGACAGCTCCGGCAATCCGTTCGTCAACCCCATCACGGGGAAGCCAGTGACGCTGTACGATCTTCCGCAAGCCGACGTTGGATTGGCCAACTACCTCATCACCAACATTTCCGAACTCAACACAAATCATTACAACGGCGTCGAAGTCACCGTGCAGAAGCGTATGAGTGACGGATGGCAAGTTCTCGCCGGCTACACGATTCAACAGCAAAAAGGTGTCTACCGCCGTGGATTGACAGACGACTTCAACGACCCTAACAACGAAATCAATCGCGCCAATGCCAACCTCAACTACGATGCGACCCAAATGTTTAAGGTCCTTAGCGATTACACGATCCGCCGCTTCTTCAGCGTCGGCATCAACTTCCAGCACTACACCGGCTATCCGCTGGATCCTAACAACGGTCCTCCCACCGCGGTTTTCACGGGCCTCAAC
>OCTA010001784.1_pt1 | contig 19655 bp, 15 predicted proteins | sample 1538991 | NCBI WGS metagenome assembly OCTA01 (sample SAMEA3539302, study PRJEB22396) | soil metagenome | biome: tundra; feature: field; material: soil | place: USA | collected 2010-05 | depth 0.15 m | reverse complement strand
CATACAAGAGTGCAACCGTAGTCGCATTGACAGGAATCCAGCGGAAACAGGTCAGAGTGAGAAGCCCTATTGCCGCCAGAGCGATGACAAATCTGAAAAGTACGTATGGCGCTCCCTCGTTCAAGAACACCAAAGGAAGCGCTTTCCGCAGTTGCCGGCTCACGTGGAGGCCGCCTGCGGGAGCTTCGGCAGTTAACATAGTCATTCTACTTATCGGATATACATCACTTCGCCTAAAGAATGTATAAGGAATCGCGCACAAGCGCCGCTGGCCCACATTCACGGCGCCAGTGGGTCTTAAAGGAGAAGCGCCGCCGGAAGCGTAGAGTAGTTTATTTGGTACATAGATGAAGCCGCTGAGAAGTGAGGAGCTTCACACAATCCTGTCACAAGGACGCTGGGGGACCGCGCAGCCACAATCCTGCACTGGCTCGACCCCACCGTCGCCGCGGATGCATTTCTGAGTCTCAGCCACGAAGAACAGCAGGTTCTATTCCGCCGACTGCCGGTCGAGTTCGCCGCAAAGCTCGCATCCATCTTTCCTTGCTACGACACGTTCGTCCTGCTGCACACCCTCTCGACCAACCAAAGGAGCGCGGTTGTCGGGATAATGAATCCTGTCGAGCGCGCCACTTTCTTAGACGAACTGCCCGAAGGCGCCTGGCGACAAATCGTAAAGGAGCTTGCTGACAGTAAGTATTCACAAGTCAGCGCCGAGGAAAGCGGTTCCACCGTTGTCGAAGGGGCAGGGGAGACTAATCAGTTTGCTGCGCCGGTGCGGGCTATTATCGAGGCTCGGCGAGTCGAGAAGGGATTCAACCGGCCGGGCGGCGGACGGATTCAGGTAATCGCGCCAATAACCTTATCCGTGGAGCCCGGTGTGATTGTCGCGCTTCTCGGACCTTCCGGTTCGGGTAAATCCACGCTCTTACGGATGCTCTCCGGGCTTACCGCTCCCACCTCCGGCGAAGTGTTTTGGCATGGGAGGCCGTTGCGTGAAGCGCGCCCCAACGCCGCCATCGTGTTCCAGAGTTTCGCGCTGTTTCCGTGGCTGCGGTCGAACGGCGTTGACCGGTCCGCGGTGTTGAGAAACATTATCGGGGCAATTGAAATGGAAACGAATCAAGACTGGATGGCTAAGTATTCGACGGCAGCGAGCCGCGCGAAGGTTGAGGCGCGAAGGAGCCTGTGGTCGCCGGAACTCCAGGAACTGGTCAGCGGGCAATGGAACGAACTGATCGCGGAAGTAGAGGCGGCGCTTGAGGAGAATCCCGCGAGCCGCGAGGTTCAGGCGCTCGCCGCGCGCTGGAGGGGATTGGTGGAAGATTTTACCGGCCGCGACAGGGATATCGAAGAGTCGGTTGGAAAGATGTGGGCCGACCGGGAGAACTGGCCCACCGATATGCAACAGAAAGCGCCGGTGATTAAGCCGGAAGTTTGGGCCTTTATAGCGCGCGCGAATGCCGCGAGTGGATAATCCCGGGACCCAATCGGGGCGCCTACAAAAACGCCGCGACCTCCCGCACAAAGCGGGCTGGTTGCTCGATCTGTGGAACATGCCCGCAATTGTCGATCACAACCAGCCGCGCCTTGGGAAACAATGGAACGGCTGCCCGGGCCCACTCCAACGGGACGACTGGATCGCGGTCGCCTTGCAGCAACAAGACGGGCGCCTGAATCGACTTGACTCGACCGAGCAGGTAGAAATCGATGGCCAGCCGCATGCACCGATTGACGATCCGAACATACTGCGGGTAAGTGGCGCTCTTCAGCCGTACGTTCTGCTTTTCCAGATAGCGGCGCTGCGTCTCGCTGCCCTGTTCGACGAACAGCTTGCCGAACATGAACGAGTTTATTTCCGGGGTCAAACTTCTCAGAACTCTTTCGCTGCGCAGCCCCAGCGTGGCTTCTATTTCGCCGGGCTGAAATTTGCGCAAACCGCCGGTTCCAACCAGAATCAGTTTTGTCACGAGCGCCGGTGCAGCCAGGGCCAGCGACATCGCGAGTTGTCCCCCGAACGAATTACCGCAGACCGCAACCCGGTCGATCCCAAGCCGAGTCAGCAGCCGTTGCAGCCGTTCGGAAAAGAACGCAGCCGTATACTCGATGTGATCCGCCTCCGACTGTCCGAAGCCCGGCAGATCCACGGCGATAACCCGATAGCGCTCGGACAGCGGTTCGAGCACCGGCTCCCAGTCCAAGTGATCGCCCCACATACCGTGGATCAGGAGCAACGGTTGCCCACTGCCCCGATCATAATAGAACATGCCTTCGTCTTTCATAGAACTTGGGCGCCGCTCAAAACCAGCCGCCTGAGCTCGGTCTTGTCCACTTTCCCCATGTTGTTATGAGGAAGCTGTTCCAGAAAGTGAATCGATTTCGGGATCTTGTACTTGCCGATTTTGCCCTGGCACCAGCGCGTGACTTCGTCGGCGGACATGTCTTCCGCCGGGCGGAGAACAACGGCGGCTTTCCCCACCTCGCCCCACTTCTCATGCGGAATCCCAATCACCGCCGCATCCAGAATCTTCGGGTGGGAGCGAAGCAGAGTCTCGACCTCGGCCGGATAGACGTTCTCGCCGCCGCTGATAAACATATCCTTCTTGCGCCCGGCAATGTAGTAGCAGCCGTCCTGGTCGCACGATGCCAGATCGCCAGTCATGAACCATCCATCGCGATAGGCGCGCTCGGTTTCAGCGGGGTTCTTCCAATAACCGCTGGACATCGCCGGGGAACGCAACGCAAGCTCACCCACCTCGCCCGGCGCAACTTCTTTTCCCGCATCGTCCAGCAGCCGCGCCTCCATGGCAAAGTTCGGATATCCGATGGAGCCCGCTTTCCGCAGAGAGTGGCGCTTCTCGAGCGCAAAACAGTTGACGCCCACTTCGGTAAGCCCGTAGCCCTGTTGCAGCGTGATGCCGCGGCTGGCATAGCGCTCGATCAGCGGGACGGGGCAGGGAGCGCCCCCGCTAAAAACAAAGCGCAGACTGCTGAGATCGACATGCGGGAATATTTCGGTTTCCGCCATCATAAGGAGCTGCGTTGGAACGCCGAACAGCCCGGTGATTCGTTCGCGCTCCACGCAGCGCAGGACCGCTTCGGCATTGAACGATTGCATGATGGCCACCGTTCCGCCCAGATAGAGATTGGGCAGCGTGTAGACGTTAAGCCCGCCCGTGTAAAACATGGGCGTGTGCACCAGCACCGTGTCACCCGGCGCCAACATTCGCAGCGAGGTGTTGACGCTATTCCACAGCGCCATGCGGTTCGAGAGCATGACTCCCTTCGGTTGGCCCGTGGTCCCGGATGTGTACAACAGCATCTGAATCGCTTCCAAATCGGGCGCGATTGCGGGCGGCCCCGGGTTGAGTAACCAGGAAGCTTCTGTCCTGAGATCGTCCAGCGCCAGCGACCGCAAGCCGGGGGACAAATTCATTACGTCATCCGCCAGCGTGCGGAAGTAGTTGTCGAAGATCATTAATCCGGGCGCGGCGTTTTCGATAATCTGCGCTAACTCCGGCGCGGCCAGCTTGTGGTTCAGGGGCAGGAAGACGATGCCGCACTTCGTCGCCGCAAAGAGAACGAACAGGATTTCGGCGCCATTAGGAAATAACACGGCAACGCGATCCCCGGTCTTGAGTCCAAGATTCGTAAACAGTTGCGCGTAGCGATTTGCCTGCTTATTCAATTCTTGAAAAGTGAACCGTTTGCCGGCTTCAATTTCGACGATCGCAGTCTTATCCGGCGAGTACAGTTCGTATTTTGCGAGCCAATCTATTGCGTCCATGTCTCTTGTTAGGATATGGCCTGACGCTGTTCTCGGACCACACTTGAGCCCAATAAAAACCTTCAAAGTCTTCGGCGAACCAGTCGAGATCCTCATCTCCGGTGAGATGACCGGAGGCCGATCCGCAACTTTGACGCAGACCAGCCCGCCCGGAGGTGGGCCGCCGCCTCACGTCATTTATATGAGGACGAAACCTTCTTTCCGCTCGAGGGCGACTACGAGTTCCTTGAAAACGGCGTGTGGCGCAAGGCCGAACCGGGAGCAGCCGTTCATGCTAACCGCGGTTCCATACATACCTTCCGCAACGCAGGCAACACTAGCGGAAAGATGCTGGTCTTCATCGCGCCCGCTGGCCTGGAGAAATATTTGGAGGAGATCTCCACTCTACCGATGCCCGCGGATCTGCCGCAATTGCTTGCCATCTCCGAGCGTTACGGAATCACTTTTGTAAGTTGATCGAAGAACGGTCCCCGCTCAGAGGTATTGGGCCAGTTTGATCAGAGCCAGCACCGGCAGCGCCACTCCGGCGATGACGAGCAACGCCGTCCCAATCAGGAAAAGCCAGTCGAAAGCGCTTTGCCGCTTTGGCTCCGCGAGGTGATTTCGCAGCAGCTGGTAGTTGCGGCGATTCGCCTTAAATACCACGTCGAACAGGTCACCCACCAGTGGCACTGACCCGGCGATCGCTTCTATGGCGATATTCACCATCATGCGGGTGATGGCCACTCGCGAAAGGCCCAGTTGCACGGCGCGATAAACGATGTAGAGCGAGACCAGCGCATCAAGGATGTCGCCGATTCCGGGAATTAGCCCGACAATGCCGGCGAGTCCGAAGCGGAAGCCGCCCGGCAACTCGAAGGCGTAATCAAGCCAGCGGGCTACGGTCTCGACGTCGGCGATGCGGGGATCGATCACCTCCGGATTGAGCGCTTCGGCCCGATATCTCGGAACGGTGTAAGTTGTAAGTGCCTTCGGCATGTGGCAGCGGCCCTGCTAGAGTGATCCCCATCGTGCCCGGGAGGTTTCGTATTTGCGCAAACGCCGCCTGGCGGTCGCGGCTCTGCGCTGAGTTAGCGATCGGTAAGCAAGGTCTGCAGCTTGGGGCTGAGTTGCCGCTCTCTTCCGAATAACCGCTGCAACTTATCCAGATATAAGTACACCACGGGCGTCGTGTACAGAGTCAGCAGTTGGCTCAGCACAAGGCCGCCGACGATGGTGATTCCAAGGGGCCGCCGCATCTCAGAGCCGGTCCCGGTTCCGAGCGCCAGCGGCAATCCGCCCAGCAGCGCGGCCATGGTGGTCATCAAGATCGGCCTGAACCGCAACAGACAAGCTTGATAAATCGCTTGCTTCGATGAGATGCCTTGTTTGCGTTCGGCGTCGAGCGCGAAATCGATCATCAGAATGGCGTTCTTCTTGACAATGCCGATCAGCAGGATGATGCCGATGAGCGCGATGACGGTCAGGTCGGTGCCGCAGATCAGCAGCGCCAGCAGCGCGCCGACGCCAGCCGAGGGCAAGGTGGAAAGAATCGTGATCGGGTGAACGTAGCTTTCGTACAACATGCCGAGGACGATGTAAACGGCAAGCAGGGCGGCGAGAATCAGCAGCGGTTCGCTTTTGAGCGACTGTTGAAAAGCTTGGGCCGTGCCGGCAAAGGACCCGTGCACGTTGGCTGGCATGCCGATGTCGTCTTCGGCATTCTGCACGGCGGCCACCGCATCGCTTAGCGCAGCCCCGGGCGCCAGGGCGAACGAAAGTGTAATGGAGGGGAACGGTCCCTGGTGGTTTACGGTAAGTGAGTTCAGCACCGTTCGCGTCTTTGTGAAAGTCGAAATGGGAATGGCCGTTCCATTGTTCGCGCGGACGTAGATGCTGTTGAGCGAGGCGGGATTGTCTTGGAACTCGGGCGTGACTTCGAGTATCACGTGATACTGATTGATGCCCGTGTACATGGTGGAAACCTGCCGCTGCCCAAAGGCGCTGTAAAGCGTCGTGTCCAGGTCCAGGGGACGGATGCCCAGTCGCGATGCTGTCGCGCGGTCGATGGTAAGCTGCGTTTCCAGGCCGTGGATCTGCTGGTCGCTGTTGGCATCGACAACCAGCGGAACGGTTTTCAGTTTGGCGAGAAGCTTCGGCGCCCACTCATTCAAATCCTGGAGGCTGTCCGATTGCAAAGTGAATTGATACTGCGAATTGCCGCCCCGTCCGCCTACGCGGATGTCCTGCGCGGCCTGCATGTAGAGTGTCGCGCCGGGTATAACGGAGAGCTTGCCGCGCAGCCGGTTAATCACCTGGTCGGCCGAAACCTTGCGCTCTTCGAGCGGCTTCAATTGCGCCCAGGAAGAGGCCACGTTGAGGGTTCCGCCTCCGGTGAAGCCTTCCACGTCATCGATGGCCGGATCCTTTTCGACGATCGCCATCATCTGGTGCAGTTTCTGGCGCATGGCCGCAAACGAGATGTCCTGATCGGCCACAATCGCGCCGCCGATGCGGCCCGTGTCCTGCTGAGGAAAGAAGCCCTTCGGAACCACTACGTAAAGGTACACATTCACGGCGACCGTGAGAAGCAGCAGCACCAGCGTCATTTGCGGATGCCGCAGAACAAACGCCAGGCTCTTTCCATAACCGCGCTGTACGGCTTCGAAGGCGCGCTCGTTCAGGCGATACATGTAACCGTGTTTCCTGCCATGCTGCGCGCGCAGTAATTTGGCGCACATCATGGGAGTGGTAGTCAGCGAAACGACAAGCGAAACACAAATGGCGACGGTAAGGGTAACCGCAAACTCGCGGAACAAACGACCGACGATGCCGCCCATCAGGAGAATAGGGATGAAGACCGCCACGAGCGAAGTGCTCATGGACAGCACCGTAAAGCCGATTTCTTTCGCGCCGTGCAGCGCCGCTTGCATGGCGGACATGCCCTCTTCCAGGTAGCGCGTGATGTTTTCGATAACCACGATGGCATCGTCAACCACGAAGCCCGTCGAAATGGTAAGAGCCATCAGCGAGAGGTTGTCAAGCGTGTAACCCAGCAGATACATGACGGCAAACGTACCCAGCAGGGAAAGCGGAACCACAATGCCCGGAATAAACGTTGCCACCGCATCGCGCAGAAAGAAGAACACGACGAACACCACCAGGGCCAGCGAAAGCAGCAAAGAACGTTCCACATCGTGCACGGAAGCGCGGATGGTGGTGGTTCTGTCCTGTGCGACGTGCAGATCGATCGATGGCGGAATGGAGGCGCGCAGTTGGGGAAGCACGGCCTTGACATGATCGACGGTCGCAATGATATTAGCGCCCGGCTGGCGCGAGATTGCCAGGATGACGGAAGGTTTCCCGTTGTCCAGCCCGTCGTTCCTGGTGTCTTCTACGGATTCGAGCACGTTGCCGAGATCGCGCAGCCGCACCGGAGCGCCGTTCTGGTATTTCACGATCAGCGAAGCGTACTCGGGCGCATGAAATAGCTGATCCGTGGCATTGATCTGCCAATTGGTGGCTGCGTTTTCGAGAGAGCCCTTCGCCTGGTGCGCGTTGGCGCTCTGGATGGCGGTGGCGACGTCCGTGAGCCCCAGGTTGAAGTTATTAAGAATGGTGGGATTCACCTGCACGCGCACGGCGGGACGCGAACTGCCCCAGACATGAACCTGTCCGACGCCTTCAATCTGCGCGATCTTTTGCGCCAGGATGGAATCGGCGATGTCGTACATGTGCGGCCTGTCATAGCGGTCGGAGGTCATGCCGAGCATCAGGATCGGGGCGTCCGATGGATTGGCTTTCCAGTAGCCGGGATTGCTTGGCATGCCGGCGGGAAGTTGTCCGCGCGCCGCGTTGATGGCCGCTTGCACGTCGCGGCCAGCGGCGTCGATATTGCGGTCGAGGTCGAACTGCAGGGTGATGGCGGTGCTGCTCAACTGGCTGGCCGACGTCATCTCGGTGATCCCGGCGATGCGGCCAAACTGCCGTTCGAGCGGCGTGGCGACGGACGATGCCATGGTCTCCGGACTTGCGCCCGGCAGGTTGGCGTGCACCTGAATCGTTGGAAACTCGACCTCGGGAAGCGGCGCCACCGGCAAATATTGAAACGCCAGTCCGCCCGCCAAGGCCAGCGCCGCCGTCAGTAGGGTGGTTGCAACCGGCCGGTTAATGAAGGGAGCCGACAGGTTCACGATCTACTCCGATCAATTGCGGTGTGCGCGCCAGGCGTTTTGCCAGGCGGTCGAAGAACAAGTAAACAACGGGCGTGGTGTAAAGCGTCAGCACCTGGCTCACGATGAGGCCGCCGACGATAGTGATGCCCAAAGGCCGGCGCAACTCGGAGCCTACCCCCGTTCCCAAGGCGAGCGGCAAACCGCCGAACAGGGCGGCCATGGTGGTCATCATGATGGGCCGAAAGCGCAGCAGGCACGCTTGGTAGATGGCTTCCATGGCTGACTTGCCCTGGTCCCGTTCCGCCTCGAGCGCGAAGTCGATCATCATGATGGCGTTCTTCTTCACAATGCCGATCAGCAGGATCACGCCAATCAGCGAGACGACGTTGAAGTCTTGGTGGCAAATGAAGAGCGCGAGGATTGCGCCGACACCGGCGGAAGGCAGCGTGGACAGGATCGTGATGGGGTGAATGTAGCTCTCATAGAGCACGCCCAGCACGATGTAAACGACGACCAGCGCAGCCAGTATCAACCAAACTTCATTCGCAAGGGAGTTCTGGAACGCCGCCGCCGTGCCCTGGAATCTTGCGTTCACGCTGGCGGGGAGTCCGATCTCGTCCTCAGTGCGCTTGATGGCGTTCACCGCGTTGCCGAGAGATTCGCCCGCGGGCAGATTGAACGAGATAGTGGTCACCGGGAACTGGCCTTGATGGTTGATCGCGAGCGGCGTGCTGGTCTGTTCAAAATGCGCGAACGAGCTAAGCGCGACTTGCGTGCCGTTCGATGAGTGAACGTAGATGTCACTGAGATTGGCGGGATTTTGCCGGAACTCGGGCGCGACCTCCAGCACCACGTGGTACTGGTTCAATTGAGTGAACATCGTCGAGACCAGGCGTTGACCAAAGGCGTCGTAAAGCGTGTCGTCAATCTGCTGCATTCCGATGCCAAGGCGGGACGCCGTATCGCGGTCAATCGCCAGGGTTGTCTCAAGGCCATTGTTCTGCTCGTCGCTTGCCACGTCGCGCAGCTCCGGACTGGCGCGCAGTTTTTCAACCAGGCGCATGCTCCAGGTGCTCAACTCTTTGGCATCCACGTCTTCCAGCGTGTACTGATATTGAGTGCGGCTGACGCGGTCTTCCACCGTGAGGTCCTGGATGGGCTGGAGAAACAGCGTAATCCCCGCCACTTGGGCCAGCCTGGGCTGTAGACGCCGGATGATTTCGGTGGCGTTCGCGTCGCGATCTTCCAGCGGCTTCAGGTTGATCTGGATGCGGCCGCTGTTGAGGGTGGTATTGATGCCGTCAATACCGATGAAAGACGACAGGCTCTCGACGGCAGAGTCTTTGGCGATGACTCCGGCGAGCGACTGCTGGCGATCGGCCATCTCACGGAAGGATACGGTCTGCGGCGCTTCCGACACTCCGAGAAGCACGCCCGTATCCTGCACCGGGAAGAAGCCTTTCGGCACGATAAGGAAGAGCAACACGGTGGCGCCGATCGTGATGGTCATCACCGTCATCGTGAGGAACTGATGCCGCAGCACCCATTGCAGCGTCGTCGCGTAGCGTGCGATGACCCAGTTAAACGCGTGCTCGGACTTGCGGTAGAACCAGCCCTGCTCCGATTCGGGCGTGTGCTTCAGGATCTTGGCGCACATCATTGGCGTGAGCGTTAAAGAGACCACCGCGGAGACCAGGATGGTGACGGCGAGCGTGATGGCGAACTCGCGGAACAGCCGCCCGACGATGTCGCCCATGAAGAGCAGCGGGATCAGCACCGCGATCAGCGAAATAGTCAGCGAAACGATGGTGAAGCCAATCTGCTGCGAACCCCGCAGTGCCGCCTGCAAGGGCGAGTCGCCCTCTTCGAGATAGCGCGAAATGTTCTCGATCATGACAATGGCGTCGTCAACCACGAAGCCCGTCGAGATGGTGAGCGCCATCAATGTCAGATTGTTCAGGCTGTAGCCGAGCAGGTACATCACGCCGAAGGTGCCGACGATCGAGAGCGGCACGGCGACGCTCGGGATGAGCGTGGCGGCAAGGTTGCGCAAGAACAGAAAGATCACCATCACCACGAGAGCCACGGTAAGCACCAGGCTGAACTGCACGTCTTTGACGGAGGCGCGGATGGTCGTCGTGCGATCTGTCAACACGGCCACCTGCACCGCCGCCGGGATGGAAACGCGCAGTTGCGGAAGCAGGGCCTTGATGCGGTCAACCACCTGGATAATATTTGCGCCGGGCTGCCGTTGAATGTTGACGATCACCGCGGGCACGGTGTTCATCCAGGCGGCCTGCCGTGTATTTTCGGCGCCATCGATGACGGTGGCAACATCTTCCAAGCGCACCGGCGAGCCGTTCTTATAGGCGATAATGACGGGCTTGTAGCCCCCGCTCGTCAGGATCTGGTCGTTAGCGCCAATCGTGAAAGCCTGCCGCAGTCCGTCGAAATTGCCCTTTGCCTCGTTAACATTCGTTTGGTTGAGGGCGGTGCGGATGTCTTCGAGGCTTATCCCATAAGCCGCCAGCTGCGTGGGGTTCGTCCTGATGCGAACCGCCGGCTTTTGGCCCCCGCTCAAACTCACCAGGCCCACCCCGGGCAGCTGCGAGATCTTTTGCGCAAGAGTGGTGTCGGCTAAGTCTTCGATCTTGGTGAGCGGGACAGTTTTCGAAGTCAGCGCCAGCGTGATGATCGGCGCGTCGGCCGGATTGACCTTGCTGTAGATGGGGGGATTCGGCAGGTCCGTCGGCAAGTACGTTCCAGCGGCGTTGATCGACGCCTGCACCTGCTGCTCGGCGATATCGATATTAAGATCGAGGTCGAACTGCAGCGTAATGATGGAACTGCCGAAGGAGCTGGTGGACGTCATCTGCTTCAGCCCTGGCACTTGTCCAAAGGTTCGTTCGAGCGGCGCGGTGACGGAAGAGGCCATCACGTCCGGGCTTGCACCGGGATAGAAAGTCGTGCACTGGATGGTCGGGTAATCGACCTCGGGGAGCGCGGATACCGGAAGCTGACGGTAGGCGATGCCGCCGGCGATCAGGATGCCCGCCATCAATAAGGACGTGGCGACGGGTCGCAGAATAAACGGTCGTGATGGGCTCATCAGCGGCTCCGGCTGACGGTGACCTTCATGCCATCGGTGAGCTTCTCGGCTCCATCGATCACCACTCGCTCGCCGGGTTGAATGCCATCGTCGATTGAGACGTTGTTGCCCTGGCTCATGCCGGTCTTTACCTCACGAACCGCAACCGTGTCGTCGCCTTGCACCACGTAGACGAACGTGCCGGTAGGCCCGCGTTGGATGGCAACGGCCGGAACGATGGTGACGCCCTTTTCGGTATCGAGCCAGAGCCTGGCATTCACGAACTGATTCGGAAACAGGCTCATGTCCGTGTTCGGGAACACTGCTTTCAAGCGCGAGGTTCCAGTGGTCTGATCGATCTGGTTATCCACTGTCAGCAGGCTGCCTTCGGCAAGTTTCTGCTTGCGGTCCCGGTCGTAGGCGTCCACCCGCATTTTCGCGCCTTGCTGCAGCTTGCGTAAAACTGCCGGCAATTGGTCTTCGGGGATGCTGAAGAGAACCGTAATGGGCTGGACTTGGGCGATGACGGCGAGTCCGGTCACGTCGGCGGCATGCACCATGTTTCCGGAATCCACCAGCCGCAGCCCGATGCGTCCGCTAATAGGAGCCGTAATTTTCGTGAACGAGAGATTTAGTTTCGCGCTGTCGATGGCCGCTTGGGCGGCTGCGATAGACGCCTCGTCGGCCTGGATCGATCCGCGAATCTGATCGGCCGACGCAAGCTGGGTGTCTAGTTGCTGCTTCGCGATGATCTGCTCCTTAAACAACTCCAGGTCCCGCTGATAATTGACTTGCGCATCACGCAGCGCCGCTTGATCCTTGGCGAGAGTTCCGCGCGCTTCGGAGAGCATCCCCTCGGCTTGGCTCAAAGCCACTTGCGAGGGCCGCGGATCGATTTCGGCGAGCTCCTGCCCCTGCTTTACGAACTGCCCCTCATGGAAAGAAACCGCCGTCAATTGGCCGTCTATTCGGGGCTTCACGGTCACCGTGTTGAAAGCCGTGACAGTTCCCAGTCCTTCCAGATACACCGGCATGTTGCCGCGTTGCGCCGTCGCGGCGACAATCGGGAGCGCGCGCGGCTTGGCTGCGCTTCGGGCGGTAGCGATGTCTTCTTTCTTGGCGTTCTCAAAGTTGTAAAGGCGGTAGCAGCCGTAAGCGATTGATCCGAAAATGATCAGCCAAACCCACCAGTAGCTCTTGCGGCCAAGCCCACCTTCAAGATTAACTTCTGAAAAGTGTTTCGTCGTATTATCTGTTTGAGGTTGTTCGGCCGGATTCGTATGCGGCTCCAGGATCGCGGAAGGATAGGCCATTGCTGCCTTCGATTCTCTCAAAGGAAAGCGTTTACATCAGCCGTGTTTCGGTTACATGCTTTCATGGTATCTGACTGAAACCACACGAAAACGTTGCAGACCGTTACCGTACGCTCCGGGCGCAACCGGGGTCGTGATATAACACACATTTGCGACACGCATCGGAAAAACTCCTCTCGCTAAGCCCGGTAGATTTAGTGATCATTGCGCTTTACTTCGTAATGGTGCTGGGCATTGGCTTCTATTTGCGAAAATTCACCAAGACGGGCGAGGACTTTTTCCTCGCGGGCCGCGACATGTCCTCCTGGATCGCCGGACTTAGTTTCGTCGCGGCGAACCTGGGATCGCTTGAGTTGATGGGCTGGGCTGGGTCCGCCTATCAGTACGGCATTCTCGCCACGCACTGGTATTGGATCGGCGCCATTCCGGCGATGCTGTTCCTGGGCATCGTGATGATGCCTTTCTATTACATCTCGCGCACGCACTCGGTGCCGGGTTACTTAAAGCTGCGGTTTGGCGAGCCCTCGCGCGCCCTCGCTGCCATCTCTTTCGGCTTGATGACGGTCTTTATGAGCGGCATCAATATGTATTCGATGGCGTTGGTGATGAAGATCATCCTGGGCTGGGATATCAGCTTCAGCATCTGGGTGTCGTCAGTCACCGTCGCAGCCTACGTGTTTCTGGGCGGCCTGCTCTCGGCCATCTTTAACGAAGTGCTGCAGTTCTTCCTCATCTGGCTGGGGGCGATCGTTGTCTCCATACTCGGACTGATCGAAGTCGGCGGCTGGAGCGGCATGGTCAAACGCATCCACACCAACTGGCCGGGTCAGGACTACACGCACATGTGGAACGGCCTTGGTCACTTCAACACCAATCCGATGGGCGTGAACTGGATCGGCATCGTGATGGGACTCGGCTTCGTCATTTCGTTCGGCTACTGGACGACCGATTTTCTGGTTGTGCAGCGCGTGCTCTCCGCCAAGGATCTGCGCAGCGCGAAAATGGCTCCGATCATTGGCGCGGCGTTCAAGATGGCCGTGCCGTTCATCGTAATTCTTCCGGGTCTGCTGGGACTCGCGGTTTTGCCGGAGCACCTGGTTGGCGAGGCGTCGGCTGGCTCCGGGGCCCACACTTACAACGAAGTTTTGCCGCTGATGCTCGCCCGCTACTGTGGTCCCGGTCTGCTCGGTTTGGGCATCACCGCGCTGGTGGCCGGCTTCATGTCGGGCATGGCTGGAAACGTCAGCGCTTTCGCAACGGTCTGGACCTATGACATCTACCGCGCCCTGATCCGTAAGGAAGCGACCGACGCGCATTACGTCTACGTTGGGCGCTGGTGCACCATCCTGGGCGTCCTGGTCAGCATCGGAACGGCGTACCTGGTGATGCAATTCGCCAGCATCATGGATTATGTCCAGGCGCTGTTCAGTTTCTTTATCGCGCCCCTCTTCGCAACGGTCATACTGGGGATGCTGTGGAAGCGCGCCACGTCCGCCGGCGGATTCTGGGGGCTGCTGGTTGGAACCATTTCATCCATAAGCATGTGGGCCTGGGTGAAGCAGGACCCGTCGGCGCTCCGTTACATCGCGCTCTCGCCCGATGCCAAGCCCATGGCGGAAGATGTGTTCCGCGCTTTGTGGGCCTGGATCATCTGCGCGACGGTAACGGTTGTGGTCAGTTATATGACGACACCGAGGCCGCTCTCGGAGCTTGCGAATGTCGTTTACGGCGCCACTCCTCTGCCGTCGGAAGGCGACATGGCCCTCTATAAGCGGCCTATCTTTTGGGCGGGCGTTGTCGCAATCGCCTTTGTCATCGCAAACGTTATTTTCTGGTAGACCAATATGCACGGACACGGTTCGCTCTCAATCTGGTTTTTCATCGGCGTGCTGCTAACGGCTTACGGAATTCTGATCCTCGGATCGGGTCTGTACAACTACAACACCCCGCCTCCTAACGTCGTGCTTACGGAGCTACACACCCCCGTCTGGTGGGGAGCTACTTTGCTTGTGATCGGGCTTGTTTATTTCATTAAGTTTTACCCGAAGAAAGGGCGTTAATGCCGCAGCTTGGACTTATCGTAGGAAACCGCGGGTTCTTCCCCGATCATCTGGCCGCTGAAGGCCGCGAGGAGATGATCCGCATGATGCGGGGCGCTGGCATCGAAGTGATCGCGCTCACGCCGGAGGAATCGAAGTTTGGCGCAATCGAGACTTTTGAAGAAGCCAAGCGCTGTGCCGAACTTTTCAAGAAACATCGCGACACGATAGAAGGCGTGATCGTCTCGCTGCCGAATTTCGGCGACGAGCGCGCCATAGCGGACGCCATGCGGCGGTCGGGCCTGAGCGTGCCGATCCTGGTGCAGGCCACCCCGGACATGCCGAACCGGATGACAATCCGCGACCGGCGCGACAGCTTTTGCGGCAAGATGTCGGCGTGCAACAATCTGCGGCAGTATGGCTTTCCCTATTCGCTGACCACGCTGCACACCGAGTCTCCATCGTCCAGCGAGTTTGCGAAGGACCTCGACTGGTTCCTGGGCGTCTGCCGGGTGGTGCGCGGCATGAAGAACCTGCGGGTGGGTTCCATTGGCGCGCGTCCCGCCGCCTTCAACACGGTTCGCTATAGCGAGAAACTGCTGGAGGCGAACGGCATCTCCGTGATCACCATCGACTTGTCCGAAATACTCGGGCGCATCAACCGCATGAGGGACGAAGACGATGCGGCCCAGACGAAGTTGAGGGACATCAAGAATTACGTTTCGACTGGCGAGGTGCCCGCGTCGTCGCTGCTGAAAATGGCGAAACTGGGGGCGGTGATTGACGGCTGGATGCATGAGACGCAAGTCGATATCAGCGCCGTGCAGTGCTGGACTTCTCTCGAAGAATACTTTGGCGTCGTGCCCTGCACCGTCATGAGCATGATGAGCAACAACCTGATGTCAAGCGCCTGCGAGGTGGATATCGTCGGCGTGGTCGGAATGCATGCGCTGCGCCTGGCTTCGGGCACTCCCAGCGCGCTGCTCGATTGGAACAATAACTACGGCGACGATCCGAACAAGGCGGTCTGCTTCCACTGCAGCAATTTGCCCAAGCACTTCTTCGCGGATGTGCGGATGGATTTCCAGGAGATCATCGCGGGCACCGTCGGCAAGCTGAATACATTTGGCACTTGCGTGGGCCGCGTGAAAGCGGCGCCCATGACCTTCGCGCGCTTCTCCACCGACGACCGGCTTGGCAAGATGCGCGGCTATGTGGGCGGCGGCCGGTTCACCGACGATTCGCTCGAGACGTTCGGCGGCGCTGGCGTGGTGGAGATCCCGCACCTGCAGGATCTGTTGCGCATGATCTGCGAGCAAGGCTTTGAGCATCACACCTCCGCCAATCTTTCGGAGGTTCCCGGGATGGTGCATGAGGCCACGACGAAGTATCTCGGTTGGGACGTCCACTGGCATCGGGCATGAGCACCGTTGTCGCGGGCGTAGATTTCGGCACGTTGAGCGTGCGAGTTTCCATCTTCGAGAAGGGGAAGGGAAAGCTGGGTGCGAGCATTGGCGAGTACCCGCTGCACCGCACCAAGACAGATCCCGACTACGCCACGCAAAGTCATGCCGACCACATGGCGGCGCTGGCTTTGGCCATGCGGCGGGCGATTCAAGATTCTGGCATCGATGGCAATGCGATAGCGGCGCTGGCGCTGGATACCACCGGTTCCAGTGTGATTCCGGTTGGCGCGAATCTGGAGCCATTGGACGAATACTATCTGTGGTGCGACCACCGCTCCTGGCGCGAAGCCGCCGAGATCACGGCGAAGGCCAACCAGGAGAAACTGCCCGCGATCGAGTGGTGCGGCGGCGTTTACTCGTCCGAGTGGGGCTTTTCGAAATTGCTGCACTGGCTGCGGCATAACCCGGAGAAGCGCGGCAAGCTGGTCTCGGCCTTCGAGCATTGCGATTATGTCGCGACAGTGTTGTGCGGCATTCACGATGTCTCGCAAGCCCCGCGCAGTGTTTGCGCCATGGGTCACAAATGGCTTTGGAACGAGAGTCTGGGAGGGCTGCCTTCCGACGAGTTTCTCACTTCGATCGATCCGCTGCTGCACGGCGTGCGGGATAAGCTTGGCGGCCGCTATCTCACGTCGGACCAAATTGCGGGAGGGTTGAGCGAAGAGTGGGCGGCGAAACTCGGGCTCAAAGCGGGCATCCCGATTCCGGTTGGCGCCTTCGATGCGCACTGGGACGCCGTTGGAGCGAACGTCAGGCTCGGCGATGTCGTGAACGTTATCGGCACCTCCACCTGCATCATCGGCCTTAGCGATAAGACAACTTTGGTGCCGGGCGTCTGCGGCGTGGTTCCCGGTTCCGTGGACCCGCAAATGACGGGTATTGAGGCCGGCCTTTCCGCCGTGGGTGATCTCTTCGAAGCCATCTCGCGCCGTGCCGGTTCCATCACGGGCGACCTTGCGCAAACTCTTACCAATTACCGTGCCGGTCAAACCGGACTTTTGCGGCTCACCTGGGACAACGGCGATCGCACCGTTCTCGTGAATCCGGAACTTGGCGGCGTGACCGTTGGCTGGAATCTCGCCAGCACCGCCGCGGACGAACTGTTCGCGGCGATTGAAGGCACCGCATTTCACACACGCATCATCCTGGACCGTATGGAAGAGCATGCGGTTTCGGTGAAGCGCATTATCAACGGCGGCGGTATCCCGAGGCGCAACGACGTGCTGAACCAGGTCTATGCCAACGTGCTGAATAAACCGATCCTGGTGCCGCAGGGCGATGTGACCAGCCTCGGTTCCGCGATCTTTGCCTTTCTCGCGGCCAAGGCGTTCGCGACGATCGAGGAGGCACAGGATGCGCTTTGTCCCCCGCACAAAGTGTTTCCGCCGCAGTCCGCCAGCGTAGAAGTGTATGCGGAGTTGTTCCCCTTGTTCAGGAGCCTCTACTTCTCGCTGGGGCAGAGGAATTCGGAGCCGGCCGCGCTCGGAAATGTGCTGCCGGAACTGCGGCGAATTGCCAGCAAGGTAAGACAAGCATGAACCTGAAATCACTTCGCGAGGAAGTTTTAGAAGCAAACCTGGAGTTGGTGCGTCGCGGACTGGTGATCTTCACTTTTGGAAACGCCAGCGGCTTCGATCTTGAAAGCGGCCTGGTGGTCATCAAGCCGAGCGGAGTTCCGTACGACCAGTTGAAGCCAGCCGATCTGGTGACGACCGATCTCTTGGGGAAGATCATAAACAGTTCATTCCGCCCGTCGTCCGATCTCGATACGCACTTGGCGATCTATCGCGCCTTCGAAGGCGTGCATGGCGTGGTGCATACGCACTCGCGCTATGCCACCGCATGGGCCCAGGCGGGCCGCGAGATTCCGTGCTTTGGCACCACTCACGCGGATCACTTTCGGGGACCGATCCCAGTGACGCCGCCCATGACGGACGATGAGATTAAATCGGATTACGAGCTGAATACAGGGCACGTGATCGTGCGCCGCTTTGAGGGGATGGACCCGCTGCAAACGTCCGCCGTGTTGGTGTCGGGCCACGCTCCGTTCTGCTGGGGACCCACTCCCGCGGAAGCCGCCCACACGGCCGTTGTCGTGGAAGAACTTGCGCATATGGCGTTTCTGACGACGGCGATCAATCCAGAAGCGAAGCCGCTTTCGGACACGCTGCGGGAGAAGCATTTCTTGCGCAAGCACGGCGCGAGCGCCTATTACGGCCAGCCAGTGAAGTAGAACCAAATCAGCGGGCCAACCGCTTGACATATAGTTTACATTTTGTAAACTAGAGTGTGAGGATTATCAGCAGGCCAGCGATTCTCAGATTTGCTGAGAGGCACCACGACGCACTGGCGCCGCTGATGAACTGGTATCGCATTACCAGGAGGGCGGACTGGGGCTCGTTAGCCGAGGTGAGGAGTGATTTCGCTCACGCCGATGTTGTTGGTAGAAGGACCGTTTTCAATATTCACGGGAATAACTACAGGTTGATTACGCGGATCGACTACAGAACCAAACGCGTTTTCATTCTCTACATCCTCACCCATGTCAAATACAGCAAGGGAGACTGGAAGCAATGAGCGCGACGACTGAGATTAGGGAGTCGGTGTACGCCGAATTGTTGGCGAAATTTCTCCCTCGGCCAATTCGCACAAAGACTGAGCATGCGCAGTTTACAGAAACGCTGCTCGCGCTCGACGATCGTGACGACCTGTCACCCGAGGAGGAAGCGCTCGCCGAAGTGCTGACGCTGCTCATCGAAGACTACGAAGAGAAGAATTATCCTCTGCCCCAAGTGTCGCCAAACGATTCCCTAAACGCACTCATGGAAGAACGTGGACTGAAGCACAAGGACATTTGGCCTGTTCTGGGCAACAAGGGCGCCGCCACGGAAGTGCTGAGTGGCCGACGGTCCATCAGCAAGACCCAGGCAAAAAGGCTGGCTGAGTTCTTTCATGTGCCGATCGACTTATTTGTGTAGAATCGCTCAGGCTGGTCCAGCCGGACACTGTCGTCATTCAGTCGGGATTGCGCTCTTGATGCCAGGCTGAGTGAATTTTGTGGCTCCCCTTCGTGGATGCTTTTAGAACTTTTTCCCCCAGCCTGACATTGAGGGCAAACAACCGTTCGCCCATATTTCAGGTTTTCAAGCTGTCAACGAGCCATTTGCGTGCTGATGGCTCAAGGGAAAGTTACAGGCCTACGGGCGTTCCGCATTATGCTCCTCGGAATTCAGAGCCTGATGAAGAAGCATTTTGAGATACGTCTGGTACCGCAACCCTTTCTCGGCCGCCAAAACTCTCGCTCGCGCCAGGTCATCTTCCGCTAGCCGGATGGTGATGGTTGGCGACGCTCCGGCCTGTTTGGCGCGTTCGCCGGCAACTCGCGCCACAGTTCCTTTGCCTGGTTTGCCCGAGGCCCTGGCCTGCTCGAAGCGGTTCGCGATGAGATCTTGATTCTTCGCCCACCACTCGGCTTCCTGTGTCTCAGTCTTGAAGTGCAGTTGTTTTATGGCCATTTTATTGGATCACCTCTCTCGTTCCTGGTAATAAAACTGAATGAGTCGTTTGATTGGCTCGAACGCCGTCACGACGCGTATGCGGTCTTCGCGCCATGTGGTCACGACAAGCAGAACGCGGCCTTCCACCGTCGCCCCGAAATTGAGCTAACGCTCTTCCCCTTCGACGATTTCTATCCCAAGATCCACTGGATCGTTGAGGACGGCTTGCTCAGCCTCGTCAGGTTGAACGCGATGGGCTGAGCCTGTACGATCTTTCTGATCTGAATCCAGCGAAGCTCAACATGACCGTG
>OCTA010001782.1_pt1 | contig 19658 bp, 14 predicted proteins | sample 1538991 | NCBI WGS metagenome assembly OCTA01 (sample SAMEA3539302, study PRJEB22396) | soil metagenome | biome: tundra; feature: field; material: soil | place: USA | collected 2010-05 | depth 0.15 m | reverse complement strand
GGACACTTGCACCTGGAATGAAAACCCCGCCAATCCAGTCGTGAATGAGGCCGTCTGACACACTCTGTGTGCCGCGCTCAATCACCGGGGCGACTAGGACCTCACCGTGTTGAAACCGGGCCCGGCGATCTGCACTCTCGTCGATCCACAAAATTGCATTACCCGTGTCGGCGGGTGCCCTGGACTCGCGAAGGTATTCGTTCCACGCGTGTAGCGTCGCCGGTTTCAATTCCGCCGACCGGGCAAGTGCCGCAGGCAAAATCGCGACAAGGGCCAGCGCAAAGCTCTTCCACTTCAGCATCTCGTATCTCCAATCGATGAGGTTGTCCAGTAATCGTTCCCACTAATCGGATCTGGCTCCGTGAAAACTGGAGCCAGATCATGTTCACGCGACTTCAGAAACGGTACCCAATACCGAGTGCAGGCTCGGCCGTGTGAGTAACCCGATCTAATCCGTTTAGAGCAGTGACGCCCCAAGTCGGGGAGTTATAGACGAGGCCGCGATACTCGGCACGGACATATATGTGCCTTGAAAGGTTCACATCGGCTCCGCCGCCATAGACGAAAGCCGCCCGGGCCTGTGCACTAGCCCCGGAGAAGCTCTTCGGGTCGAAAACGATACCGCCAACACCGGCCTCGACAAACGGAGTAATCCGCTTAATCGGAGAGAGACGGAAAATATAGGCCGCAGACACCTCATGAGAACGAGTCTGTAGAGACGTCAACGTCGAGCCGACCCCGTATCTGTCCGTGAAGTTCGAAAACGCGTAGTTAGCTTCAACGCCGTTGTGTTGGTTGAAGAAGTAACGATAGCTGGCCAGAACGCCGCCAGTATTTTCGGCATCGTTCCGGACACCGTTGCTGGTCGTGCTCTTAAGGAAGTCGCCGAATCCGAGCACGGTCACTTCCTGCTTTTGGGTGAACTCCTCCTGCCCAAAGGCGGGTAACACAGTCAGTCCCGCAGCGAGCACAATTAATGTTGTCTTGATTTTCACTCTGAATTCCCTTTCTGCTGGACGATTTGTTCGTCCGTCACAGAGTCAAGGAGCACATGGGGGACCAAGGCACGTCAACGCTGTAAGTGCCTGTCAGCCCAGGTAGTTACTAAATTTCGTAACGCGTCGGAAATGAAGCAGAGTGCCGATTCAGTGGGCATCGTGCCCGAATACCGTCACGTGCCGCTCGCATCTGACAGTAAAGGCCTGTTGTCAGTTCAACTCCGTCCACTGAGGGTGGCAGGCGCTAGAATATCAGCCAGTTCATAAGGAGCCAAATGCCAGCGGACCGGGTTGCTGAGCCGCACCAATCGACGGCGGAACGCTACCAAGCGTTGATCCGGATTGCTAACGCGATTCGTGCCGGGAAAGACCCCCGCGACTTCTTTGCCGTTCTTGCTCGCGAGTTGAGCAAAGTCATTCGGCTTGACGCCCTTGCACAGTTCGACTCTGCCGCAAACAAGGTCAACTTGCATTTCGGCCCCAGTTCCTGTATTCAAGAGGTCGATCCTGCGGAACTCATTGCAGAGGAAGACTTGCCGGCTTGGGTGTACCGCACTCAACAAACAGTTGTTCTCGAAGCCGTCGCGGCGGAAGTGCAATTCCCGGCGTTTGCACGGCTCATGCGGCGGATTGGTTTAGAGTCTTTCTGTGCGTTTCCTCTCACAACAGCCGATCGGCAGCTCGGCTCTTTGACTATCGGCAGCACTCTTCCGAACGCGTATTCGTCCGAGGACGTAGCATTCGGCCAATTTGTTGCGGACCAGATCGCTTTGGCCATCGACGATGCCATGAACTTCCAGGCGTCCCAGCGAGCGCAGGAACGGCTGCGGTTATTACTCGACGTAACAAATCGCGTTGTGTCGAACCTCGACCTCCGTGACGTGCTGCGTGAGATCTCAGCTCAAATTCGGCGCGTCATGGATTGCGATGCCGTTGGCATCGCCCTCCCAAGTTCAAAAAACAACAGCGCCATTCGCGTCTACGCGCTGGACTATCCGAACGCGCCTCCTGAAATTGAAGAGGGCTACGAACCCGAATCGAGCGACATCACCTTCGCCGTCCAGGTCTTCCGGACTGGCGAACCGGTCATTCTCGTAGGGGAGGACATTCAGCGTGAGCGGCTCGCCACCGGCCACGGCGTGCAATCCATTGTCCACGTCCCGCTCGCAGGCCGCGCTGGCGTTGCTGGAGTGCTGTCCATGGGCGCGCGCCGTGAGCACGCGTTCCACCAGGAAGACCTCCCATTCCTAACACAGATTGCCAGCCAGGTTGCGATCGCCATCGAGAACGCGCGTACCTTCGGGGAGGTCTCAGACCAGAGGAAGAAACTTACTCTAGAGAAGCTTTACCTTGAAGACGAACTTCGAAGCGAATTGAAGTTCGAAGAGATTGTCGGCCGGAGCGAAGCTCTGAGCCGCGTGCTCGAGCAGATCAAAATTGTTGCCCCAACCGATTCCACAGTTTTGATTTGTGGAGAGACCGGTTCCGGTAAGGAGCTAATCGCTCGCGCCGTTCACAATCTCAGCGGGCGGCAGTCGGGGGCTTTCGTCAAGCTCAATTGCGCCGCCATTCCGACCGGCCTATTGGAAAGCGAGCTGTTCGGGCACGAAAAAGGCGCCTTCACAGGCGCGATTTCACAGCGGGTTGGACGTTTTGAGCTTGCTAGTCGCGGCACCATGTTCCTCGATGAGATCGGCGAAGTGCCGCTCGAACTCCAACCTAAGCTGCTCCGCGTTCTGCAGGAGCGCGAGTTCGAGCGCCTCGGCTCGAGCCGCACGCTGCATACCGACGCGCGTCTCATCGCGGCGACGAATCGCGACCTCGAACGGTTTGTCGCAGATGGCAAGTTCCGGTCCGACCTCTACTATCGCCTCAATGTCTTTCCCGTCCGCGTGCCGGCGTTGCGTGAACGGCCCGAGGACATCCCGCTCTTGGTCCGGCATTTCGTACAGCAGTTCAGCCGCCGCCTCGGCAGAGTCATCGAGGCCATTCCCGCCGAAACGATGAGCGCCCTGGCCCGTTACGACTGGCCGGGGAACGTTCGCGAACTTCAGAACGTGATTGAGCGTGCGGTCATTCTCAGTACCGGACCCGTTCTGAGCATACGTAGAGACGACCTCCGTACAACGAACGAGCAGTCCGGAGCTGCCGCTGCTTCAGCCAACGAACACATTCATCCGACAGCGCCCGCGAAGAGATTGCGGTCGGCAATAGAAGAAACGGAGCGCCAGCAGATTCTGGCTGCCCTCGAAGAATCAAGTTGGATCGTGGCCGGCCCGGAAGGCGCCGCGGCGCGGCTCGGCGTAAAGCGATCCACTCTCCAGTCACGCATGAAGAAGCTCGGTATTCGTATCTCCCGAACCGGCGCGTGATGTTCTAAACCCTGGCGCCGTGACGACTTCCCGGCCGAGTTTCCCGAACGTTCAGCAAAATGCCAGAGTCTCGGTAAGTGCCAGCGGTTCTCCTTCGGCACTTACCCGCTCCCACGCCCGCAACTCGTTTGAAATCATCGGCCACCGTTCGGCGCTTGGCTTGCGTGAGTCGAGGTGTGAGGGCTTTTAAGCTGATGCTTCGAATTTCATACGCTGACACTTCCGAAGGACAAAAATGGATTCTCTCCGGCCGGCTTTCGGGCGCGTGGGTTGAAGAACTGCGTTCGTTCTGGCTTCAAGCCCGCGAACGCGATCCACAGGCACGCGCCGTCGTGGACCTGCGGGAGGTGACCTTCATCGATGAATCGGGGGTAAACCTTCTAGCCGAAATGCACGGGCACGGCACCGAGTTCCTCGTAGCTGGAGTCGAAAACAAGCACGTCTTGGACACTCTCGGCACAACGGACAGCGCTTGCCTGGGCACTCAGAAAAGACCGACTAAACAGATGCAATGTCGCTCTCATTTCGACGGTCTTACTGAAGGTCGATAATGCCGCGCTTTAGCCCGATAATGGCTGCGTGGGTCCGGTCATTGGCGCCGAGTTTGAGCAGAATATTCTTGACGTACCCCTTTACGCTTTCCTCGGAGATGTGGAGTTGAACCGCGATCTCCTTGTTTGCATTCCCCCCCGCGATCAGCTTCAAGACACTGATTTCGCGTGGAGTGAGAGCGGAATCCATGGCATGCTCGGCAATCTCAGCAGCGAGCTCAGGAGTCAGGCGTTTTTGTCCCGCATAGACCGCCCGGATGGTGTCCAGCAGTTCCTTTCGCAGCAAACCCTTCAGGAGATAACCCTGTGCACCGGCCTGGAGCGCGCGCATCACCTGGACATCCCCGGCATACGTCGTCAACACAACGATGCGCGCCCCGGGAAACTCCCCGCGAATTGCGTTGATCGCGTCGATACCGCACATGTTCGGCATTTGCAGGTCCATAAGCGTCACGTCAGGGCGGTGTTTTCGGAACTGCTCGATAGCCTCCCGCCCATCGCACGCCTCTGCGACTACCTCCATATCCGATTGGGTCGCAACCAGCCGGGCGATGCCGTCGCGAACAACCGCGTGGTCGTCTACAGCAAAGACTCGAATCACGTTCTCACCCTACACCCTATGGAGGAACGGCAACCGAGAGCGTCGCGCCAGCTTGGCGTAAGCCATGGAACCCGGAACTGTCAACTCGATCTCCGTCCCGGTCCCGACTCCGCTCAAGATAACTAGCTTCGAACCGATCTGACGCGCCCGCTCCCGCATTCCCGGCAGGCCGTAGTGGCCCGTGCGCCCCTGTTCGGCAATATCAGGAGTAATCCCCGTACCATCGTCGCGGATCCTCAGCTGTAGGAGGTGGTCGTTGAAGCAGATCTCCGCTTCGATATGGGTGGCGCAAGCGTGTGTGAAGGCATTCCGAAGCGCCTCGCGAGCGATGCTGTAGATTTCATCGCGAACGATGGGATGCAGCTCCCGCATCGGACCCTCGACAATCAGACGGAAGGTCGCGCCGTCCCCGCTCGCGAGTTCGTATCCCAGCGCCCGTACAGCCGGTGCCAGATCGTTCGGGGTGGATGCGGAGCGCAAATCCTGCACCGCTTGTCGGCCCTCGAGGATTGCGCGGTCTCCGATCTCCAGAGTCTCTTCGAGCTCATTCTTTACCGCCCCCGGAGGCATCGTCTCGACGACTGCCTGAAGGCGCAGCATAAATCCCTGGACGGTCTGCAACAAATTATCGTGCAACTCCCGCGCGATATGCATACGCTCGTTTAGGCGCGCCTCGCTGGCCATGTTGAACTTCCACAGCAGTTGCCGGACTCGAAACCGATAGGCCGCCCACAGCAATGCCACGAAAATCGCCGCGCCGAGGCTACGGAACCAATTCGTATTCCACCAAGGGGGCGTAATGAGAATGCGAAGCGACACCCCTCCTTCGTTCCATACGCCATCGCTATTTGAGCCCTGCACGCGAAAAAGATATTTGCCGGGATCTAGGTTAGTGTAAGTAGCCAGGCGGTGTTTGCTGTCCACCTCGTTCCAGCCAGGTTCTAAGGGCTCGAGCTTATATCGATAACGGTTCTTGTGCGAATTTGCGTAGCTCAAGGCCGCGAATTCAAAGGAGAATACATTGTCGCGGTAGGAGAGAGTCAAGGAATCGACATATGGGATGGCTTTCTTAAGTGCCGACTTACCGCCGATGGGCACAGGTTTGTTGAAGATTTTGAAGCTAGTGATCACTACCGGCGGCACATAGGGATCGTCCCGGATGTTTTCAGGGAAAAAGGCATTGAACCCATTGCTGCCGCCCAAGAACATCTCCCCATCTGGGTCTTGATAACAACCGTCACTGAACTCATTGCTCTGCAAGCCGTCGGACACGTCGTAATTCCTAAAGGTTTCCGTCTGAGGATCGAACCGGGATATGCCCTTCTGAGTGCCGAGCCAAAGCCTGCCAACCCTATCTTCCAGAATGCACCGAATAGTGCTGCTCGGCAGGCCCTGGCTTTCCGTGTACCGAGCGGACGCTCCACTTTGCCGGTCGTACCGGTACAGTCCGTCAAACCCTCCCACCCACAGTGTTCCAGTTCGGTCCTCGTGGATGGTGGTGATGCCGCCGCCGTTAAGTCTGTGAGGGTCATGCGAGTCGGGCGTGTAAGTCGCAAAGGTCTTGGCCTTGCCATCGAAACGGATCAGCGCGCCGCCAAACGTCCCTAACCACAGCGTGCCGGAACGGTCTTGATAAATGGTCCAGACCCAATTCACCAAGCTAGCCGGATTGCTTGGAACAGCCCGGTAGTTGGTAAACCCTCCCGTCGCTGGATCGAAGCGAGTTATACCGTACTGCCCGCCCACCCATATCTGGCCGTTTCGGTCTCCGTAGATCGTGTAAACGTTATCGGAAATCAAGCTGTTGGGATCATCAGGCTGGTGCCGGTAATGCTTGAAACGCCCAGTGCGTTCGTCGAAGCGATCAAGTCCGCTGCCCCCGCCACCGACCCAGAGATAACCCGCTGTATCTTTGTAAATGCTGTCTACGTTAGTGCCTTTGGCGAGCGTATTTTCGTCGCCCGCTTTGGGAACGTAATGAGTAATTTGGCCCGTCTTTCGATCCAATCTGTCCAGGACGCGAGGATACAAGCCTATCCACAGAACACGATTGGCATCCTGATAAATCCCCTTGACCCTGCCGGGTGAGAGACTATTGGGGTCGGAGGGGCGATGCCTATAGTGGACGAACTGTTCTTGCCGGAAACTGAGAATGTTAAGCCCCGCATTCTCAGTTCCGACCCAGAGCACGCCACCCCTATCCCGATAGACTGACATAACGGCGTTAATGTCAAGGCTATCCGGGTCCGTTTCATCGTGTTGAAACCGGTACGTGAAACGTTCTGTTCGCCGGTCAAAATAATAGAGACCCTGGCTCGATGGCACCCATAATCCATTCTGCCCATCAGCCGCAAGCTTGCCATTAAGCGAGCCCCCATTCGCCGTGGATGCCAGGACGCCAGCAGCAAGGGCGCCCAGCGGGTATTTCGTCAAGCGCTCTGCCTGTCGGTCATATTTCACGAGCCCGACAATCGGGGAATTGGCTAGCATCCACAAATTGCCGGCGCCGTCTTCATACACGCTGTCTGCGCTGAGGCCATTCCCGGCTACACGAGGGCGAGTAATCTGTCCTGCGGGTTGGTTCAAGTGGAATAGACCGCGCTCGCCAACAAACCATATATCCCCATGGCGATCCTCGATGATTTGGGTAATCCTCCCAACAAACTGGCCCTCGCTGTCATTTCGATAATGAATAAATGTTCCGGTCGTTGGATCAAACTTGTCGAGGCCGCTGTCTTGGGTGCCAAACCAAAAATAGCCCCGACTGTCTTGGGCCATGCTCGTAACGTAAGCGCCACCGATACTATTAGGGTTGTTGGGATCATGAAGGTAGCGCGTACCGCGTTCGGTTGTAGGGTCGAATTTGTTCACCCCAGTGTTGGTGGCAATCCACAGATAGCCGTGATTGTCTTGCATCAGATCTTGAATAAAGTTGGAGTTTAAGCTGCCAGGGTCGTTCGGGTTGTGCTTGTACACGACAAAGCTGTTACCGTCATAGCGGTTGAGGCCGTCTCGGGTGGCAAACCACATGAAACCCCGGCGGTCTTGCAAAATCGCAGTGACATAGCCTTGAGATAGTCCATCGTTCGTGGTTAGATGCGTGAATCTGAGGCCGCTCACCAGAGGATGGCCGCCCTCAGCATGCATCTCCTCAAACCGGCGTGGAGTCGAGTCGGCTCTAGCTACGCGATTCCCGTGGACGCTGGCGTTCGTCGTCACGTGGGCGAAGCGGGTCGCGGACCGGGGTTCAGCCACAACGGCACATGAAGCGTGAAGAATGCACAGAAGCAATGTCCGGGTCGCTGCCCGTGTCACTAGCGGCTCTCCTTCCGCTCGATGTCCCTGCTGCTTTTAAAGCAACCTCGAACGAGCTGAATGTAATGCGTCTCACCCACACCCGGAGTGGCAAACGCAGTGGAACGCGGACAACAGAGCAAACAACGTGTGGCTGCGCCTGCCCATGACATTTTCACGTCTTTTTAGGCTGTTATTTTGTACGATTCTACTCCATGGCCTGACAATGCTTGCCCAGGTATTCGCATAAACTCGAAGCCGATAAAGGAGTTGGCAGTATATCTTCGATACCGCACTCTAGTGCGTCCCACCACAGTTCAGCCGTGCTGGTTGAACTCACAAGCAAAACCGGAATGGAACTGTCGATGCACCTCACCTGTTCGACGACGTCCCTCCAATTCCCATCACTGAGGGCCAGTTCCGCGATCACAATAGGTCTATCGCACACCGCGGACAGCAAGCCAGCCGCGTTCTTAATTGTCCGTGCCCACCGCAATCGGATGCCACGTGCTTCCATCTCCTTCTCAAGGTTCGGTTCTGGTCTGTTCGCGCCGACCATGATGACCGTCTTTCCTGGTTTCTTGCTACGCATCAATCTCTGGTCGGCATGTCGTCCGCTCGGTTCTACGGTAGCTGAGTACGTCCCCAAATTGCCGTAACTTGCCGTAAGCTGCCGGTCTACGAGTACCTGCCGAGATTTCTTCATAGTGCCGAAATAACGATTCGACATGCAGCGCCGATTTGCATAACTCCTCTGTTTTCTGGGGCAGTTTCGCGGTGATTGACGTGCTTCCGGTTGAAGCATACTATGGTCAAAAGCTTCCATCCCATTCCATGCGCTTCACCGGCCGGGAGGTTAGCGTCAATGCCGCTTTCGTCCTCAGCAGCATCGCCCGCCCACACTGCCGCGGCCGCCGTGCCGGAAGCGGCTGTTCGCGAGCAACTAGCCCGGGTCATAAGTAGCCCGGGGTTCACTTCCTCACCTCGTTTATGCCGCTTCCTCAGCCATGTGGTGAATCGGACAATGCAGGGAGATCTCGACAGTCTCAAAGAGTTCTCGATCGCGATGGAGGTCTTCGACCGTACTTCCGCTTACGATCCGAATATCGACGCAATCGTCCGGGTGGAGGCTCGCCGCCTGAGAGCGAAGTTGAAGGCGTATTACGAGGAAGAGCCGGGCAGAAGCGACCCGGTTTTGATTGGACTGCGGCCCGGCAGCTATGTGCCCATCTTTCGCTGGTTGGATGAACAGCCCCCCAGGCAGCCGAAGGAAACTGTCGTTCCCGTTCAGGCGTCCATGGCCTCCATTGCTGTGTTGCCGTTCGTGAACATGAGTCCGGACCCGGAGCAAGACTACTTTTGTGATGGGATCAGCGAAGAGGTCATCAATGCGCTCACGCACGTAGTGGGGGTGAAAGTAATCGCGCGGACGTCGACGTTTCAGTTCAAAGGAATGTGCGTCGATATCCGCGAACTGGGCCGGCGACTCGATGCGGATGTCGTCATCGAAGGCAGCGTCAGAAAAGCCGGCGACCAACTGCGGATCACTGCGCAGGCGATTCAGACTGAATCCGGTCACCAACTCTGGTCTGAAACCTTCCGCCGTGAATGCAAGGACATCTTTGTGATTCAGGAACAGATCGCGGAAGCCGTCGCCTCGTTGCTCCGCTTACATCTGCCAGAGGCGCGGCCGCGAGTGCAGACGGCAGCTCTAAATCTCGAAGCATATACGAGGTATCTGAAGGCCCGGGTCCTCATCCATCAACAGTCTCCTGAAACGCTGCGGGCAGCCCTGCGGCAGTTCCGCGAACTCATCGAAGCATTCCCCGATTACGCCCTCGCCCACAGCGGCATTGCCGCGGCGAACGGCTTTCTAACCCTTTTCGGAGTCGTTTCTGGCCGGGACGCGTATCCCGAGATCAGGGCCAGCGCGGAACGAGGCTATGTTCTCGACCCGGAATCGGGAGAAACATGCACGGTGTTAGGCGGACTTCGCGCCTGGTTTGAGTATCGTTGGGAGGAAGCGGATCGGCTGTATGCGCGCGCGCTGAAACTACAACCCGGCCACGCGCCGGCTCACGTATTTCGCGCCATGGCGTTACTGTGCCGGCGGGACTTGAAGGCAGCCGAGTCAGGGCTGAGACGCTCTGCTGAACTCGATCCACTTTCCGCCAGCGACTGCGCGAGAATGGCGTATCTTCATTACCTGAAGGGGGACTTTTGCTTAGCCGAAGAGGCTCTGAAGCAATCTTTCGACCTCGATCGTGATTTCCCGGAAGCGCGATTTTACCAAGGACTACTGCGCTTCCGACAGCGCGATTTCGACGGTGTTGTACAGTGTCTCCGCGGGTCGGACTTCCCGCTGGATATCGGCGTGCTCGCGGCAGCCCATGCCCGAAAAGGTTGCACGTCGCTAGCCCTTGAGTGCGTTGAAAAGCTTAGCCGGCTAGCCGATAGTCAGTATGTGACTCCGCTGGCGGAAGCTTTCGCTGCGATCGGAATGGAACATGTCGATCTGGCATTCCAGCGTCTGGACCAGGCGATTGAGCATAAGACTAACTTCGTCAACCTGCTGGCGGTCGAGCCGTTTTTTGATCCGCTTCGCAGCGATTCGCGGTTCGGCCGCCTGCTGGAGAGGCTGAATCTTTCTCGCTAGACTCGTGCGCCCTGCTGACGCCGCCTTTCCTGCTGCCATAGGCCGTCCTCGCTCATTCCATCTCGAACGCGAGATATTGGAACTGTCCCCGACGCTCGATCCGCAAGACCGCCGCGTCTCCGGGTTTGAGTTCGGCCACCGCTAATTTCAGTTGCTCGACGGATTCGACGGGAGTGCGATTCAGCGAGTGGATGACGTCGCCTTCCCGCAGACCGGTATTGGCGGAATTGAAACCCGGCGCCTCGGCGATTACGACTACTCCTGTCTCGATGCGCACGGGGAGGGCGGAACGCAGTTCATCATTCAGATCCAGGCCCAAAATGCCCAGAGGTCCGATGTCGCTCCTCATCGGATCCGCGGCATCGGCGAGCTGGTCCATGCGGTCGCGGGCCAGGATGCCGGGAACGTTGAAAGACAGCTTCTGCGTTCCTCGCAGCACGTTAATTGTAAGGACCTGATCGGGCGCATGCAGATACAGCGCAGCGACAAACTGGGTAAAGTTGAGCATGGGGCGGCCGTCTACAGCCAAAACAACATCCTCGGGCTGTATGCCGGCTTCGTTTGCCGGTCCGTCGGGTGCGACGTCCGTGATCACCACGCCCCATTTCTGTGCCAGCCCGAGGCCTTCGGCAATGGTGGGCGTAATCGTTTGTGCGGCTGCGCCAATTTCAATGTGGCGTACGCGGCCGTATTTTCTGAGACTTTGGTAAACGAAGTCCACGATGCGCGCTGGGATGGCAAAACCCAACCCTTCACTGCCTCCGCTGCTGCTCATGATGAACGTGTTCAACCCCACCACAGCTCCCGAAACGTCCACCAAGGGACCTCCGCTGTTGCCGGGGTTAATCGGCGCGTCGGTTTGCAGGTAAACCATCGGGTTATCAGGATCGGGTTGTCGCCAGGTCGAGCTGATCACGCCCATCGATACAGAGTTCTGCAGACCTCCCGGGCTGCCGATTGCGAAGACGAGTTCTCCCGGCTGCGGCGAGTGATCCAGCTGGAAACGCACTGTGGGTAAATTGCTGGCCTCGACCTTCAGCAATGCCAGGTCGGTCCGCTTTTGCAACCCGATTATTTTCGCGTTCAGCACCTGCACATCCCCGGAACTGGACACATCGTCGAAAGTGGCCGGCGGCAGCCACAAAACGACACGGATCCGCTGCGCGCCTGCGACGACGTGGGCGTTGGTCATGATGTAACCGTTAGGGTCCACGATCACCCCGGAGCCGATGCCGTGCTGGCGCACGATAAGCGCCGTATCCTTGTGACCACCCTCCTCGGCCGCTCCGAACCCGGTAACCTCGATCTGAACCACAGCCGGAGAAACCTTGTTGGCCAGTTGTCGCAATGACCCGCTGAGCTGGGTCAGCATGTCTACTGGAACGCGTGAAACCACCTGGCGACCGCCACGGCTCTCCGCTGCCGGTGTAGCGGTGGGCTGTTGGCAAACACCACTCCGTGGCAAGGCTGCCGCGCAAGCGACAATTATCAATGGGCGCATCAAATATCGTTTCATCTTGGTTGCTTTTCAACATTGCCCGGTACGACACACGATTACTTCGCGAGCTCCAGGCCAGTCAAATCCAGACTGCCCGAGCGCGCTCTTCAATTGCAGTAAGCTGCCGTAAGTTTGTTTCCGGATTAAGTGGCGAATCAAGCCCGGCGCGACAGCCGGTTCACCAGCCTAGAACGTCCAATGTCGAGACTGATCCGAGGCGTCAGCTTACGGACCGCTTACGGCTGATTACTGCCGCGGAATCTGGCGATTGAGGCACGCTTGACTTAGATTCGGAGAAACATCATCGTGAAGAAACAAATTGTCCGCTCAGGTTTAACTCTTGCCTGCAGTTGCCTAATAGCACTCATAGCGCGCTCCGTGACATACGGACAGGAGGTGAAGGCCGACTATTTGCGAGGAACTGACTTTTCAAAATATCGCACCTACAAGTGGTTGACCTCGTCCGAGGCCCCGGTTCCGATTCTGATTTGGGAAGTTCGCCATCCCAATCAGATCCTCGACGCCCAGATCAAGGAGTCGCTCGATGGACAACTCGCGGGTAAGGGGTTCACAAAGGTGGAGAGCGATAACGCCGATCTCTTCATCGACTACGACATCGGTGTCCATCAGGAGAGGCAGTGGAACGGCACCGGCATGCGCGACGCGCTCGGCTGGCCTGGTGGCCCGGATACGGCAGTGGGTACCGCTACCAGTTCGACCATCGATGTGGGCACTCTTGTCGTCAATATCTATGATTCCGCTGGTAAAAAGCTTGTTTGGACGGGATTCGCGACCAAGGAGATTAACCTCAGCAAAGACCAGCAGAAGAACCAGAAAAGCCTGGACAAGACAACGCAAAAACTACTAAAGGATTTCCCACCCAGAAGGACATAGCCCGAATCGAAGCCGCTCGGCAGCAATCGTAGGGAAGAACGAATCGGGACAATTCCAGGCCGTAAGCTTACGGGCGGCTTACGGCTCATTACTGCCGCCCAGTCCGGGAATTGGGACACGATGGCCTTAGACGCAGAAAAGCTTCGTTACACAAAAACAAATATGCTGACGAAAAGTCTCGAAAGGATTGGCGCTGCCTCGTTCTTCGCCCTCCGGGTGATCGCGGATGCGTTCCGGGCGCCCTTCGAAGTGTCTTACATATTGCAAGAACTTGCAGACCAAGGCTGGCGCTCGTTGCCGCTGATCGTTTCGTCCGGTATGGCGCTGGGATTCGTCATGACGCTGCACACGCGCAGCGAACTGATCAAGTTTGGCGCGGGCGCCTGGATACCTACCCTACAGTCCCTTTCGTTCTTCGTTGAAATCGGCCCCCTCGTAGCAGCCTTGCTGGTGGCGGGCCGCGTCGGGGCGGGCATGGGAGCGTCGCTGGCGGAGATGCGAGCGACCGAACAGATCGACGCGATAGAGGCTCTGTCCGTCGATTCGTTCAAGCTGCTAGTCGTCCCCCGTGTGGCCGCGTGCGTCCTGGCGTTGCCGTTATTGACAACGTTCATGGACTTTTGCGGGGTTCTCAGCGGCTTCCTCTCGGAGCATTTCTTGTCCCATCTTTCTTTCCAGCTCTATATAACCCGGGCCTTCAGCGATGTGGGGTGGTCCAATTTCATTCCTCCCACTTTAAAGACCGCCGTTTTTGGGTTCATTATCGGGACTGTGTCATGCTTCTTTGGCTATAGAACGGACGGAGGCGCGGAGGGCGTTCGCCGGGCTGCGACTAATAGCGTCGTGATGTCGTCACTTCTGGTGATCTTGGCGGATGTCATTCTGGTCAAAATCATTTTTTTCATGTTCCCGGAGAGAGCGCTATGACTGACCCGAAAGACACTGCCGTCGCGCTTGATCATGTCTCAAAATCATTCCGCCAAAAGCAAGTGCTGCGAGACGTTACGTTCTCTGTCGCACGCGAGGAGACGATTTGCGTTCTGGGCAGGAGCGGAACCGGTAAGAGTGTCGCCTTGAAGCTAATGATTGCTCTGATCAAGCCCGAAACGGGGCACATTTGGATAGATGGCGACGATATCACGCAGCTTGAGGGACAAGAACTTTCGCGGGTGCGCCGGAAGATGGGATTTCTCTTCCAGAACGCCGCCCTATTTGATTTTATGACTCTGTACGACAATCTGGCCCTTCCGCTCCGCCGGCTCACTCACAAATCGGACCAGGAGATCGAGGAGATCATTGACCGCGTACTTCACCAGGTTGGCCTTAGTGGCGACAGAGAAAAGATGCCCCATGAGCTTTCAGGCGGTATGAAGAAGCGCGCGGGACTCGCGCGCGCCCTCGTCTTAGAGCCGCAAATTCTCTTGGTCGACGAGCCTAGTAGCGGGCTGGATCGCATTACGGCCGGTGAGATCGACGACCTGCTGCTCCAGCAGAAACCGCATACAACCATGATCATTGTGACCCATGACGTGCTTGGTGCAAGGCGGGTAGGCGACCGGTTTGCCGTCTTCGACCAGGGACGGTTAGCGGCGCTCGGCAAACCTCAAGATCTCGAAGATCACGACAATGAGACGGTGCGGAGACTGGTGGCGGAGAAATAAATGTGGAATCGTAACGTTGGTCTCGGCATATTCGTGACCCTGGGCACGGCGTTGTTCGCGCTGGCCATTTTCTTGATCGGCAATCGCCATAATGTCTTTGCCAAACACATCGTTCTGTTTACAGAAGTCAAGGACCTCAATGGTCTCGCCAAAGGCGCGCAGGTCCGAGTTTCAGGTTTCGACGCCGGCGAAGTCACCGACATCGCTCTTACGAATTTGCCTTCGGCAGGCTTTCGCCTTACGCTGCGACTCAATGGGCAAGTGCGGGGTCTCCTTAGGACAGATTCAGTCGCGACGATCGCTACCGAGGGGGTTGTGGGCGACAAATTTCTACTGATCGGACCCGGTAGTTCAACATCGCCCGAGGCTGCGCCGTTCACCACACTACCGAGCAAAGAAACGGGGGATATGGCGGAGCTGATTCAGAAGAGCACAACTCTGGTTGACAACGCAAGCGGAAATATAAAAATCGTCGCGGACAGACTCACGGGCGCCCTCGATGCGGCGACGACTACAATCAACAACGTGAACGAGCTTGTGGTCGGACTAAAGCAGGGACGAGGAGCGGTCGGAATGCTGCTCCGGGACGAGAAAACCGCCACTGACATCCGGCAAGCAATTGACAATGCGCATCGAGCCGCCTCTTCACTGAATCATGCGTCGGGACAAGCTGACGCGCTCATCTCCGATTTCCAATCGCGCGGGTTGCCTGGGAAGGTGGATGCCATTATCTCCGACCTCCAGTCGCGGAATTTCGGCGAGAAACTCGATCGGACAATGGAGAATGTGCACAGCGCCGCACACAACGTCGATGCGACTACTCAGCAGCTGCGGCAGACCGTTGCGAAAGCTCTCGCACCGGACGCGCAAGGCGTCGATGCAGCCGATAACATACGACAGACGCTCTCAAACGTGAATGAAGCGACTGGAAATATGGCCGAAGGGACAGAGGCTCTCAAGCATGGGTTTCTCTTCCGAGGGTTTTTCAAACGCCGCGGTTACTATTCACTGGCGCGTCTGGCCCCGGATAGATATCGCCAAGATAGAGTGTTTACGAATCCAAGGAATCCGCGCGTGTGGATTGAAGCCGCCGAACTTTTCGAGCCCAAACAGGGTGAAGGCGAAACGCTTTCTCGCGAAGGGAGAACGCGGATCGATGCGGCGGTTGCCCAGCTTGGGGATCGCGTAATCGGCGGTGCCGTCGTGGTTGAAGGTTACGCCGTCTCTGGAGCGCCAGGCGATCAGCTGTCCCTGTCCCGCGGCCGCGCGATTCTCGTGCGCGACTACCTGCATGCCCGTTACCAACTGGATGACCAGAACATCGGGATGATACCGCTGCGCGGCGTGCCGCCACCCGCAACACATAAGAATAACTGGAACGGCGTTTGTATTGTGCTGTTGGCGCAGTCCTCCGGATAACGCCACGACCGAGGCTCATCAATTCGCTCGAGCGATTCGCGTGTAGGGGGGCTGTGGACTGGGCTTTCAGCCCGCCGCCTCGGCTCTCGAGCCGAGGTTAGGCCGGTCCTCACCAACTGTCACCGTTTTCCAACAAAAAATTCGTTTCGAATCTCTTCGGTCACTTACTCGCTATCTGGCCCGCTTCGCAGTCCATCGTCGGCTCAGACTCGAAGCGTATGCAATGGCGTCAAAAGCTCGGCGCCGAGGAGCGTGCTGAGATCAACCGCAAGAACGCGCAACGCTCCACGGGTCCGAAAACGCCCGAAGGCAAAGCCAAATCCAGCCGCAACTCCTTTAAGCACGGCGCGTACTCCGAACAACTTGTCTTGTCATCGGAGGACGCCGCAGCGCTCAACGAGCGCAGAGCGGATCTGCGCGCTCAGCACCAACCCGCCAACGAGACCGAAAGAATCCTGGTCAACGAATTAGCTGAAAAGTTCTGGCGCATCCGCCGCGCCCGCCTCTTTGAGGTAAACGCGCCCGAAGACCGCGCCAAGTTAAAGGCGCTTGCCGCCGTCCAGCGCATGATGTCGTCCGCCGAGCGCGGTTTCCACAGGTCCCTCGCCACGCTCCGCCAACTGCGGAAAGAACGCCAGAAGGATGGGTTCGTTTCACAAGACTCGCCCGCCCTGTCCGCAACGCCGGCTCGGAGCGCCGAACGCAGTGAGCGGGTTAGAAATCTCGATGGCTCCGTTCCGCAAAACACGGATCACGACCAACGGAAACCAACCTCGCCCTTCGAACAGGCGCGATGCCAACTAACAATCGCGACATGGCAGACCTGAAGGTCCGCTCCAGGGTGAGGACTGAGACCCGCTCCAGAACGCCGCCCCGCTCGGGTCTCACGAAAATGTCCAAACTCCAGAGCCGTAAGCTTACGGCCAGCTTACGGGCCATTACTGCCGCTGAGCCTCAGATCAGGGCACGATTGTTTCAGATGCGACAACCGCCGCCTGAGCGTCGGGCGCAATGAACGCTTCGAGCGAACGAACGAATGAATTAGAAAGGCAAACGTGATGACGGAACTGATAAATGAAACTGATCAAAGATCGGGTAGTCTGAGCGCTTTTGGAGCGGCGAGATCGACGGTCAAAGGCGCGCCCCTCAAGGCTGACGAACTGCGCGAAATGGATGCTTACTTCCGGGCAAGCCTTTATTTGTGCCTCGGCATGATCTATTTGCGGAACAACCCACTGTTGCGAACGCCGCTTAGCGCCGATGACACCAAGATCCGACTACTGGGGCATTGGGGCTCCGATCCCGGCATGAGTTTCATCTATTTACACCTGAATCGCCTCATCGAGAAACTCGACCTGAACATGATCTTTCTTGCCGGCCCCGGACATGGAGCGCCTGCCGTTCTTTCGCACGCGTACCTGGAGGGGACCTACTCCGAAATCTATCCGGAATGCAGCGAGGACGAACGGGGGCTATGTCACTTTTTCCGCCAATTCTCGTTCCCGGGAGGAATCGGGAGTCACTGCACACCAGAGACGCCCGGTTCCATCCATGAGGGTGGCGAACTGGGCTACAGCGTATCTCATGCGTTTGGGAGTGTTTTAGACCACCCGGACCTGATCAGCGTCGTGATGGTGGGCGACGGCGAGGCCGAAACCGGTCCGCTCGCAACCGCCTGGCACTCGAACAAATTCCTCAATCCGATTCGTGATGGCGCTGTTCTGCCAATCCTTCATCTCAACGGATACAAAATCAACAATCCGACTCTTCTTGCACGTATCAGTCACGACGAGCTTGAAGATTTGTTCAAGGGGTACGGTTACAAGCCATATTTCGTGGAAGGTTCGGACCGTGACGGCATGCATCAGGCAGTAGCGGCGACGCTCGAGCACTGCATACGAGAGATCCGGTCCGTTCAAGAGCAAGCACGGACCACGGGGCAAGCCAAACGCCCGCGCTGGCCGATGATCGTCTTGCGCACACCGAAAGGTTGGACCGCCCCAGCCGAAATCGACCATCACAAAATCGAAGGCTCCTGGCGAGCGCACCAGGTGCCGATCGCGGATGTGGCGCACAATCCCGCGCATCTCGAGATTCTGGATCAATGGCTTCGCGGTTACAAGCCCGAAGAGCTGTTCGATGAGTCAGGCAGCCTGATTCCAGAACTGAAGAAACTGGCGCCCAAAGGCAATCGGCGCATGAGCGCGAATCCGATCGCCAATGGCGGAATTGTGCGCAGGGCGCTTCGATTGCCGGACTTCCGAACGTATGCGGTAGAAGTCACAAAACCGGGCGCCGTTGAGGTCGAGAATACGCCGCCGCTGGGCAAGTTTCTTCGCGACGTTTTCCGCGACAATCCGAATAATTTTCGGATTTTCGGACCCGACGAGACGGCCTCGAACAAATTGAGCGCGGTTTACGAAGCAACCAAGAAAGTGTGGCTTGCCGAGTACTTTCCCGAGGATGAAGACGGCGCCGAGCTTTCTCCTGACGGACGCGTGATGGAAATGCTGAGCGAGCACACCTTGGAAGGATGGCTCGAAGGATATTTGCTAACCGGCCGGCACGGTCTTCTATCGACTTACGAGGCTTTCGTCCATGTGATCGACTCCATGTTCAATCAGCACGCCAAGTGGCTGGAGATCAGCAAAAAACTTTCCTGGAGAGCGCCGGTTTCGTCCTTGAACCTGTTGATCACTTCGACGGTCTGGCGTCAGGACCACAACGGGTTTACGCATCAGGATCCCGGATTTCTCGACCTGGTTGTAAACAAGAGCCCGGAAATCACGAGAATTTATCTCCCGCCCGACGCGAACTGTTTACTATCCGTAGCCGATCACTGTTTACGAAGCACAGATTACGTGAACGTGATCGTTTCTGACAAGCAACTGCATCTGCAATATCTCGACATGGATGCCGCCGTCGCACATTGCACCAAAGGGCTTGGCATCTGGGAATGGGCCAGTACAGACAAGGGATTTGAGCCGGACGTCGTGCTGGTTGGCTGTGGAGATATCCCGACGCAGGAAGCGCTCGCGGCCAATGCCCTGTTGCGGGAGCAATTCCCCGATCTGAAGATCAGGTTTGTCAATGTGGTGGACCTCTTTCGCCTGGAGCCGGATACCGAGCATCCGCACGGCCTTTCGGATCGTGACTTCGATTCCCTGTTCACGGTAGACAAGCCGATAATCTTTAACTTCCATGCCTATCCTTGGCTCGTTCACCGCCTGGCATACCGGCGGACGAATCATCACAATCTGCACGTTCGCGGCTACAAGGAAAGAGGCAATATCAACACCCCTCTGGAACTGGCTATTCAAAATCAGGTCGACCGTTTCAGCATCGCCATGGACGTGATTGACCGAGTTCCTCGCCTGAAAACGGCGGGCGCGCATGCGAAGGAATATTTCAGAAATCGGCAGATCGAATGCAGCAGCTATGCCTATAAGAACGGTGTCGACAAACCCGAGATTGTGCATTGGAAGTGGCCGTATTAGTGCCGGTCTGAAAGTATAGAGGGTTTCCACCATGAACACCAACACAGCAAAACCGCAGGTATTGCCCGATCCGGCCACACTCATTGGCACTCAATATGGGTGTGGGCCAGTGCACTTCGCGGGAACGGACGAAGGACTATATGAGCGGCACCTGCTGTTCGATAACGTCGTCGACTTGGAGCGGGCCACTGCGCGCGATCGGTTCGAAGCGGTGGCC
>OCTA010001781.1_pt1 | contig 19669 bp, 12 predicted proteins | sample 1538991 | NCBI WGS metagenome assembly OCTA01 (sample SAMEA3539302, study PRJEB22396) | soil metagenome | biome: tundra; feature: field; material: soil | place: USA | collected 2010-05 | depth 0.15 m | reverse complement strand
GGAGCGACAAGGCTCGCAGGACGACACGGACCTGCTGCACGCCGCCGCTCAACAGGCTGGTCAGTTCGTTCTGGTCTTTCGGCTTGACTTCGATACTTAGGGATGGGCGTCCCATACCCCCAGTATGCGCCAGAACATTTTGGATTGGAAATGTGTTTTAGAATTATTTCAGGCGGTCAATGACCTAGCTAGCTCAGTTCTTTAGGGATCGCGCGTTGAAAGCGCAACTTCAGATCAATCCAGAGCCAGCCAAACGGATCCCTGAACACACGAATCTTCTTGCCCTCCCGGAATGACCGCGAGTAGTAGTTCACCGGGATTTCGAGCGGCGTGTAACCCTTGCGGACCAGCTTGATCACCAGTTCATGGTCGAAATCGAAACGATTGCACTCCAGATTAAGCCCGTACAAACAATCCCGGTGAAAGACCTTGAACATAGTAAACGGGTCCCTCATTCGTTGCCCGTACAGTACGTTGATGACTCCCGTGAAGAAGACATGCCCGAAGTTCAGGGCGGTGGAGATTCCCTCCTGATCCTGGAACTTCCTCATCTTCCAGTTCCCCCCGTGGCGTGTCCCGAGCACGAAGAGGCAGCGGTTTGAGATGATCGGGGCGAGGAGCGAATCGTAGTCGTTCAGATCGTATTCGAGGTCCGCATCCTGTATCAGAATGATGTCCCCGGTCGCGTGGCGGAACCCCTCCCGCACCGCCCGCCCTTTGCCCCGTGGTCGGTCTTCCAGGATGAGTTTCACGTCGGGATGCGAAGCGTACCTCTTCGCTATCTCGCGCGTTCCGTCCGTTGAGTTGCTTTCGACGACAATGATCTCACGCTCGATCCCCGGCAACTGCTTTTCAAGGAGAGCGTCCATCAACGTCGGGAACGAACTGCTTTCATTGAAGGCCGGAACCACAATCGTACACTTTCGTTTCCCGCGGCGCTCCGCAGCCGCGGCGGTGGCGATCATCCCGGACGTGCGAATACGCAATCGGGTTCGCCGCGCGATTCCCGGGAGCATGCCGTGCAACACTGAAATGGAGCGCGTTAGGAGCGAGCGCCGTGATGCCGACGCGCGCTCGTGCACGTGATCGAGCGTGTACAGACGGCGGTCCGAGCGGACCAGGACATTGGAGAAGCCGTACCGCAATAGCAGCAACTGGATATTCCGACGGTCGAAATAGAACCGATTCTCGGGCCGCCATTCGGTCCATTGCTGCCCAAAGAACCCAGCAGGCCACGACTCCACATCAGGTACTGTCAGCAGGAGGGGAGCCGCAGGCCGCAGGTGAGAATGGATCTCACGAAGGAGGGCGCCGGGAGTCTCGGCGGCTTGCAGGCAGTGGAGCACGACCGCCGCCTCGTATGGCCCGGACGGAAGGTCAGCCCGCTCAGCGAAATCGATATAATCGATGGAGAGCCCCTTCCGTTTCGCCTCCGTTTTGAAAGCCTGCACGCTCTTGCGCCGTTCCGGAGAACCAACCAACAGGACGTTGCCGCTGGTGACGCCTCGCGCTGCAAGGGCTTCTACATATCGCACAGAGGCGTCGCGCTCGGTCTCCGAATCGGCCGGCGCGGAAAGAGGGGCGGGAGGTGCAGGCGTCAGCCGGTAAAACTCGCTGAAGTCGGGCGTTCGCGGCCGGATGCCCAGCGCGATCTGTCCGCAACCCCGGCAAGCGGCGATGGGCAACCCATGGACGACGAAGCGGTACGAGAATGAGCTATCATCGCATACCGGGCAGATGAGACCGGGAGACCCTGCCAGCGTTCTCTCTTGGAGTGGGAACATGTCACCGGTCGGCCAACCCGAACACGCAGTTCGCATGCCGGGGAAATTGCTTGGGATACATGCGCCATCAACCCATCCGGGCCGAACGAACGCACACCTCATAGTACACTACGGCATCACGTCGTGCTGTCCAATGCAAGATGATACTGAAAATGGAGGTGGGTTGATGGGCGAGCTGCGGCCGAATGTACGTACAGATGCAGACCGCCGAGACATTGAATCCCGATCAGATCGGCCAGTTTTTGAAGATGAGCGACACCGAGTGCGCCTGCAAAATGACGACGGCCAAAGCCAAGTTGCTGCGCGAGTGCAAGACGGAATCACCGGTGCCGCCGCCCCGGTTTCAATGAAGGGGCCACGAGACGAATGCGGCTCTCTCGTCTGAGCACCGAAATCAAACCCTCGGGCGTCCCGCCCGAAAGATAGGAGAAAGGTCGCTACCCGCCCGTTCGCCGCTACCTTTTCAGTATCATCTTGCGTTGGGAAGGAAAGTCGATTTCAGTATCATTCTTCGATTGGAAAATGCTAGAATTGCAACGGACACAAGGGTGACCGGGGCGTGAGCCAGGCGGACCTGCCGCATCTGCACTAGGCGCTCACGCATTGCCGGTCTCGGTCCTCGGTCCGAAGCATCTCCCCGAGCGGGGCGTGAGCGCACTTTGCTACAATGGGCCGCAACTCAAAGATGGAAAGGATTCTCCCAAGGCAAATCTCCACTTGGCCTTACTGTCCGACCGGTTTTGCGCGACACGCCTCCTCGTTCAGGTGGAGGAAGGATAGCGCCTTGATTTGCTCAGTACTAAAGGTCAGTTTGCGCCCAGCTAACCTTTCGCGCCATCCTCCGCTGGCAGCGTCTAAGGCGACGCGCATCGCCAACGCTCGCCGGGACTTTCCGCACAAGACTTCGACCACGATCAGCAAGAACCACGCGGTCGAAGATTTGCAGGTACGGAATATGTCCCAGTCGGCGGCGGGCACACTCGAAAGGCCGGGCAAGGATGTCGCCGCGAAGCGCGGACTCAACCGCGCTATCCTGGATCAGGGATGGGGTGAGTTCCGGCGGCAGTTGGCCTACACGCTGGGATGGGCGGGCGGTGTGGTGGTCGCCGTGCCACTGCACCACACCAGCCAGTTCCGTCCTGCGCGCACGTGTCGGCGGACAACTGGCGTACGCAGGCCGGTTTCGCTTGCGTGGGATGTGGGTACGAAAACCACGCGGATCTCGTCGGAGCGATCAATGTACTCAGGGCTGGATAAGCCCGAAGAGCCTGCCCAGCGAGCGGTGAGGTGATGCCGCCGGCAACAGGAACCCGCCGAGGGGAGGCGTTATGTGCCGCCGGGTAGGAATCTCCGGCCTTCACGCTGGGGAGGAAGTCAACGCGGCCCTAAATAGCAATCCCTCGGTGCGCCTGTATCTCGAGTATTGGCCAACCGGCCTCCACCTTGCGGGACAGGATGCGGAGAAACTCTATTGACACGCTGCAAACGACGGGACTCTCTGTCTTCAGGCCAGGCGATGAACGCCCTTTGCCTAAGGACGAACTGCGGCGGATCTCCCCTGGGTATTGGGGAATCAATCTCGTCGCGTACCGCACGCAAGGAACCACCTGCATGTTGAAGTTCTTTCGCAAACACTCCGGCCCGTCCTACTATCTCATTGTTGGGATTGAGGAGGAGGTTTACTGTCCGGTCAGTTATGTCCGGATTGTCAACCATTTACAGCACATGCCTGCCGGTTGGATAGGTTCCCTGTTTGTGCTGCCCAAAGATGCCCTGGCCGCGGCGCAGGAATTGAAAAAGGCGTCCTGCCTTCTGCTGGCGCGAACCAGTTCGTCGGAGTCCGCATTTTTGGCTGCGCAGGCGAGGCGGGCAGGGCTGCCGGTCGTATACGATATCGACGATTACCTGTGGAAGCTGCCGGACTACCTCGCGGCCAAGGACCTGGCAACAGGCGTGGATGCGGTTTTGGCCCACGCCACACTGGTTACTTCGCCCTCGGAGGCGCTGCGGACCTTCATCCAGGGCCGCTTCCCGGGCCTTCCCGTGCGGATCGTCCCCAATGCCGCGGACGTATTCTGCGATCATCCGCCGCTGCGACATGTCCGCGCCGTCATGGCAAACAGCGATTTCTTCCGGCTCCGTGACATGAAACGTGAGTTCTTCCAGGCCCTCCGTGATGGAGCGCGCGATGCTGATGTGAAGCTCTACCTGTATTACCTTTCCAACGACGCTCCGGAGACCTGTACTGATGATCCTCATCTGCAGGTCATTTGGTGTGGGGTCCGCTCCTATTCCTCCTATCGCACTCTGCTGTCTACGATCGAGCCGCAGATCGCGTTGGTGCCTTTACCTGACGACCATTTCAGCCAATACAAATCCGTGGTGAAGTTCGCCGAATACGGTTATCATGGGATAGCGGCGATTTACAGCGGGGTCGACCCTTACCGTTCTTTTGTTCGGGACGGCGTGGATGGCTGGCTCACCGCCAATACGCAGGCGGAATGGCGGGCTGCGGTTAGGTACGTCTTATCGTTGGCACCTGAGGAACTGGATTCCGCCCGGCGCCAGGCATCCGAACGAAGCCGGAGGGAGTTCGGCGGCTCACAGGTCCGGTCAGCCTTTTTCTCAGCTCTGGAGAGCACCGGGATGCGGACTGTCGCTAGAGCGCAGGCTTTGCAGCCGCCTCCGGCGCAAGCAGAATTTGTCTTTCGCGAGGCGTATGACTATATGGTGGGGCGTTGTTCGGCGTTGGAGTCGGATATCTATCGGCTGCGGAAGTTCGATCCGAACTCAAAGTAGGAGACAGACACTGTGAGGATTCCCCAATCGAGCCAAGCCGGTTTCCGCCGACAGGTCATTTTGGAAGAGCTTGAATGTAGCGAGCAGCAGTCGCTGTGGCTGAGGAATTGTCGCCTCGAATTAGAGGTACTACTTTATGCGAGTCGGCCGGTTCCGATGCCGTTTGGAATGACCAGTCCGCTTTCGCTATTTCGACGGTTGAGCCGGCTTGCGAAAACGTTGCGCTGGGCGGCTCACAGCTAGACCTTATGTGTACAGAAGACAAGGCGTCCGGCCGCTGGACTGCTTGGCGGATGGAGGATACCGGGCGTCTGCTCATCGCAGCCTCCCCTCACCTGCTGCGGTGCCGAAGGGCCCTCGACGACGCCGCTCTCGCGGAACATACACCATTTCTTCTTCTGCTGCAGGTTACACCTCAAGCCGAGTGGATTGTTGCTGGTGCCGTTACAGACGCATCCCGGTTCGACCACAAGATTCGCGCCAGGCTGGAGCATTGTTGCCCCGAACGCCGCGCCGCGCTGCTGCGGCAATGGTGCGGGCATTCCGCTCCCATGTTGCCGGTGAAACCTGACACACTGGAGTGGAGCGGAACGGAGTGCGAGGGACTCTTCAGCGCTGATGTGTCGTACCTCTACAACCGCGGGTTCGACGATCCCTCGGCTGTACCCTACCCCGCGCTCCGCGCCGACTCCGCATCCAAAAGCGAGAAGCTGAAGGCGGACGTGGGACTAAGTTGGAGAAGGACGGTGTGGACTGACGACTTCGAGCTAACCCGCTTGCTTGCCGGTTGCGAGCATCCCGCGGTTCGGCTGACATCCATCCACGGCGAATTCCACGGCACCGCTGAGCCGGACAGGGAACCTAGTGAAGCGCACACTCATTTTTTGAATGCCTTCCGGTATGGCGGTTTCTTCCTGGACTTGACGGGGCCGCCGGACAATGCGCCGCTATGGAGATTCACCGAGTCCACATTTGGGTCCATTTTCGGCATTGAGTCGTGTTTTTGTACGAGGGCCGCGAGGCGTGGCTCCGTGTGCGTGCGGGTGGCCTCTCCGTCGTTGCCGGACGTGATCCAGTGGCAGGTGGAAGCCGGCGGAGACGGCTTTTATGTGTTCGACGGCAAGTGCACCCATGCCGGCCGTCCAGACTATTTCCGGAGCCGGCGTGACTTTGTTGCGTGGGCGTTCAACCGGTTCCGATGATTAAGGGAAGCAAGTCGATCAGCGTCGTCCTGAACTGCCACCGGGAAGGGAAACTTCTTCAGCCGTCGCTGGTTTCCGTCGTGGAATCGCTACGAAGCTTCGACCATTCGGGAGGCAGGTGGGAACTCCTCTGCGTCCTGGACCGCAGTGACGCTGCAACGGAGGATGCGATGCGCGAAGCCATCGCCAGGTACAATTCGGTGGCATACGACATACGGGTCATGCCAGTCGACTTCGGAGACTTGGCGACAAGTCGGAACTACGCGGTCAACCAGGTCGCCGGCGGCTTTGTGGCGCTGGTCGACGGCGACGACTTGGTTTCGCGCAACTGGTTCTCTTCCGCCTACGAGTGCGCACGCCGATACCCAGGGTTGATCCTCCACCCAGAGTGCAACCTGTACTTCGGTTCGGTGCGCGCGTTCATGGTGCATCGGAATCAGGAGGCCTACGACCTTCGCGCTCTCTTCTTCCACAACCTGTGGACAGCCCTCTCTTTCGCACCGACCGAAATCTATCGTGGAAATCCATACCTGCCAAATTCTCTAGACAGCGGGTTCGGGTACGAGGACTGGCACTGGAACTGCGAGACGATCTCACGCGGGATGGTACACCGGATGGTGGCAGGCACATGTCACTTTATCCGTGTCAGTGAAGGGTCTCTCAGTCGGAAATCGGTCGCAAACGATTGCCTAATCCGACCTACGGCGCTGTGGAGGCACCTTGCAGCATCGAACCCCTACGCAGCGGCGACAGAGAGCGGAGGCCTGCTGCCATCGCGGGTTCGTGGCGGAATGTCCCATCTTGGAGCGCTTCTGCGAAAGGTTACTCGCACGGGCCCACATCCTCTTCCGCCGGACGCGACACTCGGGGAGCGGCTCTACTGGGATCCAGGCGACCTCATGATGGATGCGATGCCGGAATGGGTCTGCGCTCAACTGCACACCGCCGCAACCGACGATCCGGCAGTGGACATGTCCGGAGTAGTCTTCAACTTCTCCCCGATCCTGCCCAATCCGTTTGCACCTTGTCTTTCCAACTCGGCATTGGCAACCATCTCCGAAACCTTCGGTACGCTTTTCTTCGTGGACTCGCCGGCAGCTCTGTCCCGGATCAATCCGCAGCCCTCGGACTTGGTCGTATTGGAAAGCGGAGCATGCTCGCGCCTGCGGACGATAACGCTTTCGGGTCTTAAGGCCCGAATTGGCCAAAAGCACGATCTGTTTTTGGCGACACTGATTGTCCAGAGTCTATGCCGCCGCCTGGTGATTCACGACAGCCTCGCCGCATTGGGTGTATTGCGAAGATATTGGAATGCGTTGAATACGCGTCTGTCAGAGATTCTGTACTATGAATCAAGGCCATGTCCGGCCGAGTGGGATCGCCTTTTCGAGCAGGGAAGCATTGTGCGCAAGCAGATTTAGATCGGTATCGTGGGTGCGTTGGATAAGATATTGTTGGATAAGATGTTTATGGAGTCTGCGGGTCACATCATCTTCGTCGTGGGTATGCCGCAGTCGTCCCGTCCGTGGCAGCAACAGTGCGTGTGGTACCGTGTCATCGGCCCAGGACAGGCGCTGCGCGAGATTGGGTTCCGGGTAGACTACCTGTGCAGCGATGAAGATCAGCGGCTATCTCAATTGCTCGACCTACACCGGGTAGATCGGATCATCTTGCACCGGGGCAGCGACGAACCATGGCTCCAGTCTCTCCGCAAGGTGGCGACCAGTCAGGCTGTACCGCTGTGGTACGACCTTGACGATAACCTCATCGATCCGACAGCTATTGAGGACGCGGCGCATCTGCGACATCTGGAGCCTACCGTAATTCGGGGAATCCAGAATTGGACGAGAGCGAACATCTCATGCTTGCGGCAGTGCGACGCGGCGATCTTCTCAACCGAGGCCTTACGAGTGCTCGGGGCAAACTATAACACAAACTCGCGAGTCGCTCGTAACTATCTGCCAGTCTTCTACCTGAAACATGCTGGAGAACGGCGACGCAGCACCGAACAGAAGATCCGTCTCTATTATGGTCCCGGATCGCGCGAGCACCAGACCTACTTCGACTTTATCGCTTCCGCTCTTTCGAAGACCATGCGTGATTTTCCGCGAACCCACCTGTTCATTGGTGGAGGGTTGGCTATCCCGGAAGTTCTGCGGCGGTTACAAACGCGCATCACGGTTCTTCCTCGTCTTCGCCCCGAGGTCTATTTCCGCTGTCTGCAACTGATGGACATCGCGCTCGCGCCTCTTCCCGACGACGGGTTCTCCAGCGCGAAAAGCTGGATCAAGGTCCTCGAGGCAGCGGCTGGCGGATGCGTGTGGGTCGGATCCGATCAGTCCAGTTATCGCGAATTCCGGGATGCTACCGGAACTGGCTTCCTCGCCGGGGAATGCGATTGGGTCGAGCAACTGCGCTGTGTCCTGGAGCAATTTGACTACCTAAATAGAGATGCAGAGAGGCGTTCGCTGGAGATTTGCGAGCGCTTCAATATGAGTGCGCGCGTTGGCGAATACCTCGCGATCCTCGGAATGCCGGAGGGAGAGCGCTCCAAGCGTCACCCGTAAGGTGAGCTTTCGGCCCGAAAGGACCACTTCAAACCGGAATCAGTGTCCGTCTTGGACCAACTGGTATGAGAGCTATGCCCCATAGCGCCGGTTGCTGCTGATATCCTAGTACGGATGACAGACAATTCCATGGCGCGGGTACGGGAGGCACTGAAGCGGGCTAGAGTTGCGGAAGGGCAGGCGCCAGAAGGCATTGCGCCCCCCTTGGCGGAGGTCCTCGAGTGGATCACAGCCGGTCTGGACAGACTTGTGGAAGCGGAACGTAATCTGGTGATCCAACAGGCCCTGCTGGACGAACGCCTGCTGCGGGTGGAACGTAACAGGGCGTTCACCGCGTTCAACCGGATGGTCGCAGCCGGCGCGCGCTTATCCCAGCGGACCAAAAGTAGATTACCGGCGCTGTTTAGAGAGGGGAAAGAGGACTCTGACGAATATGCGACGTGGGTGGCCCATGAGCTGGCCGGTCTGCCTTCAGTGGAAGAGGCGCGCGCGGCTTCGAATACCTGGGCGCAAAGGCCCAGGATTAGCGTAATCATGGCGGTCAGGAATGGGGATGCCGTGCAGGAAGGTCTGCGGTCGTTGCGGAAACAGGCATATGAAAACTGGGAGCTTTGTGGGGCCGTCGACCAAGCCTGCAAATCTCGGGTTTCCGACTTGTGCTGTTCGGTTAGATATCGCTATGTTGCGGGAGATGATCTTGACAACGCCCAGGCACTGAATGCAGCGGCAAATCTGGCCACTGGCGAGTATCTTTCCGTCATGCAGGAAGCGGGAGTGCTCTCGCCGCTTGCGCTCTACTACGTGGCCGAGGCAGCGCAGCAGGGCACGTTTGATGTGCTTTACTCCGACGAAGATTCTCTCGATGCGGAACGGCGCCGCGTACGGCCTATATTCAAACCGGATTGGTCCCCCGATCTGCTCACTTCCTGCATGTACATTGGTCATCTGCTGACGATCCGTCTGGAGCGCTTTCGGTCGGCTGGAGGCTTATCCAGCGACTACGGCGACGCGCACCTGCTCGATCTCCTTTTGCGTCTTGCCGATGAGCCATTGCGTGTCTGTCACATTCCAAGAGTGCTGTACCACAGCCATTCGCCCTCGCCCGCTCCGTCGGCGACGAGTTCCCCGGCGCGAGCGATTACGGATGCGGTCCTTAGGAGAGAGCAGATAGCATCCACCTGCGTGCCCGGTCCAGGCGCTGGCACGTTCAGCGTCCGGCGGAAGTTGTCCACCGGAGAAATGACCGCCATCATCTGCTCGAAATCGCCTGACATGCTGGAGACCTGTCTGGCATCTTTGCGCGCTACCGCGAACCAAGTGGTGCGGCAGATCGTGGTCGTCGCCCATGAAGAGTGCGGACCGAATCCATCATTGCATTCGGTAATCAAACGAGCGGGAGCGGTCGCCCTAACATTCTGCGGTGCCTTTCACTTCGCCTCGATGTGCAATCTCGGTGCCGGTATTGCGGAAGCGCCCAACCTGCTGTTCTTGAACGATGACGTTCGCGCCACCGAACCCGAATGGTCGGAGTTGTTGGCCGAACAGGTGTCACGTGAAGAGGTGGGAGTGGCTGGGGCCGTCCTGTGGTATCCCTCGGGCGCGCTGCAACATGCGGGCATTGTGACAGGAGTTGTCGACGGGGTTGGACATGTCGGGCGTTACATGCATTCGAGCAAGCTTTGGCCTTGGCTGCTGGCCACTCGTAATGTCTCGGCGGTGACCGGCGCCTGTCTGGCGATTCGGAAGGACCTTTTCGGCCGGCTGGGCGGATTCGACACCCTATTCCCGAATAACTACAATGACGTGGATCTCTGTTTCCGGGTACGTTCCCACGGATACCGGGTGATCTGCGTTCCGGTTCCCGGTCTCATTCACCGCGAATGCCAGAGCCGCGCGGGAATCGTCCATTTTGAAGAGCGATACCGGCTCTACGAGCAATGGGCGGATTTGCTGCGCCAGCCCGATCCATATTTCTCACCGGCGCTGGCTCCCACCGAGAAAATAGCGCTGAATCTGAGCGGCAATCGCTGGTGGTGGATGCGGTAACGACCCCACCGCCTGCCCTCAGCGGACGTGGAACTGGCCGTCCCCACGGCGTTTCGCCCGAGCGCTGCCAAGGTACGATTCTGGTGATGCCGTTTGACCCGGAGTTTTCAGCAAACTTGAGCAGAGTACTATGTCGCAATCGACAACTACCGGACGCAGGCGGCACGCACGCACCACCTCGTGACGTCCATAGTCGGCCTTTCCCCTACTCATCCCGGCACCAACTCCGGGTGTAGAGGATAGGATAACCGCAGGATGGTGAATCGTGCTAACTTCTATGGGCGGAGGCATCCGATGCAACCGAACAAGGGCAGCCTAGTGAATCTCACCTTTGTCATCGGGATGGTTTCTGTGTTCTTGTCGTCGCTACCTGGGGCGCAGGCTTCGCCCGCAGATCAGTACTTCATAGCAACAGCGGCGGGTGGAGCGCCACCACCTACGCCGATGCCGGCTGCCAACGCCTCTGTTTCCTTGACTGAGGGCGTTGCTACGGACGCTGCCGGAAACACATATTTCAGCAGCGTGCTGTCGTGTGTCTTCAAGGTGGACACACATGGGATGCTGACACGTGTCGCGGGGACGTGCAGGACGGGGTACTCGGGAGATGGGGGCCAGGCCACCAGCGCGCAGCTAAATGGCGGAGATGGCCTCGCGGTCGATGCAGTTGGTAACCTCTACATCGCGGACGGGAGCAACCAGCGGATTCGCAAGGTTTCAACCGACGGGATGATCACAACAGTGGCTGGGAACGGGTCCTACGGTTACTCTGGGGATGGTGGCCCGGCAACTTCAGCCCAACTGGCTTATCCTACCGGTGTGGCGGTGGATGCTGCCGGAAATCTCTACATCTCAGACAATGGGAACCAACGGATTCGCAAGGTGACAGCGAACGGCACGATCACAACGGTTGCCGGAAATGGCTCCAGTGGTTATTCGGGTGATGGCGGCACCGCAACCAGTGCGCAACTGGGCGCACCCATGAACGTGGCCTTGGACGCGGCCGGCAACCTCTTCATAGCCGAGTGGACAAATTACCGGGTCCGCAAGGTCTCGAACGGTATCATCACGACTGTTGCGGGGAACGGCACGTCGGGTTTTTCGGGCGACGGCGGTCCTGCGGTGAACGCGGAACTGGGTCTGCCTTGGGGGATCACCGTAGACTTCTCCGGCAGTCTGTACATCGCCGATGGCCAAAATCATCGGATCCGGATGGTTGCCCCGAACGGCACTATATCGACAGTGGCGGGTAACGGCACTTATGGCTACTCTGGCGACGGTGGGCCGGCAGCCGGTGCGCAATTGTACAGTCCGCACGGCGTTGCCGTGGATGGTGCGGGAAACCTCTATATCAGCGACCTCGGAAACCATAGGATCCGTGAGGTGTTGTTGAACGGCACTATCCTAACGATTGCCGGAGGGGGGGAGGGCTTTCTCAACGAAGGTGGCTTCGCAGTTGACGCTCAAATGCAGGGCCCGTCTGGCGTAGCTGTCGACACGAACGGAGCCTTCTACATCGCGGACGCATATGACAACCGCGTCCGCAAGGTCTCTGCGAACGGTGCCATCACCACGGTGGCCGGGAACGGGGTGCCGGGCTTTGAGGGCGACGGGGGTGCCGCTACCAGTGCTAGTCTATGGGCACCCACGGGCGTGGCGGTCGATTCTGCGGGTAATCTGTTCATCGCGGATCAGGGGAACCACCGTGTCCGTGAGGTCTCACCGAGCGGGCTGATCCATACAGTCGCCGGAACTGGAATCGCTGGATACTCGGGTGACGGGGGACCTGCCACGGGCACCCAACTGAACTTTCCGACTGGTGTTGCGATCGATTCGTTCGGCAACATTTTCATCGCTGACCAAAACAACCATCGTATACGCAAGGTAACCAACGGCATTATCACCACAGTGGCCGGCAACGGGACTCCAGGCTACTCGGGCGACGGAGCGGCCGCAACTGCCGCGCAAATTGACTCCCCACTCGGTGTAGCGGTCGATCCGGCGCTCAACCTCTACATAGTCAACGGATATTGCGCGTGTGTTCGTAGCGTCTCTCCCAACGGCATGATCGCCACGGTGGCGGGAACTGGGACGGCTGGCTTTTCGGGCGATGGTGGCCCGGCCATCAGCGCGCAACTGTACTTCCCGGACGGAGTCGCTGTAGATGCTGCTGGCAACCTCTATGTTTCCGACAGAAACAACAGCAGGATCCGCAAAGTCTCTCGAGGTATTATCGCGACGATTGCCGGGAAAGGCGGCTACGGCGGTTACTCGGGAGACGGCGGCCCTGCAACGAATGCGGAGTTCTACAACCTCGCAGGCTTGTCGGTCGACTCTGCGGGAAACGTCTATTTAGCGGATTCTAGTAATCAGGCCATTCGTCTCCTTCAGCCTGCGTCTGGCCAGCCGTTTCTCAGCGTCACCAAGGTGCACTCAGGCAGCTTCACGCAGGGACAGAACGGGGCTACTTACAGCGTGACGGTGTCGAACGCGATTGGAGCTGGCACCACTACCGGAACGGTGACGGTGACGGAGACCATGCCGTCGGGAATGATGCTGGTGTCGATGGTTGGGACTGGATGGATATGCCCGGTGGGCGGAACGACGTGCACGCGCAGCGACGCCTTAGCCGGCCAAGCCAGCTACCAGGCGATCACGGTGACAGTGAACGTGGCAGCAAACGCGCCAGTGCAAGTGACCAACCGGGTCACGGTCTCGGGCGGTGGCTCGCAAGGCGCGAGCACAAGCGACCTTACGACGGTCCTGGCGATAACCGGCATTACCATCCAGACCAGCCCCGCCAACCTGCAGTTCACAGTGGACGACGGCCCCGCGCTGACAACGCCGCAGACGCTGAACTTGTCGCAGGGATCGCACACTATCGCAGTGGTGGCGACGCAGGCGGGCTCGGCCGGCACGCAATACGTCTTCACCGGCTGGAGCGACGGCGGAGCGGCATCGCACAGCATTACCGTGGGGAGTTCCACCGCCACGTACACCGCTAGCTTCAAGGCGCAATACCAGTTGACTATCTCGGCTTCGCCGGTTGCTGGAGGGACGGTGGGGCCTGCTAGCGGTCGATTCTACGCCTCAGGGACTGCGGTGTCGATCAACGCGACGGCCAACACCGGATACAGCTTCACGGGTTGGAGTGGCAGTGTCGCCAACGCAAGCAGCAGTTCCACTACGACTACCTTGAGCGCTCCGTGGACCGTGACTGCGAATTTCACTGCTGTAACTGGTCATCCGGCATTCTTTGCGGGCGAAGTGGCCCTCGCCAACAGCGTCTACAGCCTGCAACTCGCAGACGGCAACCCTTTTGGCTACTACGGCTACCTTGCGAATGGGTGGATCTACCACTTCGATCTGGGCTACTTGTCGGTCACTGCGGGGAGCGGCCCTGAAGTCTACCTGTGGGACATGAGCAGCGGGCACTGGTGGTACACGAACAGCGGCATCTTCCCCTACCTGTACGACTTCACGCTGAACGCCTGGATTTACTACTTCCGCGACACGCACAACCCGGGCCACTACACGACGAATCCTCGGTACTTCGCGAACATGAGCACGAATCAGATCTTTACGATGTAGGGTACACCTGTAACGCAAGGTGCAACGCTGAAGGTTCGACGCCCCGACGGGCGATCATCCAAACCGCACACAACCGGGCACTCTGCTGATGGTAGGTGCCCGTTCGCCGAGAAGTAAGCGGCGTCCAGACTCCTGGTTACGCTCGGGATTTTAGAAAATAAGAGAAACAGATCGAATAGCTGCTTATGCATGTATAATCGATACCGGGCCAGGATAACAAAGTGGATTCTCCCTTCCCGGATGCGGGCCGGAGGCACCGCAGCAGTGGGCCCAGCCCACCATAACGGGCCGGCCCAAGACAGGCTGACAACGGAGCAAACCCCCTTGCGAACTTGGCACTCACTCATTCCGCGCGCATCCCTGATTATCAGCCTTTCGGCATCCCTGTACGGGCAGCTGCCAAGCACCGGGGATCCGCCGACGGCACCCAAACTCCGGACTTCGCTGCCCAAAGGGATGCGTGCGAACCCTCTTGCGCCATCCCCGCTTGCGCCACCCCCGCTGGGGCCTGCCAGTCGGTACGATACATCGACGCGCGAGGCTGTCCGTGATACCTGGAATCTGACGTTCTGGCCAACTATTAACGTTGCGACCGGCTGGACGGGCGACGTGGACGCAAATATTCCTGGGACGACGACCCAACTATTCAAAGACGCAGTGGCTGCGCGGATCAACTGGTTTCGGGCCATGGCGGGCGTGCCGCCGCAAATCACGATCAGTCCGGTCTACAGCGCGAAAGACCAGAAGGCGGCGTTGATGTTCAGCGCCAATCGCCAGATCAGCCACTACCCGCCGAGCAGCTGGGTGGATTACAGCGCCGAGGGCGCCGAAGCTGCGGCGAATTCCAACATCTGCGACGGCTATTTCAACGATCCTGGGTGTGTTGCCGCCTACATCAACGATTGGGGGTCAAATAACGCGGCGGCGGGGCACCGCCGGTGGATTCTCTACCCGCAGACGCTTGTCATGGGCACTGGCGACGTTCCGCAAAGCGGGCCGGCAGCCAACCCTTACCCGCCAGCGAACGCGCTGTGGGTGTTTGACGGGATGTACGGAACGGCGCGGCCGGCCACGCGGGCGTCATTTGTCGCTTGGCCGCCTCCGGGGTATGTTCCATACCAGGTGGTCGCGCAACGATGGTCATTCTCCTATGCCGGCGCCGACTTCACCAACGTCTCGGTCTCGATGCAGCGCAACGGCGCAGCGGTTCCAGTTCGTCTGGAGCCAGTGCTCAGCGGTTACGGCGAGAACACGATTGTGTGGGTGCCCGACAATCTGGACGCCTCGTCGTACTATCAACCGAGCGCGCCGTCGGCGGACACGATGTCTAATATCACGCTGGCTAATGTGTTGATTGCTGGGGTGCCCCAGACGTTTTCCTATTCAGTCACGGTATTCGATCCGGACACGGCACCGGGCAGTAGTTTCGAGTTTCTTCCTACGTCGGCGAGCATCGGGAGCGGCACAAGTTTCGGGGCGGCAAGTTTGGTGGTGACTCCGAGCAGCACCACCTGGACCGCGGCGAGCAGTGCGAATTGGCTGAGCCTGAATTCCGCCTCAAGTGGAACAGGTAGCACCTCCATTGCCTGGAGCGCCACGGCCAATTCGAGTTCGTACCAGCGGACTGCTGCGATTCGAGGTGGGACCGCGACCTTCACGGTGGGACAGGACGGTGCGCCGTGCTCTTACGCCTTCAGCGGGGATGCCGGTACGCTGCCTGCGGCTGGAGGCAGCGGGAGCTTTACGGTAACCTCCACGCCGAGTGACTGCCCATTCGGGAGCTATTCCTGGAGCGGCACAATAACGGTGACCAGTTCATGGGCAGCCACGGGCGTGCTCACGTTGACGTACAGCGCGGGAGCGAACGGCACTGGCTTACCTCGCTTGTCGACGATTCAGGTCGCCGGCAGCAGCTTTTCCGTGACCCAGTCGGCCGAACAGCAGACCGGAATCACGATCCAGACTAACCCCAGCGGCCTGCAATTCACGGTCGATGGTGGGGCCGCGCAGACGGCGCCGCAGACGCTCAACCTGCCGCAGGGATCGCACACCCTTGCGGTGGCGACGACGCAGGCGGGACCGACCGGTACGCAGTACCTCTTCACCGGCTGGAGCGACAGCGGTGCTGCCTCCCACAGCATTGCCGTGGGGGCCTCGGCGGCGACGTACACCGCCACATTCAAGACGCAATTCCAGTTGACGATCTCGGCTTCGCCGACGGCTGGAGGGACGGTGACACCAGCCAGCAGGGGATTCTACGACTCGGGGACGGCAGTTCCCATCGGTGCCACTGCCAACGGCGGATACATCTTTATGGGTTGGAGTGGTGCCGTGGGTGCCCCCGGCGCCGCCTCGACCACGGTGACGATGAGCGCCCCGCAGACTGTGACTGCGAATTTCAACACCGTCACCTCGCATCCGGCCTTCTTCACAGGTGAAGTCGCCCTTGCCAACAGTGTCTACAGCCTGCAACTCGCAGACGGCAACCCTTTTGGCTACTACGGCTACCTTGCGAGTAGCTGGATTTATCACTTTGACCTCGGATATGAATACACTGCTCCTGGCAACGGTCCGGAAGTCTACATCTGGGATATGGCCAGCGGACACTGGTGGTATACCAACAGCAGCCAGTTCCCCTACCTGTATGACTTTACGCTCCATGCTTGGCTATTCTATTTCCCCGACACGCATAACGCGGGACACTACACCACGAACCCGCGATACTTCGCGAACATGACGACGAATCAGGTTTTTACGATGTAGAGAACGGGAAGGAGCGCAAGAATTGCCACGTTCGTCAGGCGCGCGGGCCACACTTGGCCCGCGCTTTCGACAGGTCGCGACGGACCTTCGAATTCATATCGGAGTTAATCGGAGTTCTAAGTTCTCAACTCTGCTATTCTCTAAGAAGAGGGTCGTCGTCCCAGGTTGCCGAGAACATTTCCGGCCTCTCTTCGAAATCAAGACTACAGGAAAGCCATGTCAAATTCTCACAGATCCATCGGCGCTCTCGCCGTGCTCGCCGTGTTTTCGGGGTTAGCCACCGGCCAGCAGTTGAACTGCAATGTCGGCGCGGATAGCCCGGCGTTGCGTGGGGAAGGCTTCACCGAACCGGCCGGTGATGTCACCATCACCTGCATCGGCGGGGTTGCGATCGCGCCAGGTAATGCGATTCCTTCTGCCAATTTTATCGTCTTTTACAACACCACAGTGACCAGCCGTTTGTTGCCAACAGCGGGAAACCCTGCCACCAGCAGCTCCGAAGCTCTCTTGCTGATCGACGAACCGGGTAGCGGTTTTCCCGGCTACGGGGAGTCGCTCCCCCAGTTGCTCTGCACCACGCCGATAACGGGTTGCGCCGCGACGGTCGGCGCAGTTGCCGGGCCCACCTTCGGCACGGCGGTTTCCAGCGGTTCCACACCGGCCCCGAACGTGTATCAGGGCATAGTCAGCGGCAACTCTGTGACGTTCAACGACGTTCCCGTTTTGCCTCCGGGTGCCGCCGGTACGCGCATCTTCCGGATCACGAACGTTCGTGTGAACGCTGGGCAGGTGTCCGGCGGAGCTGGGGGCCCTTTCCCTGTTCAGGCGTTCCTCTCGACCAGCGGCTCCGCTTCGCTGCTGATCTCGAACTCGGTACCCATCGTCGGCTACATCAGCGATGGCCTCTCGGCCAGCGCCGGCGACGCCGCCAACTTCAGCCAGTGCTCCAGCCAGAACGAGACTTCGGCCACCATCCTGACCCTTTCCGAAGACTTCGACGCCGCCTTCAAAACCAGGGTTGATGCGCAGACGAACACCGTTTTCGCCGGCCAGATCAATAACCCAGTCCAGAACATACCCGGTGCGGGCCACAACTCCGAATCCAACTTCGTGCTCCCAATCAACGGCCCCCAGGTCGCTGGCTTGGCCGATTTCGGAACCCGCCTCAAGGCGACCTTCAATAACATTCCGTCCGGCGTGCGCATCTTCGTGTCGACAGCGAACGTGAACAACAACGCCTCCCCGGCCCTCATCCCGGCCGTCATTGGCGGCAGCGCGGCCAATGCCAACGCTGGTGGCGCCTATGTCGGTTACGCGCTGCTCGTCAACGGCGAGAACACCAGCGACGCCAACGCCGGCGTTGCCGGCGTCTTCCCGGCCGTACCCGCCACGGGCAGCGGCCCAAACAACGGCACCGTACCGACCGCCGAACTTGCCGTCAGCAACGGGACTGCCGCCGCGGTGTGGGAAGTGGTGAACACCAACCCGAACACAAATGAAAGCTTCAAGTTCGCGGTCTACGTCAGTTACACAGCCCACGTCGCACAGAACTCCCCATCGCCGGGAACGTCCACCGTAACCCTGACCTTCGCTCCGACCGCAACGTCTGGCGCGGCTTCCAGCACCTTGAGTGTTCCGCGGTTCTCCTTTGGTTCGGGCGCAACGTTCCCCGCGTTCATCATCCAGGCCTGCACCAATCCGCCTGTAATGGGCGTCTCCGAGTCACACACCGGGAACTTCACGCAGGGACAGAACGGGGCGACCTACACCGTGACGGTATCGAACGCGGGTGGGGCAGGGCCGACCAGCGGCGCCGTGACCGTAACCGAAACTGCGCCCTCTGGTCTGTCGTTGGTGTCGATGTCCGGCACCGGGTGGAGTTGTACCGCCAGTGCCTGCACGCGGAGCGACTCACTGGCCAGCGGAGCCAGTTATCCGCCGATCACGGTGACGGTGAACGTTGCCGCCAACGCCACCTCCCCTCAGATCAACTCCGTCTCCGTATCTGGCGGCGGCTCGCCCACCGCGACCGCAAGCGACTCTGCAATCGTCAGCCCTGCCACAACGCATCCTGCCTTCTTCACCGGCGAAGTCGCCCTTGCCAACAGTGTCTACAGCCTGCAACTCTCTGACGGCAACCCGTTTGGCTACTACGGCTACCTTTCGAGCGGGTGGATCTACCACTTCGATCTGGGCTATGAGTACGTCGCGCCTGGCAACGGCCCGGAAGTCTACCTGTGGGATATGAGCAGCGCGCACTGGTGGTACACGAACACGAATCAGTTCCCGTACCTGTACGACTTTACGTTGAATTCCTGGATTTATTACTTCCCCGACACGCACAACGCGGGCCACTACACGACGAACCCGCGGTACTTCGCCAACATGAGCACGAATCAAATATTCACGATGTGAGTGGCACCGTCTTCCCGGGCTAGTCGCTGCCATAGGTGGGTCTCATCCTGCAAGGAACGGTCACGAGCCACAGGGGCGCCGCCGATGGCAGGCCATTTCCGTCCTACCACCTGGCGGCGCCGTCGCGCCGGGGCGCCCACGTGCGCGAACGCGGGCCAGTTCTGGCGGGCCAACAGCCGTGGACAGCCGGTTGGTGTCTGCTGGGTGGATTCGGCTGGAGGCGTCGCGCGTCGCGGCGAAAAGCCCGTAAGCCTATGAAAACTTGGTAGCGCTAACGGCAGTCGAACCCGGCAGCACCACGGCGGAAAGCCCTTTAGCCGGTTCGGGCTCCACTTTTACGCCGCCTTCAGCAGCCGGGCAACGTACTCATGCCGCCACGGTGACCCTTGCCGGGTCCAGATCTTCAGCCGATTTAGTTGCTCGGCGATCACCGCAGCGATTTGCCGCTCTTCCTGAGCCGCTGAATCCGCTCCAAGATGGCCTGCTCGCCCGGCTCCGGTTCCAC